>Ga0316611_1000006_pt1 | contig 136631 bp, 108 predicted proteins | sample MIS2016202_MG_FD_207675 | JGI IMG/M metagenome (GOLD analysis project Ga0316611, IMG submission 207675) | Microbial mat bacterial communities from Middle Island sinkhole, Lake Huron, Michigan, United States - MIS.2016.202 | ecosystem: Environmental > Aquatic > Freshwater > Lake > Sediment... | reverse complement strand
CTACTCCCTACTCCCTACTCCCTACTCCCTACTCCCTACTCCCTACTCCCTACTCCCTACTCCCTACTCCCTACTCCCTACTCCCTACTCCCTACTCCCTACTCCCTACTCCCTACTCCCTACTCCCATGGCGCAACAAATGCCCCAGAAGATAGAGGGAGCCACAGCAGACGATGCGATCGCCCTTCATCCCACAGGCGGCGGTGAGGGCGGGGATAATATCGGGGTAGCATTGGCAGGCGGCCAGGTCGGGGCAAAGGGTTTGGGCGAGGATGGCTAAATCTTCGGGGGTGGCGGTGAGGTGGTCGGGGACGGGGACAAGGTGAAGGGTATCCCCTGGCCTTAATAGGGCTTTAAAAATATCGCTGTGATCTTTGGTGGTGAGCATTCCCATCACCCAAGTAATGGGTTGGGATGGGTTGAGGCTATCGAGGTATTGGCGGAGGGCTTCAGCGGCGGCGGGGTTGTGCGCTCCATCGAGGAGGATTTCTCGCCCTTGCCAAAGGTAGGGCTGGAGGCGGCCAGGCCATTGGGTTTGGGCCATGCCGGTTTGTATGGCTGGGTGATCGATTCGCCAACCCTGTTTTTGGAGTTGTTGGAGGGTGGCGATCGCCAATGCGGAATTTTGCAATTGCACATCGCCTTTTAAGGGCAGGGGATAGCTCACCCCCAAGGTCTTAGCCCAACCGGGTTGCTTGCTCCATTGGGCTGGCTCTACCCATTGGGCGGGGCAATTTAACTCAATGAGGCGGGACTCGACCACGGCAGCGGCTTCGGGGGGGAGTTGGCCGATGACAGCGGGGCGGCCCGGTTTGAGAATTCCGGCTTTTTCGCGGGCAATATGGCTGAGGGTAGGGCCAAGTCGTTGCCAATGCTCCAAACTCAGGGAAGTAATCACGCTCACCAAGGGATGATCATTGACATTGGTCGCATCCAGTCGCCCCCCTAACCCCACCTCAATCACGGCAATATCCACAGCTTCCTCGGCAAAGTAGAGCCAGGCCGCAGCGGTGACAATTTCAAACACCGTCGGCGGTTCCACTTGGGGATCAATGGCGGCAATGACCCGCTGGCAAAGATCTTCCAAATCCTGGAGATCAATAAATTGGCCATTGAGCCAAAACCGTTCAGGCCAATCGATCAAATGGGGGGAAGTGTAGCGGCCAACGCGATAACCGGCGGTATGGAGGACGCTGCTCAGGTAGGCACAGACGGAGCCTTTGCCGTTCGTGCCAGCCACATGGACAAATGGCACGCGGTTTTGAGGATGATCGAGGGCCGCTAAAAGGGTTTTAATCCGTTCAAGGCCAAGGTGTACGCCGAAATGTTGGTAGGGTTGGAGGAGGGCGGTGAGGGTCACGATCGCACTTAATAATTCCGCAAGAGTTGTTAAAAATTCATTCCCAATCTTGACGGTTTTTGCACCCCAAGGCTAGATCTGAGGTTGGGATTACTTTGGGGGGGGTGATAGGTACGCTAACGCGGATCACTTTGCTCTCACGGATCGCCCTCGGATTTCTGGGATAAAATTGGGACACCTAGACTCCGAACCGGGTCAGGACGGAGCAAACTTTCACCCTTGCCATTAATTTATATCGGTCAATCGTTATGGTCAGACAGTTACAGGGGCAATCCCGCATCAAACAACGACTCACCCGATTGGGCTTGGGAATGGTAACGGCTTTGGGTCTAGGGGCAATCGCTTCCCTGTTCAACCCCAATCCCGCCCAAGCCCAATTTATTATTACCCTCCCAGACGGTGTACGGTGTGAAGGACGATTTAGCGGCTACAACGGCAATGGAATTTGTCAATATCCCGACGGCTATTATCGCGGTGACATTCTCAACGGTCGTCGCCATGGCCGAGGCGTTTTCTACTACTACGACACGGAAACCAGTAACGAAAACTTTCAAACCGTTTACGATGGCCAATTTCAAAATGGCTTGCCCCATGGCCGGGGTAAATTTATCTACGGCAACGATAACCGCTACGATGGCGAAGTCCGCAACGGCCTCCCCCATGGCACAGGGTTATTCACATTCCGCACCCAAAACCCTGCGATGGAAATCACCGACATTCCGAATGACCCCTACACAGTGGGTGTGAACTGGAATCAACCAGAATATGCCAGTCGTTACTATGGGGGAGTACAGGATGGCCTCCCCTCCGGACGTGGCTCCATGGTTTACGGAGTTTGTCGAGATTATGGTGGCGATCTCCGCTGCGCCCGTCATGACGGCCTGTTTCGCAATGGTTTACCTCACGGCCAAGGAACCTACACCTCCCATAACTGTGCAAACCGCAATGGACGCTTAGAATGCATCCGCTTTTCGGGCAATTTCTGGTCTGGCCATCCCAACGGAACCGGAACCCTATCCTTCCCCAATGGCACGACCTGCCAAGGGCAATTTAATGATGTGACGATGAGCGGTCAAGGGACTTGTAGCTATGCCAATGGCGATCGCTACACGGGCGAACTCCGCTTAGGCGTACCCCATGGCATCGGTCGGATGCGCTATGCCAACGGCCGCGTCTATGAGGGTGAATTTCAACTGGGTGATCCAACCCCCCGCGTCATTCGTGAACCGGAACGGCCCGATACGAGCGATCGCCCCCCCCAACTGCCCCGCTAACTGCGTTCATAGTGAGCCAAAATCGCCCCAATTTGCGCTTGGGTGGAAGAGTTAGCATCAAAGGTCAAAGCTAACCCCTCCACCTGACTCTTGCCATAGTCAAAAGTGGCACTCTCTGAATACAGTTGAATCTTGACCGCCATCACCCCAGAAACCTGCTCCAGTTGAGCCACAATTTCACGATAAACCGCAAGGGGCAAAGGGGAGCAACACCAAAATTTTTCCACAGCCTTGATCATCCTCGCTGGATTAACATCAGAGGCAAATAAGCAGCAGTAGGCGTTCCGCCTTCACCTAAGCTTTTCACCACCTCAATACCCAATTCTTCAAACACAACCCGAGGCGTGCCGCCGCGATTGGGTTCAATCCGTTTCACCAACACTTGACCCCCTTCTAGATATTCCCCTTCGCGCACATAACGACTCTTACCATCCGAGGATTCCACGATCGCCACCCGGCTGCCATCGGGCTGAACCACCACCCCCGTAACCTTGAGGCCCTGGGCGAGGGTTGGCGAGGGCAATTCTGGTAAATCTGGCTCAAAAGGTTCACCCCCTGGGTTAGTACCCGGCCCACTCCCTGGCCCACTCCCTGGCCCTTGAGGAGATTGAGGAGATTGAGGGGTTTGGGGAAGTTGGGGAATTAATGGTCTAGGGGGTTGGGGCAGTTCAGGAATGCGGGGGATATTGGCTGGCGGCACGGCGGGGGGACGCTGCCGTTGACCAGCCCCAATTTGGGGGATTAATGGCACGGGCAATTGAGGCAGTGTGGGGATAGCAGGCAATTGATCCCCTAGATTGCGCTGGGTTTGGCCTCCTGCGTTAACAACAATGGGAATCGTGGCAAAAGGATCACTGCGGCCTTGGGTCGCCAGTTTTACCGCCGCATCTGCACTGACGAGGGGAATCAGACCTTCTGCTGCCGCATCCTCATCTTCTTCGGCTGCCTCTGCCTCAGGGGCTTCTTCCCCTTCAACCAAGGGATCAGGAAACGGGGCTTCTTGGGGGGCTGTGGGTACGGGTTGAACTACAGCCGCATCTTCTCCCCCACCGAAAAACGGCAAAGAAGCACACCCCGTTAAGAGGGTACAGAAAATCGTCAATCCGGTTAACAGTCGTTTGTCGCGCATCATCCAAATCCCTTCACTGCATCGCCGTAACCGCGCTATCTGAGTATAAACCACAGTCTGGGAAACAGCTTTGTTTAACTGGAATTTCCTTCCTGAGGAAATTAGTTTTTCTGCATTGAGGTCTTGAGGGCATCGAGGCCCTTTTTCAACCGCCGCGAAACGGTGATCACGCTAATCCCTAAGCGATCCGCTACCTCTTTTTGGGTCAAGTCGTGCAAAAACACAAACTCTAAAACATGGCGGGTGCGCTCTTCCAGTTGCACCAAAGCCTGCTGGAGGCGAATTTGATCATCCTGGGCCAGTTGGAAACTGCGATAACGATGATCCGGAACCAATTCCCCTAAACAGGTGGAACCCTCATCACTGTCTCCCATGGGGCTATCGAGGCTGAGGGGTTCGCGGTTTTGGTGGGCGAGTTTGATTTCCTGCCATTGGGCGAGGGAGAGGTTAAGGGCGATCGCCACCTCCCCATCCGTTGGTTGACGATTCAACTCAACCCGTAAATCTTGGCTCACCTTCACCGCCCGCCGCTGCATTTCCAACCATTGGCGGGGAATCCGGATCGGCGTACTCTTATCCCGCAGATAATGCTGAATTTCCCCCCGAATATAGGGGATCGCAAAGGAGCTAAAGGCATGGCCTTTGGTGACATCAAACCGCTCGATCGCCCGAATCAGACCCAAACAGCCCACCTGCATCAAATCTTCATAACTTTCATGGCAGCGCTCTACCCAGTGGTGAGCTTCCCGACGCACCAAACCAATATTCATCTGCACGATCCGATTCCGCAACTGGGGGTCAGGGTGGTTGCGGTAGGCTTGGAGCAACGAAAGGCTGTCGCTTTTAATGGTGTGTGAGGTTGGGGACATTACAGTTAGAATGCCTCAGGGCAATGAACAGGGCAGATCGCATCTCCCCCTAGTTTAGTCTGGGTTGTGGTGAATGGAAAGTGTATTTTCCTCAAAAAAATAAAAAACCTGACAACCGCCAGAGGCGATCGCCAGATTCAGACTCAAAACTTGACTGGAAATGGGGTTCTAGGCTTTGGGTTCAACCCGAGCGTAGAAACTCCCCTTGATTTTCACTTCTTCAGGATCATCAGCCCCTAAATCCGTATCCGAAGGCTGGACACTGACGAAGGTTCCGGCAATCTCACCGGTTTCCCCATCGACTTTGGTGATTTGTAAAGACATTTCACCTTCGCCGGTTTGATAGCGTTTGACGTTGGCGCGGTTGAATTGCTCCTCATCGGCTCCCGCAGGAAGCGCGACGGCGTTATCATAACCACTGGCCACACCCCGACCCTTCGGATCGAGGAACACAGAACCCCGGTAAGACGGCACAAAAAACTTCCCTTCAAAATCCGTCGAAGCATTTAACGTATCAAAACCTGGCTCAGTTTTGCCGTCAAAGTGCTTCACCGTGAACATGAACGGCACTTGCTCGCCACCGGGCAGCAGGATTGTGATCGGTTGGAAATCAATCCCGGCCTCTTCTGTAAAGGACAAAACCCCATTGCTATTGGCGGTTAACGTGCCGCTGATAGCTGTTAAACTGGAGGTGTAGCGGGTCAAGACTTTGCCTTCCACAAACTCCGGATTTTGACGTTTGTTGGTGGGTTCTTCCTTGACGAAGTATTGCTTTGGCTCCAAGCACATACCGGTGATTTCATAGGCTTGGCCTGGGGTAATGGCGATCGTGCCCCGGGCAACTTCGCCCAACTCCGGGCAACCATTGGCTAGCCCCGTATTGACGATCTCGTCATAGGTCAGTTGGCGATTGGTGGCATTGGCCGGCCCATCACTACAGGCGGTCAGTAGCCCTAGGCATAGGGCAAAAAAAGCAATCAGTAGTCCGCGATAATACTTCATGATTAACCTCGTTTTTGTCAATCTCTGCGTTTAAAAAATAGCCGCAAGCAGTGGAGATCGCCGTTGAACATCTCTAAAATGGCTGCGTTGGGATGACAAGCTCAACATCCCATCGGGCCGCCGCAATTCTAGTCAACAAGGGTTTGACCTCCCAGATTGTGCTGATGTCTTAACGATCTCACTTAGGCTGTCGTGGGGAGCACCCCACAAAGTTTTGGCGCAACTTTTGCATAAAGCACATTGTACACGGGTACGTTCCTTTTCCTTAACGGGTTGGGGCGATCGCCCTAAATGGGGTCAATGGACGAGAAATCAAGGCGATCGCCCCCCCTCATCCCGACAGGGAACCGCTTAGGCGTATGATTTGAGGGAGCATTGGCTCTGTTTGCTGTTTACTTGTACCTATGGAACGCGATCACAACGCCCCGAATCCCTACGAGGCTGAACTCACTCGTCTCTTAGCCGCACTGCTCGACCTTGCCCATCAACAGGAAGGCGATAGTCTGGCAACATTGAATATTTTGCGATCGCTCAGTGCTACCCATGCCGAAATCCGCGACGACCTTTTTTTACCGAATCTCCCCACGACCCGCCACGATCTCGCCAATCTGCTCCGGGATATGGAAGAAACAGGGGGTTGGCCCTTCATTGAGCGGATGCGCCTCCAAGCCCTGTTAATTAACCTCGATTGGCAGATGGGAATTTGCCCCGATCCGGAAAAGTAGCCTCGAAGAATCAGGCTACAATTAGACCCAGATCAAACGCTTCAGGACACCTAAAACTATGGCTTTCACCCTTAATCCGATTCGCTTTGGTACCGACGGTTGGCGGGGGGTGATTGCCGCCGATTTTACGATGGAGCGACTGGTACAGGTGGCCCCGATTGCCGCGACGGTGTTGGCGGCAAACTATGGCCATGTGGAGCAAAATCGGCTGATTATTGTTGGTTACGATCGCCGCTTTATGGCAGAAACCTTTGCCCAGGCCGCAGCAGAGGCGGTGCAGGCCCTGGGGTTTGATGTGTTGTTGGCGGATGCCTACGCCCCCACGCCCGCCTTTTCTTGGGCGGCAAAAGCACAAGGGGCCTTAGGGGCCTTGGTGTTAACCGCCAGCCATAACCCCGCCAGTTACCTCGGTTTAAAGGTGAAAGGCTGGTTTGGGGGATCGGTGACGGAGGAAATTACGGGGCAAATTGAGGCCCGGTTAGGGGAAGCGCTGCCCCAAGATGCAACCCCTGGCACGTTGAACCGCTTTGACCCTTGGGAAAGCTATTGTGAGGCATTGCGGCAAAAGGTGGATGTGGGGCGGATTCGGGAGGCGATCGCCTCCGGTTCCCTCCAGGTTTATGCCGATGTGATGCATGGGGCGGCGGCGACGGGGTTAGAGCGGTTGTTAGGGATTGGGATTCATGAATTACATAGCAACCGCGATCCCCTTTTTGGCGGCGGCGCACCGGAACCGCTCCCCAAATATTTAACGGAAATCATGACGACGATCCGCACCGCTGCTGAAAATCAAGAGCCGGGGATTCGGGTCGGGTTGGTGTTTGATGGGGATTGCGATCGCATTGCCGCCATTGATGGCCAAGGGGAATTTCGCAGTTCTCAGGTTTTGATCCCGATTTTGATTGAGCATTTATCCACCCAGAAGGGATTTACCGGGGAAATTGTCAAGACCGTCAGCGGCTCGGATCTGATCCCCAAATTAGCCCAACGGTTGAATATTCCCCTGTTTGAAACCCCCATTGGCTATAAATACATTGGCGATCGGATGCTGCAAACGGAGGTCTTGATCGGCGGGGAGGAATCCGGCGGCATTGGCTACGGCACACACATTCCGGAACGGGATGCGCTTCTGTCGGCCCTCTATCTATTAGAGGCGTTGGTGGAATCGGGCCAAGATATTGGCGATCGCCACCGGCAACTTCAGGCTTCAGTAGGGTTCACCTCCACCTATGACCGCATTGATCTCCCCCTGGCCACAATGGCAGTACGCAATGCCCTCGTGGAGCGGCTCAATACCGCGATCCCCGAAACCGTAGCGGGGAAAGCGGTCACGGCTTGTTTAAGCATTGATGGCTATAAATTACGGTTAGCCGATGGCAGTTGGCTGCTGATCCGGTTCAGCGGCACAGAGCCGGTTTTGCGACTCTATTGCGAGGCAGCCACGATGGAAATCGTTCAGGAAATCCTCCACTGGGCCAAGGATTGGGCCAACTCTACCCCCGTTTAATGGGCTGCATCTCATAGCCTGTTCAGCGATCGCTTTGAAAATAATTGTGCCTGCCTACTTATAGCAGTAGTCAGGATGGTGAGGACGTTTCAGAAATCCGAAACCCTCTCCTGGTGGGCATTGCCCATCCGACGCGATGTCCGGCGCGATGTCCTAACCCCCTTGGCTACTGCTATACACCCGGTGAAACGGCGAGACATTAGGCGCATATAGTCTCAAGCTATACAAGGATTTCATAAAGCAAAGCACATTGATGAAGTTTGGGTAAAGATAGGCCGTAGCTGATTTTCAAGTCCCAATCCATGGAATAGACTAGAACCATCAACAAGAAAAGTTTTTCTCTCATTGAGCAAATAATGTTCCATCAAAAGCATTATTGAGTTTTCCAGAGAAAATGGTTCGTAAACCTTCCGCAAACGCAGCGGATCAGGAAAATCGACATCTACAGATAAAATTAATGTCCTTGCTATCAATCGGGAGCGTGATGATGACCTTTACCACCTTAAAAACCTTAGTTGCCGCCAGTACAGTTACTCTCTGTGCCGCTGCTCTCTTGCCCTTCGCCGCCCAAGCCCAAACCTGGAACTATTCCCTCGACTCCTTCTCTGATGGGACGGGGGGCCTGGTTCGCGATGGCATTAAATACAACGCCAATGGCCAAGTCACCACGGGCGGGGCTGCCCACGGCGTAGGGCTGTTCAGTCAATACGAACATTTCGGCATGGCTTACTCCGCCAACGCTGACACCGTAACCTTTGCTTTTAACTCCAACCTCGCTTTAAACGGTTGGTATGACGGTGTTGCTGCTGACAAGAATATCGGCTGGGGGGATATGTTCCTCAACTTGGATAAGAGCCTCAGCTTTGAACAAGCCAAAACCCAAGGTAAAGTCCTCGGCATCCGCTTTGCGGGAACCAATGATTCCGGTGTTGCTGGAACCGGGATTTTCAGCGGAGTTACGAGCATGAGCGTCACCGGCACCAACAACGGTTGGGGTAGCTATAGCGCATACAATAACTACGTCAATAGTAAAACTGTAAAAGTCAATAACCAAGCCGTCGGGACTGGCGCAGTGGAGTTGATCGACGGGATGACCGCTGCTCAAGGTCAAACCTATTTGGGGGCTCATGGTCACTCGGTGATCAAAACTGGCGAAAAAGTGGGTGATATCAACCTCCTCGACTATGCCCAACTCTCTGCCATGGGTTTAAACTTCGGCTCCCAAGCTGCTGGACAAACGATGGGAACCCAAACCTTCGGGTTTAGCTTCGCCCGCTCTCTGCTGCCCGGTGGGGACTTGAACTGGGTTGCCCATGTGATGGCGGAATGTTCCAACGATACCATTGGAACGAGCGGAACCTTTGCGGCCATTCCCACCCCTCCTCCTGGCACGCCTGGCAGTCCTGGTAAAACGGAGGGATCGACCCCAGAACCGGGGACGATTATCGGTTCGATCGCTGCTTTGATGTCGATGATGGGCTACAAGAAACGCCAGCAAATGCAAAAAGACGCTTAAGCCTTAATCATCCTCCCCGATTAACGATGACGGTGCTGAAACTCAGCACCGTTTTTTCATGGGGAGGATGAGGATCGCATGAAGAGTTGATCGTGAGAAGAAGGTGAAAGTTCAGTGTTTTCACGTTCACAAGTTTTTCACAACTGCGGCCTAGAATGGGGGCATTCTCCGACAGACGTTGATTGTCTCCCATGACCCAGCCTTACCCACTCAACTCTGATTTGCTCCCTGCTGTTGCCACGCCCGCTTTGATTCAAGGACTAGCGGCTCAACTGCAACCCTATTGTGTCGAGAAGTTTACCGGTCAACTGATCGTTAGCCTCAATGGCGGTTTAGCCTGGGATTTTTACCTCCATTTGGGGCGGTTGGTTTGGGTAGGGCGGGGAGAACATCCGGTGCGACAATGGCGGCGATCGCTCCTGATCCATTGCCAGGGACTCAACCCCCAAGAATTGCAAGGCTGCGCCGATCCCAATAACTCTAACCCTGAATATCATGCCCTCGTGATGCTGACGCTGCGGCAAAAAATCGATCACGGCCAGGCGATCGCCATCGTTACAGAAGTGGCGCAAAATAGCTGTTTTGACCTAATTCGGGCGATCGCCCTCGCCTCCCTCCACAGCGAAGGCGAACCCTATACCCTCACCGTTAACCCCACCGTCCGCCCCTCCAGCACGGGGATGCTCCCCCAAGCGGCGATGCTGGATTTAATCGCCACCCTCCACTACAGCCAAGGGGCATGGCAAAACTGGGTAGCCGCCGGCCTGAGCCATTGCTCCCCCAACCTCGCCCCGATCATCGTTGATGCGGCCCTCCTTGAAGCCCAAGCCCCCGCCCACTACCAACAACTCAGCCGCTTAATCAACGGTCAGCGTAGCCTCCGAGACATTGCTGCCCTCAAAGGTCAATCGGTGATGGCCATCACCCGCGCCCTCACCCCCTTCATTGAAAATCATCTCCTCACCCTCGCCGTCCTTCCCCATGATCTCCCCCGCCAACCTCAACAGCCCATTCCCCAAATCCCCCAAATCCCCCAAGCTGACTCCGCTCGCAAACCGCTGATCGCCTGTATTGATGATGATCAACGGGTGCAGGCCTGCCTCCATAAACTCCTGACCAACGCGGGTTATCGCGTCCTCAACATCACCAACCCGATTGAAGCCCTGCCTCTGTTGCTCAAACATAAACCCGATGCGGTGTTGTTAGATCTAGTGATGCCCATCGCCAACGGCTATGAAATTTGTGCCCAAATCCGCCGGGTCAGTGAGTTTAAAGATCTGCCGGTGCTGATGTTAACGAGCAATGATGGGGTAGTGGATCGAGTACGGGCAAAAATGGTGGGAGCTTCAGGGTTTTTGGCAAAAACCACCAGCGGTGCAAAGCTGAAAGCGGCTCTGCAAGCCCAATGTACCCCGGCGGACTCACAGAAAAGAGGATAGAGAAGAGAGGATAGAGTAAAGTTGGTTGGGTCTTCAAAGTTTAAGGTAGGGGCGAAAAATTTTTGTGCCTCCGGCAGGCTTACGCCAACGCCCCTACGCAGATCCGATATCCAATTGAGCCAATTTCACTCCTCATCGCTCACAACCGATAAACCCTCGACCAATAGTGAAGGGGTGGCGTAATTCCCCACCCAACGGGTATCTTCGCCTAACACCACATTTTTTTTCAAGGCATTGTAGACATTGCCCGCGATCATCGTATCTTTGACGCGGCCAATGATTTCACCCTGATGAATGCGATAGCCAAGATCAACATTAACGGCAAAATCTCCCGATAAATCTCCACCTCCTCCTAAAATTTGATCTACCATTAGACCCTCGCGGATCATCTCTTGTAAGGCAGCGGGGCGATGATTGCCGGGGGTGATGATCAAATTCACTAGCCCAGGGCTGGGATAACGGCCAAGGCTGGTGCGGAAGCCGTTGCCGGTGCTGCCTTGGCCCAGTTGGCGGCCAACGCGGCGATCGCAATACATTTGTGCAAAAACCCCTGCATTGATCAGCGTCAAGGCTTGGGTGGCCATGCCTTCATCATCCATGGGGCAATAATCATCCCCTTGAGCAGGATCTTGGGTGATGGTGAGGTTGGGGGCGAGGAGGCGATCGCCCTGCCGTTGACTCCAAGGGGAAGCCTCTTCTAAACAGGCCTTGCCGCTGATCGCCTCTTCCACCACTTCCCAGAAGAGCGTTGCTGCTTTGGGGGTAAACAGGATGGGCATCACACCGAGGGGGGCGGGGGCGTGGTCTTGGGCTGAGGTTAGATGGGCAAAAATCCGGTCTAGCAACGTTTGGCAATCGGGGAGCCTTACCCCTTGGCTGTCAAGATCATCATAAATCCCTAAAAAATCCTCCCCCCGCACCCATTCCACCCCTAAGCTGGCACTAAACCCGGTGGTGCTGTACCCGCCGCGAAAGCCACGACTGTTGAGCAAAAGGCTGGTTTCGCGATCGCACTCTAGGGTTAAGCCACAGAGAACTTCAGGGTAATGATCAAGGATTTGGGCGATCGCCTCCTGTCCCCAAGGGATTAATTCGGGGGTTTCAAACCAATGGCCGGGATCCTCCCCCTGAAAAGAGGGGCCTTCGTAGAGTTCAATGGCTTCGGGGGGATTGAGTTGGGCGATCGCCTTCGCCTTTGCCACTAAAAGTTCCGGCTCCACCGCCCCATAGGCCACCGCCAACCCTGGCCGCCCCTCCACCCAAACCCGCAGGGCCATCCCCTCAGAGGTGCTACTTTCCAACTGTTTGAGGCGATTGGCTTCAAACACCACCGGCTGACTTTGAGCAGTGGCGCAATAGACTTCAGCGGCGGCGGCTCCGGATTGTTGGGCGAGGTCTAGGACTTGTTCGGCTAGGGAGTGGTTCATGGGGAGTGGGGAGTAGGGAGTGGGGAGTAGGGAGTAGGGAGTGGGGAGTGGGGAGTAGGGAGTGGGGAGTAGGGAGTAGGGAGTGGGAAGTGGGGAGTGATCTGAAATTCGCTTAATTCTCAGATCTATAGATATGTAGGGGCGAAAAATTTTTCGCCCCTCCCCTACGCCCAATTTTGGGAGAGTTGAGGGTTAATACAGGTCGTAACGCAATAACGTACAGGCTAACGTGCCGTTGAACACGGGGAACCGTTGGCTGGCTTTTAAGCCTACTTCTTTGCCTAGGGGTTTGGTGGTTAATACATAGGCCGTCCAGCCGGTGAACCGTTGTTTAAATAGATCCCCCAACTCTCGATAAAACCCTTTTAATTCCTCCGCTTCCCCCAAACGATGACCGTAGGGGGGGTTACAGATCAATACTCCTGGCTCCTCGGTGGGGGGGCGCACTTCCACCAGATCCTGAAGTTTGAAATCCACCAGTTGATCTAAGCCACAGTGGGCGGCGTTGTCCCGCGCCTGTTGCAGGGTTTGGAGGTCGCGATCGCTCCCCACAATTGCTGCCGGGAGTTGGGATTTTCGCGCTGCCTCGGCTTCGGCCCGCAATTCGCTCCACAGTTGGGGATCAAAATCCCGCCACCCCTCAAACCCAAACTGAGCGCGGAATAAACCCGGCGCAATATTTAACGCCTTTAGCCCCGCTTCGAGGGGAATTGTCCCGGAACCACAACAGGGATCGAAGAGGGGGCGATCGCCCTGCCAATCGATATGGGCCAACAACGCCGCCGCTAGGGTCTCCTTGAGGGGGGCTACCCCTACCCCCGGCCGGTAGCCCCGTCGGTGTAAACTACTCCCAGAGCTATCCAAGCTGAGGATGCCCCGCCGTTGGTGAATGTGGAGATTGAGCCGCACCTGGGGATTGAGGGGATCAACGCTCGATCGCCGGCCCATCTGTTGTCGTTGTTGATCCACAATCGCGTTTTTGACCTGGAGGGCTGTGAAATGGGTATGGTTTAATTCTGTATTGCCTCCCGTGCAGTCCACCGCTAGGGTTTGGTCAGGGGAGAGATAATCCTGCCAATCCACTTGTTGCACTTCCCGATATAACTGTTTAGCATGGGAGCAGGGAAATTCAAGAATTGGCACTAAGACCCGGAAGATCGTTCTGGCCCAGAGATTGACACGGTAAAGGAGGCGGCGATCCGCGTCAGCGCACCCATCGCCCCAAAACTCCACCCCAGTAAATTGAGGTTTAACCTCCGTTGCTCCGAGGCTCTTCAATTCTTCCGCAGCAAGGGCCTCTAGGCCCCGCGCAACTGTTGCAAAGTAACGTGGCATTCTTACTCATCCCATTCCATCCTTCCATCTTCCCCCGAAACGGTTCCCAAGTACAAAAGCCCCCTGGGGTCAGCCAGGGGGCGCAAGTCCATCAGTCGGGTTCAGGTGCAATCGAAGCGGTTCTAACGGCTTCGATTGATTCCTGTTCCCTAGCAAAAAGCTTAAGGGATTAATCGTGAAAAACTTGTGAAACTCCGTGAAATTCCTTAAATTCCCTTAAACTCCGTGAAATTCCCTTAAGTTCCCGTATTAAATTGCGCCGCCGCATCCCGCAACGCGACCTCAACGGTTTTCTGCCCCAACATGGCGGCCTGTAAGTTTTCATAGATCGCCTTTTGGAGAACGTTGAGATTGTCCATGGGGGGAATCAGCACCTCCGCGTCGGGCAACTGCTCCGCCCCCACTTTAATCGCCTGCTCTAGGGGGGTGGCATCGGGCTTGCCACTCAGGAAAGCAATGTATTTCTCTAATGCCGATTGGGTGGAGGGCAAGACATTGGCGGCTTGGGCAAAGGCGAGTTGATTCTCGCTGTTGGTGACATAGCGGGCAAATTTAACGGCATCTTGGGGGCGATCGCTATCCCGGGGCACAACCAAATTCATCACCGCTACCGTCTTTTTCCCCGTTTCCCCGGTAATTTGGGGGGCTGCGGCAGAAACGGCGGCTACTTCCGGGGCATTGGTTTCAATGGCCCCTAAAAACTGCGCCGATGTCGCCAACAGGGCCGTTTCCCCCGCCTGATAGAGATCAATGGCATAGCGATGGCCCTGGGTCAGCACTTCCGGCGGCAACAGTTGGGATTGATATAAACTCACCCAATATTCAAAGGCCGCCAACCCCGCCGGACTATCAAAGGCGGCTTTCCCCGCCTCATCCACCAACTCCACCCCCATCTTCACCAACGATTCCAACACCTCCCCCGAATCTTCCGGCACAAACGTCACAAAAAAAGCATATTTGCCAGTTTTTTCCTTCACCGCCCGCGCCACCGTCGCCAATTCTGCATAGGTACTGGGGGGCGAGGCGATCGCCGCCTCAGTCAGCAATGCCTTGTTATACACCGTGATTTGCGTCGTTAAATACCAAGGCACGCCAAAGGCCTGATCATTAAGCGTTCCCGCCTGCCAAATTTTCGGCAAATATTCCCCGCGATCTTCCGGGGTTAGGGCATCGTTTAAATTGAGCCAAGCGTTGCGGGTAGCCAGTTGGGAGGCAAATTTCGGGTTTAAATTCACCACATCGGGCGCAGTTTGAGCCGAAACCGAGGTGAGAATCTTCGCCTCCATCGCATTCCAAGGCACATCCTCCCAACGGATGGTAATCTCAGGGTTCTCTGCTTCAAACTGGGTGATCAGTTCAGTAAAGTATTCGGTAAACTCCGGTTTGAGTTGCATCGTCCAAAATTCTAGGCTGTTGTCGGTTTGGGGCGCACCGCAACTGGTGAGCCAGGTCAGACACAAACCAATCAAGCCATAGCAGAGGGTACGGAGGATAGAACGACGGTGCAACATAGCAAAGCCTAGGGGAAAGAATTCGCCATTTACTATAACCCACCAGTCCCCTCAATGCTGGGGAGAAAATCTCGCCCCTGGCCGGGTGATTTGGGGAGAAATTTGGGTAGATTTAGACTACACTCAGGCTAAACCCACCATTGTTTGCAACGCCTGGACGCACAACGCCCATGTTTAACTCCTTTAAAAACCTATTTGCTAAGAAGGGCAACGGCATTGGTCTTGAGATCGCGCCGGAGCGGATTAATATTGTCCAACTGCGTAAGCAGGGGCAAACCTATAAGCTGGTCACGTTTGTGACGGAAGAAGTCCCGGAAGGGATTATTGAGGAGGGACGAATTCTCGACTCGCCAGCGTTGGCGGAACTGATCCGCGAAACCCTCGATAAAAACAATATCAAGGCCAAGAAGATTGCCACCGCTGTGCCGATGCGGGAATCGATTATCCGCTTGATTCCGATTCCTTCCGAACTTGATGATCAGGAGTTGAAGGATATGGTGCTGAACCATGAGGCGGGGTTGTATCTGCCCTACCCCCGTGAGGAGGTGGATCTCGATTACCAAAAGTTGGGCTTTTTTGAGGATGAGGACGGCATTGAGAAGGTGCAAGTGCTGTTGGTGGCGACGCGGCGGGAGGTGACGGATATGTATCTGGAAACTTTTGAGCAGGCGGAGTTAGAGATTGATGTTTTGGAGATTAATAGTTTTGCGTTGATTCGCACGATCCGGGAGCAGTTGCGGGCTTTTGGCCCTCAAGAGGCGGTGGTGTTGGTGGATATTGAGTTTGAGAGTACGGAGATTGCGATTATTGTCGATGGTGTGCCGCAGTTTTCGCGAACGGTTCCGATTGGCACGTTTCAATTGCAAAGTGCGTTGTCGCGGGCGATGAATTTACCCACGAAGCGGGATACGGAAATGCTCCAAGGGATGACAATTCCCAATACGCCTGTGGATGGGTTGCGCACAGGGGCGACGGGGATTAATCCGGGGATGGCGGCGTTGTTGCGGGTGTTGGGGGAGTTGACCGATGAGTTGCGCCGTTCGATTGATTTTTATTTGAATCAAAGTTCAGATTATGAGGTGGCGCAGTTGTTGTTGGCGGGGCCGGGGGGGGGGATTGGTCAGTTGGATGAGTTTTTTACGAATCGGCTGAGTTTACCGGCGGAGCAGATTGATCCCGTTACGGCGCTATCCTTGGAAATGGACGAGGAGATTCCGGAGATTCTTCGGCCGGGTCTGGGGGTGGCGTTGGGTTTAGGGTTACGGGAGGTTTAGGGTTATGTATAGTTTAGATGTTAATTTCCTGAAGGATCGGGCGATCGCCGCTTCTCCGGGAGCAGCGGCCAAGGCGAAAGCCCCCACCCGCAAGGTGACGCTAACGGAGTTGGTTCCCCTGATTGGGGGGGGAGTTGGGGCGTTGTTGGTGTTGGCGATCGCTGGCGGTTGGTGGGGTTATCAACGGTTACAAATCCAGCAGGTTAATGAACAATTAATGATTCTGGATGGCCAAATCACCGCCCTCCAGCAGGAAAACGCCAAAATTCAAGAACTGACCACAGAGATTGAGGTGGCCAATCGCCAAACCAATGGATTAGCGCAGGTTTTTGCGCGAATTTTTCCTTGGTCAGCGATTATTGAAGATGTGCGGGTGCGGATTCCTACGGGGGTGCAGTTGCGATCGTTCCGGGTGGCCACAGCGGATCCCGCCGTCGCCGCCGCCGCCCAACCCCAACCGCCTAGTCCTGATGGCACAATACCGCCACCGAACCTGATGCCCATTGTCACCATTGACGGCTATGCGGATTCCTATGCGGCGGTGAATGTTTTTTCCGTGAGCTTGCAGCGTTCAGCCTTTTTCAGTGGTGATACAGTACGGCTCACTGATGCTGAACAAGTGGCGGATCCGAATGCGGTAACGATTCCCACGGGGCCTGATGATCAAGGGGGAGGGGAGGCGATCGCCCTGCCCCCCGTGGTGCGCTATTCAATTACGGCGAATATCCGCGATCTCAGCACATTAAGCAGTGATGACTTGATTGCCCAATTAAAAAGTAAGCAAAACTTGGGTTCAGTGATTCGTTTGGAAACGTTAAAAGAAAGGGGACTGCTGGAATAATGACCTTTGTTGATGACTTAATGGACGATCAGGAAAAGGAGGCTTCTCCCTATCCTGCTGCTTTTGGCATTTCCTTTACGCCAGCGGTGGGGGGCGGTCTACTGTTCTTTTTAGGCCTTGCAGGGGCGGCGGCTCTGACCTATTTTCTGGTTATGCCGACGGGGACGGAATTAGCCACTTTAAAATCCACGGTGGATCAAAAGGAGTTGGAGCGCACTAATCTTGAGCAGGCCAAAGCGCGGATCAACCAACTCGAAGCCGATTTACAGGTTGCCCGTGGGAATCAACAGGAGGTTCTCAGTCTGTTTGCGGGGGAAGATGCGAGTCAAACGCTGCTGGTAACGGTGAGTCAGCAGGTGGAAAACAGTCAGGGGAAATTGCTGAAGTTTACGCCGCCTGCTGTGCCTGAGAAGATTGAGGATGGTACTTGGGGGCCGGATGTGAATGGTTTATTGAAAACCCAAACCCTTGAGTTTCAGTTTGAGGCGGGTTTTAGTGAAACGATGACGATTTTGCGCAATATTGAGCGGTTACAGGCGTTGGTGGCGGTGAAGTCGATTACGTCGGAGGTGACGACCCAAGAGGAGCGGCAGTCTTTGTTAGGGGGGGAGGTGACGACGACGGGGGGGCCGTTATTGACGACGAATCTGAATTTACAGCTCTTGTATCCGGTGAGTGCGGAGGAGTTGGCAGCGACGGCTCCGGCGGCTGATCCCAATGCGGTTGATCCGGCTATGGGGCAGCCGATTGACCCGAATGCGGCTCCGCCGGTTGACCCGAATGCGGCTCCGCCGCCGCAGTAGTATCTACGGGTTGGGAAATGTGGGATTAAGATGGGCTTAATGGTGTTTGTTATTTAAAGTTTTTGAGGAGTTGATACGGTGAGAACTTATTTAAATGCTGTGGGTTTGGTGGGTGCGGCGGCGGTGGTGGCGTTGGTGGCCCAACCGGCGATCGCCGCTTCGGTGGAAATTGTCGATGTGCGGCTCCAACGGGGGGAGCGGGATTTTCAGTTGGTGTTACGGACGGTGACGGGGAATAGTATCCCGCAAATTTTGACGTTGAATCAGGGTAATCAATTGATTGCGGAGTTGGTGGATACGCAATTGAATATCAATGGCAATCGTGCGGGGTTTCGGACGGAGAACCCGATGCCGGGGATTGCGGCGATTGAGTTGGTGGCGAGTGGCCCGAATACGGTGCGGGTGATTGTGACGGGGACGGATGCGCCTCCGGTGGGGCAGGTGTTGCAACGGCAGGCGGATCAGGTGGTGTTGGGCTTTACTTCGGCGGCGAATGCGGGCGATCGCGCTGCGGTGCGGCAACCGGCTAATGGGCCGTTACCGCCACCGATTCGTCCCCAGGCTAATGATGAGGGGGTGGATATCCAGGTTTTGCCGCCGCCTGGCCCGAATGCGCCGAGTCCGACGACGACGGCTTCTCCTGTTGCGCCGCCACCTTCAGCGGAGCAATCGCCCTTATTCCAACTGGATCCGAATCTTTTTGCCCAATCTACGCCCCGCTCGGATGTTTTGGTTCCGAATCCGGAGATTACGATTGATGGGGGGCGACCGGCTCCGGCGGCGTTCCCGGCTCAACCTGTTGCTCCGGCTCCACCGTTTTTGCCCCGTGCTGTTGCGCCGCCGGTAGGGGATATTGCCGTTGCCAGTATTAATATCCAACCCAACTACATTGATCTTGGCACAACTCAACCAATCTCACTTCGGATGGAAAATGCCCAAGCCGATACTGTCTTGAGTCTTCTTGCCCGCACTGCCCAACTCAATTTAATTTTTGCCAGTGGTGGAACAGAAGCTGCTGCTGCCGCCCCCCTTGTTTCCCTCGATCTCGAAGGGGAATCTGTCCAAGATGCCTTTAACTACGTCCTCCAAGTTGCTGGCCTCCAAGCCACCCGCCGGGGCCGCACCGTCTTCGTCGGCACAGAACTTCCCGATGCTGCTAAGGATTTGATTACCCGAACCTATCGACTAAACCAAGCTTCAGCCGTTGATGCTGCGGGCTTCCTAACTACCCTTGGGGCTGAACTGCAACTGCGCACCACCCAAGTCGCCGTACAATCTGTTGGCGAAGGAGCCGCCGCCCGACCCATTACCACTGAAACCCCCACTGTCACGACAATTACTCCCCCTACCGATGGCGTAGGAACTCTCCCTTTGCGGGGTTTAACTGTTAATCCCGACGGCCGCCTTAACTCAATTACTTTAGTCGGGGAAGCCCAACAAGTCGAACTGGCCACCAACTTTCTCAAACAACTCGATGCCCGTGTTCGTCAAGTTGCTGTCAATGTGAAAATTATTGATGTTAACCTGCAAAATATTGGTCGTTTTGGGACGAGTTTTTCCTTTGGTTTAAATGATACCGGGATTATTAACCAAAATGGCATCGGGATTATCAACTTTGGTACAGATCAGACAAATGTTCCTTTTCTCCGTAGTGATGACCCTGAAGACGGCCTATTACCTGGAACTATTGCTCCCTTCACAACTGATGCGACAGGGGATAGTGTTGGCTCTGCTAACGTAGGGACTATTCGACCCCGAACCTTTGATATTGTCAATGACTTTTTAATGCAATTGCAAGCTACAATTCAAAACAACAATGCTAAAATCCTTACCGATCCCACGTTAGTGATTCAAGAGGGACAAACAGCAGAGGTCAACTTAACTCAAGAAGTTGTCACGGATGTTAATGTCGAACGGGATGTTAGTGATGGTTTAGTGACAGTGACAACAACAACCGAAAAAGGAGAAATTGGCTTAACCTTAGGAGTGAATGTGAATCGTATCGACGATAACGGTTTTGTTTCTCTTTTGATTAGTCCACAGGTTACTTCTATTGGTAATACTCAAACTATTAATACTGGGAGTGATACTAATCTCATTGCCCTACTCAATACCCGACAACTGAGTTCTGGACTGATTCGGATGCGGGATGGTCAGACGTTGATCCTATCAGGAATTATTCAAGATCAAGACCGGGTGAATACTCAAAAAATCCCAATTTTAGGAGACTTACCGATTATTGGCTCCCTTTTCCGTAGCACGAGCCGCACCAATGAACGGCGGGAAGTGATTGTCCTCGTCACGCCTTATATTATGGATGATTCGATGCAGGCAACCCCAGCGGGCTACACCTACACCCCCAACTACGATACCCAACAAATGCTCCAACAACAGGGCATTGGCTCCCCTAGCCCTAGCCCCCGCTAAAAAACGCAATCCCCTCCATAAAATCCCTCACCCTGCGGGGGATTTTTTAATGGCCTAAACTTTCCTCAATCTCTTGACGGACTTGGGGGAATCGGGCGATCGCCCTCTGAAGATCCGCAATCTGAAACTCCATCGCATAACCCTTCAACTCCCGCGCATAAACCACAAGTGGCGCACAATGATAAGTCCGCCCTAAACCCTCCAACCGTTCAATAAACTGCCGAACCTCCCCCATAATCAGCGTCTTAGAAATTTGCACCCAAGCCGTAGCCTCCTCCTCATACAATTGGCAAAGCAACAACTCCCCCTCCATCTCAGAAATCGAGCAAGGCGGTTCAAACGTGAAATCATTGCGACTATATTCATGGGTATCCATCGCCACAAGCCCCGATAACATCTCCGGCATTGAAGCCGCATAAGTCGCAGGCACTTCCACATCGGGAAACACCACCATAAACGTACTGCCCATATTTAACGCACTCGTTAACGTAATCTTGCCCCCCAACATCTGCGTTAACCGTTGACTCAGCGCCAACCCCAAACCCGTCCCCCCATACTGACGACTGTGATGCCCCTCCACTTGGCGAAAAGCATCAAAAATAATCTTTTGTTGCTCCGGCGCAATACCAATCCCCGTATCCACCACCGTAATCGCTAAATCAATTGTTAGGGGGTTATCTGCATGGGCTATCGCTGCCACCTTCACCGTCACTGTACCGGCTTCCGTGAACTTGAGACTATTGCCCACAAGGTTAAACAAAATTTGGCGTAGGCGTGCCAGATCAAAATAAATTTGCTCCGGGAGATTAGCATCCAGATCAAGAGTAAACGTCAAACCCTTTTGTTGGGCAGAGGGCGCAAAAACTCGGTGAATTTCGAGAATGAGCGATCGCAGCACCATCGGTTCATAATGAAGCTTCAGCTTATCCGCCTCAATTTTAGCCAAATCTAAAACATCATTGAGCAGACGCAATAAAGCATCACCACTCCGCTCCATCAGCGTTAAATTTTCTCGCAAATCCTCCACCGCAATCTGCTCAACATCCTGATTCATAATTTGGCAAAACCCCAAAATAATATTTAAGGGAGTGCGGATTTCATGGCTCATATTGGCGAGAAACTCACTTTTAGCCCGGCTCGCCGTTTCTGCGGCTAGCTTGGCTTGCTTCAAGGCAACATTTTGGGAAATGAGTTGGCTTGATTGTAGTTGTAGCTGTTGTTGAGAATGGTGAAGATAATCAAAAACACGTTGGCGTTCCGTGAGAGTCGCAGAAAGAACAAGAGCCGTAATACTAATAATACTTAAAAACCCCTGAAGTAACAGTAAAGAATCAATTAACTGAAGCTGAGAACCTCCCACCTTCAAACCATCAATAGTGCCAAAAATACTGATTAGGGCAATCAACAATAATAATGTGCTAACCCCAAACTGCCCCCACCGAAAAGCAGCAATAATCAAGCAAGGAATCAGTAAATAATTAATCGGATATTGCCGCACAAACGCGCCATAGCTGATTACAATAATCGTGGTCAACATCCCCACCACTTCCCCGATCCACAACAGCTTAGAATGCTGAGGAATTTGCAGCACTAACGCTAACTGACTACTTAACCATTGGTGAGCGTCTTTCCGGCGGTTGATCCACCATCGCACTGCATCGGAACTACTTAAACAAAAGGGGGTGAGGAGTAATACGCCGGTAACATTGGAAATCCACCAAGTCCGCCAATCTAATAAGGCTCTGGTGAGGGTGATAGGTTGCCCTAAATTGGCCCCTAAAACTCCCCCTGTGGCATGAATGGCGGTTCCTCCGATGGCAGTAATTAAGATGAATAAAAAGACATCCCTCGGTTGATTGAGGGGATTGCGACGACCAATGAAGCGGCGTAACCCTTGGACACCGTAGTAGGTTCCGGCGGTGTTGGTGCTGGCGATGATCGCGATTTGCAAAAGTGCTAAGGGCAAAACCGGCTGATGGGTGAGGATCATCCCCCAATTGGCCAAGATCGAACCGAGGGCGATCCCCGGTAACAGACCATAGCCAAAGAGGAGGATGATCCCGCAGCCGAGGCCGTCGGGGAACCAAACCGGCGTGATCTCTTGGGGCGTGCTTGCCACATAACGACAGAAGAGGGAGAGCCAGTAATAGCCGAGGGCGAGGGCAAGAATTGCGATCGCCCGCTGCCAAGGATGGGGTCGCCAGGAAATTTTCATGAAAAAAAAGGGCTGTGAGCAAACAAAACCTAGGCAAACGTGGAAAAACCGCCGCCCGTGGGGGGGACATCCTGCCAACGGCCCGGGCCGACCGCCCGCACCGCTTCTTGCAAATCTAGATCCCCGGTATAGATTGCTCTCCCGACAATCATGCCTGTTACACCATCGGATTCTAAAGTGAGCAAACTGAGGACATCGGTGAGGGAACTCACGCCCCCGGAGGCAATGACGGGAATCTTGACGGTTTGAGCCAATTCTAGCAACGCCTCCAGATTAGGCCCCTCCATTGTCCCATCGCGGTGAATATCGGTGTAGATAATCGCGGCGGCTCCGATGTCATCCATGCGTTGGGCTAAATCCTTGGCGGCAACAGTGGAGGTTTCCAGCCAGCCCCGCGTCGCCACTTGGCCATTGCGGGCATCAATGCCGACGATGATCCGCCCTGGAAAGGCGGCGCAGAGATCGGCGACTAAATCCGGCTGTTCAACGGCGATCGTGCCGACAATTCCCCACTGTACCCCCAGGTCAAAGAGGGCTTGAATGCTGTGGCGATCGCGCAGGCCGCCCCCTACTTCAACAGGGATATTGATCGCTCTAACGATGGCGGCGATCGCCTCCCGATTCACCACCGCTCCTGCCTTCGCCCCATCGAGATCCACTAAATGTAAACGAGTGGCTCCGGCCGCCTCCCACCGTTGAGCAACGGCAACGGGATCAGCACTAAAAACTTCCGACTGTTGATAATCTCCTTGGTAGAGGCGGACACATTGCCCCCCTAACAGATCAATAGCTGGAATGACATCCATAGATTTGATTCATAGTTCACTTTCAACCCTTGCAGCATAGCGGAGATTGATCGCCCGCGCATATTCCTTACCAGGAGTTTAAAAATCCCTGGATCTCATGGCTCCCTAGGGGTTTGACCCTCTGAGGGGTCATACCGATGACTAGGGCAGCAGCATCCCGATCCGTCAGCAGCTCCCGCGAAAAAAGGCGATCGTCCCCGCCCCCTAGTCAAGAATTCCTGAGAAACGTTAACATTAGTTAATATCTCAACCTTAAACATCAACGAGATCGAGCCAAAAATTGCCATGGCTCCGGATTTCTAACCCTCTCTGGCTTGTAGCCCACCCGCATCTCACCCACACCCTTGACATTATCTAGGAGTTCAACCGCGTGAACAACAGCAAAAACAAAAAGTGGCGCAATGCCGGACTCTACGTCCTCCTCGTGATCGTGCTTTTGGCCCTCGGCACAGCCCTTTTCGAGAGTCCCCGTGACACGAAAGAAGTCTGGAAATATAGCCGCCTGATCCAAGAAGTGCAAACCGGCAAAATCGAGACGATCAAACTCTCCTCCGATCGCACCCAAGCCCTCGTCATTGCCCCCGATGGTGCTCAAATCCTCGTTAACCTGCCCAACGACCCCGAACTGATCAACATCCTCACCACCAACGGCGTTGATATTGCCGTCCAACCTCCCGCCAAGGATGGCGCTTGGTTCCGCATCCTCGGTAGCCTCTTTGTTCCCGCCCTGTTGCTCATCGGTTTATTCTTCCTCGTTCGCCGCGCCTCCAGTGGCCCCGGCTCCCAAGCGATGAACTTTGGCAAATCCAAAGCCCGCGTCCAAATGGAACCCCAAACCCAAGTCACCTTTGGCGATGTGGCAGGGATTGAGCAGGCGAAATTGGAACTCACCGAAGTTGTAGACTTCCTCAAAAATGCCGATCGCTTCACCGCCATTGGCGCGAAAATTCCTAAAGGCGTGCTACTTGTTGGCCCTCCCGGAACCGGAAAAACCCTCCTCGCCCGGGCCGTTGCTGGCGAGGCAGGCGTGCCTTTCTTCAGTATTTCCGGCTCGGAATTTGTCGAAATGTTCGTCGGTGTGGGGGCTTCCCGCGTTCGCGATTTATTCGAGCAAGCCAAAACTAACGCCCCTTGTATCGTTTTCATTGATGAAATTGACGCAGTGGGTCGCAGTCGCGGCGCAGGTCTCGGCGGTGGTAACGATGAACGGGAACAAACCCTCAACCAACTGCTCACGGAAATGGACGGGTTTGAAGGCAACACCGGCATCATCATCATTGCTGCCACCAACCGCCCCGATGTCTTGGATGCGGCTCTGCTCCGTCCTGGTCGTTTTGACCGTCAAGTCGTGGTCGATCGCCCCGACTATGCGGGCCGCAGCGAAATCCTCAACGTCCATGCACGGGGCAAAACCCTGGCGAAAGATGTGGATCTGGATAAAATCGCCCGCCGTACCCCTGGCTTTACCGGCGCAGATTTATCAAACCTGCTCAACGAAGCCGCAATCCTCGCCGCCCGTCGCAACCTGACGGAAATTTCCATGGATGAAGTCAACGATGCGATTGATCGCGTCTTGGCGGGGCCAGAGAAAAAAGACCGGGTGATGAGCGAACGGCGGAAAACCCTCGTGGCCTATCACGAAGCAGGCCATGCCTTGGTGGGGGCCTTGATGCCCGATTATGACCCGGTGCAAAAAATCAGCATCATTCCTCGCGGTCGGGCCGGCGGCTTAACCTGGTTCACCCCCAGTGAAGATCGCCTCGATTCCGGTTTATCCTCCCGTTCCTACCTGCAAAACCAAATGGCCGTCGCCTTGGGCGGTCGGGTGGCGGAAGAAATTGTCTTTGGTACGGAAGAAGTCACCACCGGAGCCTCCAGCGACCTGCAACAGGTGGCGCGAGTAGCCCGCCAAATGGTGACGCGATTCGGGATGAGTGATCAACTGGGGCCGGTGGCCTTGGGTCGTCAATCGGGCAATGTGTTCATGGGGCGAGATATTGCCTCGGATCGGGATTTTTCCGATGAAACGGCGGCAATGATTGATGAAGAGGTGCGGAAATTGGTGGATCAAGCCTACGCACGAGCAACCCAAGTCCTCACCGAAAACCGCCACATCCTCGATAAGTTGGCGGAGGTGTTGGTGGATAAGGAAACCGTTGATGCGGAAGAGTTACAGGTGATTCTCAATAGCAATGATGTGAAGATGGCGGCGATCGCCTAATCCCCCTCACCCTCAATCCCTCTCCCCAATGGGGAGAGGGATTTTTATGGGAAGGAAAGAGGATAGAGAAGAGAGGATAGAGTGAAATTGAAATTTCCTCCTCACTTCTCACTTCTCACTTCTCACTTCTCACTTCTCACTTCTCACTTCTCACTTCTCACTTCTCACTTCTCACTCCTCACTCCTCACTCCTCACTCCTCACTCCTCACTCCTCACTCCTCACTCCTCACTCCTCACTCCTCACTCCTCACTCCTCACTCCTCACTCCTCACAAGGGAGCCATGCTCCCTTTTTTTAGTGCGTTTATACCCTGGAAATTTTTGAGTTTAATGACATGGGTCAATCGCTAGTTATAGCGTGTTATAAGATCAAGGCTGATTGAATTACACTACATCTTGTTACGGCAACCATTCACACAACCATGACCCTAGCGACATCAAAACCGATTACTTCCTCAAAAAATGACCTCCAAGTCATCAAACGGGACGGAACTACAGCCCCCCTCAACGTTAAGCGCATCCGCGAGGTGGTGGAATGGGCCTGTGAGGGTTTGGCGGTTTCCACCATTACCCTCGAAGCGGGCTTGAAAACCCGTTTACGCCCTGGGGTCAGCACCCGCGAAATCCAAGACAACTTGATTGATTGCGCTTTGGGGATGTGTAGCCCCGATGAACCGGATTGGCGCTACGTTGCCGGTCGCCTCCATATTTGGAGCCTGTGGAAGGATACCCTTGTGGCGCGGGGCTATCAATATGGGGACTATCCCAAAACCGTTGCCACCCAAATTGCTGCCAATGCCTACGATCGCCGCATCCTCACCTACACCCCTGAAGAACTGACCCAAGCCGGTTCCTGGATCAAATCCGATTGGGATCTAGATTACGATTACGCTGGGGCCGTGATGTTTACGAAGCGTTATCTCCTCCCCAATGAATTGCCCCAAGAAGCCCTGTTAACCTGTGCCTTGCTGATTGCCTCGGTGGAGCAAGGGGAAGCGCGGATGATTTGGGCAAAACGGATTTATGAGGCGATCGCCCAACGGAAAATTTCCCTCGCCACCCCCATCCTCGCCAACCTGCGGGTTCCCGGCGGCTCCCTTGCCTCCTGCTTCATCTCCGCCATGGAGGACAACCTAGAGAGCATCTTCCACGAAATCACCAACACCGCCCGGATCAGCAAAAACGGCGGCGGCGTAGGGATGAATGTTTCCCGAATCCGGGCCACCGGCTCAACGGTGATGGGCAAACCCAACGCCAGCGGCGGCGTACTCCCTTGGGTGAAGTTGCTCAATGATACGGCGATCGCCGTCAACCAGGGTAAATTCTGCCCCATCGCGGCGTAAGCCACGGTGAAAACTCCTCTAATTGCTGGGAACTCTCTACGAGAGATAATCAGCAGCCAAGCCCCGCAAGGGGAAGGTTCAACGACCAGAGCATGGTTGCTCGTAGCCTCAAGCGGGGCGAAATGGGGAGCTTCCTCTATCTAGGAAGGTGATATGGTCTGATCTATCAGGTGACTGGTAGCAGTGGTTTAAAACCTCTTAAAACCACGGGGTAGGAGTAGCGAACCGACTTGAACAAAATGGGACGGCGTGCCGGGGCTGTAACAGTTTCTCTTGATATTTGGCACTTGGATATTCCTGAGTTTTTGGAATGTCAAACGGAGTCGGGAGACCAAAGAAGGAAAGTTTATGACCTTTTTCCGCAACTTGTAATCGTCGATGAATTCATGCGGCGGGTTGTGGCTAAACAGGATTGGACATTAGTCGATCCTTACGAAGTAAAACAGGTTTTAGGGATTGAATTGGCGGAACTGTGGGGCGATCGCTTTGAAATTGCCTATGGTGAAATTGAGCAGGCTTGTGAGGAGGGACGGATCAAACTGTTCAACCGGATCAATGCCCGTGAACTCTTCAAGATGGCCATGCGTACCCAAGTGGAAACTGGCTTGCCTTATATGAGTTTTAAAGACACGATCAACCGCGCCAATCCTAACCAACATGAAGGCTATATTCCTAGTACAAATTTATGTGTGGAATCGTTTTCAAATGTTGTTCCTGGCCAGTTTTCTCATACTTGTAATTTAGTATCTTTGAACCTAGCTAACATCGGCGACGATCTGCCCATGCACTGCGAAACAGCGGTGCGTATTTTGGACAATACCATCGACCTCACCCATGCCCCTTTCCAAGCCAGCCAAAACCACAACGATCGCTATCGCACCATTGGCGTAGGAGCCATGGGTTTAGCGGATTGGTTGGCCATGCGCCGCCTTGGGTATCAAAACCGGGAAGCGATTAGCGAACTCTTTGAAACCATCGGCTACCACACCACCCGCTACTCGATGGAATTGGCTCAAGAACGGGGGGCCTATGCCGCATTCCCCGGTTCAGAATGGAGCAAGGGCCACCTGATCGGGGCAAAACCCGTGGCTTGGTTTGAGGAAAATGCTGCCAACCCGGAACGGTGGCGCAAACTTTCCCAAGACATCCAAACCCACGGGATTCGCAATAGTCACATTACGGCGATCGCCCCTAACACATCCTCCTCCCTCGTTCAGGGCTGCACCGCCTCCATCCTCCCCACCTATAGCCGCTTTTATTACGACAAATGGGCCAAAGGCGTTGTCCCCATTGCTCCCCCCTTTATCCGTGATTTCTTCTGGTTTTACCCCGAAAGTAAAACCATGGATCAAAATATCGTGGTGGATGTCGTGGCTACAATTCAGCAATGGATTGATACGGGGATCAGCATGGAGTTGTTGTTTAACCTAAATGCGGGGGTCTATTGGGCAGATGAGGAGGGGCGATCGCTCACCGCCAAGGATATTTTTGAAACCCTAGTCCATGCCTGGGAAAGTGGGTGTAAGGCGATCTACTATATCCGCACGGTGCAAAAGGATGACTACAAAGAATCCGATAGCTGTAGCAGTTGCGCGAATTGAACCAATCAATCATTCAGGTGTATTTAAGATTAAATGCACCTGAATTCTCAAAATTGAAAATCTATAATGACTAAAACGAATGAGGTTGAAAGGTGGCGAAAATTTGTCTTTAATCAAAATGATTATGATTTATCCCACCTCAATGCTTGTTGGGTAGAGTATCTCGATGAACGAAACCCAAAACCTTACCGCTTTTTTGTAACCTATGGTTTACACTGTTTTACTGCCAAAGATCCCGATCCCGCCTTTAGTCCTGATCTGGATAATCCTGAATATCATGGGCCGCGTGAAGCCAGATATTTTAATTTAGAGCGGTATCAACTTTCAAAACAGCTTCCAGCAATCATTCAATCTTTAGATCAAAAACAAACGCTGGTGTTTCATGCAGGTTATGGTAATTATGCTAGCGTCAAAATCATGGACTCAAATGGCATAGAAATCAACTATCTCGTTGTTTTTTCTGTTTTTCGAGAAAAGAAAAAATTTAGGCTACACATTCATAGTGCATACCCTAAAACAGAGTTGGGTAAAATTCAAAAGATGAATTTTTTGAGCATTGCATACAACTTATCCCAAGGTAAACCGTTACCACGCCCCCGTAAATTATTTTCAAAATAACAAAGGCCCCTTAAGGAGCCTTCGCCAAAAACAATGTTTTTGGTGTCCAGAACGTCTTTACCGGCTTTGCCTCGACCCTTGCAGGTAACGGGATGTCACGCTTTTTGCGTGTCTGTAGCATCCTCAGAAATTTGTTAGACATTTTCAAATCTATGGGATGATTGTAAGCGATCGCACCCACTTATGTCAATAGGTTAGCAGTGGAACGTGATTCCCATAAACTCTATCCATGCCTTTGTACTAATTCACAACCCAAAATATGATTCAACTGTCCAAACCACGAATGCCTGTTAACCCCATTTTTAATCCTGAGGGGGATGACAAAATTGAAAACCGTTCCCTGTGGTTCGGGAATGTGACCAATTTGATGCAACTCAATGATGTGCGGTATCCTTGGGCGATCGCCCTTTACCAGCAAATGCGCGAACAGTTTTGGATTCCGCAAAAATTGGATATTACCCAAGATGTCACCGACTATTGGAACCTGACCCCAGAAGAGCGGCGTGGGTTTGATGGGATTTTATCCTATCTCACCTTTTTAGATTCAATCCAAACCTGCAATATTCCCCATTTAAAAAGTTGCATTACTGCCCCAGAGGTTGCCCTCTGTATGGCAGAGCAAACCAGCCAAGAGGCGATGCACAACGCGAGTTAACCGATAGCTCCTTCAGTCGGCAACGACTGTCGAAAACTCCTTTAATTGCTGGGAACTCTCTAAAATGATGTATGATCATGATACAATAGAGACAATCAGCAGCCAAGTAACAAAGCCGTGAAACCAATACCTTCAACTCCTGAATACATGATTTCAAACGATGGAGTCGTTACCCAAAATGGCAAAATCATTGCAGTCAATCGCAGTGGTTGTGTTCGTGTATCGATCCGCCGTAAAATGAGATTGTTGTCTGAGTTGTTGGCAGAAACTTATCTGGGAATGCCTTGTGATGGTCTACATTCAGTTATATATCTAGATGGCAACGCAATGAACATCAATATTGATAACTTGATGTGGGTTGACAAGCTGTATTCCCAAATTAAAGTTCCTGCTTTGATGTTTGATGGCGAGATGTTTCACCAAGCATCTTGTCTTGAGACGAAGCAATATTACGTTAGTGCATCTGGACGGATCTTAAATTTTGCAAAAAAGCGCATTGTCAATCCTGTATTAGACTCGATTGGATACCGGCGTTTTACTTATTATGTCCCTGGCGATCTAAAACTAATTAAACGGACTATGGCAGTGCATATTCTGGTTTACTTAGTTTTCCAAGGAGAGTATGACAGAGCAGAATTTGAGATCAACCATATTGATGGAAACAAGGAAAATAATCACGTTTCCAATCTTGAGGTAGTTGACCATCAGGAAAACGTTCGTCATGCAGTTCGTAATTGTCTCAAAAAAGTCAAGTACACAGAGCAGCATATTGGACAGATTATTGCTATGTTAAAAAATGGAAATTCGTGGACGGAGATTTTCAATGATTACCTTTATCCTGAATTAAATTTAACTAAAATCCAAGCGTTTTCACTTATCAATGGTATTGCCAATGATAAAACTGCCTACGCGGAAAAATGCAATAACCTGGGCTTTGTTAAAGGTTCAACGACCAGAGCACAACGCTCGTACACTACAAGCTGATGGTAGTGGAAATGGGGAGCATCCCATAGGGATGAAGATATGGTCTGCTCTGCCTAGTGATAGGTAGCTGTGGTTAGCCCACGGGGGAGGTTTTGCGAACCTTCCTGAACTGAGGTATCAATATATGATTGAAAGCATCATTCCGGCAGAACGGCGCAATGAGGTTTATGATCTATGGCGCACGGATAAGGTACTGTTTGAACGATGTAAGTTTGTCGCCAAACTGTATCAAAATTATCTCGATCAGCCCAGTGCCGAAAACTATTTCGTCTCGTTGGTCGCAGATTATTTGCTAGAAGGGTTGTATTTCTACAACGGCTTTATCTATATGTACAATCTGGCTTCACGAATGCTAATGCCAGGGAGTGCGGACATTTTCAAGCTCATCAATCGCGACGAATTATCTCATGTGCGGTTGTTTCAGCGGATTATTCCTGAAGCGATGGAAGTTTTGCCTCATTCTCAGGATTTAGTCTATGAACTGTTTGATGCAGCAGTGAGCCAAGAAATTAAATGGTCTAACCATATTATTGGCAATCAAATTTTGGGCATTACGGAGGCCAGCACGGAGCAATATACGAAATATCTAGCCAATTCCCGGCTGCGGGCTATTGGTTTAGATGCCATCTATCCTGATGAAAAATTCAAGAAATCGCCCTACACGCATTTAGAGCGGTTTAGTGATACGAAAGCTGATGGTAATACCAAGGCGAATTTCTTTGAGGCGGGGGTGACGAGTTATGTCATGTCTTCTGGTTTAACCGGTTGGGATGAGATCTAATTTCCCGGCTTTCTGAAGTGGGATATTTCAGATCGATTAACTTAAGCTCAATAAATGGTGCGTCAGCCGTTTTGTTGCTCTTTTGCATCATAGATTAACCGCTTTGACGCACCCTACGATTCAATCGTAGGGTGCGTCAGACACAATTCAAACCCCAATATCATCATTGATATTGATCTTGATCTTGTCTGACGCACCGTTCATTGGCCTCATTGGTCTTAACCTGGGGAATGTGAGCTGATGGAGATTAACAGCCCTTGATCCATGGGTTAAATGTCCGATCTAAGTGGGATGATCCCCCCTGCTCCCCTTAAAAAAGGGGGTGTTTTTTGGTTGTCATGGCAGGCGATGCCGGGAAATTTCTATAATCATAGAAAATCGGCATAAAATCGGAGGGTGATCATGTCATTCTCATTGGCATCGCGATCTTATCATGATTGTTCTGAAGCAGCGACAATCCAAAGCTTAGGGAGTGATGGAGAGCAGGGTTTGACAGCGGAGATGATTGTTCAGCGTTATGAACAATATGGCTATAATGAGTTGGCATTTAAACCGGGTAAACCGCCATGGCTCCGGTTTTTACTCCAATTTCATCAACCTTTGCTCTATATTCTCCTGATCGCCGGAGCGGTGAAGGCATCCCTGGGATCTTGGACGAATGCGGTGGTGATTTGGGGGATGACGGTGGTGAATGCGGTGATTGGTTATGTCCAGGAGGCGAAGGCGGAAGGGGCGATCGCCTCCCTTGCCAAAGCTGTCACCACCGAAGCCACCGTCATCCGTGAGGGGCAAACTCTACAGATTCCCTCACGGGATCTCGTCCCGGGGGATTTGGTGCTGCTCACTTCTGGGGATAAAGTCCCGGCGGATCTCCGCTTGATCAACTTGCGCAATCTTCAGGTGGATGAATCCGCCCTGACAGGGGAATCTCTCCCGGTGCAGAAAAATATTGCGCTTTTGGCCGCTGATACCCCCCTCGCCGAACGGCTGAATCTGGCCTATGCGGGGAGTTTTGTCACCTTCGGCCAAGGGCGGGGCATTGTGATTGCCACCGGCAGCGCCACAGAAGTGGGGCAAATTTCCCAATCCATGGAGCAACGGGTTAGTTTACAAACGCCCTTAACCCGGAAGTTTGCCGAGTTTAGCCATACGCTGCTCTATTGGATTTTAGGTTTGGCCGCTTTTACGTTTGTGGTCGGTTTGAGCCAGGGGGGCAGTTGGCTCAATATGTTTGAGGCGGCGGTGGCCTTGGCGGTGAGTGCGATTCCGGAAGGGTTGCCCGCTGTGGTGACGGTGACGCTCGCCATTGGTGTGAATCGGATGGCGCGGCGCAATGCGATTATCCGCAAATTACCGGCGGTGGAAACGGTGGGGAGTGCGACGGTGATCTGCTCTGATAAAACCGGCACACTGACGGAAAATCAGATGACCGTCCAACGGATCTATGTGGGGGGCGAATATTATCAAGCCAGTGGGGGCGGCTATAGCCCCCATGGGGAGATTACGCCTGTGAAATCTGAGGAAACCGGGGAGCAAGATTTGCCGCCAGCGGTGCTGGAATGCTTGATGGCGGGGTTGCTTTGTAATGATTCCCAATTGAAACAAACGGGGAATAGTTGGTTTGTGGTGGGGGATCCCACGGAAGGGGCTTTGATTGCGGCGGCGAAAAAGGCGGGCTTGAGTCAATCGGGCCTAAATGCGGGGCGATCGCGCCTCGATTCCATCCCCTTTGAATCGGAATACCAATATATGGCGACGCTCCATGATGGTGATGTGCGGGTGATCTATGTTAAAGGCTCGGTGGAAGCCCTTTTGAGTCGCTGTAGCCAGATGGTAGATCGGGATGATCAGCCGGTGGCCTTAGAGCAGGCAGTCATTGAGGAGGCGGTGGAAAGCCTAGCGGCCCAAGGATTACGGGTTTTGGCCTTTGGGAAAAAGGAGGTGGAACCCCATCACCAAAATTAATGGGTCTGAAGCCCCGCCCTTTTAGGGCGGCTTTTCTCGTCCAATTTATTGATCCAGTTTTTCCTGTCTATGGTATGATGGCATCATTAAAACTTAATGTTTTGGCGGCTGGGCAAGCCGACCTGAATGGACAGGCGTTAAGCAGTGTTAGACCCCGATCAGGGGCAGTTGCTTGTCTGTCTACCCATCAGGAGTCTACTTAATGTAGGCAGACTGGGAATCCCCGTTCCTTTAGGTCGGGGAGGATGTCAACTGATTAGCATTAGCCAGTTGGGGGCCAATGTTGCCAACCTGATCCGGGGCAAAACCAAAACCCTGAGCAAAACGCCCATTTTGCTAACAGGAATCGCCGTAGCGGTGATTTTACAGGTGGTCTTTAGTCAATGGGGGGTGATGAACAACCTGTTCCACACCGCTCCCTTAACTGGGCAACAATGGCTGATCTGTCTTGCGCCCATGATTCCCATGATTCCGATGGCCATCTTCGCCAACTGGCTTGATCCTGAACAAGACCGAGCTACCACCTCCACCGCCCAACGGTAAAGGCTGGAAACCACATACAGTAGGGGCGAAAAATTTTTCGCCCTCCCCAAGCCCATTAATGCTCTAAAACCTTAGGAGAGCAGAGGCTTCATCAATAAGGCATAACGGCGGAAGGGCTGGCCGTAGCGATCGCTCACCCCCTGGGAAGGATTGCGATCATGCATCAAGGCATGGATCACCCGCCGATATCCCAACCGGGCCGCCTGTTGATGGCAATCCCCCACCAAATAAGCCCCCAAACCGGCATAGGCCCGGCGGGGCGATCGCGCCAAAGTTTTCAAAACCACCTGCTCCCCTGAGGGATCACACCAATCCTCAAAAGCCAAACAAAACCCCACCACCTGCTCCCCCACCGTAGCCAACCGCACCAACTCCGGCCGCAACCGGGGCAAAAGGGGCTGATAGAGTTGGCAAAATTCCGCCAAACTCAGAGGGGTAAACCGGGGGGCAGTGGCAAAGGCGGCCATAATTAGGGGATAAATCCGGGGAAGTTCTGAGGAGAAATCCAGGGGTGATCTCACTTCTACCCCTTGGGATTGAAACCGTTGGGCCAAACGGGGCCAGCGGGGATCAGTTCGATGCACATCATTACAGAGGTTCGAGCGGTAGGTAATCAGGGTTTGAAACCCAGCAGCAGTAAGAATTTTCCCTTGGATATGATCGGGATTAGGTTCGAGGGCAAAGGGAGGGGCAGAGCCAGGAGTGATCACAGCCCGATAGGTTCCCCAAGTGCTGCCGTTGATGGGAGCCATAGCCCAGCGGCAACCTTGGCTTTGTAACCGTTGGCAAGCGGCCAGCAGATCACCCTCATCCCCACCATTTAACCGGAGATCCCCGATATAACCCACAGTTTCCCCTTGGTAAGGCGGGAGATCTTGCCACCAGAGGGAAAGGCGATCGCCCTGCCAATCTGCCGGCCGCAAACCGATCAATTTTTGCACCATGGTTCAGATTTTGCCCAATAGCGGATAATATAACGGCATTAGCCAAAACTTCACCCTTCATCACATTTTACAAATTCATCAGCAGGCATAAGCATTCATAATCAGAACTGTAATCTTCTTCTTCCAGAATTAAACCATGGGAGAGCAATCAATTTTTTGCGCAAAACTTGACATAATGGCTTTATCTCCAAGAAAAAACCTCATTCTAACCCTTAGCTCATCAATTCTCATTCTCTTTATTTGTAGCACAATTCGCCACAATCTCTTTCAATCCGGAGCCTTAGATCTCGGCTATCACGATCAAATTTTATATCTATTAAGCCAAGGAGAACCGCCGATTATCTCCTTTTGGGGCTATCATTTTTTAGGCGGCCATGCCGAATGGATTTATTACCCATTATCACTTGTTTATCGCATTTATGCCGATGTACATATTTTATTAGCCCTGCAAGCCATTGTTTTAAGCATTGCAGTTTTACCAATTCTAAAACTTGGTCAACAAGCTGGTTTGTCCGCACAAAAATCTTGGCTCATCGCCATGGCTTACCTCCTTTACCCCCTCATTTTCAATGTTAACCTATTCGACTTTCACCCCGAAGCGATCGCCGTTCCCCTCATCTTCACCTCAGTTTTATGCGCAAGAAGCCGCAACACCCTTGGGTTTATCCTCTCCATCACCTTGATCCTGGGTTGTCGCGCTTCTCTCTCTTTGTTAGTAATTTCAATGGGATTTTGGCTGTTTGTCTTTGAAAAACGCCGCTGGTATGGAATTTATGCCGCAATTATTGGCACAGCCTGGTTTAGCATTTTCACCGCTATTCTATTACCCATCTTTAAACCCGATGGACACCATGCCCTAGGGCGTTATGGTCGCCTCGGTGGTTCCATTGGTGAAATGGCCATAAACCTGTTTCTTAAACCCCAAGCCGTCTTAGAACAAACCTTAACACTACCCAACTTAGAATATTTATTGTTACTCTTTATCCCCCTCCTTTGGGGATTACATTGGCGATATCTAGCCCCTCTAATTGCCACTACACCCATTTTATTTTTAAATATCCTCAGCAATACCCTATCTCAAAAAGATCTGGTTCATCAATATTCTGTGCCAATTTTACCCTTTCTCATTTTAGCGGTCATTGCAGCAGTTGCCGCTGAAAAGAATTTTGTAAAACCTAAAAAATGGATTCTTGCTTGGTGTTTATTTTGCTTTTTTGCCCTAGCAAAATATGGCTATTTTTTTGGACTCTACTTATCAAATCTTGATACATGGTCAGCCAATCGCCAAGCCATTACACTCATTAATACCCAAGGGGATGTCCTCACCAATCATAATTTAGTCCCCCATCTCACCCATCGCTCTTTTATTCAACACGCCAGCGATGATAATTTTACTGAAGATTTAGATCGCTATCAATTTGTGCTGTTAAATGTCCGTCATCCCAACTATGGATTTTCTCCAGAAGGGGCGCAGCAATTGCTAGCGCGATTAAAAAATGATCAGCAGTTTGAACAGATGTTTGAGCAGAATGACGTTTATTTATTTCGCAAAACTAATGATGCATCAAACACCAATCAATCATGATGATTAATCCGGTCTGATGCACCCGACAACCCAAGCGTAGGGTGCGTCAGAACGATTAAGCTCTGATGCCAAAGAGTAGCTTAACGGCTGACGCACCATTGATTGAGCAACCTGCGGAATGTCAGTTTGTCAGTTTAAAGGTAGAGCAGCAAAATGATTCCTACTGGTTTTTCAGAAAATAGGGTGAAATTGGTTCAATTGGATACCGAATCTGCGTAGGGGCGAAAAATTTTTCGCCCCTACATCTTTTCCTACTTCCCTAACCACCCTTTCAATTGCTGCCAAAACGATGGCACAACCGCCGGAGGATCGGCGGGAATTTCAGCACTGTTGAGATAGCGGTAATACTTCCAGATCGGCCAATAGGGACAACCCGGCGCGATCCGAATCCCTGCCCAATGGAGGTATTGCAGCCGCTGGTTGCCACAGTTGGGATCGACTAACACTCCCTCTCCTTGGGGGATAAATTGCCGACTCCCTGCCCAACTACCGGGCGCACCGCCGGGCCGGTTGACGAGATTAAAACGGCGATCGCCACCAATTTTGCGCAAAATCATGTAATTAATAATCGGCTGATCGGAAGTCTTTTGGGAAAAATCAAAATATTCTGGGTGAGCTGCACATTCTGCAAAGGTATCATAAAGATCCTGTTCGGTAAAAAGCTGCTTTTTTGCCGCCCACCAACCGCCATTAAACAAGCTAGCGCGATCTGATTCTGGTAAGATGCCAGCGGTGAAAACTTCCTCAGTAAATACATTACCAATTCCGCCCCGATGCTGATAATCACAACAGAGAAAATCATAGTCCCCTAAAGCATCCAAGTTATCAGCAATCCGTTCAAAAACAACAATATCCGTATCAATATAGAGAAACTCATCATATTCCCCAAACCAGCAAGCTTGCTTGCGAAACTGATTGGGCCGCGCAAAAAAGCCCGCCCCAAAAATTTCATAGAGTTTTCCCGAAAGCCGCTCAATAAATTCTAAATCTGGATACAGCTTTACGCCATAATCCCGCGCCAATAATGCCGCCACCCCTTGATAATTTTCATCGTAGGGAATCAGCGTCATCGGCACATCAGGATCATAATGGCGGATGCTATTGAGGAGGGCGATCGCCTGGTCGGTGAATTTGTCGTTAGCAGTGATGTAAATGCCACGCATGAGAGTTAGGACTGGGGATTGGGATTGAATTTTAAATCTGCGGGGGTTAAGGGTGAGGGTTTACGGTCTGATTGATCCAGTTGATCCAAGATCACCATACCCATTCTACAACCGAAGATCAGCTTGCTCTTTTCTCACTCCTCTTTTCTCACTCCTCAAAACCTCAAACCTAGTTTCTTACTGATCCGTTTCAACAAGCTCGGAGGGCGGTGCAGAGGTTGAGGCTTGCCTCTCAATTGGGGGCGTTGATCGGGGTGGTGGAGGAAGCGGTAGGCCAGGAAGGTTTCGCGGTAGGGACAATCGAGGTTTTCCCCTTGGGTGAGGCGTTTAAAGATCCCTGCCCCCACACCGATGTAGTGGAGAAATGTGAGGCGTTTGCCATGGTCAAAAACAAGGCGTTGGGCTTGCCCTTGCGTAGCAACATCGCGCTCCTCAAAATGGGTGGATGTCACCGCGCAGCCAGTAGATTCTGTGGGGGGGAGGTGGATGGCGAAATTATAGATAGATTTTTGCGATCGCAACATCATGTAATTCAGGAGCGATTGATTGGGGGCGCGGGGATAAAGTAGATCCGCCTCCCCCGTCGCCAACTGCTCCACTAACCATTGTCGCTCCGTCACCGGAAACCGGCCCCGATGGGAGGCAAAAAAGCCAGAGCAAAAAATTTGCGTCCCCAATTGTTCCGGCGTAAACAGGGTTTTAAAATAGGGAGAATCGAGATTAAAAATATGGCTAGGGTCTTTAAATTGGAAATCATAAATAACCGTATCGTCGTGATCCAATTGGTTAAAAATAAACTCCACCGAATTCAAGACCACCACATCCGCATCAAAATAAATAAACCGCTCAAAGGGAGCCGCTTCATCAAAGGCCGCATAACGATGATTAGCCCCAATCCGCCGCACCCCCTGAATCCCCTGAGCCTGCCATTGTTTCAAAGCCGTCGGGTGAGTATCCCAGACTTGGCGAGAAAATTCCTCCCAAGGCGCGAACAATTCCGGAGCCGCCAACAGCGTCACATGGGGGCGACGCTCAATTTCTGCTGCCACCTGGCTAATCTGCTCATCGTAGGCAAATACCGCCACGGGATAGCCGCCCGCGTTGGCTTCGACACTATTCAAAAATGCGATCAATTGATCTAAAACAGCATCATTGGCAAGGGTATAGATCCCGTCAGTCATGGCCGGTTTGAAAGGGGACAGGTTCCATTGTAGAGGGATTCAGGGGACAATGATAGTGTTGACAGGAATCGCCTCTTGCCCGTTCATCATAACCCGCGATCGCCCAATACTCACCCCTGTACGAGATTAATGTGAGGAAAAACAATCGTCACCGTTGTACCCTTGTTAATTTCACTAGACACCGTGATCTGACCTTTATGTAAATCAACACATTTTTTAACCACCACAAGCCCTAACCCTGTACCCGAAATATTGCGAACATTTCTGCCTCGAGTAAATGGTTCAAATAATCGATTCTGATCTGACAATGAAATGCCAATACCTTGGTCAGAAACTTGAATAGTTGCACCAAATTGATCAAACCTTAAAAGACATTTAACTTCAGTATTCTTAGGTGAATATTTAATAGCATTGGAAAGAATATTTCCTAAAATAGACCGCAGTGATTTTTGATCAAAATAAACAATTCGCCACAGACCTTCACAGCGAAATTCTAAAATATGATTAGATGCATCTCCTAAACAAACCTCATCTATAAAATTACGACAAAACTTTTCCAGATCTAGCCATTGGGGATTAAATTCTAACCTGCCAGCTTCTGCCCGATTGATCGTCAAAATATCATCCAGGAGTTGCACCATATTTTTAACTGCATCTTGAATTCGCCGTAAATTACGCGATCGCTTCTCAGTATCCTGCCAAGTTTGAGGTGAGTTTTCCAGAATTTGAGCCGCAGCCAGTGCAGTACTTAATGGTGTGCGAAATTCATGGGATGCCATTGAAAAAAATCGAGCTTTCAAAATACCCAGTGCCTTTTCCTGTTCTAAAGCCGTATGTAGTTCAACTAATCGCTTTCGTTCAGTGATATCGCGGGAATTAACAATAATCTGAGCAGATTCAGAGCCATTGATAAACCGTTGACTAATTGCTTCTAACGTCCGCCAAGAACCATCTTTATGACGACAAGTAAACTCAATGGGTAAAGCCACATCTGGATCTTCAGTTGCATTTGTAATCCGATCACAGGCTGTCACAAAATCCCGAGGGTGAATGAGTTTAAAAAAGTTTTCACCAATGAGACTAGAGGGTGAGTAGCCTAAAACTTTTTCCACCGAAGGACTAATATATTGAGTTGTACCATCCCCTTCCAAAATGGTCACAATATCTAGGGCATTTTCAATGAGCGATCGATACCGTTCTTCACTACAGCGCAACGCCTTTTCAATTTGTTTGCGTTCAGTAACATCTCGCTGCACCGCAATCCAATGGGTGTAATACCCCCCACGATCTGCCACAGGAACGATGCTAAATTCAACCCAAAATTCAGAACCATCCTTGCGGTAGTTGATCAATTCCGCCGTAACAGGCTGCCATTGGGAGAGTGCGATCCGAACCCCATCAAGAACAGATCGATCTGTTTTAAGACCTTGCAAAATACGAGGAGTTTTCCCGACGACTTCATCAAGTGAGTAACCTGTCATTTTGGTAAATGCTTTATTAACATACAAAATTCTGGGCCCCGGTTCATCAATGGGTTCAGCTTCTGTAATCAAAACAGCATCATTACTGTTAACCACAACGGACTGAAGCAACCTCACCTGTTCTGCTTGGCGTTTTTGTTCGGTAATATCAGCCACCACCACCACAATACCGTTAATCATTTCATGATCATCCCGTAGAGGCGCAGCCGAAAAAACAATTTCAATCGGAGTGCCATCTTTTTTCGGTCGTCGAATTTCCAAGCTAGGCGGGGTGATTCCTGCCATCACACTTTGCTTAATTTCTTTGTATTCTTCTAAATTATCAGGCAGGATCGGATTAAGCTGATCTAAAAGCTCTAGTTCAGTCCAACCAAAAATATGTTCAGCCGCTGGATTCCAAACCTTAATATAGTTATCTAAATCTACGGTAAAAATTGCTCGAGGCGAAGCATTAATCAGGGACTGCAAAGTCTGACTGGTATGGCGTAAAGCCACCTCAGTTTGTTGTCTCTCAATGACTTCTGCCTGTAGTAGCGCATTAGAATGTGCTAATTCTTGAGTGCGTTGTTGAACTCGATTTTCTAAATCAATATTGAGATGTTGCAACTGCTCGTATAGTTCAGATTGTTGAATGGCGATCGCCACCTGGGTTGATAGTTGCTGCATTAACTCAACCTCCCAATGATGCCACTGTCGTGGTTGACTACATTGATGAGCGATCAACAATCCCCAGAGATAAGGCTGAGTCGTTCCAGAGTTAGAAAGATACTGTATTTCCTGCGGGGATACGCTCAAATAATCTTCTTCTTCTGGCTCAAGCCTTTCCTGAAGAATCGGCACCACCAATTTTGCTTTTACGGCAAACTGCTCTAAAAACTCCGCTAAACAAGGTTCTACATCAAATTGCCGAATATCCTTAATTGTTCGCGTTTTTCCCAGCGTGTAGGCATAATGATATTCTTTTGGAAAAACTTCTTCGGGGAAAGTTTGGCCTAAAATTGCCCTGTACTGTGGGGATACAGTTTCAGTCACCGTGATCCCTGTCCCATCTTCCCAAATTCGATAAATTAATACCCGATCCACTCGTAAAAACTGTTTAACTTCTGCAACAGTCGTCGCCAGAACTTGGTCTAAGTCCAGCGATCGCCGGATCTGCTGGGCAATTTGGTTAACCAGACGCTCCCGTTCTGTTTGTTGCTGTAGTGTGCGCTCTATCCGTCGCCTTTCGTTAATTTGCCGGGAGACCACCCCATAAATGATTAAAATTGCCAGTAAAGACACCCCAATCCCTAACCCCACCCAGTTAAGGGAAGATAAGGAATTGAGGGTTAGACTGATCTGACTAAATCGCATTTTGGTTGGGTGGTTTTAGAACTCCAATTCTGATTACAGCCCGTTCACCAACAAAAACCGCATCAAAGCCCCTCTCTCTTTTGGGGAAAGGGATTTAGGGTGAGGGGTTGTACTAGGTTATCGAACAGGCTGTATAGAGTTCACTCTTAATGATACCCATTTTAAACGAAGAAAATCCGATTTGCCTCTGAAAAAAGTAGCAACATAACAATGATCACCACGGCAATCATCAAGACGGCAAATGTTCTCGATAAATCTGCCCGCTCCATAAAGATTTTGAATTCAAACTGCTCAGATTTATCAAATAAACCCGTGGGTACAGGGGGTTTAGGGAGTTGCCTGCGATAATCCAAACCATAACGAGACATCCGGGCGAAGGGCAACTCGCCTTGAATCCGTTGGGGTAAAATACGCCGCCGCTGATAGGGAACCGTGTAATCACCAAACTGATCGAGATACTCTTCTGTATTCATCAGCGTGTCAATAAAGCCATTTAATCCCTTTGTTGCGAGAATAATTGACCAGGCAAGGGTTTCTCGGTTGTTATACACTGAACGACCAAGGACGCGCTGAATTGTCATTTCAACGAATCGATAGTTATTATTTATTTCATAATTTAAGCGTCGAAATGAATCTGACAAAACTAACCCACGGATAAAACCTCGAACGGTAATTTGAAAAGTTTTTAGTTGTGATTCTAGGGCAATTTGGCGGTGATAAGTAAGGCATTGTTGTTCATGATAAATCTGTCGATAGGCTGCTTGAATCAACATATCCATTTCAGATGGATTGCGTAAATCATGGATCGTATAAATTTTAGGGGTTTCATCTCCAGCGACCTCAAACCCATTGACCCGTTGATTTTGGCTGGAAGGGGTATAAGTCAGAAAAGGAATTGTCATTGCTTTAGGAAGTTTAGAGGGTAATTGAGTGAGATAAGAGAAGATGAATTCGTTCTTGAACGACGAGATCACGCTCTTGTACTAATGCTTTTTGGAGAGCATTAATTGTTTGATCTGTGGCAATTTCGCCGAGGGAAATAGCCGCAGCATAGCGCAAAGCCCAATCTTCCGTAGACAGTAATGCCCAGATCAGTTTAGCGATCGCAGGGCAGTGAGGATCGTATCGTGAAGGGTGCGATCGCAATATTTTACCCAATCCCCTTGCGGCAATTCGGCGTACATTACCCTGGCAGTGATTGGCAATCTCGACCCCAACCATATCAACCAATAAGGGTAAAGCCTGAGCATCACCAATATTGGCTAAAATTTGCACAATTCGTGCTTGCTGTCCATGATCAATACTATTATCAAAGGCAGTCATGAGAGGTTCTACACTATCTGGTGCAATCTGCTCTAATGCTCGAGCAATTAAGGCTGCAATCCCAGCGTGCTGGTGATCCAAAAGTTGAATAATTGCCTCAATTTCCCCTCGATTATAGTGCTTAATGAGGATTTCTAACCCACGGGCGGCTTCAGTCGTATTGCTTGTGTTACGAATCTGCTCAATGATGAGTGAGGAATGGGGAGATAGCATAACCGTTCGACATTTAATGATCAGGGTGTTGAATGGGATGACCAGAGCATGACAACTGATTTAGAGTTGTAACAGTAGCTCGTCCATCGCCGTGAAGAGCGTTTGTACAGCTTTTTGTTGGGCAGGAGTTGGGCGATCGCTATCCAAAACGGCTTCGATAATGCGCTTCAAATTTAAGAGTTTGAGACTATTGCCTAGGTTGGCCTGTAAAATAGCCTGTGCTGCCTCCAGATGCCCAATTGCCCCCAAATCAAACGCGGCTGCCCACCGTAAATAGGGATTGACATGGTTCAGATTTTGAATAATCCGTTCCAAGTACTGGGATTGCCGAGTGATTTGATAACAATAACGCGCCGCAGCACATTGAATTCGCTCTGAGGAATCTTCTAAAAAAGGTTTCACATCAGCGAGGGATTCTTGCACCTGCAACTGTCCCAATGCTTCAATCAGTGCTTCGTAGGGTTGGGAACCCCCAGAACGGAGCAATTGCAACAAGGGCACAACCGCACGGCGATCGCCAATGGCCGCTAAGGCTTGAATCACCGCTTCTCGTAAGTATGAATCCTGCTCAAAACTCAAGACATCAATAAGTGTAGGCACAGCCTCAACGGATCGGATCGTTCCCAATCCACGGGCAGCCTGTCTACGCACCGGATACCCCCCTTCATCGGTGCGGTAGCTGTCATTTTGCAGTAACTCACAGAGCAGTTGCCAGCTAGATTGCACTTGGTGTTTAGCCAACCACCAAACCGCATAATAGCGAATTTGGTGATCATCTTCCCGAAGGGCGGCGATCGCCGCATCAATACCTAAAATAGGTTGTGCCGATGGAATTACAGTCATGAGTCATTGAGCAATAACAGTCAAAATAGACAGCACTATTTCTGGGTAGACCATCAACCCAGAAATAGTGACCCATCTAAACCGGTGTGATCCGAACGATTTTACCACCACGTTGGTGAATTTCCTGATACCGAGTCGAGAGTTGATCAAAAGGTACTGTGTACACCTTTCGACTCCGACGTACTGCCACCGGGGTTTGACCACCCCCCTGAATGACTTCTACGATAAACACTCGCTTATCTCCATCTACAGGACTCATTCCCAACCCCGTGGTAGATTCCAGTGATTGGAAAGAAGGCACAATAATGCTGGACAGATTCATAGCAACCTGCCGCTGTAAGCGAGGGCTTTTCCCTGCCCTTTGCGCATTGTCGCTACTCCCGTTGCCTCGATACAATTGAAACAACCGATTAAACCCAACCTGCTTCATCCCAGGAATGGATTGAAATCCTCGGTAATAAGGGACAATAGAATCCCCAAAAGCATCGTTATATTCAGGACTGTCAAAGTAGGATGAAATCTCTGCCCCATAGCCTTGAGAGGCATAGAGATCAACATGATAGGCAATCTCAGATTGATCGTAGGGAGCACGCCCTAAAAGATGTTTGTAGTTTAGTTCAATGAATCGAACTTGAGAATTGCAGGAAAAAAAACGTTCTTTATAGTAGTCTGACTGTGCCAAAGCTTCAACAAACTGACGCACATTGATTTTGCCATTTCTCAGCAACGCCTCAGCACTGGCAAAAGCCTCGCTGAGGGCTAATCCTTCTCGGCCAAATACATGGGTATAGGCGGCTCGAAAAACCTGCTGTAGGTTATCTTCATTCCAATTTTGGCGAAGTTCAACCTTTTCGCCAATTACTTCACCAATCCCCAATCGGGATGCCATTAAGCTCATGATTCGGTCTCCATAAGTAACAAGATGCAAAAAAAACAGAAAGTAGAATTAGTTAACGCCTGCCTTGCACATAGCAGTTTCTTTATCCATGAGACATTTTTTGAAACCCCTTGCCCTCAGGGAGGGGTTTCATGAGTACAAAAATCTGCCAGGTTAGTGGTAATAATCTTTCAAAAAAAGCAAGATTACCACGGTAAGAATTGAGTCAACTAATCCCGGCTTTCTGCTGACTGGTGATTAGCTCAATGCATTAATTGCATAGTTGAGATAGATGTTTGCTTCACCACCCACATCCCCGGATAAACCATGGTTGTTCCGCACAAATTCCAGGGCGGCAACATACCAACTGGGCGACAAACCAAGGGCCGCATTAAATTCTTTGACACCGGCAATTACATATTCATCCAATGGCCCGGTACCACCCACTACACAGCAATAGCTGATCGTCCGCAGATAATGACTGATATCCCGCACACACTTAGATTTACCTTCAGGCGTAGAGGCATACTGGGAGCCTTCCATTTGGGTGGTGTAGGGAAATTTGTGATAAACATGGTTGGCGGCAGCTTCGGCCCAGGCTTGACCATTTTGGTTGAAGGCTTTGGCAGCATCTAAACCGGCACTGGCGCGGTTAAACCGACCGAAAATGGCTTGCATTTCGGTATTGCTTAGATAAGCACCGCGAGAATCAGCGGCAGAGATGGCCTCAGTTAAAGGGGTTTTCATGGGGAATAGATCTCCTTAGTTAAAATGTAAAACAACGGCGAAAACAATGGCGAAAACACAAATTCAAATCACTGGACATTAAGCAACAGCAGCAGCAGCACGGTCAAAGTAACCGGCTAATTCTGACATGAGGGACTTGCAATCACCCCGGGTGATGCCATTGGAGTCGTTGGCGATCGCCACCGCTGCATCTTTCATTTTGCTAATCCCAGCAGCGACGGTTGCCCCCGGTGTACCCAAGGCCTGGTAGGTTTCCCGTAAACCATTGAGGCAGCGATCATCCATCACACTGGCATCACCCGCCAACATCGAATAGGTGACATAACGCAGGACGAAACCTAAATCCCGCAGGCAGGCGGCTTGATTACGATGGTGAAAACAAGCACCGCCCGGGCCAAAAACTTGAGGTTGTTCAGCCACCAAAGCCCGGTAAGCATTGGAGGTAATCGCGGCAGCACTGCTGGTCAGACGGTTAACCACATCCAACCGTTTGTTACTGTCGGCAACCATGGCCGCTAAGGCGTTCACTTGGTCGTCATTCAGGTATGCACCCTGGGAATCGGCTTGGGCCACAACTCGGGAAAAAGCATCCAACATAGTGTAGGTTCTCCTAATTTTTCTGAGGTTTGTGCAGTAGGGTGTTGCCCTTCATCCACATGAGTTGGGAGCTTACTGTGCCAAAGGTAAGAAAATCGGTACAAAAGTTGTAAAGAAGTCGGAAAGATGCCAAAAATGGGGTCAATCTTTACATCTCTTTACATTGCCAATACTTTACAGTTCTTCACATAACGTAAGTTGGCCCCCCCTGCCTTTATACTCAAGTGATTCCCCATTAATTGAGATGGTAGGAGTCAGGCTCTGCCCACATCTGCTATGTGATTTCAAAATCCTAGCCCTTCAGGGTGGGGAGTCTTAAGCTTTCAAATTCTGAAAACCTGCTCGTTAGAGCGAATTTAAAGGGTAGACTTTGGTGATTCATGTCACATGAGAATTCTTTTAGTGGAAGATGATATTCCCCTGGCAGAGACATTGGCAGAAGCAATGACAGATCAACAGTATGTTGTTGACTTGGCAGGGGATGGTGAGCAAGGTTGGGATTTTATTAAAGTATTTGACTATGATTTGATGTTACTGGACATCATGTTACCGGTCATTGATGGGTTTGCGCTTTGTCAACGATTGCGATCGCACGGTTATAAAATGCCCGTCTTGATGATCACCGCACGAGACACGATTAGCGACAAAATTACTGGCTTAGATGCTGGTGCTGATGATTACATTGTCAAGCCCATTGATTTAGGCGAGTTGTTTGCTCGGATTCGTGCCTTGCTCCGGCGAGGCAGCAATGTCATGCCTCCGATTCTGGAGTGGGGGGGATTGCAGTTGAATCCTAGTACATTTGAAGTGAGTTATCATCACCAATTTCTCCGCCTAACACCGAAGGAATTTAGTTTATTAGAATTACTATTGCGCAGTAATCGCCGCGTGCTGAGTCGTAGTGTGATCATTGAAAACCTCTGGAAAACGGAATTTTCTCCAGATGAGCACGCTGTCAAAGTTCACATCAGAAGCTTAAGGCAAAAACTCAAAGCCACTGGCGCAGATGAAGATTTTATTGAAACAGTTTATGGCATTGGCTATCGTCTTAAGTCCTTTACATAAAAATAGCGACGCATTCCCCGAACGAAGGAGCAAGGCACAATTTTTGAGGTGCATCTCAGAGAGGCAACCATCGCCCCGCCTTACTCATTAAGTGGGCTGTATTAAATGTAAAATACAGCTTGTTCACGGGTTAAACAAAACGATCTTAAAGTCCCTCTCCCGCTCTGGGAGAGGGATTTAGGGTGAGGGCATATCTTAAGTTATTACTGAACAAGCTGTAATACCAATTCGCTAAAGTCAAGCGACAAAACTAGGGAATTAAGCCCTTTCCCTGAATCACTTTATGTGTAGTTTCCATTTAGACAATTGGTATTAAATGTAAAATAAGCCAACTCGTGTAACCTTTTCTAGTCAAGGGTTTTAGGATTTAGGAGCCTACGGAATGTTACAAATGATCGTTCTTCAGAAAATAGGGTGAACTTGGCTCAATGGGATACCGAATTTGCGTAGGGGCGAAAAATTTTTCGCCCCTACATCAAGGGTTTTAATTTTGCATAAATTTAGCTGATCACCTTCAACTTTGAAGACCCCAAAGGATTAGTCCCTTCTAACCTATTGGGAATGACCTCAACTCTTTGGGGTCTTTTGCAAATCTGGCCGCTCCTCCGGGGCGATCGCCCCCTTCACGGGACAGACCTGTAAACAAATGCCACAATCAATACAGGTTTGAAAATCAATCCAATACCAATCGGTTCCTAGGGCATTTTTACCCGGGCCGGGATGGATACAGGCTACAGGGCAAGCGGCAACGCAGTCGGCGACACCTTCGCAAACATCGGTGATGATCGTGTGGGGCATGGTGCTTTTAACATTTGTTTACATTCTATTTTAACTCAGCGGCTTCTTGGGGTTTGCCATGACGCGGGGAAAAGTTTGTTAGATTGGGGGGCGATATTGATGCTGCCATTGCTGATTTTAGAGGCGATCGCCCTTGCCCCCGATGCCCCCGACCCCTACCTGAACCGGGGCATTGCCTACGAAGCCTTGGGGGATTGGACAAAAGCGATCGCCGATTATGACCAGGTGTTAGCCCTCAATCCCGAAGATGCGATCGCCTATAACAATCGCGGCAACGCTAAAGGGGGCCAAGGAAATTGGCCCGGCGCGGTCGCGGATTATCAGGGGGCGATCGCCTACTTTGGACTGGGGTATCATGGTGTTCTCAGTGGGCTGACGGTGGGTTTGTCTAAGGGTGCAGCGCCTTGTTAGCCGTCAGAATGTAATGACATTGTCGCTATCAATAACCCATTCCGCCAGTTCCGGCATTGTAGATTTCTCAGCGCCATCAAAATACGGATGGTTTTTGTAGATGCCACATCTTGCCATACAGGTTCCGCACACCTTCACGGGTACGCCTTGGGCAATAAGATCTTTGAGCATTTGAGACAAATCCTGGTCGTAGCCTTCCGGCGGCTTGCAAACATCACGAGCCATATCAACAGAGTCATTCATGAGGAAGATTTTCACTTCCTGTCCAGCATCCGACAGTTTTCCGGCCAAGCGCAAGCCGTTCCATGTTACGTCGGTGTTGTCATAAGGCTCTCGATTGAAGATTATCAGGACTTTCATTTGTTTCTTTTTTCGTATTTGGTTTAACGGCTAACTATTGATTAGATGGCGATTAACTGCCTAGCTGCCTTAATGTGTGGGAAAGCCCAAGCTCTCACAAAAAAAAGCCTCGGAGCAACTCTAGCACATAAATATTGAGGTGTCAAAAATTGCTAGCGTTAGCATAGACAAAACTTCATTCTTTAACTAAAACTCTTCATTGGTAAAGGTTTTAGCTTTGAGTCAAGGGAATGTTAGACAGAATCCAGCGGATATGCACTGTAGCCTAAAAAGGCTACAAGTATTCAATGTTAACGATCGCAATACGAAATGAAAGAGGGGTTATGCTGCATATTTTTCTATGGAGTCCCTGCCCCTAGACCCTCCCAAGCAGAAACGGTTCGCTCAAGTCCGCGATGCAAAGGATTTGTTACATTGGGGGATAATTGCCCCATCCTTTGGAGTTGTTTGTGCGCTTTTCTCAATTATTGATTTCTCTATTCCTCACATTTACCCTCCTCACCGGCTGGATCGCTCCGGCTCAGGGAATCACCCTCGCGGATTTAGAAGCGGGGGAAGCCTTGGCGCGAGAGGCGATCGCCGTCCATAGCTCTAAATTTTCAACCTTCTCAATCTCTTGGTTAATCAAATTCACAACTTCAATCACTGGTGAAAAGAACCGAACAAATTTAAGTCTGTCTCACCACAAACTGAGATCTTTTTATCATAAACATCAGTTTTAGGCACAAGGAACAGTCTGAACTTTGATATCTACACGCAACTCTTTACGAAGGACATTGAGAATAGTAGTTAGGTTATCCATTGTAGGATTACCTTTTGCAGATAACATCCGGTGAAGACTTTTGCTTGGTTTAGATGTTTCAACAGCCAGCTCCTCAAATCCTACGGTTGCATTGACAAGATCTCTTAATATAAGTCTTGCAGTTTCTGGTTCACCGTTGAGAAAAAGGGAAACAGCTTCATCAAGTAGAGCTGCTGCAAATTCAGGATCTCGTTGAACTCGAGCATTAATTGTTTCTTTGAAGTCTCTTGTTAATGCCATGATCTTTACCTCTTCTTTCTTTTCTTGTTTTCGGTTTTTTCCTGTGTTGCTGATTTACTAGCCTTTTTCTTTCGTCTTTTATATTCTTGGTACAGTTCTCTAGCTTGCTTAATATCTGACTCCTGACCTTTTTTAGTGCCACCTCCAAATAAGATAATGAGCTGTTCACCATCTTGAGCCAAGTAAATCCGATACCCTGGCCCCCAATTAATTTTGTACTCGCCGATTCCATCGAACCACTTGACGCTGGATGTGTTACCTAGCTCTAGACGAGACTTAGCCACTGCTACCTTTGCAGCGGCTCTAACATCCAGGCTATCGAACCATTTCTGATAAGGACTTGAGTCATCTTCTCTAATATATTCCTGGACTTTCATCGTAAATTGATGGTAACTTATACGTTACCAATTGTCAAGAATAATGCCTGAGCAGTGTATATGTACTCAAATCAATCAGAGAATGACTACCTGTCTAACCGCCTTAATGTGTGGAAAAGCCGGAACTCCCACACATTTGGCGGGACTCTAGCACATGGATATTGAGGTGTCCAAAACTGGTAAGGATAGCATATACAAAACTTCATTTTTAGGCTAAAATCCTTAACCGATAAGGCTTTTGGCTTTGAGTCAAGGGAATGTTAGACAGAATCCAGCGGATATGCACTGTAGCCTAAAAAGGCTACAAGTCTTTAATGATAACGATCGCAATACGAAATGAAAGAGGGGTTATGCTGCATATTTTTCTATGGAGTCCCTGCCCCTAGACCCTCCCAAGCAGAAACGGTTCGATCAAGTCCGCGATGCAAAGGATTTGTTACATTGGAGGATAATCGCCCCATCCCCCCGGAGTGTTTGTGCGTCTTCCTCACCTGCTTGTTTCCCTCTTGCTCACCTTGATTCTCTTCACCGGCTGGATCACACCTGCCCAAGCCGCCATCACCCTCGCGGATTTAGAAGCGGGGGAGGCTCTGGCGGGAGAGGCGATCGCCGCCCTCGAACAGGGCAACTTGGAGCAAGCCGAAACCCTTTGGAGCCAACTGATTGAGGAATTCCCCACCAATCCCGCCCTCTGGAGCAATCGCGGCAATACTCGCCTCAGTCAAAACCGCGTTGATGATGCGATTGCTGATTTTAATGAGGCGATCGCCCTTGCCCCCGATGCCCCCGACCCCTACCTAAATCGGGGCATTGCCTACGAAGCCTTGGGGGATTGGACAAAAGCGATCGCGGATTATGACCAGGTGTTAACCCTCAATCCCGAAGATGCGATCGCCTATAACAATCGCGGCAACGCTAAAGGGGGCCAAGGAGATTGGCCGGGAGCGGTCGCGGATTATCAGGGGGCGATCGCCCGCCAGCCCCAATTTTCCATGGCCCAAGCTAACTATGCTCTCGCCCTCTACGAAGTGGGCCAAGACCAAGCCGCCCTCAAAGCCATACAAGCCCTAGCGCGGAAATATCCCCTGTTCCCCGATATGCGGGCCGCCCTCACCGCCGTCCTCTGGGCGATGAACCGTCAAGGAGAAGCCGAAAGCCATTGGGTCGCCGCCATTGGTTTAGATGGTCGCTACCAAAACCTCGACTGGGTAAGGGAAATCCGCCGCTGGCCGCCCCGGATTACTCAAGATCTTGAACATTTCCTGACGTTGGATTGAAATCCCCCGTTATACCTCCATTAGGCGGCAGAGCCATTTAAGGGCCATGCCATCGCAGAGCCATGGCACGAGATCAAGGCCATGCCATAGCACGAGATCACAGAGCTATGGCATGAGATGATTTGAGGTTCTTAATCTCTTCTTTAGCGGCGATCGCAAAAAATCACGCTACGTTAAAACTAAAGGCAGGTGTTTCAAGCGAAATGCTGCCATTGCTATATGAGGCGATCGAGAAGTTTATGACAAAGCGAACCTTTGGTGTGATTGGCCTAGCCGTCATGGGGGAAAACCTCGCCCTCAATGTGGAAAGCCGAGGCTTTCCCATTGCCGTCTACAACCGCACCGGCGCGAAAACTGAGCAATTCATGGCCGAACGGGCCCAAGGGAAAGATGTAAAAGCCGCCTATTCCCTGGAGGAATTTGTCAAGATCCTCGAACGACCCCGGAAAATTCTCGTTATGGTCAAAGCCGGTGCGCCAGTGGATCAGGTAATTCAAGACCTCAAACCGCTCCTAGAACCGGGAGACATGATTATCGACGGTGGCAACTCCCTCTATGAAGACACGGAACGCCGCACCCAAGAACTAGAAGCCGTTGGCCTCGGTTTTGTGGGGATGGGAGTCAGTGGGGGCGAAGAAGGCGCGCTCAAAGGCCCCAGCTTAATGCCAGGGGGAACCGCCAGCGCCTACAAGGAACTAGAGCCAATTCTCGTCAAAATTGCCGCCCAAGTGGATGATGGCCCCTGCGTCGCCTACATTGGCCGAGGCGGGGCAGGCCACTACGTCAAAATGGTGCATAACGGCATTGAATACGGCGATATGCAGTTAATTGCCGAAGCCTATGATCTGCTGAAATTGGGAGCGGGTTTAACCAATCCTGAACTTCATGAAGTCTTTGCCCAGTGGAATACCACCGATGAACTCAATTCGTTCCTGATTGAAATCACCGCTGATATTTTCACCCAAATCGATCCCGAAACCCATCAGCATTTAGTGGATTTAATCCTCGATTCGGCGGGTCAAAAGGGAACAGGCCGGTGGACGGTGATGTCTGCGTTGGAGTTAGGTGTACCCGTGCCAACGATGTATGCGGCGGTGAATGCGCGGATTATGTCTTCCTATAAGGAGGAGCGGGTAGCGGCTTCTCAGCAAATTACGGCCCAAGTGGGGACGTTTATGGGGGATAAAGCCACATTTATTGATCAGGTGCGCGATGCCCTCTACTGCTCGAAAATGTGTTCCTATGCTCAGGGGATGGCCCTGTTGCGGAAGGCTTCAGCAGAATATAACTATGGGTTAGATCTGGGGGAAGATGCCCGGATTTGGAAAGGGGGCTGTATTATTCGGGCGGGTTTCCTGGATAAGATTAAGGCGGCGTTTACGGAAAACCCTGATCTGCCCAACCTGTTGCTGGCTCCGGAGTTTAAGCAGAGCATTCTGGATCGCCAAACCGCTTGGCGAACGGTGTTGGTGACGGCCAATGATTTAGGAATTCCGATTCCGGCCTTTAGTGCCTCGTTGGATTATTTCGATAGTTATCGGCGCGATCGCCTCCCCCAAAACCTCACCCAAGCTCAACGGGATTACTTCGGGGCGCACACCTATGAGCGCACCGATAAACCCAGGGGTGAAATGTTCCACACCCAATGGATGGCGGATTAAAAGGGAAGAAGTGAGGAGTGAGAAGTGAGAAGTGAGGGAAAACAGTAAACTTCACGCTCTCCTCACTTCTCTATCCTCTTTTTTCCCTACGAGGAGCCGATTTAAAGCCTCCACTGGGGAAAGGGTTAACCCATGCTTATACCTTGCGATCTTCACAAAAGAGAGGTTAATGATTCAGTGTTTGCTATTCATCGTGTTACAAATTACGAAATTAGGCTGAGTTCCTGAAAAGAGGAGTTAGGTTGAGGGTATATGCTGAGTTGGAGATTAAAGGCAGCATTGAGCGATGATATTAAGGGCTGATGCTGTTGAAGGAGCGGACTAAGGTTTGTACTCAGCAATGTGTTGAGGGAGCGGATTAAAGTCCACACGACGAACAATAAAGGATTGCGGTGCTGAATGCTCAAAGTAAAGCTTTCCTTTCATTTTTTCTGATGATTAAAATATTCATCCAATGGAGCAATTATGAAATTGAACTCATCCCGGATTGTTAAAGGTATTTCCTCTTTGAGTGCGATCGCCCTCAGCGTCAGCGTACTGGGGTTGCCCAGTTTAGCCAGTTTTGAACAGGTAAATTATCCTAATTACGATGCTGAACCGCTCTTTGGTGAGTTTAACCTTGATGCTGGTTTTCGCCCCGATCCCTACAATATCGATGTTGTGGCTGGGGGAACAAACAATGCCAGTGATTTCAACTTAGGGCCGGATTGCATGGGCTATATTGCTGCTGAACAACCCGATATTCGCGTCAATTACACAGCAGGGAATTTTGAACTCCTCAGTATTTACGTTGCCTCCGATGTCGATACCACGCTGGTGATTAATGGCCCGGATGGTGCTTGGTATTGTAACGATGATGATGACACCGAAGGTTCGGTAAATCCTCGTGTTATGTTCAGTTACCCCACTTCAGGACGGTATGACATTTGGGTGGGAACTTTTCATGATGAGGCTCACCGTGCGCAAATCCGCATTAGTGAAACATGGGTTCCCTATGACTAAGCCTATTTGCCAATACAAAAACGGCTGAAAATTTGATCTAGCACTGATTCCGTCACATCTTCCCCGGTAATCGCGCCGAGGGCTTGGATCGCACTGCGCAGATCGATCGTCCAAAAATCGAGGGGGAGGGGAGTGGCGATCGCCTCCTCCACTTGGATTAATGCTCTTTGGGCAGCGGTGAGGGCAGCGGCTTGGCGTTGGTTGATGGCAATATCCAGATCAGCGGCTTGGATTTTGTCGCCCTGAACCTGGGCAAGGATCGCCGCTTCTAATTGATCGATCCCCGTTTGAGCGGTGGCGGTGGTGGTGACAATGGCGGTAATTTCGGGGGGATAGGCTACCTCTTGGGGATCAGCGAGATCACTTTTATTAATCACCAAAATTAAGGGCCGGTACTGGATTTGGGCGTAAATTTCCGCCTCCGCTGCCGTCCAACCCTGTTGCGCATCAAGGGTGAACAGAATTAAATCCGCCTCCGCCGCCGCTTGGCGCGATCGCCTCACCCCGATTTGCTCCACCTGATCCCCCGTTTCCCGAATCCCCGCCGTATCCAACACCTGCACCGGAATCCCCCCCACCATCAAGCTCGATTCCACCACATCGCGGGTCGTGCCGGGCAAATCGGTGACAATGGCGCGATCGCTCCGGCTCCAAGCATTTAACAGGCTCGATTTCCCCACATTAGGCTGCCCGACGATCGCCACCTTTAACCCACTGCGCAACAATTCCCCCCGCTCCGCCGTGGCTAAAATTCGCGCCACCTCCTCCCGGACTTGGGCCAATTGGGCGGCGATCGCCCCCTCATCCAAAGGTGGCAAATCCTCCTCAAAATCAATGCGGGCCTCCACTTCCGCCAAAATATCCAAACATTGCCCCCGCAATTGACGAATCGGTTGGGCGAGTTTCCCGCGTAAACCGGCGATCGCCATCTGAGCCGCCTGGGGTGAACCGGCCCCCACCAAATCCGCCACACTTTCCGCCTGGGTGAGGTCTAACCGGCCATTGAGAAACGCCCGCAGCGAAAATTCTCCCGGCTCCGCCAACCGCGCCCCCGCTGCTAAACAAAGCTGTAACACCTGTTGCACCGGCATGATCCCCCCATGGCAATGAAATTCCACCACATCCTCACGGGTGAAGGAGCGGGGGGCAAACATTAACAGCAAGAGGGCCTCATCCACCATCACCCCCGTATCAGGATGGCGAACGGAACCGTAGAGAATACGATGGCTTTCCCAAGGCTGAGATCCTGGCGCATGGAACAGTTGACGGGCGATCGCCACCGCCCCCTGCCCCGATAACCGCACAATGCCAATACTGCCCTGATGGGGAACCACTGCCGAAGCAATGGCAGCGATCGTTTCACCCTGTTGCATAGTTCTACCGAGATTCCATCACAAAAAACCTTTTAATTTTAGAAAGAAGGGGTGAGTATCGGTGCAGATCAGCCCAAAGCGGGCCACCATCGTGCTGAATGTGCCTAGTTTTCGCCCTTTGTCCGGGAATTTACGGATGATCTGCAAGATGCATCATTCTATACTAAAGGTTGAACCATGATTAAACCTACCAACTAAGCACAACGGCTGATCGACAAGCCATCAGGGCCTGTTTCCGCATCTTTCCCTATTTTGTAACGAGTCACAGTCAACTTGTTCTTTCCATCCTTATCACCACCCAAACTGCTTAGTTGGGGTTTTTTTTTATGGAGATCCAAGACAACAGCGACAGGAGAAGAGCACCCGCAACTCTGGGATCTGCATTCAGAGGATTTAAGATCAAATGCATTATCTAGAAGGCAGGGATGCGATCGCCCGTTTGGGGGTGAGGGCGGGGAAAATCCTAAGACTCCCCATCAACTGAGAATCCCCGCACCTTGAGGCCGGGGAATGACAATGCGTTGCTGTGCTGCAATTAAATCCAAAACCCTTGGCACAAAACTAAAAACAGGTTTATAATGTGCCTAGCTGTGATTAAACCCAAACCCCAACGTTTTCTCGTTGGGATTTTTTTTGGTTCGCTCCATTACCCCTCAGTAAACCGTATTTTTGCGGAGATTGCCAAGATGAAATCCCTAAACTTGATGAAAGCTTTAAGGAAAATACGAGTTTCTTAAAGTTTCGGTAAAGTTTCATCCTCGAAATTGCTGACAAAATCGCCTCAATCCTCAGCACTACTCATAAAGCAACAGGGTACTTCACGGTATCAACAGGGCGGTTCATCCAGCGGGATCGTCGTACTTCCACAGAGACTTGATCCGAATTGCTCTCGTCCCAATCGGGAAATCTCTCGGTACAATAGGATCGCTTGTCCTGATCATCGCCTATGGCCCCCACGCAACCGGATTGGTTACGCCTCAAAAAAGCTCTTACCGTTGAAGCCGAGCGGGGATTTCCTGACCTTCAAGGCCGGGAACACCGCTTTAGTGAATTTATGGCCCTCAGCTTTAGCCAATCTGTTCCCGAAGCCAGCCCCGATCAACAACGCCGCTGGAGCCAACTGGCCCAAGATTTTCACCGCTATTCCCAAGCTTCCCTAGCCCAGCGGCGGCTCTATATTGCCACCGCCCGCCAACTGATCCAAGACCTTCAAACCCCTCCCTCCAAAACGGCAGCGGTTCAGCATCTCGCCGGAAAAAAAACTGAAGGGATTCCAGATCGCCCCGCTTCCCTCCCTAAAACGGCCTCTGTAGTTAAGGAAATTTCGCCCCATCATGACCCCCTGAGCCTAGATACCCCCTTGATCGATTTACCCAGCTTGAAAAGTCGGCGGGGGGTAAAGTTTTTGGCGCAGTTAGGTCTGGTGACGGTGCTGGATGCCCTTTACTACTATCCCCGCAACCATGTGGACTATGCCAAGCAGGCCCCCATTGCCGCCCTCGTACCGGGGGAAACGGTGACAATCATTGGCACAATTAAAGGCTCTCGCTGTTTTACATCCCCCCGTAAACCCCAACTGACAATCTGGGAATTGCGGATGAAGGATCACACCGGCCACATTAAACTCAGCCGCTTTTTTCACGGCAATCGCTACAGTAATCGGGGTTGGCAAAAGGGGCAGGAAGGGCGGTTTCCGGTGGGGGCGATCGCCGCTGCTTCGGGATTAGTCAAGGCCAATAAATACGGCTTAACCCTGGAAAATCCAGAGGTGGAAATTCTCGATGGCCCAGGGGGGGAAATTGAATCTCTCAAAATTGGCCGGCTGTTGCCCGTCTATCCCCTCACGGAAGGGGTAACGGCGGATTTGGTGCGGCAGGCGATTGTGACGGCATTACCCGCCCTGGATCAACTGGGGGATCCTTTGCCTGTGGTGTTGCGGGATCAGTATGGGTTTGTGGATTTGCCGACGGCGTTGCGATCGCTCCACTTTCCCCCCGATCAAGCCAGCTTAGACGCGGCCCGCCGCCGCCTCATTTTCGATGAATTTTTCTACCTCCAACTGGGATTTTTACAACGTCGTCACCAACGGCAACAGACCCAAACCGGCGTAGTTCTCACCCCCACCGGCCCCTTGAGCGATCGCTTCCGGGATCTCCTCCCCTTCCAACTCACCACCGCCCAACAGCGAGTAATCAGCGACATCCTCACCGATTTAGGCCAATCTAACCCGATGACCCGCCTCGTGCAGGGGGATGTGGGATCGGGGAAAACCGTTGTGGCGGTGTTTGCCATCCTAGCGGCGATCCAATCGGGCTATCAGGCGGCCTTGATGGCCCCGACGGAAGTCCTAGCGGAGCAGCATTATCGCAAATTGGTGGAATGGTTTAATCAACTGCATTTGCCGGTCGAACTGCTCACCGGCTCAACAGGGACGAAAAAACGGCGGGACATTCACAGCCAACTCTATAACGGCGAATTGCCCCTCTTGGTGGGAACCCATGCCCTGATTGAAGACCCGGTGGAGTTTCGCCAATTGGGTTTAGTGGTGATTGATGAACAGCATCGTTTTGGCGTGCAGCAACGGGGCCGATTACTCGCTAAGGGTCAATCCCCCCATCTGCTCACCATGACCGCCACCCCCATCCCCCGCACCCTCGCCCTTAGCCTCCATGGGGATCTCGATGTGTCCCAAATTGACGAACTCCCCCCTGGCCGCCAACCGATTCAAACCGTTGTCCTGACGGCGAAGGAGCGGCAACAGGCCTATGATTTGATTCGGCGGGAATTGGCGGGCGATCGCCAAGCCTACATCATTTTTCCCCTCATTGAAGAATCGGAAAAACTCGATGTGAAGGCAGCGGTGAAGGAATATGAACGATTGCAAAATACGATCTTTCCCGATATTCCCATCGGCCTCCTCCATGGTCGCCTCAAACCCGCCGAAAAAGAAACCGCCCTCGCCCAATTCCGCGACAACAAAACCCCGATCATCGTCTCCACGACGGTGATCGAGGTGGGGGTAGATGTGCCTAATGCCACCGTCATGCTGATCGAAAATGCCGAACGGTTCGGCCTCTCCCAACTCCATCAACTGCGGGGGCGAGTGGGGCGCGGCTCCCATGGCTCCCACTGTTTCCTGATGACCAGTAGTAAAAATCCCGATGCGATGAACCGCCTCAAAGTGTTGGAACAATCCCAGGATGGATTTTTTATTGCCGAAATGGATTTAAAACTGCGGGGGCCGGGGGAGGTGCTGGGAACGCGACAAACGGGTTTAGCAGATTTTGCCCTGGCCAGTTTGGTGGAAGATCAAGAGGTGTTGCTCTTGGCAAGGGATGCCGCTACGAAATTACTCCTCGCGGAGCCGGAGTTAGCCCCCTATGGCAGGTTGCGGGAGGAATTGGGGAGGCGCGATCGCCAACTGATGGGGGGTGGGATTTTGAATTAGGGGGAGTGGGAAGTGGAAAGTGGGGAGTGGGAAGTGGAGACAGGAGGGTATTTATCCCGAAAGTGAGTACTCTGGAGAGAAGCTAATTTTCCCTCCCTGAATCTAATCTGATGACTGCTGATCCCAAAACTTCAACGAAAAAGCTAGCGGTGCGTGGTGCAACCTGGGTGTTTTTGGGTTACGGGGCGAACCAAATGCTGCGGTTTGTCAATAACCTGATCCTCACCCGGCTCTTGATGCCGGATTTTTTCGGGTTGATGGCCCTGGCGACAACGCTGCGGATGGGGTTGGAATTGTTTTCTGATGTGGGGGTAAATCAGAGTGTGGTACATAGTCCTCGGGGGGAGGAGCGGGTTTTCCTCAATACCGCTTGGACGGTGCAGGTGATTCGTGGCTTTGTCCTTTGGGGAGTTAGTTTTCTGATCACCATTCCCGCCGCCCAGTTCTATGGCGATGATCGGCTGTTACTCCTCCTCCCCTTTGTGGGTATGACCACGATGGTGGATAGTTTGCGATCCAACGCCTTTTTTACCCTCAATCGCCGCTTGGAGGTGGGGAAACTGACCATGCTCGAATTTACCACCAGTGCCATGGGGTTGGTGGTGATGATTACCTGGGCTTGGTTGAGTCCGACGGTGTGGGCTTTGGCGGTGGGGGGATTGGCGGGGTATTTATTTCGGACGGTGGGCAGTTACATTTTCTTTAAGGAGCCAATACCCCGCTGGACATTGGATCGGGATTGTTTAATTGAATTAGCGCGGTTTGGCCGGTGGATTTTTGTGTCAGCGGCGATGATGTTTTTGGCGGAGCAGTCCGATCGCCTCATTCTCGGCCGGCTCCTCTCCTTTGAAATGTTGGGGATCTATAGCATTGCCTATACGATGGCGAATATTCCCCGTCAATTGTTTAAACGCCTCAGTACCAAGGTCATTTTTCCGGCTATTTCCCAGCACAATCAATTGCCCCGGCCGGAGTTAAATGTCAAAATCCAGCGCCAACGGTGGCCGCTGTTGTTGCTCTCGGCATTGGGGGTGGCGTTGTTGGTATCTTGGGGGGATTTGGTAATTCTCGGCCTCTATGACGATCGCTATCTGGATGCTGCTTGGATGATGCCGATTCTTTGTGGGGGGATTTGGTTTTCGGTGTTGTTTTACACCCTTTCCCCGGCTTTGTTGGCGGTAGGCAAACCTTCCTACAGTGCCTATAGTAATTTTGCGAGCTTGTTGGTGGTGATTATTGGCCTACCCTTAAGTTTTCAATATGGGGGATTGCCTTGGGCGATCGCCTTAATTTCCTTCAGTGATATTTTTCCCTACTTGGTGATCCAGGGGGGTTTATATCAGGAAAAACTCCTCTGTTTGAAACAGGATGTGCTGAGTACAGTGGTTTTAATTGGCATCACTGCGTTGTTTTTACAAGCCCGGGTGTTCTTGAATTTGGGAATGCCTTGGGATTTAATGTTAAAAGGAGGGTAAATCAACAGGACTAATCATTAGACCCAACCCCAAAAGCGCGATCGCACGAAGGAGAAAAGAGAGCTATGGGTGCATCCACCCATTCAACAGCAGAAACCAACCCCACCCCGGATCTAGCGGGGATTTGGGAGCGATTAGATCATCTCTTGGAACCAGAAACTTCTTCCCCTCAATCACCCTCCCCCGCTTCAAAGTTGGTGCAATTTCCCAGCCCCCGCCTGGAACCCATGGAGCAACTCGCCGCGACGGTGGATTTGCCCGCCCTAGATGCCACGTTAGCGGCGTTATTAAAGCTGATTGCTCCGGACTATAGCCAAGGGGAAACCCTAGAGGCCTTGCAGCAGGTGGTGATGGTGTTAAATTCCGCAGAGGGGGCCACCTTGGCAACTCAGGCGGACATTAAACGGTTGACGACCCTTTATGAAGATCTGCGGGGCCAGGTGGAAGCCTTGCAAACCCCTAATTCCCCTGAACTGCCTCCTCCCATCCCAGAACCCACAGCAGCAGCCCCTGTATTGGCGATGCCTTCGGTGATTCCTCCGGCTGAATCCCCTGATCCTGAATCCTTAAAACCTGAATCCTTAAACCCTGAATCCTTAAACCCTGAATCCTTAAACCCTGAATCCTTAAACCCTGAATCCTTAAACCCTGAATCCTTAAGCATTACGGCCCCTGATCCTGAATCCTTAACCCCTGAATCCTTAAGTATTGCCGCCCCCGCTCTCGGCCAACCTCTCCTAGAGTCGTTCCGCCGTCGCTTCTCCTTCAGCCGTCGTTTATCCATCAGCCCTGGCTTTTCCTTCAACCGTCGCCAGTGGTTGGGTTTAGCGGTGCTGGCTCTCACCTTAGGGGCGATCGCCTTCTATTTCCCCATGATTCGCCCCCAAAAACACCTAACCGCCCAGTTAGAATCTGCTCTCGCGGCTGATCCCAATCTTTCCCTCTATCGGATTGTGCCTCAGGTGCAAGGGCGGCGGGTGATTTTGCGGGGAACGGTTCCCGATCGGGAACTCCGTCAGCAGATCCAAACGCTGATCCAGGGGTTGGCCCCCGGTTATCAGCTTGAGGATCAGTTAATCGTGGTGGATGGGCCGGTGATTACGGCGGTGAACCAATGGGCGGCGACGCTGAATGATTTACCCGGCACGATGATCACAGCCCAATTCCACAGCGGCCAGGTGATTTTGACCGGGACAACTGCTTCTCAAGAAACAGAAGCGATGATCATCAAACGCTTTGCAGCAATTCCGGGGGTGATTGGGGTGGAAAATCTCCTTCAGGTGCAACCCTTTTCACTGCCGACGCGGTTTTATTTTCGTCAAAATCAAGCCACGGTGGAGCCGGTGGATATTCAGGCGAAGGTGATTCCGGTGAAGAATTTTCTTGAAAAATATCCCCATTTGCGGGTGGAGATTCGCGGCTATAGCCATGGGAGTGAGGGGGAGGGCGATAGGGACGCTAACGGCGATCGCCTCGCCCGCCAGCGTGCGGAAGCCGTCCAAACCGTTTTAGAAGACCATGGCATTGATCGCCGTCGCCTAGCGGTGGTGGAAACGGGGGGGTTGCCGGCCAATGTGGCCGCCGATCAAGACCGTTGGCTCCATCGCACGGTGGCCTTTACGGTGGTGAGCGATCGCCCCTCGGGCCAGCATTAAACCGGGGAACGCGCCACAATAGAGGGAATGTTGAATTCACCCCCTAATAATCTATGTGTAATCTCGCCGATCGCTTCAGCGGTCTGGGGCGATTGCTCCAAACCCTGACCTTTTTCCAGGTCATCCCTTTTTTGAGTGTTTTCGCCCCGATGTCTTCCCAACCCCCCGCCCCTCCCACGGTGAGTAATCACCTGATTGTCGATTTTCAAACCCTGAGCGCGGCGGATCTCCAAGCCGCTTGGGGGAGCCTTGATGATGTGGTGATGGGGGGCGTGAGTGCCAGTCGTTTTGAAAAAACCGATGAGGGTGCTCTGTTTACCGGCACAACTTCCACGGATAATTCCGGCGGGTTTACGTCGGTGCGATCGCGCAACTTCACCCCTCCTCTAGATTTAGGCAACGCCACCGGCATCACCTTACGGGTCAAGGGGGATGGCCAACGCTATAAATTTTTCATCCGCGATCAAAACGGTTGGGATAGCATCGCCTACGCCGCTTCCTTTGATACGGCGGCCCAGCAATGGCTCACCATTCAGATCCCCTTTGCCACGCTGAAACCCGTCTTCCGGGCCAAAACCGTGGAGAACGCCCCGCCCCTCAATCCCCGCGAAATCGTCTCCTTTCAACTCATGCTCAGTAAGTTTGAATACGATCGCGCCCTCAATCCCCAATTTACACCAGGGGAATTCAAGCTTTGGGTGCAACAAATCGGCGTGTATTAGAGCGATACAGCTTTTACCGATAACAACATCCCCTACAGTCTGCTGGTGAGGGAGCGGACTGTTCGTACTAGGAACTCTCTAGGAACTCTCATTGTGCTCAGTGATCAGGGCAAAAGCTGTCAGTACGCTAGTGCGGATGCTTATCCCCTATACTGCTAACACTGTATTGAGGAACGGTTCCCCACCCTATGACCATTGCCCGCACCATTTGCCTAGGGTTTCTCGCGGTGATTGCCTTCGGCACAATCCTATTAATGTTGCCCATTTCCAACACTGGTGGCCATTGGGATTCTCCAATTGTCGCGCTGTTTACCGCCACATCAGCGGTGTGTGTCACAGGCTTGGCGGTTGTGGATACCGGAACCCATTTTTCCCTCTGGGGGCAGGCCTTTATTATGCTCCTAGTTCAGATTGGCGGCTTGGGCTACATGACCAGCACCACGTTTTTACTCTTGGTGTTTCGGCAAAAATTTGATTTTCGCCAAAAGTTCGCCATCCAAGAATCCTTCGATCGCCCCTTTGTCCAAGGCAGCCGGAACCTAATCCGCTCGATTATTGCCACAACCCTCGTCTTTGAACTGCTGGGAATCATCATCATGCTGCAACCCTTCAGTGCAGATTATGGGAGCATTCGGGGGTTTTGGTTGGCACTGTTCCACAGTGTTAGTGCTTGGAATAATGCCGGGTTTGGCCTCTTTCCCGATAACATCGTCGGCTATCAGGGGTCTTTGCCGATTAACTTTGCCCTGACGATGTTGATTATCTTTGGTGGCATTGGCTATCAGGTGATCATGGAGTTGTTTAATTGGGTGATGAGTTTGCGATCGCCCCGCACCGCCCGCCTCTCCCTCAACTTCAAAGTCGTCACCAGCATGACGGCCATTTTGTTAATCCTCGGAACCGTGGCTTATCTGATTACGGAAAGCCAAAACCCCGACACCATGAAAGGCCTCCCCCCCCAAACCATGGTTTTAGTCGCCTGGTTCCAATCCGTCACCACGCGCACCGCCGGGTTCAACAGCATTGATTTTGGCAAAATGGGGGATGCAGCCAAATTGATCACCATTGCCTTGATGTTCATCGGGGCTAGCCCCAGCGGAACCGGAGGAGGGATCAAAACTACCACATTGCGGATTTTGCTCAACTGCACCCGCTCCACTTTGCGGGGCAGTGAGCAAGTGGTGATGTATGGGCGTACCCTCTCCCCTTCGTTAATTTTGAAGGCGATCGCCGTCTTTATGGGGTCTGGCTTAACCGTCACCTTCTCCACCGTCAGCCTCGCCCTGATTGAATCGGGAAAGTTTGAGTTTATTGACCTCTTGTTTGAATGTGTTTCTGCCTTCGGCACCGTCGGCCTTTCTACGGGCATCACCGCCAAGTTTTCTGCCTTGGGTCACTTGATCTTAATTCTGACGATGTATGTGGGTCGGGTGGGAGTTTTGGGATTGATGGCGGGAATTTTGGGGGAAAAGCCCCCCAGCCAATTGCAATATCCGGAGGAAAATTTACTGGTGGGCTGAAGCCAAGGAGGGGAACCGTTGGAAAGAGTAACCCATGCCCCGCTCAGTAATAATATAATCCGGCTGTTTGGGGTCAGCTTCAATCTTGCTTCGCAAACGAGAAATATGCACATCTACTAAGCGTAAATCCCCCGGTTGACGAGGAATATAACCCCAAATTGCTTCGAGAATCGCCGCCCGGGAAAGGGGTTCCCCGGCTTGATTGACCAACAGTTGGAGAATATTAAACTCAATTTCCGTCAGCCGTACCCGCTGCTCATGGAGATAAACCCGCCTTCTATTCCCATCAATACAAAGTTGCCCCGCCTGAAGCACCCCATCATCGCCATTGCTTTTCGAGTCTTGAGGTTTTAAACGGCGGAAAATTGTATTAATCCGTGCTTCTAATTCTTTAGGAGAAAAGGGTTTTACTAAATAATCATCGGCTCCGATTTGTAGCCCCGTAATGCGATCCGCCACATCAGATAAAGCCGTGAGCATAATAATCGGAACATCGGAGGTTTCGCGAATGGTTTGACAAATTTGATAGCCATCTTTTTTTGGAAGCATGACATCTAAAACCACCAGATCTGGGTCTTCCGCTGAAAACCGTTCTAGTGCTTCGTCCCCATCCGCAGCGGTGATGACTGCGTAACCCACCATCGTTAGACGTGTTTGCAAGATCCGCCGCACCGCAGGTTCATCATCCACTACTAAGAGTTTTCCCTTGTGGTTTTCCACGTTTTTTTAAACCCGATAATCTAATGAGAATCGCTCTAGTCCTTATGATACCATGAGTGTTTCTACTCAGGGGACGATTAGTATTTTTTGAGGGTATTGAGGGCATTAAGGATATTAATGGAGTATTTTGGATTTTTGAATTTGGATAAGGGGGCGGGGTGGACTTCCCATGATTGTGTGGCCAAGGTGCGGCGGCTTTTGGGCCAAAAGCGGGTGGGCCATGGGGGAACCCTCGATCCGGCGGCGATGGGGGTGTTGCCCATTGCCCTAGGGCGGGCGACGCGGTTGCTGCAATATTTACCCACAGAAAAAAGTTATCGGGGGCGGGTGCGGTTTGGGGTGACGACGACGACGGATGATCTCGAAGGGGAGATTTTGACGGAGCAACCGGCTGCGGATCTCACTTTGGCCCAAATTACGGCCCAGTTGCCCCAGTTTTTGGGGGAGATTGAGCAAATTCCGCCGGCCTTTAGTGCGATTCAGCGGGATGGGCGGCGGTTGTATGATTTGGCGCGGGCAGGGGTGGCGGTGGATGTTCCGGCCCGGCGGGTGGTGGTGACGGGGTTACGATCGCTTGCCTTCACCCCTGGGGATTTCCCCGCATTGGAGTTAGAGATCGACTGTGGGCCGGGGACGTATATTCGGGCGATCGCCCGTGATTTAGGGGCAGCGTTAGGCATGGGGGGGACGTTGGCGGCGTTGGTGCGCACCCGCAGTTGTGGGTTAGATCTCGCGGGGGCGATCACTTTGGAGGAATTGGCCAATCAACTAGAAAGGGGCGAATTTACGCCCATTCCCCCAGAGGCATTGCTGACCCATTTACCCCGCTACCCTTTAGAGCCAGAAGCGGCGCGGCGGTGGTGTCAGGGTCAGGCAATTATCGGAGAATTTGCCATGGGGGCCATTGCTCAGGTGTGGAAAGAGGGGGGGGAATTTTTAGGGGTGGGGGAAGTGGTGGCGGAGCGGGGCTTAATCCCCAAAGTGGTGCTAGCCTAGGCCACAAAAAAGCCTTGGCTGCTCACACCAAGGCTTAGGAAGAAATTGAGTTGGAAGAAGAAAAGGAAAACTTACAGACTGCTGGCAATATTGGCACTTTGGGGGTTCCGTAACCCTAAGACAGAATCAGGGCGGCGGGGAACCTGTAGCCCCAGATGATCGTTCAGGACGGGATAGGAAATGGTGGTTTTTCGGGTGGTGGCGATCGCCTGGGGCAAAGTGCCGAACATGGGGTTTAGTCTCCGATTGCTCACCCTTTTATCTTCCCCCAAGGGCAGAGTTTTGGGGTTGATCTCTATCCCTTGACCCGTTGAGGTTGCTCACGGTAGAAAGCGATGGGGAACAGGGTCAACAGTGAGGGATCTCAATAACAGGGGTGACACCCATCACAAGCAGAATTTTGTTAAATTTTTGAAGAGGAGGCCAGGAAATGGGGAGGGAGGGGATAGGATGGTGCTCAATGGGCTGTGTCACCCCAACCACAGCAACCCATGATCCTGTAAACACGATGGTACAAAACTCAGCACCTCATCCAGGCGACCAAAGCGGTAACACTGTCCCACCAGGGATTATGGAAACCAGTCGCCGTGAGATTGACTTGACCCTCAACGTGATAACCGGAACGCTCCCCCCAGACTTGCAAGGTCATGTGTTCATTGTTGCGCCCGTGGGTTCCGTCGATGACATCATTAACCCCAAAACTCAAACTATCTCGAAAGAAAAAGGCGGTGATTCCTTCTTAAATGGCGATGGCATGATCTATCGCCTCGACTTTACCGACGGCCAAGCCCGGATCCTCGCTCGCCTCGTTAAAACCCCCGATTACTACGCCGATCTCGCCACCCACCCCAAAACCCAAAACCCCTACCATCAATATCGTTTTGGCAATCACGGCATTGCGCGTTTTTCCTTTCGCTTAGGGTTAAGAAACCAACTCAACACCGCATTCTTAACCTTAAAATTTGGCAAAGATGCTGGCGATCGCCTCTTAGTGGCCTACGATGCCGGTCGCCCCTACGAAGTCGATCCCGTCAGCCTAGAAGTTGTCACCCCCGTAGGTGGAAATCAAGATTGGATCGGTGAACTCGATAAAATCCCAATTTTTAAAAAATTCCCCTTTAAAAGCATTCTCAGCACCGCTCACCCCGGCTTTGACTATCAAACCGGGACAATGTTCACCGTCAACTACGGGCGATCTTTACTCAATTTGCTCCTCACGATCCCCCTCATTGATCGGTTAGTGAATTTACCAAATTGGCTCAAAATCATCTTGACCATAGGCTTCGCTGCCTTAACAATCTACCTGTGGAATAGTTCAGGATTGCTGATTTTAAACATTCTCGGAACAATTTTATTTTTTGGTATTCTGCTCTTATTTAATAAACCATTGTTGGCAAAATTCAAGCCCATTGGTCGAATGCTGGCGGACTTCACCGATCTTTTAACCTGGGATGGTCAAAACAATTTACAGCGTTGGTCATTAATGGTTCGGAATGAAAAAGGTGAGCTTAAACCCGTCAGTATTGAGCAAACCATTCATCAAGTCGGGGTGACAAAAAACTACATTGTGATCATGGATACCGCCTTTATCGCCGGGATCACACAACTTTTAAACGGCTTACCCCGCTGGTTTCGCAGATTCTTTGAACGGGATCCGAATCCTAACTCTGCTGTTTATCTGATCCGACGCGCTGATCTCACCCCAGATCAAAACACAGTGATTGCTCAAAAAATTGTGATCCCTCAAGAAGCCGCCCATTTTCTCGTTGACTACGATGATACAGGGGATCAAATTACCCTCCATGTTGCCCATTTAAATGGGATGCAAGTAGCAGATTGGTTGCGGAAATGTGATGTTTCTAAAATTACCGGAGAATCCGTTAAAGCTTATTTGCACGGAATGCAACATGATGAAACCGATTTAGGCCGTGTCGGTCGTTATGTGGTCTGTGGTAAAACTGGCGCATTCCTAACATCCCAAGTTCTCGCCCATGCCCGATGTACTTGGGCCGTTGACCTCTATGCCTATCAAGACCGCTACGCCAACGGTGAACCCGTTCCCCGCCTTCAGCAAATCTATTGGGCCTCCTTTGGACTCTGGACAGATCTGATGACCCAATACATTTACAACGCCTATCGTGATTATGAATATCGCCTCATTCCCCTCACAAAAATTCTGGAATTAGCCCGCCAAGGTCAGCCAGCGGCATTATTTCGTCTCGATACCGAATCCCTCACTATCGGCGATTACTACAACTTCCCCACCAGCACCATGGCCCTTTCCCCCCAATTTATTCCCCGTGGGAATGAATCGCTACCCACCGAGGGTTATCTCTCCTGTGTAGTCTTTGAAGGAACCCAAAGCCAGATTTGGATTTTTGACGGGAGCAACTTGAAGCAAGGGCCAGTCTGTAAGTTAGCTCATAAAGATCTTGATATGGGTTTTACTTTACATACTGTATGGTTACGGAGTATTCAGGCTCGGCAATCTGATTATAATGTACCGGTATGGGCAGATTATCAACCCCTCGTCAGTCAAAATAATCGGCAAATCCAGGAATTCTTTAACCGAGAAATATACTCTCATTTCCCGGAATAGGACGGATGGACTGATACTAATTTTTAAAGAAAAGATAGTTTCATGATCAATTTAACGGGATATGCCATTGGTGAACAGGTCTATGAGAGTCCATCAACGCTGATCTATCGTGGCCAGCGACAAAGCGACCAGGCTCCCGTTATCCTAAAATTCCTGAAAGCTGAATATCCTACCCTGGAAGAATTGGCGGGACTGCGGCAGGAATACGCCATGCCCAGCCAGATCGACCATCCCCACATCCTCAAACCCTACAGCCTTGAACGGGATGGCAACGGGTTGGTGTTGATCCTTGAAGATTTTGGGGCTCGCTCCCTCTATGACCTCTATCAGGGAACGCCAATGCCCTTGGCGGAGTTTTTTGGGGTGGCGATCGCCACCGCCCAAGCCCTCGAAGCGATCCACCACGTCCCGATCATCCATAAAGACCTCAAACCCAGCAACATCCTCTACAACCCCACCACCAAAACCGTTAAAATCGCTGACTTTGGCATTGCCATCTCCCTCAACCAAGAACAGGCCAACAGCGATCACCTTTACCTCCTACAAGGAACCCTCGCCTACCTCTCCCCCGAACAAACCGGGCGGATGAATCGCCTCCTCGATTACCGCACCGATTTTTATTCCTTGGGGGTGACGTTCTACGAACTTCTGGCCGGTCGCCTTCCCTTCACCAGCACCGACCCCATGGAGTTAGTCCATTGCCACATCGCCAAAACCCCCCCCGCCCTCGAAACCCTCAACCCTGACCTCCCCCCCACCCTCTGCGAATTGGTGCGGATCTTGATGGCCAAAAATGCCGAAGATCGCTACCAAAGCGCGGCGGGGTTACAGTTTGACCTGGCGCAATGTCAGGAGCAATGGTTAGGGACGGGGGCGATTGGTGCGTTGACCTTGAAGGAGCGCGATCGCGACCCCCAACTGCTCATTCCCCAAAAACTCTACGGCCGAGAAACCGAAGTCGCCCAACTGCTCACCGCCTTTGATCGCATTTCCCATCTTCCCCCAGGAGAAACCCTCCCGAACCCCAGTGAATTGATCCTCGTCGCGGGCTATTCCGGCATTGGGAAAACTGCGATCATCAACGAAGTCCAAAAGCCGATGGTGGCGGCACGGGGCTACTTTGCCGCCGGGAAATTTGACCAATTCATGCGCAACATCCCCTATGCCGCGTTGATCCAGGTGTTCCAAGACCTGACCCGGCAACTCTTGGGGGAAAGCGATGCTCAACTAGCCCAATGGCGCAGCAAACTCCTAGCCGCCTTGGGGGAAAACGGTGTCATTATCCTCGATGTCATCCCCGAACTGGAGCTAATCATTGGCCCTCAGCCAGAAGTGCCGATGCTGGGAATGCAGGAAACGGAAAACCGCTTTAACCGCGTCTTTCGGCAATTCGTTCAGGTCTTTTGTCAGCAGGATCATCCTTTGGTGATTTTCCTCGATGACCTGCAATGGGTGGATACGGCATCGCTGGAAATGCTGGAGTTGTTGATTACCGACCCAGAAAGTCATTACCTACTGTTAATCGGAGCCTATCGCGATAACGAAGTTGGCCCCCTCCATCCCCTCACCGAGAGCCTCGAAAAAATCACCGCTGCGGGAACAGTGGTCAATCGGATTACGGTGCAGCCTTTGGAGGTGCAAAGTGTAGCCGCGTTGTTAAGCGATACGCTTCACGGAGAAGTGGCGGCGGCGGATCGGGTGCAATTAACAGAATTAATCTACAACAAAACCCAAGGGAATCCCTTTTTCCTCACCCAATTACTTAAAACCCTCTATGGTGAGGGGTTACTCCATTATGATGCCGCCAGCAATGGCTGGTCTTGGGATATTCAGGAGATCCAGGCCGTCGGTTTAACGGATTTGAATATTCTGGAGTTGATGGCGCGAAATATTGCCAAATTACCGGCGGCAACCCAACGGGCTTTAAAGTTGGCGGCTTGTATTGGCAACCGCTTCAATTTGAAAATTTTGGCGGCGATTTGCGAGGAATCCCCCGTAGTAATGGCGGGGATTCTTTGGTCTGCGCTTCAGGTGGGGCTAATTTTGCCCATGGGGGATAATTACCGGATTCCGGCCATTTTTGAGGCAGCGGAGGCGGAGCAGTTGCGGGATGTGGAGGTGGATTATCGCTTTCTCCATGACCGGGTGCAACAGTCGGCCTATGATTTGATTCCGGTGGCGGAAAGGCAGGAAACCCATCTGCAAATTGGGCGGTTGTTGTTGGCCCATATTCCCCGTGAAGAGCGGCGGGCGAATATTTTCGCGCTGACGAATCAATTGAATATCGGGTTAGGGTTATTAACAAGTCAGGCAGAGCGGGATGAACTGGCGGAATTAAACCTATGGGCGGGACAACGGGCCAAGCAAAATACAGCCTACGATGCAGCAGCAAATTATTTACAAGTGGCGGTGGATTTGTTGGCTGCTGATGCTTGGGAAAGCCAATATGATTTGTGTTTGGTTATTCATACCAACCTGATCGAAGCAAACTATTTTAATGGTCATTTTACTGAAGCGTTAGCCCTGATTGAAGCCCATTTTGACAAGGCAAAATCCCTCCTTGATCAAATCCCCCTCTATGATTTAAAAATCAAAATCTTGATTGCCCAGGGAGAACTACAAGCCACCCTTGACCTGGGTTTGAGTATTTTAAAGGAGTTGGGCGTTGAATTAGTTCAAGAGCTACCCGCAGATTTTGACATTGGTGAGGTCTTGAATTTGCCGATGATGATGGATCCTTTGAAAAAGGCGGCGATGCAAATTCTGTTGAATATTCAGCCTGCGGCCTTTATCCTCAATACGGGTTTTGGCATACCTGTAGTGTTTACGATGATCACCCTGGCTTGGCGGTATGGCAATACGCCTCAATCGGTTTATAGTTACGGATTGAATGGTTGGCTGTTGTGCGGCCCGATGAATGATATTGACTTGGGGTATGAGTTTGGTCAGGTGGCGATGAAATTATTGGATCGCCTCAAGGCTGCTGAATTTAAGGCGAAAGTTTATGCAAACTATGGGGCATCGATCGCCTGTTGGAAAATGCCGATCCGCGAAACAATTCCGATTTTAGAGCGGGGGGTTAAAAGTGGCTTAGAAACTGGAGATTGGGAATTTGCGGGCCATGGGGCGATCTTTTTCTGTGAACATCCCCTCTTTGCAGGGGAGCCACTGGATTCTGTTTTGAAACGGCAACAATTGCAATTACAGATGGTGGAAAGTTGCAAACAGGAATATCAACTGAATTATCTCTCGATTGCAACGCAGTTAGTGATTAATCTTCATTATGAGCATCGCTCCCGAGAGTTATCGGGGGATCTGTTTGATGCGGATTTCATGCTTCCTTTATTTTTAGAAACCCAGAATATTAATTCTGTGTTTTATACCTACTTTGGCCAGTTGATGCTGGCTTATTATTTCAAGCAGTACGATCGCGCATTTTCTCTTGCGGCTGAGGCTTGGCAGTATCGCGGGCCACTTTTAGCCTTAATGGTTTTCCCTCAATATATTTTCTATTTTTCCCTAGCTTTATTAGCACGCTATCCCTACCAAGCGGCGGAGTCAGAATCACTACAGTCTGATCTTGCCCAACTTGAAGAGTATCAGCAACAATTGCAGACTTGGGGCAATCATGTTCCTGAAAATTATCAAAATAAGTGTCTTTTAATTGAGGCGGAAAAGGCGCGGATTTTGGGGCAAACCGTTGAAGCAATGGCGTTTTATGATCAGGCGATCGCCGCCACCCAATCAGCGGGATTTGTCCATGAGGAGGCGATCGCCTATGAGCGGGCGGGGGATTTCTATCTGGCCCTCGGACGCAACCGCATCGGGGAACTCTACCTCACCGAAGCCTACTACGCCTATATCCGCTGGGGAGCCGTGGCCAAAGTCCGCGCCCTCGAAAAAGAATACCCCCATATTTTCAACATCATCCGCCGCCAACAACGCCAAGCCACCGGCCCCGAACAAACCCCCACCGCAACCATTGTCACCAGCAACAGCAACCCCCTCGAACAACTCGACCTGCCTACCGTCATGGAAGCGGCCCAAACCATTTCTAAGGAAATTGTCCTCAATCGCCTCCTCAAAAAACTGTTGACGATCATTATGGAAAACGCCGGAGCTGACCATGGAGTGTTAATGCTCTGCCAAGATGACAGTTTACTGATCCAAGCGGTGGGCCAGGTGAATCAAAGCGATATTGAAATTCGCCAAACCATCCCCATTAACGCCAACGAAACCTTTCCCCAAAGTGTTGTTCACTACGTCCGCCGCACCCAGGAAACCGTTGTACTTAATCACGCCTATCGCAGCGGTCGCTTCACCCAAGACCCCTACATTGTTGAAAATCAAGTCTGCGCGATTCTCTGCGCTCCTATTCTCTATCAAGGCCAACTCAAAGGCATCATCTACCTGGAAAACCGCCAACTCCCTGATACTTTCACCCAAGATCGTTGCCTGATCCTTGATGTCCTCACCGCCCAGGCCGCCATCTCCATTACTAACGCTCGCCTTTATGAACAAATCGAAGAATATACCCAAACTTTAGAAGCACAAGTCCAAATCCGCACCCAAGAACTGACTGCCAACAACCAACGCCTTCAGGAAGAGATTCACCACCGGGAAATTGTTGAACAGGCTTTGATGGAAGCCAACGCCCAACTCAATCGCCTTGCTTCCCTCGATGGCCTCACCCAAATTGCCAACCGCCGCGCCTTTGATACCTATCTTGCTGATGAATGGGACTTTGCCTACAAACAACAGCATCCGGTGGCGCTGATTCTTTGCGATGTGGATGAATTCAAAACCTATAACGATCGCTATGGCCATATTCAAGGCGATCGCACCCTGCAAGAAATCGCCCAAAGCCTCCACGATAGTTTACCCCGGCCCACAGATTTAGCCGCCCGGTATGGGGGGGAAGAATTTGCCCTTGTGCTGCCGGGTTTTGATGAAGCAAAAGCGTTAGGGGTGGCGGAACAAATTCAAATCGCCCTCCGCAAACTGGCCATCCCCCACGATGTTTCACGGGTCAACAGTCAGATCACCATTAGTATGGGCGTTGCTTCCCTCACTCCTCCCCCCCGTAGCCTGCCCAGTTTGCTGATTGAAACCGCCGACCAAGCCCTCTATATGGCTAAACAACAGGGGCGCGATCGCTATTGGTTGGCCTCAGATCTACAGCCCTAGGGAGGAAAGAGGAGAGAGAAGAGAGTGGGTTTAACATTCTCCCTCACTTCTCACTTCTCACTTCTCACTCCTCACTTCTCACTTCTCACTTCTTCTGCCCCTAAATTACCCGCTCATTGCCCCCATCAATGGGAATTTGCGCCCCGGTGGTACAGGCGAATAGGGGGCTACAAAGGGCGATCGCCACATCCGCCACTGCCGCGCTTGTCACCTCCACCTTGAGCAGATTATTGGTTTTATAAGCCGCCACGGTCAAACCGTAATGTGCCGCCCGCGCTTGCAATACCTCCTCCGTCCAAATCCCCGTATCAAAAACACCGTTAGGATGGACTGCGTTAATCCGGATACCATCCCCGCCCCATTCCAACGCCGCCACCCGCATTAATTGCGTTAACGCCGCCTTGGCTGCGGAATAGGCCGCTACCCCCGGCCCTGGAGCCGGAACATTTTTAGAACCGATCACCACCACCCGGCCCCCCTGGGGAGCTAATTTTAAACAGGGATGGATTTCCCGCAATAGCGTTAAATTAGCATCGAGGTTAATCGCCATCACCTTGCGCCAATGGTCGAGATCGAGATGGGCGATCGCCCGACTGGGGGGAAAAATTCCCGCATTTAAAACCACCATATCCACGCCGCCAAACTGACGCACCGCCTTTTCAATCGCGGTGACAATCGCCCCTTCATCGGTCAAATCGCAGGGAATGCCGCAAAAATTCGGCCCGTCAAATAAACCCACAATCGCCGGGTCAATATCCAAACCCACCACCGCCGCCCCGTTTTTGAGCAACGCCGCCGCGCAGGCCCTGCCAATCCCCGAAGCCGCCCCCGTTACCAGGGCAATTTCCCCGGTAAATTCCGGCGGCTTGCCTCCTTTGCGCAGTTTTGCCTGCTCCAAATCCCAATATTCCACCGCAAACAAATCCGCCGCCGGTAGCGCCTGATAGCCCCCCAAGGCTGCCCCTTGGCTAATCACATCAATCGTATGGTCATAAATATCGGCAACAATTGCCGCCGCCCCCACTGACTGACCCACGGTACAAAGGCCCCACTCTGGATCGAGAATGACGCGGGGAGCAGGATCAAGCATCGTTAGGCCAGGTTGGGCATGGGTTTGGAAATAGGCTTGATATTCGGTAGCGTAGTCCGCTACATCGCGACCGATCAGAGGTAGCCGTTTCGTGCGGATCACATGATCCGGAGTTGCCGGCCCCTGCTGGCTAATTTGGGTAAGATCCGGCCGTTGGGCAAAGGCAAGGGTTTTGGGGGTGGTGTGGGTGGTGAGAATCACCGGAAAGCCCGCTGTTTGGGCCAGATCATAACGGAGTTGGGCTAAATCTTGGCGGGCATCCCCCTGGGAAACTGTGCCGGGATTGAGGGGTTGGATCGCCCCCTGTTGAGCGAGATAGGTTTCCGCCATGGCCACCAATTCGATCATGCGATCGTAGGATTCCTGAGCTGTGGCCCCAAAGGAAAAAATGCCGTGATTCATCAACACCATGCCCACGGTTTGCGGCCCCGCTTCAGCGGTGAATTTTTCCGCACAAAGGCGGGCCAGGTCAAAGCCGGGCATGACGTAGGGAATGATCACGAGGCGATCGCCATAAATCTCCCGAATCCGTTCCGCCCCATTGGCCGTATTTGTCACCGTCACCACCGCATCGGCATGGGTGTGATCCACATATTTATAAGGCAAGATCGCATGGAGGATCGTTTCCACCGAGGGAGAGGGGGCGCTGGCGTTGGTCATTTGCGTTTTTAGCTCATTGACCATTTGGGGATCACTGAGGCGATCGAGCTTCGCCAATTTGAGTAAATGGGCCATCCGTACCGGCGCAAACCCCGCCGCCTCAATGGTGGCCAGATCCCACCCACTGCCCTTTACATAAAGAATTTCCTCCGCTTCCCCAACAATATTCGTCTCCGTCACCTTCACCGAAGTATTCCCCCCCCCATGGAGAACAAGGCTAGGATCTTGCCCCAACAGGCGAGAACTATAGACCCGCAGATCTAGATCAGTATGATATTGGGCAGCTTCAGCAGAGTTCCAACGGTTTTCCATGGGGGTTTGGGGGGGGGAATTCGGCTTTTACTTTATCAAAAAGTGGGGAGTGGGAAGTAGGAAGTGGGAAGTGGCGATCCACATTAGCTTACCCGTTCCCTGTTCCCCATTCTCCGTTCCCCGTTCCCCGTTCCCCCATTCCCGATATAATACATTTAACCTCATTCCCCACCTCCCCATGCCCAAATGGTTCAACACCGCCGGCCCCTGCCAAAGTGACATCCACTATATGCTCTCCCCCACTGCCCGGTTGCCCGAAGTCATGCAATTGATTAGCCAGCGTGGCTACTTCATCATCCATGCCCCCCGCCAAATCGGCAAAACCACCGCCATGCTCGCCCTCGCCCAGGAACTCACCGCCAGCGGCAACTATACCGCCGTCATGGTTTCCGCTGAAGTGGGGTCAGCCTATCCCAACGATGTGGGCCAGGCTGAATCCGCCATGTTGCGGGATTGGTATGATACCTGTCGGTTTCGCCTTCCTTCAGAGCTTCACCCCCCCGCCCCCTCCACCGTTGAAAATGGTGGACAAATTGGCTCGTTTTTGAAGCAATGGGCGCAAAATTCCCCCCGTCCCTTGGTGATATTTATTGATGAAATTGATGCGCTTCAAGATGACACTTTACTGAGTGTTTTACGACAGTTGAGATCAGGCTATCCCAGTCGCCCTGCTGGTTTTCCCCAATCCTTGGCGTTGATTGGCTTGCGGGATGTGCGGGATTATAAGGTTGCCTCTGGGAGTCGGGGCCGGTTGGGAACCTCCAGCCCCTTTAATATCAAGGTGGAATCCTTCACAATGCGCAACTTCACCCCTGAAGAAGTGGCAGAACTTTATCAACAACACACCGATTTAACGGGACAGGTTTTTGAGCCGGATGTGTTAACAGGGGCTTTTGAATTGAGTTATGGTCAGCCTTGGCTAGTGAATGCCCTAGCGCGGGAAATGACGCAAAAATTGGTAAAAGATCCCACCCAGAATATTACCGCTGCGGATTTGTTTCAAGCCAAAGAGAATCTGATTGAGCGCAATGATACCCATCTCGATAGTTTGGCGGAACGCTTACATGAAGATCGCGTGCGGGCGATTATTGAGCCAATGTTGGCGGGGCAGGATTTGGGGAATGTGCCTCAGGAGGATTTACGGTTTATTGTCGATTTGGGGTTATGCCGCATTGATCCGAGGGGGGGGTTGGTGATTGCGAACCCGATTTATCGGGAGGTGTTGCCCCGGATGTTGGCCTATGTACCCCGTGCTGGGTTGCCGTTGATTGCGCCGACTTGGTTAGATGACCAAGGGCGATTGATTCCCAATGCCCTTTTAACGGCCTTTCTAAAATTCTGGCGGCAACATGGTCAGCCATTGCTCAAAAGTGCGCCTTACCATGAGATTGCCCCCCATTTGGTGTTAATGGCGTTTCTCCATCGGGTCGTCAATGGCGGCGGTTCATTGGAACGGGAATATGCCATTGCCTCCCGCCGCATGGATCTATGCCTGCGCTATGGGGAAATCACCATCGGCATTGAATTAAAGGTGTGGCGCGAAGGGCGACCGGATCCCCTGAAGGAGGGGTTAGAGCAGATTGATTATTACTTGGCGGGGTTGGGTTTGGATTGGGGTTGGTTGATTATTTTCGATCGCCGCCCTGGCCTACCGGATATTGGCGATCGCACCACCACTGAGGAAGCAGTAACGGCGACGGGGCGAAAAATTACCGTGATTCGCGGCTAACTTGAAAGTGGGAAGTGGGAAGTGGGAAGTGGGAAGTGGGAAGTGGGGAGTGGGAAGTGGGGAGTAGGAAGTGGGAAGTGGGAAGTGGGGTAGCGTTATAGCAACTCCCGCCGTCCCTCCAAAGCGCGGGCTAATGTCACCTCATCGGCATATTCTAAATCCCCCCCCATTGGTAGCCCGAACGCAATTTGCGTCACCTTGGCAAAGGGCTTCACCAATTGGCTAATGTAAAGCGTCGTTGTTTCCCCCTCAATACTGGGGCTAATCGCGAGGATAATTTCCGTCGTTTCCGGCTGACTGGCCCGGCGGATTAGCGGCTGAATCGTTAACTGATCAGGGCCAATCCCCTCCATCGGGGAAATCACTCCCCCTAAAACATGGTATCGCCCCCGATACTCGCGGGTTTTTTCCAACGCAATTACATCGCGGGAATCTGCCACTACACAGAGGGTGTGCTGATCCCGATTGCGATCGCGGCAGATCGTACAGACCGGATCCGCCGATAAATGAAAACAAGTTTGGCAAACCCCCACCTGCTGCCGCGCATTCACAATCGCCTCCGCTAGTGCTTGAGCCTCATCAGCAGGGCGTTTTAAAATATGGAGGGCAAGGCGTTGGGCCGTTTTCGGGCCAACACTGGGTAATTTTTGCAATTGCTCAATCAGCCGAGCCAAGGGTGGGGTATAAATAACAATTCTCCTTTGAATCAAGGGAAGGGGGGCGATCGCCCTCCTCAATCTCACGTTCCGCAGATTAAGACCAATCATGCAATTGAACGGTGCGTCAAACACAATTCAACCATCAACATCATCATTGAGCTTGTCTGACGCACCCTACGATTCAACTGTAGGGTGCGTCAGAGCGATTAATCTCCGATGCAAAAGAGCAGCATAACGGCTGACGCACCATTTATGATGCAATTGAACGGTGCGTCAGACACAATTCAACCATCAACATCATCATTGAGCTTGTCTGACGCACCCTACGATTCAACTGTAGGGTGCGTCAGAGCGATTAATCTCCGATGCAGAAAAGCAGCATAACGGCTGACGCACCATTGATTGAGCAACCTGCGAAATGTCGGCTCAAGAATTAAGGATAGATCAACAGTCCAACTCCCCGCTCCCACAGTTTGGGAGAGCGGTTAGGGGGGTGGCTCAGGGCATCAATGATCTGGGATGGCGATCGCCCACAGCCCCAGACCTAGATCCCTCTCCAGGACATTGGAAAGGGATAGATTGAACGCTCCTCAGGAATAAAAACAGATTACTCGTCGTCGTCAGAGTCATTCAAGGGTTTGAGGTGAATATGCTTTCGCCCGAGGGTGATTTCAAATTCGTCCCCTGGATTGAGTCCCATTTTCTTGGTATAGGCTGAACCAATCAGCAAATTGCCGTTGGATTGTACAGTGATTCGATAGCTTGCTGAACGGCCACCGCGACCATTGCCATTTCCCGAACCATCTAGAACAATTCCTTCCGCTGCAATCAGGGCTTTGAGGAATTTCATCATATTCACCCGCTCGATGCCGTTCTTGGTTAGGGTGTAATAACCACAGGCTTTTGCCTTTGCATCTTTACTGAGGCTACCGAGTTCTTTGACTTTGTTGACGAGTTCTTCACCCGTCAGGGGGGTTGGATTGGTCTTTTTGCTCATTAATAGCTTGGGATAATTCAGTGATAATTTTGGGTATCCTTGCTGTGGTTGTCTGAGCCATCAACAGCGATACCCGATTAACAATGCTGCAATCACAGCATGGCAATCATGGATTTGATAAATCCATCGAACTACAATCTATCATAGTTAGTCAATCACTGTTCAATCCCTGAACAAAAAGATTACGGATATAATCTCAATCCTTTCTTGACCCATTGATCCCACTGGGCAGTTATCGCAATCGGATTGGCTTTTTGAAGGTGAGACGAGCATCTTGCCCATCCAGGGGGGAGAAACTTTCAGTCTTCACACCGGATCGGGATACTGGCATATTTGGTTCTATGAAACTGACAACTCGCGCCCATTACAGCGTCAAGGCCCTGCTTGATTTGACCTTGCAGCCCAAGCATAAACCGGTTTCGGTGATGGCGATCGCCCAACGTCAAGATATTCCCGCCCCTTATTTGGAAAAATTATTGATTGAATTACGACGGGCGGGTTTAGTCTATTCGATTCGCGGCCCCCAAGGGGGTTATTGTTTAGCCTCCCCACCGGCCCAGATTTCCCTGGGGCAAATTTTGGCCGCCGTCGGAGAAACAATCAACCCCCTGCCCCACCATCAACCCCAACGCGACCAAGCCACAGATTGGGTTACTTACTGGCTTTGGCAACGCCTGGATGATCAACTCACCCAGTCCCTCAATCGGATGACATTGGCTGACCTTTACTACGATGCCCGCAGCCAAGCCGCCAGCCAAAATAATCAGGATCAATTTGTGGTTTAGGGGAGGTCAAAGAGCAGCAGTTCTGCGTCAGTAATCGCCGTGAGGTTTAAGTCTGTAGTTTCACGGATTGCCACCCCATCTCCCGCATTTAAGGGCAGATCATTGAGGAGCAATTCCCCCCGCGCTACCTGAAGCCAACCATAGCGAGCGGGATCAAGCTGAGTGGCGATCGCCTCTCCCGCCGGAATTCTCCCCGCATAAAGGTTCATATCCTGCTGCACAGGAATCGTGCCATCACGACCATCCCCCGTCACAACCAGATGGAGTTTTCCCGGCTCTGCCGCAATGGGGAAAGTTTGCTGGGCATAGCGAGGGGTGATCCCGGTTTTATTGGGGACAATCCAAATTTGTAATAAATGGGTAGATTCTTGCTCCGAGGGGTTATATTCACTGTGTTGAATGCCTGTCCCGGCGCTCATCTGTTGCACTTCACCGGGGCGAATCACCGAGCCAGTGCCGAGGCTATCTTGATGCTCCAAGGCTCCACTGAGGACATAGGTAATAATTTCCATATCCTGATGGCCATGGGTGGGAAACCCGCCTAAGGGTGCGATGCGATCTTCATTGATCACCCGTAAGCTACGAAATCCCATCTGATTGGGATCATAATACCCCGCAAAGGAAAAACTATGATAGGAATCTAGCCAACCATGGTTAGCATGGCCGCGATCGCCACTTTTACGAACTTGCAACATGATCATCTCCAAACTGTCAAGGGTTTTGGACAAGATCGCCTGAATTAAAAGCGGATCCTGCCCATCTTCAGACCTCAAGGGGTAAAAGGTCAATTCTAGGCAAGGCTGCTGTGGGAGCCATCACAAAAGGGCTGATTTTTGCTGTATTTACAGTTACACAGTGCCGCCTTTTTTGCCGCTTCCACTACAAATTTGACCGGAGCCAAGCTAGTACCTTTGTGCTGACCATCGCAAAAGGGTTGATTTTTCGATTGACCACAACTGCACCAAAAATAAGTACCCGGTTCTAAATCTAAAACGGCGGGTTGACGATCAAAAATAACTGGTTCAGTCATGGATCTCCTCTCAATGGGGCTGAATTCAAGCTGTTTTCAAGCTGTTTTCACTCTAGCCTGTTTACAATGAATGTGAACAGTACGCACTAAAAAGTAAGGTAGTACCCCAAAAGATACTATGGCAATGATCGAAACGACAACGAAACACGTCCACTGTGCCGTTGAGCGCACGTTACAGGTAATTGGCGGCCGCTGGAAAGTGTTGATTTTACGGGAACTCTTTCAAGGCGTGCAGCGGTTTGGCCAATTGCAACGCGCTCTCACCGGAATCACCCAAAAAATGCTCACGCAACAACTGCGGGAATTAGAAGCCGATGGCATTGTTCACCGGGAGGTCTATCCCCAAGTTCCCCCCAAGGTAGAATACTCCCTCACCCCTTTGGGGGAAACCCTCCAGCCGATTCTGGATGTCATGCACCAATGGGGCAGCCAACATCAAGCGGTGGAAAGTTTAGAGCCGCAGAGGGTGACAGGGGACTGATGGATTCTGCTGTTAAAGTAGGGAAAAGCGTTGAGCCTGTTGCCGATGGAACTGCGGGAAAATATTTCAATGGCCGTGCGAACGTTGCTCAATTACCGGCTACGAACGGCGTTAACGATGTTGGGGATTGTGATTGGCAATGCCTCGGTGATTACGATGGTGGGGATTGGCCAGGGGGCGCAACGGTTGGCAGAAGATGAGTTTGCGACGTTGGGGCCGAATACGCTGTTTGTTGTGCCAGGCTCCCAACGGGAGCGGCGCACGACGTTTGAATTGCCTCAAACTTTGGTATTGGCCGATGCGGAGGCGATCGCCACTCAGGTTCCGGCGGTGGATTTGGTAGCTCCCCAATTGGTGGCCCAGCGGGTGATTACTCGGCTAGGGCGCAATGTCAATCATCAGGTGATTGGCACAACGCCGGAATTTCTCGCCGTGCGGAGTTTTGCCATTGACCAAGGACGCTTTATCACCACCAATGATGTCACCCGCAATGCTCGCATCGTCGTGTTGGGGAGCGACACCGCCGAACGCCTCTTTGGGTTTGAATCGCCCCTAGGGGAGCGGGTGCGGGTGGGAAATGTCAGTTTTGAGGTGGTGGGGGTGATGGCGGCCAAGGGGTCGGCCTTTGGGGAAAATCAGGATGAGGTGGTCTATTTGCCCATCACCACGATGTCCAATCAGGTGACGGGGAACACCTCCCCCTATGGGATGCAGGTGACATTTATTTCGATCCGTGCCAAGGATGAGCGGAGTGTGAATGCTGCGAGGTTTCAGATTGAAAACCTGTTGCGGATTCGCCACCAAATTACCGGCGATGATGATTTTGGTGTGCAGACGCAGCAGGATATTTTGGGGATTGTGACGCGGGTGACGGGGGGGTTAACGCTGATGTTAGTGGCGATCGCCGCGATTTCCCTCGTCGTCGGGGGCATTGGCGTGATGAATATCATGCTCGTTTCCGTCACAGAACGCACCCAAGAGATCGGCCTCCGTAAGGCCTTGGGGGCAAAGGCAGCCAATATCCTCACACAATTTCTCATTGAAGCGGTGATCGTTTCCGCCATTGGGGGAGTTTTTGGCACAGTGATCGGCGCGGCGGGGGTGACGCTATTAGCCGCCACTACGCCCTTAAAATCCACCGTTTCCCCGGTGGCGGTGGTAATTGCCGTCAGTGTATCGGGGGGAATTGGCCTATTTTTTGGCGTAATCCCCGCACGACGGGCAGCGCAATTGGATCCGATTGTGGCGTTACGGAGTTTGTAAGCGGTGGGGAGTAGAGAGTAAAGAGTAGAGAGTAGAGAGTAGAGTTTAGTGTTTTCCCTCACTCCTCACTTCCCACTTCCCACTTCCCACTTCCCACTTCCCACTCCTCACTCCTCACTTCCCACTTCCCACTTCCCACTTCCCACTCCTCACTCCTCACTTCCCACTCCTCCCACTTGAAGGGACTAAAGAAACGCTAAGATTGTTTAAGTCTTGTTGCACATTTATTTAAGGATCCATTCATGTCTGTAGCTACCGCCATTCCCGCCTTTTGTGAGGGTATTCAATATTTTGCCGAAAGTTTAGAAGGATTCGAGGCCCACGGAACCACAGCGGCGATCGCCCCTGGCCAAAAGGCGATCGCCTCCCCCAGTGACCCCAACGCCGTTTATCAAACCCTCCTGGCGGCGGATGCCCTACGCTACCTGACACTCCAAGTCACCGCCAGCAAAGAATCGGGCCACCCCGGCGGTTTTGCCAGCATTGCCGACGGCATCGCTGCCCTAATGATGTTGGGGTATAAAAACATCACCACGGAAGTGGGCCACCATGCCCCCGGTTTTTATAGCAATGTTTTCCTCGATCAATCCCTCGAAGCGATGGGGATTATGACAGTGCAAGATATGCGCGATCGCTTCCGAGAAACCCACGGCCTCCTCGGCCACCTTTCCGGCCAAATTCCCGGACTCCTCAACCCCGCCGGCCCCTTGGGTCAAGGGCAACATTTCGCCATGGCCGGCGCAAAACTCAACCCCGGCATCCTTTTCCCCGTCACCATCGGCGATGGCGGCCTAGGGGAACCCTACATCATGAGCAGTATTGCCCACTTCAACACCGCCTATCCTCAAACCACCAACTTCTTGCCGATCCTCGTCTGGAATGGCTACAGCCAAGAACATCACAGCATGGTTTCCACCAAAACCAACGCGGAAATGCTCGCCTATTGGCAGGGCAACGGTTTTCAGGAGGTGATCCTTCTGGATGCCAAGGATTATGATGATGCGGGGCAAACGGGGGCCTATGTAGACAGCACCGCCTTTTCCTTCGCAGCTCGCCTGCGGTTTACCCAAGCCATTTTAGAAGCAACAGACAAAGCAGCAAAATCTGCCCTCGGTGGCCAACTCACCGTCTTAATCGTCAAACAACTCAAAGGCGCAGGGGTGCATAAACGGGGGGCAAAATCTCACAACCTCTATCCGGGGGATTCTGTCGAAAAAGACTATATTATCGAAGCCCTCAAGGCCCGCGCCCTCACGCCCCAAGCCTGGGGATTGGTACGCAACAACTACATCCGCGCCAACGGCGGCCCCGCCTCTCAAACCGCCGTCACCGAAACCACCCGGCCATTGCCGGATTTAGGCACACTGATCAGCCAAGAATTTCCCATTGGCGATAAACAAGTTTCCACCACCGCCATGGGGTCGATGGTGGTACAGGTGGGCCATGCTGATCCGGATTTTGTTGTCACCAACGCCGATGGCAATGCGGCATCGGGGATTAATAACATCAATGTGGGTTTGAAAATCGTCCACCCCACCCCCGATGAGGATTATTTCCAACAACCCCAAGGCCAGGTTTATGAACCCTTGAATGAAGATGCCTGTGCAGGGTTAGCGGCGGCTCAGGCCTTGTTTGGGGGGCGATCGCTCTGGTGTTCCTATGAATCCTTTGCCATCAACGGCCTCCCCATCTGGCAAACCGTCACCCAAGCCATGGCAGAACTGCGCCGCCTCACCCCGGCCACCGTTTGCCTGTTTACTGCCGGAGCCTTAGAGCAGGGCCGCAACGGTTGGACACACCAACGGCCAGAGGTGGAAAACTATTTCGCCGCCATGATGCGCAATGGTAACGTTTTCCCCCTCTTCCCCTGCGATGCCAACAGCACCCAAGCCTGTTATGACTGGGCCTTAGGGCAGAAAAATAAGGGGATCACAATCACGGTCTCAAAATCCCCCTTACCGGTGCGATCGACCCTCGCCCAAACCCGCACCGGGTTAGATCAAGGGGCTTTTGTGCTGCAAACCACCCCCGGCAATAAAACCGTGGTGTTTGCTGTCTTGGGAGATATGACGCTGATCCCGGCTCTGGCGGCGGCGGAGCAACTGGCGGCTGAAGGGATTGGCTCGAAAATTGTCAGCGTGATTAACCCCCGTCGCCTCTATCGGGCCTCCGATGTGGCTTGGGAACTGTGTAGTGATGCAGATCAAGGGTTTTTGAGTGATCAGGCCTTTGATGATCTCTTTGGGGGCGATGCAGTGTTAGCCATTACCGGCGGCTCTGGGGCAATGTTGGAGCCGGTGCTATTGCGAGCAAAAGCTCCCCGTGATTTGTTTGCCTGGAAACGGGGCGAAACGGCGGCCAGTGCGGCGGCGGTGATGGCGATTAATGGCTTAACCGCTGAGGCTTTTGTCGCACGGGCTAAGGCATTACTAAGCTAAACCCTTGCTCCTTCCCTCACCCCTTCCCAACAAGGAATAAAAAATCCCTCTCCCTTCTGCTCTGGGGGAGGGATTTAAACTGTGCAAAACTGGCATCCATTCTTTAGGATCAGGATAGGCCTAGCGAGATACTCCCCTAGAACAGGGTATTAGGATCACTTGTATTGTATAGGAGGTCAAAAAATGACTGTAACGATGGATGAGCTTCGGCAATTGTTAGCAGAATTAATTGCAGCCCAAAAGGTTACAGAAGCCCGTTTTCGAGAAACCGAGCGGTTAATGAACGAACAAAGACAAGAAACCGAGCGGCAAAGACAAGAAACCGAGCGGTTGATGAACGAACAAAGACAAGAAACCGAGCGGGTGATGAACGAACGTAGCCAAAAAACTGAGCGGGTGATCCAGCAGGTGAGTCGGGAGCTTGGGAAACTGGGGAATCGTTTGGGGGAATTCGTGGAATGGCAGGTGCGGCCGGCGGCGGTGCGGCTGTTTCGAGAGCGGGGTATTGATGTCCATGAACTCCACAATGGGGTTTCAGTGAAACGGGCTGATGGGGGGTTAGAAATTGATTTATTGGTGGTTAATGATACGGAGGTGGTGCTGATTGAAGTCAAAAGTAAGCTCACGCAAAGGGATGTGGATCAACATTTAGAGCGGTTGGCAAAATTTAAACGGTTCATGCCCCGGTATCGGGATACCCAAGCCCTAGGAGCGGTGGCGGCCATGGTGGTGACGGATGAGGTGGCGGATTATGCCTATGGTCAAGGTTTGTTTGTGTTGGCACAATCGGGGGAAAATGTGGTGATTCTCAATGATGCTCAGTTTCAGCCCCAGGTTTGGTGATGATCAGACCCGTTTAATGAATTAATATCAAGTTCCCTGAGAAGGGGAGGCTCTAGCCCCAAATTTTCGGTAGCGGGAAACCCATCAGGTTAGGATAAAGCGATCCGCGATGGGCAAAGCCCGGTCGGAGACCATCGCGAACCTATCGCCTGCTTATCCCCCTGCCTGTATGAAGCGATTTTTAAAGCCCATCGCCCCCTTGCCCCTGCGGGTTGTTCTCATTGCGCCGTTTTTGCTGCAAATGGCGATCGCCGTCAGCATTGTTGGCTATCTCTCCTTTCGCACCGGGCAACGGGCAGTCCATAGCCTCGCCTCCCAGTTGCGCAGTGAACTCACCGCCCGTATTCAGCAACGCCTCCATTATTCCGTTGCCTCTCCCCATCTCGTCAATAGCCTCAATGCCACCGCCCTGAGTAATGGCACATTAGACCTCGCCAACATCAAGGGCGGCTCGCAACTGATTCAGCAACTCAAAAATACCCCCCTCACCAATAGTCTTTACTGTGGTAATGAGCGGGGCGATTTTTTTGGAGCCACCCGCCGCAGTGGAACCAGTCGCTTCGACCGTCGCACCTTGAAAATGATGGTCAGTAATCAAGGCACTGGAGGGGCTTATCACCTCTACGATGTCGATCATCAAGGCAATCTCACCCATCTCCTCGAAAACCTCGCTCCCTACGACCCTCGGCAACGCCCTTGGTATATTGCCGGTCGCCAAGCCGGACAACCCACCTGGAGTCCGATTTATCTCGATTTTTCCTCTGGGTTGCCGACGATTACCGCCAGCCAGCCGGTTTATCAAAACAATGCTTTATTGGGGGTCTGTGGAACGGATATTGTCCTGTCGGAAGAGTTGCGGACATTTCTCCACAGTTTGGATATTGGCAAATCCGGGGAGGCCTTTATTATTGAGCGGTCTGGGGCGTTGATTTCCAGTTCCACCGACGATGATTATACGGTGATGGATGGCGATCCGCGTCAACGCGCCCATCGCGCCCGTCGTTTACAGGCCACGGAAAGCCAAGATCCCCTGGTGCGAGCCACCGCTACCCATTTATTGAGTCACTTTGGTAATTTTTCTGATATTCGCGAAAGCCAGCAATTGGACTTTGCCATTGAGGGAAAACGGCAATTTATCCAAGTGGCCCCCTTTCAGGATGGCCAGGGGTTGGATTGGTTAGTGGTCTTGGTCGTGCCGGAGGTGGATTTTATGGGGCAAATTCAGGCCAACACCCGCAACACCGTGTTACTTTGTTTGCTGGCCTTAGCCATTGCAACGGGGGTGGGGATTGTGACGGCAAGGATGTTGATGGGGCCAATTTTGCGATTAATTCAGGCTACAGAGGCGATCGCCGGGGGGCAATTAGAGCAAAACGTCACCACCCAAGGGATTCATGAACTGTTGCGATTAGCCAATTCTTTTAATAGCATGACAGCGCAATTAAAGGAATCTTTTGAAAGTTTGGAAAGTCAGCGCAACTCCTTTGCGCGGTTTGTTCCGACGGAATATTTGGAGTTTTTGCGGCGGGATAGTTTGGTGAATGTGGCCTTAGGGGAGCACGTTAGTACCGATATGGCGATGCTGTTTTCTGATATTCGTTCCTTTACAACGCTGTTGGAGCAGATGACCCCCCAGGAAAGTTTCACGTTCATTAACGGTTATCTAGAGCAGGTTTCCCCAGAGATTCGCAACTATGGCGGCTTTATTGTCAAATATTTAGGGGATGGGATTATGGCCGCCTTTCCTCAAGGCTCCCGGGATGCCGTGGCAGCGGCGATCGCTCAACAGGAACGAGTCCGCCATTACAACACCATCATCCCCCAAACCTTCCCCATTCAAATCGGCATCGGCATCCATTTTGGCCGGATCATGGTGGGGATTGTGGGGGAAACGGGGCGAATGCAGGGGGATGCCTTTTCCGATGCGGTGAATTTGGCGGCGCGGCTGGAGGGGTTAACGAAGTTTTACGGCGTGGCGGTGTTAATTTCGGAGGCGGTATTGAAAAATTTGGGAGACCATCCCTATGGGGTGCGGTTTTTGGATCGGGTAATGGTGAAGGGCAGGGGGGAGGCGATCGCCATCTATGAAGTCCTCGACGCTGACCCCGACAAGGAGCGCAAGTTAGCCACCCAAGGCGATTTCATGGCAGGGATTGCCGCCTACCAACAGGGGGACATCGCCACCGCCCAAGCTGCCTTTACCGCCGTCCTCACCCAAAACCCCACAGACAAAACCGCCAGTCTTTACCTCGAACGCCTCGCTTGGCTAGAGCGCAACGGTTTCCCCTCTCCTTGGCAAGGCATCTGGCAATTCACTGATAAGTAGGGAAAAAACTTTCCCCGTTAGTGATTTGATTTTGGCTGAAGTGCTTCAGAAATTTGATCGCGAGAATGATTTTAATTGGGGAGTATTTCGAGTTGCGATCAGCAATGGTGAAAGCGGGGTGATCAGGGCGTTTTTCCAGTGCATCATGAGGATGGGGCGATCGCCTGCTTACGAATGTCACGGGAATCGCATAAAGAATAAATGTACCACCCCAGTAAATAGCTCTTAAGGCTTGGGGCATCAAGAGACTCCAGCTATATTGAAGAATATCAGAAACAGTTGAATTTTACTACTCTACCGTAGTATAGTTTAACTTTCGGTGAAAAATGAGAATCGCAAAATGCACCCGATAACAACATCACTGCCGATGACTTTTTAGGAGTACTGATGTAGCAGCCGTTTATGTACATCGAAAATTATTGGTTAATGCATGAAGTATTGATATTGCTGATTGTTTCAGGAAGGATTGCTTGGAGTTGTAGATGATAATTTTCTTTGGAAATGTAACTTGCGTAATGGGGTATGCAGAGGATCTGAAATTCTTTACCAAGATTACGCTTTGCCAGCAGTCCAGCGTCTTTACCAAAAGCAATTAAAATTGGGTTGGAAACACCCAAGACTTCTATTTCTTCCCTCAGCAGTTGGATATTTTTTCGCTCAAAATCAGGGTTATCTCGGATGAATTTCATCATCTTTCCGGAAGCTTTCTGCTCAAAATCTTTGATGATATCCGTCATATAAGATCCCCAATAGGGAGTTCCTTGCAAAGCATATCGTATTTTAAAATCTGTAGCCATTGGTCGAGGATCATGGAAGTTGCCGAGCGATCGCTGAATTTTGCGAGAGATATTGAGTCCTAATAAGATCGTATGACCATGGAGCAGGTTGAGCAGCGTAGGATTTTTTTCGGGATCTAATACAGTGAGATCGTCAATATTATCCTTAGGTTTTTGACCTGCTTCTGCCCATACTGCCCAACTTGCAAAATGGCCAAACCGTTCACGAATTGTATAGAATGTTTCGATGCTGATCATGGCTAATCTTGACCGTGGGCGGCTAGCCATTGGAGGATGAGGGCATTGACTTGATCCGGGGTTTCGTCGTGGGGACAGTGGCCCGCCTTCGGGATGATGTGGAATTCCCCTTGGGGGAGATTTTGGTAGATTTTGGAACCGGCGATGGGAGTCCAGGGATCAGCCTCGCCCCAGAGGATTAATAGGGGTTGTGCAATTGCCGGTAACAATTCAGCCGGAGCCGGCCCAGGCGGTGCAGTCAACACCGAGGCAAACACCTGTTGCGCCCCCGGATCACAGGAGGGTTGATAGAGCAGTTCCACCAGTTCATCCGTGACGGCGGTGCGATCGCCATACACCTGATAAAGCGTGTTCTTGATCCGACCCCGTTGGCGAATTTGGTTAAACACCAACGGGCCGATCAGGGGGGAGCTAACCAATTGCGTAAACGTCCCCATCACCAATCGCAAGAGAGGATTTAACTCCTCTGGCCGATGGTTTAAGCCCCCAGCACAGTTAATCAATACGCCGCCCTGGGTGATTTTCGGCCGGTGGGCCATCACCATCAACGTTAATAACCCCCCAATGGAATTCCCCACCATCACCATCGGCCGGCCAATGTGGGCCTGCCAAAAATCCGCGATCTGCGCTTCCCACAGTTCTAGGTTGTAATCAAGGGCGGGTTTAGCGGAACCGCCAAAGCCTAAAAGGTCAAGGCCATAGACTTGATAACCTGCGGCGGCTAAAACGGGGATATTGTTGCGCCAATGGCCGATAGAAGCCCCAAACCCATGGATCAGCAAGAGCGGTTCTCCCGTTCCGGCGACGGTGTAGCGGATGTTGTGGCCCTGCCATTGCCAATCGTGGGGGGCTAGGGTTGCGGGGGCGGCTGCTGTTACCATAGATAGATTAAAACTTTTTAAACTTTTGTAACGCTATTTTATCGATAATCACCATGCTTTTGCCAGAACAACGCACGAAGCTCGACCCCACCAACGATGCTTTGTTTTATGACTATCCTCGCTTTGTCACCCATGTGGATGATCATTTTATTGCCCAACTAACGGCTCTGTACCGCGATCGCCTCACGCCGCAAACCCGCATCCTCGACCTGATGAGCAGTTGGGTTTCCCATCTGCCGGAAGAAATGGCCTTTGCCCATGTGGAGGGCCATGGCATGAATGGGGAAGAATTGGCGAAAAATCCCCGCTTGAATCACTATTTTGTCCAAAACCTCAATGAAAATACGACGCTTCCCTTCGAGGATGAGAGCTTTGCGGCGGTGCTCAATTGCGTTTCCGTGCAATATTTGCAATACCCCGATCGCGTTTTTGCAGAGGTGGCGCGGATTTTAGCACCGGGGGGGCTGTTGATCATTAGCTTTTCCAATCGGATGTTTTATCAAAAGGCGATCGCCGCCTGGCGAGAAGGGACAGAATCGAGCCGGGTGCAATTGGTGCAGCGGTATATCCGGGCGATCCCAGCCTTTGAAGAACCAGAGGTGATCTGCAAAACTTCCCCCGCCCCCCCCATTTTGCAATTGTTAGGCATGGGCATTCATGACCCTTTCTATGGGGTGATTGCCCGCAAACGAAAATCCCCTCAAGGATAGAGGTATTCTGATATCACGTTCAGATCAAACGCAAATAATTGCATCCCCATTCTAACCCCCAATGGATCCCACCACGACCACCCAAATCACAATCCCCACCCCCCTCGTGATCAGGGGATTGATCGGTTTGGGCAGCATTTTAGGCGTGATTCTCCTCGGATTGGGGGGGCGATCGCTCTATCGGGCTTTGATTGCCCGCCTTCCCCCCCTTTGGCAGTCTATCTATGATTGCCTCATTGCCCCTGATCTATTCCTCCTGTGCTTGAGCGTGATCATTGGCGTGAGCGATGTGGTACTGATTTATCTACCCTTAAATTATTGGTGGTGGATTGGCGAAACAGCATTAGGATTACTATTAGCAATCTTGTTGATCCTGTTGGGGACGCGGTTTTTTGCCCGGTTGTTTGACCGCTATTTACTCGATACCGCGATTCAAAGTCGCCAAAAGGTGAATAGTGAATTGCTGAATGTGACGAAGGCGATCGCCAATAGCCTATTGATCATCATCATTGTGATTATTTTCGCCCAAGTCCATCGCTTTAATATCGTCGGCCTGTTGGCCAGTCTAGGGGTGGGGGGGCTGGCGATCGCCTTTGCGGCACAGAAAACCCTAGAGCAAATTTTAGGGGGAATTGTCATCTATTTAGACCGGCCCTTTGTGGTGGATGATTATATTGGTTTACCCGATGGTATTTTTGGCCGGGTGGAATCGATTGGGATGCGATCGACAAAAATTCGCACCTCTGGGAAAGGCACTTTAGTGATTGTTCCTAACAGTGCTTTAGCTTCGATTAACATCGAAAACTACACCAGTGCTAAAAAAGTAATTTCCCTCGTTTATTTAACCTTTCATCGTCTCATTGAAGATACCGAAAAAGCCTTTGTTCGCCAGATTATTTTAGACAGCACCAAGGATATTTTAGGCATCGATCCTCGGAGTACAGAGGTACGTTTTCAAGAAACATACAATGATCAAAACCAAACCATTACCCAAGCTCAAATTAACTTTTTTATCCTCGGTTCTGGGGATGTTTCCATGGATTTACGCAAACAAGTCTTAGAAATTGCCAACCAAAATATTAACCGTCAGTTAACCGAGTTTGGGGTTGAATTTTCCATTGAAGAACGCAGCCTCAATGTTGATTCTCCCATTACCATCTAAACCCCATGGATTTCTTTCAGGTTGCGGATATTTTTCAAACCACGATCCGCTGGCTGCAAAAACACGAACTGCTCAATGCCTTGGTTTTTCTCGGCTTTTTAGTCATGGCGATGATTGTTGGTCGTTATACGCCTACAGCGGTGCGGATTGTGATTAATGCGATCGCCCCCCAAACCCAAAACCGCTTTTACCTCCGCTGGATCGAACCCATCCGCCCAGAAATGCGGATTACCGGCACACTCCTCCTGATTACCATCGCCCTCAGTTGGCTCATCCCCTACACCGCCCTCTACAACTTCCTGCGGCCCTGCATGATTTTAAGCCTCACGATCAGCACCGCTTGGCTCACCTCCCGCCTCCTCCATATTTTCCTGCAAATTTACGGAATTGCCTTTGTCCAAAAGCTGGGCCTAGACCCCGATGAATTGATTTTACCCTTTGAATCGGTGCTAAATGTCGTGATTGGGATTACGGCGGCGATCGCCTTTGCCCAGACCCAAAATATTAACCTGATCGGCTTAGTGGCCAGTTTAGGGGTAGCCGCTACGGCGGTAGGTTTAGCGGCTCAAACTGCCCTTTCTCAGTTAATTGGGACTATTGTTTTATATCTAGATCGCCCCTATATTAAAGGGGAATATATTCGTCTTAATAGTGGTTTATTTGGTCGCGTTGAATCCATTGGCATCCGCTCCACCAAAATTCGCACCCCTGCTAAAAATACCCTCGTCATTGTCCCCAATTCCCTGATGATCAATATGGAAATTGAAAACATCACCAGGGGCAAAAAAGTCATGGTGTTGTTATATCTTGACTTCTTCCAGAGTTTAAATGCCCAACAAATGGCCCTTGTCGATCAGGTTGTTAATCAAAGTACCGATAGTTTAATGGGCATTGATCCCGGCAGCACCCGGATTCAATTTATGACATTGGAAGATCAGGAAAATCGCCGCGCCCGTGTGACATTTTTTATCCTCGGTTCTAGTGATAATTCTATCGAACTCCGCAAACGCCTATTAGAATTAGCCAACGCCACCATCGCCCAGCGTATGGCCACCTACGGTTTAGAATTTACCACTCAAGACCCGACAGTTTATGTCGATTCCCCAGTACCGTTGTAGCTCACATTCCGCAGGTTAAGGCCAATGATGCTAGTGAATGGTGCGTCAGGCACAATTCACTAGCATCATTATTGATCCGGTCTGACGCACCCTACGATTCTACAATTCTACGATTCAATTGTAGGGTGCGTCAGAGCAATTAATCTATGATGCCAAAGAGCAGCATCACGGCTGACGCACCATTCACCATTGATTGAGCAACCTGCGAAATGTCGGTTGTAGAGCAAATAGGAGTGGGAAGTGGGAAGTTTTTCTTCCTACTCCCTAGTCTCTACTTCCTACTTTTCCTAAAAACTAAATTGCGCCCGGAAGTTAGCCACATAAACATCGGGATTAGCTCCGAAGTTATTCGGGTTTTTAATCCAGAAGAACGAAGGCACGAGGGCAATATTGTTATTGAGGGGATAGAAATAGTTAGCTTCAAATTCGTGTTGAATGCCTCCATCTCCTGCCCCAGAAACGACAAAATTGCGCCCCCCAATAATCGAAAAGGGAATCAGATAGGACACGGTTAATAGTGAGCCATCTTTGCCCAAATCTGGGAACGCTAAACCCGCTTGTACTGATTGGCCAATAATTACCCCCCGAGGTAAACCTGTATTCACGGGGCGCACATGGGTCTTCCCATAGGTATAACGACCAAATAAACCCAACCATTCTAAAGGTTGCCAGTCAAAATCAAAGCTATAGGTGTCCGCGTTGGCATCATTGAGATCACCGCCAAAGCCATCATCGGCTAAACCATAGAGGGGTTCACTTTGCCCCCCTGCACCGATCAAACCACCCACCGCATTGAGGCGCGATCGCGTGTATAAAAAGCGCAGATTGAGGTCATCAATGGGGGTAAACGTGAGTTCACCCGTGAGGGTATAGGTTCCCGAAAACAGCCCCTCAGCGGGATTTGCTGCGGTATTAAAGCCAGCGGCTTGGCTGAGAAATTCGGTGCTTTCCCCCAGATAGCCAATATTAAACTGAATCTTGTCATTCCATCGAGCCAAGGCTACCGCCCCCGCACCCCGGTCAAGGGTGTTCACTAACGCGCCGCCACTGGAATTAAAGCTATCGGCTCCTTGGAAGGGACTGGTATAGCGATTGCCATCAAAATAGCGATACCAGTTTACCCTTGGCCCGACCACCAATTGCAAGCGATCATTAACAGGAAATTGATAAAAAAGTTCGCGGAGAATGACTGAATTGTTGGGGGTATCTTGATTTGTAAAGGTTGTTCCCCAGGTATTAAATAAACCGGCGGAAACATAGGTGTTGGCGGGGGCAACTCCATTGCCTGCGGCCAGTTGAATGGCTAAATTATCTTTACCTGTAAAAGAAGTGCTGAAGTTGAGCCAAGTGAGGTAGGAAAATGTGGGTTTGCTGTCATCGGTAATGGTGCGGCGGATGGGAATATTATTCCCATCGCGACGGGGGGTAGCAGGGTTAAATGCATTGGCCCCTTCGGCGAGGAGATCGCGCCCTGTCCAAGCATGGCTCATGTGCATGAACACATTACCCCGCAGTTGGGTGGTGGTGGAGAATTGGTTATCTTCTAAAAAGGCGACCCGACTATCAAGGTTATCGACCCGTGTCGTCAGCATGGCGAGTTCGGCTTCAAACTCTGCCATCAGTTTCTTTACGGTTTCAAGGTCGTCACGGCTGACAAAGTTGGCGGTACTTTCAGCAATTAATCGCTCAATTTGTTGTAAACAGGCATTGAGGCCGGCGGCAAATTCGTAGCGGGAGAGGGGGCGATCGCCTCTAAATGTGCCGTTGGGATAACCGGCAATACAATTATACCGCTGCACCAAATCGCTTAAGGCGGCATAGGCCCAATCATTGGGGGAAACATCGCTCAATTCCGCAACGCCCCGAACTTGAGACATCGGGTTGCCGCTGACGGTTTCCAGTTGTTGAAGCATTTCATTGGCTAGGGTTGCGGGGGCGAACCCCAGGCTGAGAGCGGTGGCCATTGCCCCCACTAAAATCCCTTGACTTTTGCTCAATTGCATAACTCACACCGAATTTAGTAGAACATCATTGCGACTCCCGCAACGTAGCAGACATTTTTTTAGGGGTGTGTAGTCTGGATTACCGTTGATCAGAGACAAAAAGAAATAAAACGATGATTGTCATCCGTGAAAGGAGAGATTTGGGCAAATTTGGGCAAATTTGGGCAAATTATTCTGGGTTGTGGGGGGCAATGAGGTGATAACCGTCAGCACTGGCGACAATTTCGAGGGGTTTTCCCCAAGCCTCGCGGGTGGGTTCGTCGATGAGGATAAAATGACTGGCCTGTTGGGTTTGGAGTGTAGCCCCATCGGTGGGGATGAAGGGGCGATCGCCATAGAAATCTAAACTGGGGCGGCTGGCGAAATAGCCCAAATAGACCACAGCATCGGGGGGCGTATTTTCCCGCACCATCGCCCCAATGGCCCGCACTGGAAAACTTTCATTCACCTCCCACACCCAAGCGGGGGAGAGGAAAAAACTGGTTAACCCGAGGTAGAGGCCGAGGCTGAGGGTGATGAAAAAATTGCGATCTGGGTTGGGGTGGCTCAAGGTGCGGGTACAGAGGGCGAAGGTGATGAAGGCGATCGCCGCCCCTCCGATTAAGGGAATTTGCGGATCACTCCAGAGCAAATAAGCGCCACCCCCTAAACTAGCAAGGGTTAAAAATCCAAAAAAATAGCGTAATTTGGGCGCAATAGTTGTTAACCCATAGCCGCCGATCAGCAGGGCGAAAAAGGGATAAATCGGGAAAACATACCAGGGTAATTTTGTCCCCATGACGCTTACTAAGGCGAAGAAAAACCCGAATCCCCACAGGGGCAATAATCCCCCTTTGCGCCATTGTTGGGCGGCTTGGGCTAGGGCCTTGGGGAAAAAGACGAGCCAAGGCCAGCCATATTTGAGCAGTTCGAGGAGGTAATACCAAATCGGGCCAGCATTGCCTTCCACGGCGGTATTGAGGCGATCAAAACTTTGGCCGCCAAAATGAGCGGTCATAAATTCCCCCCCGTAAGCTTGCCATTGCGCCCCATACCAAGCACCTACAGCGATCGCCCCGATCAATAATCCCCCCCAACTGTAGGGATTTTTCAATACCTGCCATTGTTGCTCAAGGATGATGTAACCAAGGGCGATCGCCCCCAAGGCCAAGACTAAAACCCCTTTGGTTAAGGCAATGGCCCCCAAAGCGATCCCCATACCCAAGGCCCAGGGGGGCCGCTGTTTGGATTTCACCAAACAGAGGAGGAAGAGAATCAAAAATGTATTGATCAAGCCATCGAGCATTGCTAACCGGCCATGGCGGACGACGGGTAAAAGGGTGAGGTAGACGAGAGCAGCACCCATCGCCCCCCGTTGGTTTTGGAATAATGCCCGACCGAGGAGGTAAAGGAGCGGCACACCAAGGGCGGTGATTATCGCCAGGGGAGCGCGGCAGGCAAATTCGAGGGCGGGGGATGTGAGGGGATCCACTCTCCAAAAACTGAGGACTTGATACCCCATCGCCACCAGCCAAATCCCGCAAGGAGGCTTGGCCCAAAAGGGTTGGCCAAACAGGGAAAGATGGAGCCAATCGTGCGATCGCACCATCTCCCGGGCCACCGATCCATAGGTTCCCTCATCCCAATCCCGTAGGGGAGCATTGCCTAAACCCACTAACCATAAAAACAAGGCCGCAAGGGTTAATCCCCCCAGCCAACGCCATTCGGTTTTGCTCAAGCTCACCCCCAAATTTTTGCCAAAACTTAGCATAGCCCGTGGGACAGCATCAAACCATCAACAACTTCCCCATTCCCGGACGGCAACCCTTTAAAATGGGGAGCGTTATCCCAAAACCCATGGTGCTGTCATGACCGCCGCTGTTGTCATTGAACATCTGCAAAAACGCTACGGGGCAATCCCAGCCGTTCAAGATATTTCCTTCACTGTCCAACGGGGGGAGATTTTCGGACTCCTGGGCCCCAACGGGGCCGGCAAAACCACCACGATTCGCTGCCTCTGTACCCTCGCTAAACCCGATAGTGGCCGCGTTGAAGTCTGTGGGATTTCTGCCGTCAAGCAACCCAAACAGGTACGGCGCAGACTGGGCTATGTTGCCCAAGAAGTGGCTCTCGATAAAGTCCTTACCGGGCGGGAACTGCTCAACCTCCAAGCCGCCATCTACCACATCCCACGCTCTCGGGCTCAAGACCGCATTCAAGAACTGCTCGAAGCCCTCAATCTGACGGACTACGCCGACCAAAAAACCGGAACCTATTCCGGCGGGATTCGCCGCCGCCTCGATCTCGCTGCTGGGCTACTCCATCAGCCGGATCTGTTGGTGTTGGATGAGCCGACGGTGGGGTTGGATATTGAAAGCCGCTTTGTCGTGTGGGAATTTCTGCGCCAACTGAAAGCAGCGGGGACGACGGTGTTGCTCACCAGTCATTATTTAGAAGAGGTGGATGCTTTGGCCGATCGCCTCGCGATTATTGACGGGGGATTAGTTTTGGCGGAAGGCACGCCCACCCAGTTAAAGGATCAGGTGGGGGGCGATCGCATCACCCTCCGGCTCCGGGAGTTTACCCCCGATCAAGAAGCCCAAAAAGCCCAGCATAGCCTCAACGCCCTGCCCTTTGTCGAAACGGTGATCATCAACACCGCCCAAGGCAATTCCCTCAATCTCGTTGTCCAACGGGGCAGTAATGCCCTCCCCCAAATTCAAGAAACCCTCACCGATATTGGTCTGCCCATTTTCAGCCTCGCCCAATCCCGGCCCAGCCTTGATGATGTTTATCTCGCGGCTACGGGTCGCACGCTCATGGATGCAGAATTAGCGGCAACCAGTAAGCGGGATTTAAAAAAAGAACAAAAACAAGCGATGAAAACAGCTTAGATCCCCAAAGATCCCCCTCAATCCTCCTTAAACAGGGGGACTTTACCGTCCTGAATCCCCCTCAATTTCTTTAAAACTCGCCTTTAGCAATCAAACCATGAGCCAATCCATTAGTCCCACTGCCCTTGCTCCCAAAACTGTCCAAGCTCCGGAACCGGGGGCTGTGGCGGAATTTATTCAGGAAACCCTCGCCCTCACCCAACGGCTATTTATTCAATTGCAACGGCGGCCCTCGACCCTCGTGGCGGGCGTGATTCAGCCGTTAATGTGGTTGATTTTGTTTGGGGCTTTGTTCACGAACGCGCCCCAAAGTTTATTTGGCCCTGAGGTTCACTATGGCCAGTTTCTCGCGCCGGGGGTGATTGTGTTTACGGCCTTTTCGGGGGCATTGAATGCGGGGTTGCCGGTGATGTTTGACCGGGAATTTGGCTTTTTAAATCGGCTCCTCGTGGCTCCGCTGGCTTCCCGCTATTCAATTGTGGCGGCTTCGACGATCTATATTATTAGCCTCGCTTTTGTGCAAACGGTGGTGATTATTGGCGCGAGTGCGGCCTTGGGGGCAGGGTTGCCGAATGTGGTGGGGTTGGGGGCGATCGCCCTGATTGTCCTCCTCATCGTTCTAGGAGTGACGGCCCTCAGTTTGGGTCTGGCCTTTGCCCTACCGGGCCATATTGAACTGATTGCCGTCATTTTTGTCACCAATTTGCCCCTGCTCTTTGCCAGCACTGCCCTCGCCCCCCTAGCCTTCATGGCCCCCTGGCTGCAATGGTTGGCAGCGTTGAATCCCCTCACCTATGCGATCGAACCGATCCGCTACATCTATTTCAATACTCAATGGTCGCTCTCCAGTCCCGTGATGGCGGCCCCTTGGGGTGATCTCAATTTCGGGGTGATGTTGGCGGTGTTGTTGGCCTTTGATATTGTCGTCCTACTGTTGATTCAACCCCTCCTCCGTCGCCGTTTCGGTTGATGCATTCTGTCGGGGCGTTGGCGTAAGCCTGCCGGAGGCACAAAAATCTTTCGCCCCTTTTTTCGCCCCAACAGGTCGCGGTATCATCCAAAGGTTTAAACTTGCAACTTTAAAAAAAACTGGCTTATGTATGACGTTTACGGCATCGGTAACGCCTTGGTGGATATGGAATATGAGGTTACGCCGGAGCAATTGGCAGCCTTGAAGATTGAAAAGGGTGTGATGACATTGGTGGATGAACACCGCCAAAGTGAGATTACAGTTCACCTCCAAGGGGTGGAGTGCAAAAAGGCCAGCGGTGGCTCGGCGGCTAATACCCTCGTTACTCTCAGCCAATTGGGAGGTAAGGGTTACTATGCCTGTAAGGTAGCCAATGATCCCACGGGGGGGTTTTTCCTCTCCGATCTCCTCGAATGTGGCTTAGATACCAACCTCCAACACCAACCCCGCACCGAAGGCATCACCGGCAAATGCTTGGTCTTTGTCACCCCCGATGCCGATCGCACCATGAACACCTTTTTAGGGATTAGTGCCGATATTTCCCCCGCTGAAATTGACAGCACGGCCTTGGCTCAAGCCCAATATCTCTACACCGAGGGCTATCTCGTCACCTCCCCCACCGGCAAAGAGGCCGCGATTACGGGGTTGAATTTTGCCCGTGATGCGGGGGTAAAAACCAGTTTTTCCCTTTCAGATCCCAACATGGCCAAGTTTTTCCGTGATGGTCTGCTGGAAATCATTGGGCCGGGGGTGGATTTGCTCTTTGCCAATGAGGCCGAAGCGATGACCTTGGCAGGGGTTGCAGACCGGGAAGGGGCGATCGCCTATCTCAAAACCCTGGCCCGCACCTTTGCCATAACCCTCGGCCCCGCTGGCTCCCTCGTTTTTGATGGCGAACAATTGCACGCCATTGCTCCCGTACCGGTGGCGGCGATCGATACCGTGGGCGCAGGAGATACCTATGCCGGTGCTTTTCTCTACGGTATCACCCACGGCATGAGCTACCCCGCAGCCGGAACCCTGGCCTCACGGGCGGCGGCCCAAGTGGTGACAGAGTATGGCCCCCGCTTAACCCCAGATGCATTGGCCGCGTTGCTCCATGCTTAAGAACTCATGCACTCATCAGGACAGTTTCAAGGGCTGTCCCCATGGGTGTTGTCCTGCATAGAAGCCAAAAACGCGGCAACTGCCCCTAGGCAGGGCAGCAGAAATATTAAGAAAATCTAAATAATTGTGGCCAGATCAGGATAAGCCCTTGCATTTAATGTTCTTTTTGCGCTAAAAGAATAGATAGTGAACCTCCGACAGATCCTCTCCTCGTAGTGGAAACCCCAGGGATCGGGAGCGTAAAAATAGAAAGTTTGCACCATTTATTAAATACTCACAAACAGCGTATGACTCAACAAGTTGCTCACCCTATGGTGAAGTTACAACGTAAAGTGCGTTCTTTGGTGGATGCCAATATCCTCAAACCCACTGATAGCATTTGGAAAATTGCTTTCCTCTATGGGGATAACTGGAACCACTGGAAGCAGGAATTGCTGGATTTTGGCTTTGCGATGCAAGATCCTGTTAGCGAAATCCTGCTTGTGGAAGCCTGGGACGAAGACGAAGAGTAAAGCCCTCAGATTGCAGAGATTGCCTAGACGAGGTGCAACTTGAGAGCCAGCTTAAACCCATCGTTGCATCCTGATTGATGGGGTTAATCTTGCAAGTTTGTGGCGATCGCCAAATTGACCCCAGGAAAAAACCAGGGGCGATCGCCCTCCTAAAATGAGGCATACTCTATCCTCCTCATTGCCATGACCACAACCGCTGATCACAGTCTTCCCCCCTGGCGATTTGCCCTCACCCTGTTGGCGCAATTTGCCTTAATCGTTGGTGTGCCGGCCCAAGCGATGCTCACCTATTTTACTGGGGAGCCGGTGATCCTCCAAACCGCCCCCGTTGATCCCTACGATCTCCTACGGGGCTATTCCCAAACCCTCAACTACGATATTTCCCAAGTTACCACCTTGGAAAAACTCCCCGGTTGGGATGAAATCCAAGCCGAATTAGACAGCGAAGAGCAAGATCGATCGCAACCCATTTCGATCTATGTCACCTTGGGCAGTCCTGAAACGGAAACAAATGCAGGCATTCCCACCCCTTGGGAGCCGGTGGCGGTGGGGTTGAATCCCCCTAAAGATTTGGCGATCGATGAGGTGGCCTTGACCGGGCAATTGTACTATGGCCAAGTCACCTATGGCTTGGAGCGATACTATATGCCCGAAGATCAAAAAGACGGGATCAATGATCACATTGCCGATATTAACCGCCGCTTTCCCACCGATCCGCCGATGGTGGTAGAAGTGCGGGTGCGGGGCAATCAAGCGGTTCCGGCAACGCTGTGGGTGGGCGATCGCGCCTATCGGTTTTAAGCAATCCATCCCCGTAGGGGCGTTGGCGTAAGCCTGCCGGAGGCACAAAAATCTTTCGCCCCGCCCCAATTTTTCACCCCCAGGGGTTGTAATGCAGATCGTTAAAAATTGTTTAAACCTTGAGCCAATCAAAGAGGGTTTGATGGGTGATTTGCCAATCTTCTAAACCCTCCAAAACCTTTAACGGTGTGGGATCGCCAGGTAGATGAATCTGGGGCCGACTGTGATTAAAAACGGTGATTCCTTTGGTATGGGGATCAATGAGCCAGCCCAATTCTGTGCCTTGACTTAAAGAAAACAGAATTTTTTCCATGACCAAGGGAAACGCTTGATCTGGTGAGAGGATTTCAATAATCCAATCCGGCGGGCAAGTCACCTGATCGCTAATTTCCCCATCTTCATCCCTCGGCAAATTTGCCCAACGCAACACCGCAATATCCGGCACAATGGAGCGGCCCGCAAAGCTACAGCGCAGTTCTGTGAGGGCAAGGGCAATTTTGCGATCCTCTGCTACTTCGTCAATCGCACGGGCTAGACGGGCTTGGATGCGGCTATGTTTTCCTTTCGGCATGGGTTTGGTCTCGATCCTCCCTGGGTGGTATTCGCGGGCGGGTTTGGTTTCGGGTAAAGCCAGAAATTCCTCCAGGGTGAGCGTTGAGGATGTTTCTGTTGAGGATTTTACTGGGGTTGCAACCATCAAACCTCCTGGGGTATGTATGTTTGTATTATGCCATAGAAAACCTGAGATGCTGGGCAATTTGCGGAATGGGGAGCAAGAATTTGGCACACTAGAGATCGAGTTTTCGAGAAGATCGCCCATGGCTGCTACTGCTGTTCAATCCCTGCCTACCCTGACCCCTCCCCGACCTTGGACGATTGAGGAGAGTGAACGCCTCTATCGGGTGCAGGGTTGGGGTGAGCCTTATTTTTCCATCAATGCGGCGGGCCATGTGTTGGTTTCACCCTTGGGCGATCGCGGCGGTTCGTTGGATTTGTATGAATTGGTGCAGGGGTTAGAGCAGCGCAATTTAGGGATGCCTTTGTTGATTCGCTTCCCGGATATTTTGGGCGATCGCATTGAACGCCTTAACGCCTGTTTTGCCCGCGCCATTGCCCGCTACAGTTACCCCGGAACCTATCGGGGGGTTTATCCGATTAAATGTAATCAACACCGCCATTTAGTCGAGGCTTTAGTTAAGTTTGGCCAGCCCTATCATTTTGGTTTAGAAGCGGGATCAAAGCCAGAACTAATGATCGCCTTGGCTACATTGCCCCCCAATCCCCCCGGCAATGATCAACCAACACTTTTGGTTTGTAACGGTTATAAAGACCGGGAATATATCGAAACAGCCCTGTTAGCAACAAAATTGGGCCATTATCCCCTGTTGGTGATTGAGCAGTTGGAAGAGTTGCGGTTAATTCTAGAAATTAGCGCCAGTTTGCACATTCGCCCCAATTTAGGGGTACGGGCAAAGTTAAACACGAAAGGATCGGGCCATTGGGGAAATTCCACGGGCGATCGCGCTAAGTTCGGCCTAACAATTCCCGAAATTCTCACCGTTGTTCAAACCTTGGAGCAGGCGGAATTATTACCCTGTTTGCAACTGCTTCATTTTCACATTGGCTCACAAATTTCCGCCATTAGTGTGATTAAAGATGCCATCCGTGAAGCCAGTCAAATCTATGTGGAATTGGCAAAATTGGGGGCAGGGATGCAATACCTTGATGTGGGGGGCGGGTTAGCGGTGGATTATGACGGTTCTAAAACCAAAACCGCCGCTTCAAAAAACTACAATATGCAGAACTACGCTAACGATATTGTTGCCGAGGTACAAGAAGCAGTGGCGGCGGCCCAAGTGCCGGCCCCCACGTTAATGAGTGAAAGTGGGCGGGCGATCGCCTCCCATCAATCGATTTTAATCTTCGATATCCTCGGCGCAAGCTATCCCGTCACCACCACACCGCCCCCCGTCGCCCCTACGGATCACCTCATCCTCCGCAACCTTTGGGAAACCTACGAAACCATCGATCTGGAAAATGCCCAAGAAGCCTATCACGATGCTTTGCAATTTAAAGAGGAAGCCATCAGCCTTTTTGGGTTTGGTTATCTTTCCTTGGCGGAACGAGCTAAGGCTGAACAACTCTGCGGTTGTTGTTGTCAAAAAATCTTTAGTTTGATTCGCCATCAAACGGTAATCCCCGATGATCTCAAAGAATTAGAAACCAGCCTCACCGCCACCTACACCGCCAATTTATCCGTGTTTCGTTCCGCTCCCGATAGTTGGGCGATCGCCCAACTTTTCCCGATCATGCCCATCCATCGCCTCAATGAAGCCCCTACGGAGCGGGTAATTTTAGCCGACCTCACCTGTGATAGTGATGGCAAAATTGACCGCTTTATTGATCAACATCCGGGTAAAGATGGCCTCGAACTCCATCCCCTCCAATTCAACCCTGACCACAGCCCCCAACCCTATTATTTAGGAATGTTCTTGGTGGGAGCCTATCAGGAAATTATGGGCAATCTCCATAACCTGTTCGGCAGAACCCACACCGTCCACATCACCATGACCCCCAAGGGCTACCATGTGGATCAAGTGATTCGCGGTGACACGATGGGGGAAGTATTAGCCGCTGTCCAATACAACGGTGAAAATCTCCTCGAAACGCTCCGCCAACGCACAGAAATCGCCCTTCAGGAACAGCAAATCACGCTCCCTGAAGCCCAGCGGCTTTTACAAAACTATGAGCAAAGTCTCAACCGTTACACCTATCTCACCCAACGGGATTATTGATAATACCAATCGGGGTGAATAATTAAGGGATTGTCGCCGTTCATATTGCCAACATTGTGATAGTTGCAGTTGAGGAAATAGCCATGGGGCCAGGTGCGATCGCCCCCTGGAAAACGAATCTGATCCCGCACCACACCGCAACCAATTTGGGTGCTTTCCCGCCAAATGATTTGGGTATAGTGACCACAAACACCGTTACAGTCGCCATTGCTGTGATTGTATAACTGCCGTTCATCATCCCAATCCGTCACCCCCTTCACCACCGGCTGCACGACAGAAGGGGCCGATCCCCCTGCCCAGGCTAGGTTTTCCCCTAGGGCGGCGGCGTTGCCCCGCAGGCCGGTACGAGCGGCAAACTGTTGTTGTCGCCAAGCATTCGTACTATGGCCTTGGGTTCCCCGGCTCTGGTTTGCCCAAGTTTGGGCAACGGCGGCAACATCACAATTCCAGCGCACGGCGGGCAGGGGGGGTAAACCGTTGGGAAGGTGGCGATCGCCATCTTTCCGGGCGCGGTTATGTTCGAGGAGGATGGCCTGCATTTCCTGCCGGGTTAACTGGGAGGTGCTAGTGGCACAGTCGGGCAAAGGAACAGCCGCGACATTATCTTTGTAGCGGTTATAGAATGCCGCAGCGGTATCGGTTTGGGCAATTTCCATGGGGGGATTAAGGGCAGCGGGGGCGGGTTGGAGCGTCACCGCAACGGCAAGAAAACCACTAATTGTGGTGAGCATTGGATATTTCATGATTTTAAACAGCCAGAAATCACCACCACTATAGCCTTTCCCCTTCGTAACACCCCCACCCCGTAGGGGCGAAAAATCTTTCGCCCTCCCCGAAAAATCTTTCGCCCTTCCATGGTCAAATTTGAGGGGTTTGGGAAAATTCTTGTTAAAATCAATGCAAATGAACTTGAGGCACTATGGTTCAGCAAGCCCCCACCCTCACCCCACTGGTAATTTATCCCGATAGCGATGGCCAACCGATCGCAGAAAATACCGAGCAATTTCAATGGATTGTGATCATTAAGGAGAATCTAGAAATTCTCTTTGCCGATGATCCCGATGTTTTTATTGCGGGGGATCTGTTGTGGTATCCGGTGGAAGGGGACAATAAACTACGGGCTGCCCCTGATGCGATGGTGGCTTTTGGTCGGCCCAAGGGGCGACGGGGTTCCTATCGTCAATGGGAGGAGGGGCAGATCCCGCCTCAGGTGGTGTTTGAAATTCTCTCGCCGGGAAATCGTACTGGGGAGATGGTGCAAAAATTTAAGTTTTATGAGCGGTATGGAGTCGAGGAATATTACATTTACGATCCCGATCATTTTGAGTTAACGGGATGGTTACGGGAGGGGAATGAGTTAGAACCGATTGCGGTCATGACGGATTGGGTGAGTCCCCGGCTCAAGATTCGTTTTGGTTGGGATGAAACGGGTTTAACGCTCTATTACCCTGATGGCCAGCGGTTTTTGACTTCTATCGAATTGCATCGGCGGGCGGTGGATGCTGAGGCGGCTTTAGTGCAGGAGCGGGAATGCCGAGAGCAAGTACAGGCGCGAGCAGAAACGGCTTTAGCTCAGGAGCGGGCAAGGGCAGAGCAGGCGGAGGCGGCTTTAGCGGCTTTGCAGGCAAAATTAGCGCAGTTGGGGATTGATCCCCAAGATGTTGAGTAGGAAGGCATAATTATTTTCAAAATGCCCCCTCACCCTAAATCCCTCTCCCAAAATGGGAGAGGGACTTTGATTGAATGGCCCTCCGGCTCCCTTTCTTCCCACTTGGGAAAGGGTTGGGGAATGAGGGCGGCATTCGGTTATCCCTAATTCTTATGGCTCATCTAGGTTATGGAATAAAATAGATTGAGGTTGTAGTTCTCGGCTATCAATATTCTCCTGAAAATTATGGCAACTCACGAACATAAAAATCTGTGGATTGGGATTGGTGGCTTGGTGTTGGGCGTGATTACGTTGGGTTGGACTGTGTATTCGGGGCGAATGCCGTTACAGGTTACGCCTCAGAGTCAGTTCATTTGCGCGTTGCGGCCTGATCCTGATCCGGCGATGGCTCGGCAGGTTTGGACGGTGTTGTATCAGAAGAATCCTGAGCAGCAGCCGAAAGAGTGGCTGTACATGGTGCATGAGATGGGGGATGGTTGGAATACGGATGTCCGCTGTGGGGAGATTGCGGATCGGATGAATCTTTACAAGGAGGCGGGGCTAATTTCGTTTGAGTATCGTCCGGATGAGAAAACGCCGAATCAGTGGGTAATTTGTGCGCGAACTCAAGCGACGCAAGGTTGTCCGCCTGTGGTGACGTTAGTACCGGGGGGGGATGAGGTGACGGCGATGGCGGCGTTGCAGCGGGTGGCGAAGGGGTTGTTGCCGGGGAATCCGGGTAGTAAGCAGGGTTCGGGGGAGATTGTGGTGGAGCAACCGGGAGAGATTACGGTGGATCAACCGGCGCGGATTCCGTTGGCGGGTTTGTTGGCGGAGGATTGATTAGGGTTTGTTGTAGGTGGGCAATGCCCACCTATTTTTGTTCACGTTCCGTAGCCGGTATGGGGGCGGATATGGGGGGGATGAAAGGCGAGGACGATGCTGGTTTTGGGTATTCCGGCGGCGACGAGTTCGTCGGTGATGCCGTGATCGAGGCCGTCGTGGTGGAGCCAAATTTGCTGATTGCGGATTTCGGCATCAAAGATAAGGTCATGAATCCGTTTGATGTTGTGCCATCCTTCATCAATGATGAGGTAGCGGGTTTGGTTTTGGTTGATGATCAGTTGGGTGGTGGTGGTGCGGTTTTTGTTTAGGGTGTTGCAGTAGGTTTGGAGGATGTTTTGTAAGGTTTGGCGATATTGGTCAATGGGGGTTAGGGTTGCCATTAATGATTGGGGTTATTGAGGGAGCGAAGAGAGTACTAGAATACTTTCTGCTTGGCGGTTTAAAAATTCTTGAATGATCTCGAACTGATCTCGCAAAAGAGTAATTATTGTTCGAGTTGGGCTGTTGCCAATCCGAAGATAGATGAATTTGGGTGGATGGCCATACACTAAACTACGCTGATGAAAGTCAGCATCTTTGGAAACAATTGTAAAACCGTTGGCTTTGGCATAGTCCCAGATGGTTGAATCTTCTGTATTTGTGAGTCCCAAGGTTTTCACATGGGCAGATTCAGGGTAAAGATCGCTGATTTGGGCAATAATGCGATCAGATAAGTTTTCATCGAGTAGAAGTTTCATGATGCACTGACGAAGAGTTTTTTCTCACGTTCTGCGGCGAAGGTGAAGCAGGCTTTAATGTCTTCGGGGGTTAATTCGGAAAAGTCTGCGAGGATTTCGGCTTCGGTCATGCCGCCTGCGAGGTATTCGAGGATGTCGTAAACGGTGATGCGCATTCCTCGAATGCAGGGTTTACCGCTGCGTTTGTCGGGTTCGATGGTGATGATGTTTTGGTAGTCCATGGGGTTGAGTTTGTGGAGGATGGTTAGCAAGATTGGCTAATACCGATTCTGGGTGACAGAAACCGGGTTTCTGTGAGGATGCTAGAGCAGAATGAGGAGGTGCAAGAAACCCGGTTTCTAGGCTTTTTTAGTTGGGGGTGGGTGAAGTTGCCGCTGGCGAGTTGGGTGGTGATGAATTGTGTTTGTTGTTCGTTGAGGGTGATTTGCATGGGTTTTGAGAGGTTGTGGGTTGATTTTGTGGTTAGATGGGGTTAGGGGGAGGGGTTGAGTTTTTCGAGGATGGTTTGGCGTTGTCGTTTGGCAGGTTCATTACTTGGATCAAACTGAATTGCTTTTTCTACTGATTCAAGGGCTTCTTGATAGCGACCTAATCCCATTAACGCCGCACCCCGATTATTCCAAGCAAAAGAGTAATCAGGTTTGATGGCGATCGCTTTATCATAAGAGGCGATCGCATTTTCGTATTGTTCTAACGCCGCTAACGAATTGCCACGGCTATACCAAGCATCGGCATAATCACGATTAATGGCAATGGCTTTATCATAGGAGGCGATCGCATTTTCGTATTGTTCTAACGCTGCTAACGAATTGCCACGGCTATACCAAGCAGCGGCAAGATCAGGATTAATGGCAATGGCTTTATCATAGGAGGCGATCGCACTTTCGTATTGTTCTAACCCTGCTAATGAATTGCCACGGTTATACCAAGCCTTGGCATAATCAGGTTTGATGGCGATCGCTTTATCATAAGAGGCGATCGCATTTTCGTATTGTTCTAACGCCGCTAACGAATTGCCACGGCTATACCAAGCATCGGCATAATCACGATTAATGGCAATGGCTTTATCATAGGAGGCGATCGCATTTTCGTATTGTTCTAACGCCGCTAACGAATTGCCACGGCTATTCCAATCAACATAAACATCACTAGGATTTAAAGCAATTGATTTATCATAAGAGGCGATCGCACTTTCGTATTGTTCTAACCCTGCTAATGAATTGCCACGGTTATACCAAGCCTTGGCATAATCAGGATTAATGGCAATGGCTTTATCATAGGAGGCGATCGCATTTTCGTATTGTTCTAATGCTGCTAACGAAATGCCACGGTTATTCCAAGCCTCGGCATAATCAGGATTAATGGCGATCGCCTTATCATAGGAGGCGATCGCATTTTCGTATTGTTCTAACTCATCTAACGAATTGCCACGGTTATACCAAGCCTCGGCAAGATCAGGATTAATGGCAATGGCCTTATCATAGGAGGCGATCGCATTTTCGTATTGTTCTAACTCATCTAACGAATTGCCACGGTTATTCCAAGCCTCGGCATAATCAGGATTAATGGCAATGGCTTTATCATAGGAGGCGATCGCATTTTCGTATTGTTCTAACGCTGCTAACGAATTGCCACGGCTATACCAAGCATCGGCATAATCACGATTAATGGCAATGGCTTTATCATAGGAGGCGATCGCATTTTCGTATTGTTCTAACTTGCGTAACGAAACGCCACGGTTATGCCAAGCATTGACATAATCAGGATTAATGGCAATGGCTTTATCATAGGAGGCGATTGCTTCCTGATGGTTCCCTGATTCATCTAATGCTAAACCCCGTTGAAACCAGGCCAGCGCATCATTTGGCCGCAAAGCAACCACCCGATCAAAATAGGGCAACGCCTCCTCATACTTCTTCTCATTGAGCAACGCCGTTCCCTTCTCATAAAACGCCTGCGCCGTCCCCTCCGCCACCACCGGCAACTGCGCCAACATCGCCGCCAACTCCCCCTGTAACTTCCCGATGGGAACCGCTAACCCCAACCCCACCTCCTCCACACCATGCACCCCCACCACCTCACCCCACAGATTCACCAACGGCCCCCCACTCATCCCCCCCGCCGTCGGACTCGTGTGGGTGATATCATACCCCTCCGCTTCGTCCCCATCCACCGCCGAAATTTTCCCCGTCACCACCTGCTGCCGATATAACGCCCGCGTAACTCCTTCCGGGAAACCAAACACATAAACCTCATCAAGCTCCTGAAGCGTCCCCGAATCCCCCAACGTCAACGACGGATAAGGACACCCCTCCCCCGGCGCATCAAACGTAATAATCGCCAAATCCATCCCATTTCCCCAAGGCTGCACCGCCCGCGCTGGAAACCCCCCCGGATTCACCGTATCCACATCATGCGTCCACACCGAAATCAACTGACTCGGCTTCACCACATGGGCCGCCGTCGCCACCGTACACAGTCCCGCCTCCCCCGCAATAATAAACCCCGTCCCCTGCCCTGATTTATCCCCATACTCAATCCGCACCACACTCGGCTTAATTTGCGCCACCAAAACATCCCGCTCCAGGGGTTTACGTCCTCCCGGCAATCCATCCGGCAACCCCCCACACCCCACCAACCCCAACACCATCAACCCACCCAAAACCGTTCGCGCTGATTGCCACACCATAACCACCTCATGAACCCATACCCCCAACATTATCGCGCCAAAATTCCCCCCCATTGTCCCCTAGCAACGGTTTGCAATGTTTAAATAGGCGCGATCCGCCGCATTTATCGAGGTGATCCGGGTGAGGGGACAGAATTTGTTAAGATTTCTTCGGATTAGCGATGAATCTTGCATAGGAGCAAATCAACCACGATGGGGATCATAAAGGCAATACGGGGAACGCGAGATATTTTGCCGGGGGAAATTGGCCACTGGCAACAGGTGGAAGCGATCGCCCGTAGCGTGCTGGGCCATGCCCTCTATAGCGAGGTGCGGCCCCCCATTTTTGAACAAACCGATCTCTTTGCGCGGGGCATTGGCGAAGCTACCGATGTGGTGGGCAAAGAAATGTACACGTTTAGCGACCGGGGCGATCGCTCCATCACCCTTAGACCCGAATTTACCGCTGGTGTGGTGCGGGCTTATATTGAACATAACTTAGGTACAAAAGCACAGGTGCAACGGCTTTGGTATAGCGGGCCTGTGTTTCGCTACGAACGCCCCCAAGCGGGCCGCCAACGGCAATTTCACCAAATCGGGGCAGAATTAATCGGCAGCGATGCCCCCGCCGCTGATGTGGAGGTGATCGCCATCGCCACGGATATCTTGCAACAGTTGGGTTTAAAATCCCTGCGGTTAGATTTAAATTCCGTGGGGAATGTAGGCGATCGCGCCCAATACCGCCAAACCCTCATCGACTTCCTCACCCCCCATCACCAAGATCTCGATGCCGATTCCCAAGACCGCCTCACCCGTAACCCCCTCCGCATCCTCGACAGCAAAGACCCCAAAACCCAGGCGATCGTTCAGGATGCCCCCCAACTATTAGATTATTTAGGGGATGAATCCCGCCGCCACTTCGAGCAAGTCCAGAACCTGCTCACCGCTTTAGGGATTGAATACCGGATTAACCCCCGCCTCGTTCGCGGTTTGGACTACTACACCCATACCGCCTTTGAAATTCAATCCGATGATTTAGGCGCACAGGCCACCGTCTGCGGTGGCGGTCGTTATGATGGCCTAGTAGCCCAGTTGGGGGGAGCCGCTACCCCGGCGGTGGGTTGGGCCATGGGAGTAGAGCGGTTGATTTTATTATTAGAACAATTGCACGCTGCCCCGGTGCTGACCCCCGAAATTTACTGTGTATCCCAGGGCGATCGCCCCACTGCTCAAGCCCTCGTTTTAGCCCAAAAACTACGTCAAGCCGGATTACGGGTAGAATTTGACCTCAGCGGCGCAGCCTTTAAAAAACAATTGAAGCGGGCTGATCGCAGCGGTGCGCCCCTCTGCCTCATTCTCGGTGAAACCGAGGCCGACCAGGGAACCGTTGGCCTAAAATGGCTGCAAACTCAGGAACAAACCAGCCAAACTCAAGGGGAATTCCTCGAAAATGTGGAAACATTAAAAAAACGTTTGGCCCTGACGGGATCAACGCCATAATGAGCGGTGGTGATGGGGGGTGGTTGGCAGCCTTAAGGGATGGGAAAATTGATGGATACTTGGGAATTTCTACTGCAACAACAGGGAACCCGCAATTGGTTGCGGATTAAATCGGAAAAGCTGGCCATTGCCCCCGGTATTTATCGCATTGCTGCCCAAAGTTGCCCACCGGATATCGAGGTCAACCTTCAGATTATCCATCAAACCCTTGATCAAGGGGGACAAGGGAAAAGGCGATCGCAACAACGCACCTGCACCACCAACCCCAAAGGGCTAATGGTGGTAATTCCCTTCACCGAACTCACGCCGGGCCTGTGGGAATTGCAAATCACCACCCAATCCGGCCCACCGATGATGCAAACCCTGCGGCTCCAAGTGGAGCCGCCCCCCGAACCGCCCCGCCCTAAAACCCCCCCCATCGCCTCCCCCGAAACCTTTGCCGCTGCCTTTGCTCCCTCCAATCCCCCCCATCCAGGGCAACCCACCCCTCCCCCCGAATTTGACAGCGAAACCGCCCACGGCTTGCTTGAACAATCGATCAGCAGCCTAGAGCATATTCTCGCCCAAGTTTCTGAGCCGCCCCCCTATGTTGATCCCCCCCCGGTCGCGCAACCCGTGGCGGCGGCCCCCACCGAAACCGTTTTGCTCGATGGGCCTGAGGCGATCGCCTCCCCTACCCCCCTAGACCTGCATCAGGTTCAATTGACCATTGCCCTCCTAGAGGATAGTTTCGTTCGTCGTCGGGATGAACCGATTCTCATTTCCGGCCATGTCAATGCGCTGAAACCGCACCAAACAAACCCCCTCGATCATGGCTTTGATGGGGTATTGCGCTATGAATTGCGGGATCCGCAAAGTTTTGATCTGCTCTTAAACGTCGAGCAGCCCCTCAGCGATGCGACGATCCCTTTGGTGTTTAACTATTTGCTAGATGTGCCGACCGCCTACGCCACCCGCCTGATCCTCGGCGAGGTGATCCTCGAAATTTTCACCGAGCAGCAGGGGCGAATGCTCCCCTATAAACTGGCAAGCCAAAGTTTTTCCATCACCGCCAGCCTCGAAGAACTCCTCGATACCGTTACCCAAGTTCCCCTCTTTGAACCCGAACCGATCCCCGATCTCCAACTACCGCCCACCCCATCGGTAGATTTTGGCGATCTCTGGGCTCCTGTCAGTCACACCCAGGAATCAGCCGCCGCTCTTCCCCCTCGCCTCAACCGTCCCCCATCCCCACGCCGCAAACCCTTAGATTTGCCCAGCTTTGGCAATCCCCCCCCGCAACAGCAACCCTTAGAGCGGAGCCACGACCAACCTGAGCAGCCCATCCTCAAACCAACCTTAACCCCTAGCCCTGAGCCGGAGCCGCCGCCGTCGATCTTAGCCCTGCTTTCTGAGGATGAGGGGCCGCCCCCGCCCTTAACAACAACCGAAGAGGATTGGTTAGGGTTAACGTTCTGGCCAGAACCTTCGGAGCCGATTCCCCCCATTACTCCCCCTGCCCCTGCTATCCCGCCATCGGAGCTAGTAACGATGGCCGGGGCCGATGCCTACTCCGATGAGGAGGTGTTTGGGAGAGAAGCAACGGCAACGGATGAAGGGGATTGGACTGAGGAAGAAACACCCACCCTGTTCATTGAATCAGACTCTTCTGAGGAAAATGGGGATTGGGCGGTTGAGCCATCCATTGATCTTGATCAATCATTGGATCAAGTCGATGCAGCCTTTGCGCAATTACCCATTCAGGATCGATTTTGGCAGCAGATCAATGATTTTGCGGGGCAAGATCTGGATTTAGATGCAGAACATGGCAATGATCCCGTAGGGGCGAAAAATCTTTCGCCCTCCCCGAAAAATCTTTCGCCCTCTCCAGAAAGTCCTTCACCCGTAGGCTCTTGGGTTGAGCTAGGGGAAAGCCTAGAGGCGCAATTCATGGCTACGCCCCCCGGTGAGCCACCCCCAGAGCCGGACTTTTACCCAGAGGCAGAACCGCCCACGGCTCGCGCTTCCCGATGGGATGCGGTGGAGCAGGCATTAAGTGCCATTGGCGATCGCACAGCGTCTCCGCAGGAGAATCGCTCCCCTATCACCTCTGATGCCAATGCTTGGGGCCGGGGGGATTGGCCGATTCAGGAGTTTGTCGTTGATGATGAGGAAGATGAACCATTGCCTCCCGTCAAGCAAGGGTTAGGGGCGCGATCGCAGATCAACGCACTACAAAAAGGCTATGACACCTCAGGGCTACCCTACCCGAAGGAGTTAATCCACAGATCAGCCATTCAACCCCCTGAGGAATCCACCCCGATTTTCCGGGAGCCGACCGCCGTTGCTGCGCCAATTTTGGGGTTACAGGGGGGGGAATTGACGGCGGGGGAAATGATTTTAGTGAGAATTAAGTTGCCCCCCCAGGAGGGGACATTTTATGTGAAGCTTTGGGTGCTGGATCGGGAAACGCGACAATTGCTCGATGGGCCGCGATCGTTTATTGAGTTTACGCCCAATAGTGCTGGCGATTTGGAAACGATGACGCAATTAATTGTCCCCTTGGGAACGCAATCGGTGCGGTTTGAAGCGGTGACAATTAATGTCACCACTCAACAAGAAAGTCATAAAACCCAGTGCGATCGCACCGTTATTCCTCCCAATCTTCAAGCCTTGTTTGAGGAGTGAGAAGTGAGAAGTGGGAAGTGGGAAGTGGGAAGTGGGAAGTGGGAAGTGAGAAGTGAGAAGTGAGAAGTGAGAAGTGAGAAGTGAGAAGTGAGAAGTGAGAAGTGAGAAGTGAGAAGTGGGAAGTGGGAAGTGGGAAGTGAGAAGTGAGAAGTGAGAAGTGAGAAGTGAGAAGTGGGGGTTAGGTTAATGTAGGGGCGAAAGGTTTAATTTTTGCGCCCCCTCACGCCTATCCCTACTCTCTACTCCCTACTCCCTACTCCCTACTCCCTACTTCCTACTTCCTACTTCCTACTCCCTACTCTAAATCCGTCTATACTAAACGAATGGATGCACAATCATCGGAGCAGTTGATTATGGTTCGTCTAGACGAGAATCCCCCTCGCCTTGGTCAGGAAATCACGGACGAGATTGTGCTGCCACCGAGTAACCTCTACAGTGATGAGCCGCCATTGGAAACTGATTTCCATCGCAATCAGATTGATTTACTGATTCGACTCCTACAGCATTGGTGGCGCGATCGCCAAAATTTTTACATTTCCGGCAACCTGACGGTTTACTACAACACTGAACAACTCAAATCGCGGGACTTCCGAGGGCCAGATGTGTTTGTGGTGTTGGACACGGAAAAGAAAGACCGCCGCAGTTGGGCGATCTGGGATGAAGGGGGCAAATATCCCAATGTGGTTATTGAACTGCTCTCTAGTTCGACGGCCAGGGTGGATAAAGGCGCGAAGAAAACGCTATATCAAGATGTGTGGCGGCTACCGGAGTATTTTTGGTTCCACCCAGAAACCCTAGAATTTGCTGGATTTCATCTAGTGAATGGGCAATATGAGGCGATCGCCCCCATGGACAATGGCCGCTTACCCAGTGAACAGTTGGGATTACAGTTGGGCATTCATGAACGCCAGTTGCGCTGGTTTACAGCCGCAGGGGAGTTGATTCCTTTACCTGAAGAGAGCGAACGAGAGCGAGCAGAGCAGGCAGAGCAACAGCTACAGCAAGAACGACAGGCGCGGGAACGACTGGAAAATTACCTGCGATCGCAGGGTATTGATCCCGATCAACTGTCAAATCTGTGAGGGTCAATCGAGAACTGTTTTAAGTTAGCTCATGATTTGGCTCATTTTCGAGATCGGTAGCGTTTACCTCCTCCTCAGGGGGGAGGACTTCCACCGTTACCGCAGGTTCTGGCGTTGTTGTTTCCAGATCATCCCCTGGCGGCAATGTTGCATCTTCAGGATTCACAGGAACGACATCAACGGCTGAGGATTCTAAACTATCCGCTGATTCAGAATCTACACTTGATCCAGAATCTACGCTATCGGCGATCGCCACGGCCTCTTGCTCTGGAGCGGGTTCAGGGGAGGATAGCGGGATCTTGGGAGCCGCTTCAGGGGTAATCGTGGGTAATAGCTTTTGTACCGGCAAACCAATATTGAGAAAATCTTGACGAATTTGCGCCACGGGATAATCCGCCGTAGCGGTGAATTTAGACTCACCCGTGAGCAATAATGCCCCCATGCTGCCGCTCACCTGTACCATCCCATTGGCACAAAAAAGGGCGATCGCCCCCAACCCAAACCCCAAAACATGATTGGGAACCGGAGTCACCGCCTGAGCCAAGGGCGCAAACCCGTAGATCTGCCCCACCAACCACACCATCGGCAGGGCAATGATCACCGCCAGGGGGCCAGTGAGCTTACCCTTAATCCGCGTCAACCATTGCCGCTGTACCGACGTTAACTGACTCGGCTGCAACACCGCCACCCAAATCCCAAAAGGATTAACGGGGCGCGTCCATTGCAGCCACACCCAAGGCACCACTGCCACCGTCACCAACAGGAAAATTTCCACCGTGACGGGTAAAATCGGCTGTCCCGCCGCCACCCCCAACCAGGCCACCCAGAGCCACAGGGGCAGGGTCGCCAAACTGGTTAAATGGAGCCAGAGGTAGGGGTCACGACGAAACATAAGTAGGAAGTGGGAAGTGGGAAGTGGGTTTGCGTAGGAGCGAAAAATTTTTCGCCCCTACATCACCTAGGGCTAGGCGAGGGTGAGGGTGCGTCGCTTCATGGTCATTTGATAGGCCTCAATGCGATCGCCCTCCTGCCAATCATTGAATTTATCCGTGCCAATGCCGCATTCATAGCCCGCATTGACTTCCCGGACATCTTCCTTCATCCGTTTCAGGGAATCCAGCACGCCGTTATACAGCACGGTATCGCCCCGCAGGACGCGGATGCGACGGTTGCGGATCACCTTGCCCGAGAGGACATAGCAACCCGCCACTGAACCTTTGCCCACCGGGAACACGGCCCGCACTTCCACCATACCAAGGTGTTCTTCCACCTCTTCCGGTTCCAGCAGACCCTCCATGGCCCCCTGTACATCGTCGAGGAGGTTGTAGATAATCGTGTATTCCCGAATATCCACCCCTTCGCGATCGGCGGCATTGGCCGCCCCAGAAGCAAGATCGGTATTGAAGCCGATAATCACCGCTCCTGAAGCAGAAGCCAGATCCACATCGGTTTCGCTGATCTCCCCAGGAGCCGCTAACAGGATGCGAATTTGTACCTCGTTTTGGGGCAGTTTTTCCAAGGCGGCAACGATCGCCTCCACAGAACCCTGCACATCCGCCTTGAGGATCAAATTCAGTTCCTTCAGTTGTCCCTCTTGGGCTTGAGCGGAAATACTGCTCAACGTCACGCGGCGCGACATCGCCTGTTGGAGACGGTTTTCCCGTCGTTCCGCAGCCCGGACATCCGCCACCGCTCGCGCTTCTTTCTCCGTGGGGTAAACGCCAAATTCATCCCCCGCAGAGGGGACATCATTCATCCCTAAAATTTCCACCGCAAAGGAAGGCGTGGCCTGCTCGACGCGATCGCCCCGATCATCCACCATCGCCCGGATTTTACCCAGGGAAGCCCCCGCCACAATACAATCCCCGACCCGGAGCGTACCGTTTTGGATCAACAGCGTTGCTACCGGCCCACGGGATTTATCGAGGTGAGCCTCAATCACCGTCCCCTTGGCTGAACGATTCGGGTTGGCGGAAAGTTCTTCCATTTCCGACACCAGCAGGATCATCTCCAGCAACGTATCGAGGTTTTCCCCCTTAATCGCACTCACCGGAACCATGATCGTTTCACCGCCCCATTCTTCGGGGACAAGGCCCTGCTCCGTGAGTTCCTGTTTAATGCGATCGGGTTCCGCTTCCGCTTTATCCACCTTGTTAATCGCCACAATCAACGGCACACCCGCCGCCTTCGCATGGCTAATCGCCTCGCGAGTTTGGGGCTGTACGCCGTCATCAGCGGCCACCACCAAAATGGCAATATCGGTAACTTTCGTACCCCTTGCCCGCATCGCCGTAAAGGCCTCGTGACCCGGCGTATCGAGGAACACCACCTGCTGCACCTTGCCGCCATGCTCCACATCCACATGGTAGGCCCCAATATGCTGGGTAATCCCACCCGCTTCTCCTTGGGCCACCTTCGTTTTCCGAATCGAATCCAACAGCGTCGTTTTCCCATGGTCTACATGACCCATGATTGTCACCACGGGCGGCCGCAACTGGAGATTTTCCAAATCTCCCAATTCAAGCATCTCGCTCTTCGTCGCCGCTGATCCTTTTTCCGGCGTATCCACTTCAATCCCCAATTCTTGGATCACCTTCATGCAGGTTTCCATATCTAGGGTTTGGGTGATATTGATAGCAATCCCCTTCGTGAAAAGATTGCGAATAATTTCCGTCTCTGGAATTTTCACCAGATCAGACAACTCCCGCATACTCATACTGCCGGTGAGGGTGACAATCTCAGGGGTTTTCGCCACAGCTTTTTGGTCGCGAGCATTGCTGCGACTCGTCGCCGACTGCTCGCCCCGGCCCTCTTTGCTGGGCCGGCTCGGTTTGCGGCCCTTCGGCATCGGCGGGCTACTGGTGGGCTTCGGTTGGTTGGGCTTCGGTGGCCGGGCAATGGAAATGCTTACCGCAGTGGGTTCATCTTCCACATCCTGTTGATCGATGTCGAAATCTTCATCATCTTCAAGCAGGAGCGGTTTCCGTTTACCCTTGCTGCCCACTTTGGCCTTAACAGCCTTGGCTTTGTCAGGATTATCCTCTTCTTCATCCTCCCATTCTTTGCCTTTGCGGGCATTGGGGGGACGTTTGGGTTTCGCCTGGGGCCGCTCTGGCGGAGCGAGGAGGGTTTTCGCGGGTGCATCATCGAGGACGAGGGTTTCATCGTCATCATCGAGATCCGGAGCTTCCCCTTTGGCCTTGGGTTTCACCAATTGCACCACATCCGCTTTTTTGAGGCGGGGCGGTTGTGCTAATGCCGGCACCGATGGGGCCTCACTCTCCCCACTGGGTCGCCGTGGCTCCCGTTTAGGGGCAATGGATTTTACCGGTTTGGTGGGCGGCCCTGATGGGCTAGGTGCTTCGGCTCCGGGGGAGCGGGCCACTTTTTGCTTCCGGGGCCGGGGGGGTGGTGAGAGGAGTTCGAGGGAACTTTCTTCCTCTGGTGGGGGAGGGGTTGGCGGTTTACTGGCCTTGGGGGTCGCGGCTTTGGGAGCAACGGTATCGGCTCCCCCACTGACTGGATTATTGGGTTTCATCGGCCGAGCCGGGGGAGCCACCAAGCGATGATCTCCCCCCGATTCCCCTGCTGCTCTCCTGACCTCAGGAGCACGGAGCCCGTCGCCTTGTGGCCCATGGCGCACAATCCTTTGAATTTGAGGCTTACGGGGGGGGCGATCCGGCGCTTTCGCCCGGTGGACTCCCACCCGATTGGCCCCGCGTTTGCCAAATTTGTTGTGAGCTTCGGCTCGGATCTGGGCTACCTCTTCATCAGTAATGGTACTGCTATGGCTTTTAACCGCGATGTTGAGGACTTCACAAATCGCGAGCAAATCTCGATTTTCTAAATCGAGTTCTTTGGAGAGTTCATAAATTCTAGTTTTTCCGTTGTTCATCCACTATGCCCCGTGCGTATCGTCAAGTATGGTCAATTTGGGTTGGGTTGGGTTGGGTTGAGGGTTTTAAGGTTTCTGTTCTGTCACAGCGGTTGAGGTTGAAGACAATTCTGATTTATCTATCCTAGTCAGTTCTGGGGATTGTTGACCGTTGGATTGGGGGGGATGGGGGGGTTAATCGTTGCCAGAGCTGGTTGTAAATCACATCGGGAACTTGAGTTTTGAGCGATCGCCCTAAACGATTTTTCTTTTGGGCAATTTGCAAACAACGCACCTGAGGACAAAGGTAAGCGGATCGCCCCATACCCTCATCCAATTGTACCGTCCCCGTGGGATGGAGACGGACAATTCGCCAAAATTCAGATTTTGGCCCGGTTTTGCGGCAGGCTAAACAACGTCGTTCTTGGGGTGGCATGGTTCCTCCCAATGATTGCCCCTAATTTCCCATGGCTACTCTTCTTCTCCGGTGGGTTCGAGGGTGGGTTCGGGAATAGGAGGGGGCGGAGCTTGCTGGGATAGGGACTGATCCGCACGGTAGCGAACGGTGTCCTTAATATCAATTTTCCACCCCGTCAATCGTGCCGCTAGGCGCACATTTTGGCCCTCTTTGCCAATGGCCAAACTGAGTTGATCCTCCGGGACTAACACCAAAGCTTGGCGCTCTTCCGGGTCAAGTAAAAACACCTCATCCACCCGCGCCGGGCTGAGGGCATTGGCAATATAGGTGGCGGGGTCGGGAGACCAACGGATCGCGTCGATTTTTTCGCCCCGCAGTTCATTCACCACCGCTTGAATCCGCGAACCCCGCGCCCCAATACAGGCCCCCACCGGGTCTACATCCCGCTCAAGAGTATCGACGGAAATTTTCGTCCGCGGCCCCACATGGCGAGAGGGGGGGTTAGCTTCTCGGGCTACGGCCACAATCCGCACGATTTCTTCTTCAATTTCCGGCACTTCTGTGGCAAACAGTTCCACCACCAACCCAGCAGCAGCGCGGGACACAATCAGTTGCGGCCCCCGATGTACCCCTTCGCGGACTTTTTTCAAATAGACCTTAAATGTGGCGTTGACGCGATAGGTATCGTTGGGGAGTTGTTCCCGTTTGGGCAGTTCGGCCTCCACTTCCGGCTTGCCAAACTCGCTATTCACCGCCATGATCACGGATTGCCGCTCAAACCGCAGCACTTTGGCTTGAATGACTTGATCTTCGATGTCTTTAAATTCCTCTTGGATCAGTTTGCGCTGCTGATCTCGCAGTTTTTGGAGGAGGACTTGCTTGGTTTGGATGGCGGCCATGCGCCCAAATTCCTGTTTATCGGGGGTGACATCAAGGACGACGGAATCCCCCACTTGGGCCTCGGATGTGACTTCTTGGACTTCCTGAAGGGAAATATGATGATCGGTGTCTTCGATTTCTTCAACGATGATTTTGGTGGAGAGGACGCGAAAGCCCTCTTCATCGACATCTAACTCGACTTCAAAGTTTTCAAAATAGTCTTCTCCAAAGACTTGTTTTTTGTCCATCATCTGTGAGCGGCGGTAGCGCTCATAGCCTTTAAGCAGGGCTTCTCTGAGGGCTTCCCGCACCGCATCTTCAGGGAGACGGTGTTGATTACTAATTTCGGTGATCATCTGGCGTAGGCCAGGGAGGTTAACAAGGGACATAGGGGAACGTTGAAACTCCAATTACATCGCTTCGGCATGGTCGTCCAATTGGACTGTGGCGATCGCCTGCCGAGGGATAGCGATCGTTTTACCTTTCTGGCTGAGGTAGACGCTTTGCTCGTCCCGACGTTGGAGACGACCAGACCAGAGGGTTTTACCCTGATGGGGGGTGTGGGCTGTCACCACAACAGGAAAGCCTTTAAAGGAGGTAAATTCCCGATCCGTGGTGAGTTCATTGGGAACGCCAGGGCTGGAAATTTCGAGGACGTAGGCCCCCGCAATGAAGTCCGTGGCATCCAAGGCAGTTTCCAATTCTCGACTCATTTGTTCGCAGTCGCTTAAGCTGATGTCTCCCTGGGGGTTACGGATATCAATCCGCAGAATCGGAGGGCTTTTGCTGGTTTGGAACACTGCCCCCACGACTTCTAGGCCCAAGGCGCTGGCCACGGGGGTCGCGAGGTCTAAAAGTTCGGGAATCAGTGGGTGAGTCATGGGAAATTACCAATAAAAAAAGCGGGCTAGACCCACTTCTGCAAAGACGGTTTGATCTTGACAGGGGCGAAGTTCCCAAATTTCCAAATTTTTGGGGACTTCCATCCTTCATCATAATGGACAGGTTGTTTCTGTGGCAATCAGAGCAACGCTCTCAAGAGATGTAGCAACATGGGAATTCTTAAGTATCTTAACCTGAAGGGATCATGTGTGATTTTGACTTGGTAATTCGCGGTGGGGGCCTCTGGCTGGCGGGGGGTCGGTCTGCTGATGGGGAACGCTTCCCAGTGATGGATATTGGCATTCGGGGCGATCGCCTTGTTGCCCTTGCCCCCCAACTCTCCGGTACGGGCCGGGTGGAAATTGAGGCGGGGGGAAAATTGGTTTCCCCCCCTTTTGTCGAATCCCATATTCATCTCGATTCCGCCTTCACAGCGGGCCAGCCCAGGGTGAACGAGAGTGGCACACTGTTTGAGGGGATTCAAATTTGGGCGGAGCGCAAGCGATCGCTAACAGCAGAGGATGTGCAGGAGCGGGCGATCGCCACACTCAAAACCCAAGCCCAGCAAGGGGTGCTTTATGTCCGCAGTCATGTCGATGTTAGTGAACCCAACCTCACCGCCCTCAAGGCCCTCTTAACCGTTCGGGAAGCGGTGCGCGATTGGATCACCCTCCAGATCGTCGCCTTCCCCCAAGATGGCCTCTATGGCCATCCCCGCAATGCCGAACTGTATCAAGAGGCGATCGCCCTCGGTGTTGATGTCCTAGGGGGCATCCCCCACTATGAATTAACCCGTGAAGCGGGCGTGCAATCTGTTGAGCAGATTTTTAACTGGGCAGTGCAAAAAGACCGGCTCATTGACCTCCATTGTGACGAAATCGACGACCCCCAATCGCGATTTTTAGAAGTGATGGCCGCCTGTGCCATCCGCCACGACATCGGCCCCCGTGCCACCGCCAGCCATACCACCGCCTTTGGCTCCTATGAAAACGGCTACGCCAACAAGCTGATGGGCTTCCTGCAACGGGCCAAGCTCAATTTCATCGCCAATCCCTTAATCAACATCACACTCCAAGGCCGCACCGACAGCTATCCCAAGCGGCGGGGGATTACACGGGTGAAAGAACTCTGGCAAGGGGGGTTAAACGTCAGCCTCGGCCATGACTGCATCCAAGATCCCTGGTATAGCCTCGGCACGGGCAATATGCTCGATGTGGCCAGTATGGCGATCCATGGCTGCCACATGACCGGCCAGCAGGAAATGCTGGCCTGCTACGACATGATCACCGATGGCGGGGCGCAAACACTCCAACTTGAAAATTATGGTCTGGAACTGGGCAATCCAGCGGATCTAATCATTCTCGATGCCGCCGATCCGATCGCCGCCCTCCGCCAACGGGCCACCGTGACCACCGTGATCCGCCGGGGCCAAATCCTGGCCCAAACCCAACCCGCTGTAACAAGCTGGCATGGCCTCCCAACCCCTGAAATGCTGTAAGGATCGGGTGAAAACAAGATCCAATCGCGCTGTGATTCAGTCCGGTGAACAGGAGCGCTTCGGGAGTCCCCTTCATGCAAAAAGCAAGGCCTAATGTCGGGGCGAAAGGCAAAAAATGGATAGCAGTAGTCAGTATGATTAGGACGTTAATCCGAAACCCTCTCCTGGTGGGCATTGCCCACCCTACGCAATGTCCTAACTATTGAACGGTGCGTCAGGCACAATTCAACCCTCAACATCATCATCCGGTCTGACGCACCCTACAAATCGTAGGGTGCGTCAGAGCGATTAATCTATGATGCCCAAGAGCAGCGTCACGGCTGACGCACCATTGATTGAGCAACCAGCGGAATGTCGGGTATAACCACCGGATATCGCTACTGTGTTCAGCTCGTGCCATGGCGCAGGTGTTGGGCGGCTCTGCCGTCTGGTGAAAATCATCAATGGGCGTTTTTATCCACCCGTAACCGCACCGATTCCCGATGGGAATGGAGGCCCTCCGCATTGGCCAGGGTTTGGATGGCTCCGGCAACCCGTTGCAAGGCCTGGGGCGAATATTGGATCAGGCTGGAATGTTTCATAAACGTTTCCACCCCCAAGGCTGAGGCATAACGGGCCGCGCCGGAGGTGGGCAACGTGTGGTTGGGGCCCGCTAAATAATCCCCCACGGCTTCGGGGGTAGAATTCCCTAAGAAAATCGCCCCGGCATGGCGGATCTGCTCCACCAAATGCCACGGGTCTTCAATTTCTAACTCTAAATGTTCCGGGGCAAAGAGGTTGGAAAATTCCGCCGCTTGGGAAAGGGATTCAACAATTACAATCAAGCCGTAATGGGCGATCGCCTTTTCCGTCAAAATCCGCCGGGGGTGATATTCCAATTGTCGCGTCACTTCCTGCTGGACTTTATGGGCCAACTCTGGATCGGGGGTGAGGAGGATCGCCGCCGCGAGGGGATCATGTTCCGCTTGGGCCAGCAAATCCGCCGCCACATGGACGGGGTTAGCATAGCGATCGCCAATGATCAACACCTCCGACGGCCCCGCCAGGGAGTCAATCCCCACCACCCCATAGACCATCTTTTTCGCCAGGGTGACGTAGATATTCCCCGGCCCGGTGATCACATCCACAGGGGGAATGGTTTCTGTGCCATAGGCGAGGGCGGCGATCGCCTGCGCCCCCCCAACGCGATAAATTTCCGTCACCCCCGCCTCTTGAGCCGCCACCAACACCGCCGGATTAATTTTGCCCTCCGGCCCGGGGGGCGTGACCATGACAATGCGCGGCACTTGGGCCACCTTGGCCGGAATCGCATTCATTAACACCGTACTGGGATAGGCCGCCCGCCCCCCCGGTACATATAAACCGGCCCGATCAACAGGGGTGTAGCGTTTCCCCAGCACCGTATCATCGTCTTGGAACTGCACCCAAGATTTCGGTACTCGTTGGCGGTGAAAGGCTTCAATTTGCTGCCGGGCCAGGATAATCGCATCCAACAGTTCTTTAGATACCTGTTGATAGGCCGCATCCAGTTCAGAGCCACTGATGGCCAATTGTTCAACGGTGACGGTTTGACCGTCAAATTGGGCGGTATAGTCCAACAGAGCTTGATCGCCCCGCTGTTGAACCGTTTGCACAATGTTGCGGACGCTTTTCTCTTGGGGCAGCGTCTCACTGCCGTGGGTGCGGCTACTAATACGGTGCAGTTCAGTACGGGCCTCAGTTGCCTCGGTGATGATTCGCAGCATGGTCTTGCAATGCCTGGGCGAGTGGTAAGGAGGAGATTGGAGCAAGTGGGGGGCTTAACGTCCCGGCACTTAATCCGGATTACGTTCTAGCTTAACGTGGATAGTTGAAGGCTGTGGGGCGATCGCTCCCCCGTTGCGCCAATTAGAGCCAAGGGGCCACTTTTAGCAATGGACAACTTTTTTTAAAGTTGCACAGGGGTTTACCCTAGTGGTATATTAATATGTCCGGCAAGTGTTTAATATTCTACCTGCAAACCCAGCGACCTGTTCAAGAAGACGACCGTGGCTAATTCTAAATCTGCGATTAAACGTATTGAAATTGCTGAGCGTAACCGCCTCCGTAATAAATCCTACAAATCTGCTGTCAAAACCCTCAGCAAGCGATATCTCGCAGCGGTGGATGCCTATGCGGCTAACCCCACCGCTGAACAACTCGCTGAAGTGAGTGCGGCCCAAGCACGGGTTTACAGCAAAATTGACAAAGCGGTAAAACGAGGTGTGCTCCATGTCAACACTGGGGCACGGAAAAAATCGCGACTGGTGCGGTATTTGCGCCGTCACGAAACCCCAGCGGTTTCCGCCTAGGGTTCACCCCTAGGGCGATTCCCATAACGCCCGATCCGTAATCACGCAATGTATCGCCCTTTGGGCAACGGCCCATATATCCATCCTTGGGTTGCCCCATGCAGCTAGTTGATACCCATGTCCATATTAACTTCGAGGTCTTACAACCAGACCTCGAAGCCGTGCGGGCCCGCTGGCAAGAGGCTGGCGTGGTGCAATTGGTGCATTCCTGTGTTCGCCCCGATGAATTTAGCCAAATCCAAGCCCTGGCGGATCGCTTCCCAGAGCTATTTTTTGCTGTGGGTTTGCATCCCCTTGATGCGGACGCATGGCATCCGGATTTAGGGCCAGAAATTCATCGGTTAGCGGCATCGGATCCACGGGTGGTGGCCATTGGGGAATTGGGCCTGGATTTTTTCAAAGCCCAAAACGCCGACCATCAACGCCAGGTCTGCCGTCAACAATTAGAAATTGCCGCCGCCCTCGATTTGCCGGTCATCATCCACTGTCGCGATGCCGCAGCGGCGATGCGGGAACTCCTGCAAGAAATGAACGACACCTGCGGCCCGATTCGCGGTGTCATGCACTGTTGGGGAGGCAAACCCACGGAAACCCAATGGTTTTTGGATCTGGGGCTGTACATCAGTTTCAGTGGCATTGTCACGTTTAAAGATGCCCATGACCTCCATGCTTCAGCCCAAATGGTGCCCGGCGATCGCCTCCTGATTGAAACCGATTGTCCCTTCTTGGCCCCCGTCCCCCATCGGGGCAAACGCAATGAACCCAGCTATGTCCGCCATGTTGCCCAAGCGGTAGCCCAACTGCGCCAAGAGGAATTGGCGGATCTGGCTGCCACCACCACCGCCAACGCCCGCCAACTGTTCCGCCTACCCGTTAATTGAGGAGAGAGGGAAGAGGAGAGAGAAGAGAGCAAAATTGATTTTTCTCTCTCCTCACTGCTCTCCCCTCACTGCTCTCCCCCCCCTCCGTCCACATCGTCAAAACCCATGACCAACCTAACCTACAATCTGCTGCCAGACTTGATTGAGATTCAACGGTCAAGTTTCCGTTGGTTTCTAGAAACCGGCTTGATTGAAGAACTCAACAGTTTTTCGCCGATCACAGACTATACCGGCAAGTTGGAATTGCATTTTATTGGGGATAAGTTCAAACTCCATGCCCCCAAGTACGATGTGGATGAGGCCAAACGGCGGGATGCGAGCTATTCCGTACAAATGTATGTGCCGACTCGGTTGATCAATAAGGAAACCGGGGAAATTAAGGAGATGGAAGTGTTTATCGGGGATCTGCCCCTGATGACTGATCGCGGCACGTTCATTATTAACGGGGCGGAGCGGGTGATTGTGAATCAGATCGTGCGATCGCCCGGTGTCTATTACAAAGCGGAAACCGACAAAAACGGTCGCCGTACCTATTCTGCTTCCCTGATTCCCAACCGGGGGGCCTGGCTCAAGTTTGAAACCGATAAAAATAGTTTGGTGTGGGTGCGCATTGATAAAACCCGCAAACTTTCGGCTCAGGTTTTACTGAAGGCGATCGGTCTGACGGATAACGAAATCATGGACGGCCTGCGTCACCCCGATTTCTATCAAAAAACCCTCGATAAAGAAGGCAACCCCAGCGAGGAAGAAGCCTTGATGGAGTTGTACCGCAAGCTCCGGCCCGGTGAACCCCCCACGGTGAACGGCGGTCGTCAACTTTTAGAATCCCGCTTTTTTGATAACAAGCGGTACGATCTCGGCAAAGTGGGCCGCTACAAAATTAATAAAAAACTCCGCCTCAACACCCCCGACACGATCCGCGTCCTCACCAACGACGACATCATGGCGGCGATCAACTACCTGATTAACCTGGAGTTTGATAGCGGTAACACCGATGATATTGACCACTTGGGGAATCGGCGGGTGCGTTCCGTGGGGGAACTGCTCCAAAACCAGGTGCGGGTCGGGTTGAACCGTTTAGAGCGGATCATTCGGGAACGGATGACGGTATCGGAGGCGGATTCTTTGACCCCTGCTTCGTTGGTGAACCCTAAGCCCCTGGTGGCTGCCATTAAGGAATTTTTCGGCTCCTCCCAGTTGTCCCAATTTATGGATCAAACCAATCCCCTCGCGGAATTGACCCATAAACGCCGCCTTTCTGCCCTTGGCCCCGGCGGTCTCACTCGTGAACGGGCAGGGTTTGCGGTGCGGGATATTCACCCCTCCCACTATGGGCGGATTTGTCCGGTGGAAACGCCGGAAGGCCCCAACGCGGGGCTAATCGGCTCCTTGGCGACCTATGCCCGCGTTAACCAATACGGCTTTATTGAAACCCCCTATTACCGGGTGGAAAATGGCCATGTCCTCTACACCGACACCCCCGAATACCTCACCGCTGACCAAGAGGATGATCTGCAAGTGGCTCCGGGGGATGTATCCACCGATGAAAATAATAAAATCAAGGGCGATCGCGTCCCCGTGCGGTATCGGCAGGAATTTTCCACCACCACCCCTGAACAGGTGGACTATGTAGCGGTTTCCCCGATGCAAATCGTCTCCGTCGCCACCTCCCTCATCCCCTTCCTGGAGCATGACGATGCCAACCGCGCCCTGATGGGTTCCAATATGCAGCGGCAAGCTGTGCCCCTGTTGCGGCCGGAGCGGCCCCTGGTGGGGACGGGTTTAGAAGCCCAAGCCGCCCGTGACTCCGGCATGGTGGTGGTCTCCCGTCACTATGGAACCGTCAGCTATGTGGATGCGGAATCGGTGCGGATTCGTGTCGATTGGAGCGAGGCAGAAATTGCCGCCGCCGAAGCAGCCAACCAAACCCTGCCAGCGGAAGTAGAATACGAAATTCAAAAATACCAACGGTCTAACCAAGATACCTGCCTCAATCAGCGGCCCCTCGTTTATCAAGATGAGCCGGTGGTTCCCGGTCAGGTCTTAGCCGATGGTTCCGCCACCGAAGGCGGTGAACTGGCCTTAGGGCAAAATATTCTCCTCGCCTATATGCCCTGGGAAGGCTACAACTACGAGGACGCGATCCTGATTAGTGAACGCTTGGTGATGGACGATGTTTACACCAGTATTCACATCGAAAAATACGAAATCGAAGCCCGCCAAACCAAACTCGGCCCCGAAGAAATCACCCGGGAAATCCCCAACGTTGGGGAAGATGCCCTCCGTAACCTTGATGAGCGGGGCATTATCCGCATTGGGGCTTGGGTCGAATCCAGTGATATCCTCGTGGGTAAAGTCACCCCCAAAGGCGAATCTGACCAACCCCCCGAGGAAAAACTGCTCCGCGCCATCTTTGGGGAAAAAGCCCGCGATGTCCGGGATAATTCCCTACGGGTTCCCAACGGCGAAAAGGGTCGCGTTGTCGATGTCCGCGTCTTCACCCGTGAGCAGGGGGATGAACTGCCCCCCGGCGCGAACATGGTGGTACGGGTCTATGTGGCCCAGAAACGCAAGATCCAAGTGGGGGATAAAATGGCCGGTCGCCATGGCAACAAGGGGATTATTTCCCGGATTATGGCCGCCGAAGATATGCCCTACCTCCCCGATGGTCGCCCCGTCGATATCGTCCTCAATCCCTTAGGGGTTCCGTCCCGGATGAATGTCGGCCAGGTGTTTGAATGTCTCCTTGGCTGGGCGGGAGAAAACCTCGGTGTACGGTTTAAAATCACCCCCTTTGATGAAATGTATGGGGAAGAAGCCAGCCGTACCGCCGTCCATGGCAAGCTCGAAGAGGCCAGCCGTAAACCGGGCAAGGATTGGGTGTTTAACCCCAATCACCCCGGTAAGATTACCGTCCGGGATGGCCGCACCGGGGAAGCATTTGATAGTCCCGTCGCCGTGGGCATTGCCTATATGCTCAAGCTCGTTCACCTCGTTGATGATAAAATCCACGCCCGTTCAACGGGGCCTTACTCCCTCGTCACCCAACAACCCCTAGGGGGGAAAGCCCAACAGGGCGGCCAGCGGTTCGGCGAAATGGAGGTGTGGGCCTTGGAAGCCTACGGCGCAGGCTACATTCTCCAGGAATTGTTAACGGTCAAGTCCGACGATATGCAAGGGCGCAATGAAGCGTTAAATGCGATCGTCAAAGGCAAACCCATTCCCCGCCCCGGCACACCGGAATCCTTCAAGGTGTTAATGCGGGAACTCCAATCCCTCGGCTTAGATATTGCCGTCCATAAAGTCGAAACCGCCACCGACGGCAACAGCGATGATACCGAAGTGGACTTAATGGCCGACGTAGACCGCCGCCGCGCCCCCAATCGCCCCACCTACGAATCCCTCACCGCCGACGACCTCCAAGAAGACGAAGCGTAGGGGAAGAAGAGAGTAGGAAGTAGAGAGTAGGAAGTAGGAAGACAAATTTTTCACTTCCCACTCCTCACTTCCCACTTCCTACTTCCTACTTCTCACTCCTCACTTCTCACTTCTCACTCCTCACTTCTCAAGTCTCTTTTCTCCCCGTTCCCCATTCCTTATTCCCTATCCCCATGGCTGGACCAACCCCCTCAAACCGCTTCGACTACGTTAAAATCGGCATCGCCTCCCCCGATCGCATCCGTCAATGGGGAGAACGCACCCTCCCCAATGGCCAACTGGTGGGAGAAGTCACCAAACCGGAAACGATCAATTACCGCACCCTCAAGCCCGAAATGGACGGCTTGTTCTGTGAACGGATTTTTGGCCCCGCCAAGGATTGGGAATGCCATTGCGGCAAATATAAGCGCGTCCGCCATCGCGGCATTGTTTGCGAACGCTGTGGTGTCGAGGTGACAGAATCGCGGGTGCGTCGTCACCGCATGGGCTATATCAAGTTGGCGGCTCCCGTCACCCATGTCTGGTACTTGAAGGGCATCCCCAGTTACCTGAGCATCCTCCTCGATATGGCCCTGCGGGATGTGGAGCAGATTGTCTATTTCAATGCCTATGTGGTGTTAGATCCCGGCAATGCCAGCAATTTGAGCTATCGCCAATTGCTCACGGAAGATCAATGGCTGGAAATTGAGGAACAACTCTATGAAGAGGATTCCCAATTAGAAGGTATTGAGGTGGGTATTGGGGCTGAAGCGGTCCAGCGGTTGCTCGAAGAAATTAACCTCGAAGCAGAGGCAGAAAAACTCCGGGAGGAAATTTCCGGGGCCAAGGGGCAAAAGCGGGCCAAGTTGATTAAGCGGTTGCGGGTCATTGATAACTTTATTGCCACGGGAGCGCGGCCCGAATGGATGATCCTCTCCTATATTCCTGTCATTCCTCCGGATCTCCGCCCCATGGTGCAGTTGGATGGGGGGCGGTTTGCCACGTCGGATTTAAACGACCTCTATCGCCGCGTCATTAACCGCAATAATCGCCTCGCCCGCTTGCAGGAAATCCTTGCGCCGGAAATCATTGTCCGCAATGAAAAACGGATGTTACAGGAAGCCGTCGATGCCCTCATTGACAATGGCCGGCGGGGTCGTACCGTCGTGGGGGCCAATAATCGCCCCTTGAAATCTCTCTCGGACATTATCGAAGGCAAACAGGGCCGGTTCCGTCAGAACTTGCTGGGGAAACGGGTGGACTATTCCGGTCGTTCCGTGATTGTCGTCGGCCCCAAATTACGCATTTATCAATGTGGTTTGCCCCGGGAGATGGCCATCGAACTGTTTCAGCCCTTTGTGATTCACCGCTTGATTAAAAGTGGGTTGGTGAACAATATTAAGGCAGCCAAAAAGCTGATCCAGCGGGGCGATCCCACGGTGTGGGATGTGTTGGAGGAGGTGATTGCCGGCCATCCTGTCCTGCTCAACCGTGCGCCGACGCTGCACCGTTTGGGGATTCAAGCCTTTGAGCCAATTTTGGTGGAAGGACGGGCGATTCAACTCCATCCTTTGGTCTGTCCCGCCTTTAACGCCGACTTTGACGGGGATCAAATGGCGGTTCATGTTCCCCTTTCCTTAGAGGCTCAGGCAGAGGCTCGCCTTTTGATGCTGGCTTGTCACAATATTCTGTCTCCGGCAACGGGGGGGCCGATTGTCGCGCCTTCCCAAGATATGGTCTTGGGCTGCTATTACCTGACGGCGGAAAATCCCCAGTACGAGCGGCCCGCCCTGGTGAGCAATGGTGATCAGGCCCTAGAGCGGATTAAGGGGGGGCAGGCTCGCCGCTTTGCCTCCATGGACGATACCCTCCAAGCCTTTGAGCAGGCCCAACTCAATATTCACGAATATATTTGGCTCCGCTATCGAGGCGAGGTGGAGGTGGCGAAAGCCGAAGTGGAATTGCCGATTACCACCGCCCCAGGGATCCGCTGCTACGGTGAACCCCGGGGCGAAGCCACCTACCTCCCCACCCGCCTCATTCGCGAAACGGAAGCGGGCGATCGCTTCCAATACGTTTACACCACCCCGGGCCGAATTATCTACAACAAAACGATTGGGGAGGCCCTAGGCATTGCCTAGGAAGTAAAGAGTAGGAAGTAAAGAGTAGGAAGTAGAGAGTAGTGAGAAAAGAGTAGGAAGTAGAGAGTAGGAAGTAGAGAGTAGGAAGTAGAGAGTAGGAAGTAGAGAGTAGTGAGAAAAGAGTAACTCACTTTTCCCTCCTCACTCCCCCCCTTCCCCCTTCCCACTTCCCACTTCCCACTCCCCACTTCCCACTTCCCCCTCCCCACTCCCCACTCCCCACTCCCCACTCCCCACTCCCCACTCCCCACTTCCCACTTCCCACTCCCCACTCCCCACTCCCCCCTCCCCACTTCCCACTTCCCACTTCCCACTTCCCACTTCCCACTTCCCACTCCCTATCCCCCTAAACCCATGACCAAAACCCCCAAATTCTTCAACCACATCGTTGATAAAGGCAAACTCAAAAAGCTGATTGCCTGGGCCTACACCAACTATGGCAGCGCCCGCTGTTCCCAAGTGGCGGATTACCTCAAAGCAATGGGGTTCCACTATGCCACGGTGGCGGGGGTCTCCATTAGTGTCGATGATTTGCAAGTGCCAGCGGTGAAAAAGGCAATGCTAGCCGAAGCCGAAAAAGAAGTGGCCATCACCGAGGAACGCTACCGCACCGGCAAAATCACCGAGGTGGAGCGGTTCCAAAAGGTGATTGATACCTGGAACAGCACCTCAGAGGAACTCAAAGATGAGGTGGTGCGCAACTTCCGCGACAATACCCCCCTCAACAGTGTCTATATGATGGCCTTTAGTGGGGCGCGGGGGAATCTTTCCCAGGTGCGGCAGTTGGTGGGGATGCGGGGCTTGATGGCGGATCCCCAGGGGGAAATTATTGCCCTGCCGATTAAGACCAATTTCCGCGAAGGGTTGACGGTGACGGAATATATTATCTCCTCCTACGGGGCGCGGAAAGGGTTGGTGGATACGGCTTTGCGGACGGCGGATTCGGGCTATCTGACGCGGCGGCTCGTCGATGTCAGTCAGGATGTGATTGTCCGGGAATCGGACTGTGGTACGCAGCGGAGTATTACGGCGGAACCGATGAAGGATGGCGATCGCATTTTGATCCGCCTCGCCAGCCGTCTCTACGGTCGCGCCCTCGCTGAAGATGCCATCCACCCCGAAACGGGGGCAGTGATTGCCCGCCGCAATGATTTTATGGATCATGACCTCAGTCAGGCCATTGAACAGGCCGGGATTGAAAAAATTAAGGTGCGATCGCCCCTGACCTGCGATGCGGCCCGGTCGGTGTGTCAGCATTGCTATGGCTGGAGCCTGGCCCATGGCAAGCTGGTGGATCTGGGGGAAGCGGTGGGGATTATTGCCGCCCAATCGATTGGGGAACCGGGAACCCAGTTAACGATGCGCACCTTCCACACCGGGGGGGTATTCACCGGGGAAGTGGCGCGGACGTTTAAGGCCGATGGGCCGGGGAAAATTCAATTTGGCAAAAAACTGAAAACCCGCCCCGTCCGTACCCGCCACGGCGATGATCTCGAACAGGTGGAGGTGGCCGGCGATGTGATCCTCACCGCGACGGGGGGGGAGAAATTTACCTACACCGTCAGCCCCGGCTCCCTGCTGTTGGTGCAAAAGGGGGATACGGTGGAGGCGGGGCAGATCCTCGCGGAGGAATCGATTACCAAACGGCAAAAATCGACGGAAAAGGCCACCAAAGATGTGGCCTCGGATCTGTCGGGGGAAATCCGCTTTGACCGGCTGGTGGCGGAAGAAAAAACCGATCGCCAGGGCAACATCACCCATATCGCCCAACGGGGGGGCCTGCTCTGGGTCTTAGCCGGGGAGGTGTATAACCTCTTGCCGGGGGCGGAGCCGGTGGTCAAAAATGGCGATCGCGTCCAACAGGGAGATGTCCTCGCCCAAACCCAACTGCGGACGATCCACGGCGGCGTGGTGCGCCTCACCCCTGGGAGTCGGGAAATTGAAATTATTACCGCCTCGGTGCAGTTGGATCAAGCCAGTGTCCGCCGCACGATTTCCGGGACAAGGGAACAGTACATCATCCAAACGGGCCATGGCCAGCAATTTTTCCTCAAGGCCACACCGGGAGCAAAGGTACAAAACCACCAAGTGATCGCCGAACTCAGCGATGACCAATACCGCACCCACACCGGCGGCACAATCCGCTATGCCGGGGTGGAAACCGGCAAATCGCGGGGCAAAAAACAGGGCTACGAAGTGACGAAGGGGGGAACGCTGCTGTGGATTCCCGAAGAATGCCATGAGGTCAACAAAGATATTTCCCTGTTGATGGTGGAAGAAGGGCAGTATGTGGAAGCGGGGACAGAGGTGGTCAAAGACATCTTCTGTCAATCGGCGGGGATTGTCGAAGTTGTCCAGAAAAACGACATCCTCCGGGAAATGGTGATCAAGCCGGGGGATCTCCATATGCTCGATGAACCGCCCATCCTTGATGCCGATGGCCAACTCCTCCAACCGGGTTCAGAAATCTTCCCCGGCTTCACCCTCAGTGAACTGAAATACGGGGAATATGTCGATACGCCGGAAGGTTTGGCCCTGTTGCTGCGGCCGGTGGTGGAATACCGGATTGCCGATGAGCCCGATGTGCCGTCCCAAGACTCGATCAACGGCGGGGCGGGGCAACAGATCGAACTGCGGGCGGTGCAGCGGCTCTACTACAAAGATGGAGAGCGGGTCAAATCCGTCGATGGCGTGGAGCTGCTGAGTACGCAACTGGTCTTAGAAATGATTGAAGACCGGGTGGCCAATGAACATGGCGATGTGGCGACGATGAGCGCCGATATTGAACTGGTTCCCCATGATCCTGAAGATGAAAATACCGAGTATCAACTCCAGATCGTCATTTTAGAATCCCTCGTGATTCGTCGCGATATGGATGCGGATACCACCACAGGGGGGACGCGCACCTATATTGTCGTCGCGGATGGCCAGGAAATTCCCCCCGCTGCGGTGGTGGCGAAAACGGAGATTCAATGTAAGGAAGGGGGCCTGATCCAGGGGATTCAAACGGAAACGGAGGCGATGCGCCGGGTGCTGGTGACGCGGAATACGGATCTGTTGACGGTGGATCTGGATCTGGCTCCGGCGATCGCCAAGGGGGACTTAGTCGTCGCGGGGCAGGAATTGGCCCCTGGTGTGCCTTCACCGGAATCGGGGCAGGTGTTGGCACTGTCGGAAACCCAAGTGATCCTCCGTCGCGCCCGGCCCTATCGGGTGTCAGCGGGGGCATTGTTGCAGGTGGGGGATAAAGACCTGGTGCAACGGGGGGATAACCTGGTGCTGCTGGTGTTTGAGCGGTCAAAAACCGGGGATATTATCCAGGGTTTACCCCGGATTGAGGAACTCCTCGAAGCCCGTCGCCCCCGGGAGGCCTGCGTATTTGCCCGTCGCCCCGGTGTGGCCCAGGTGGTGTACGAGGCGGATGAGACGGTGGATATTAAGATCATCGAGGAGGATGGCACGATTAGTGATTACCCCATCAGTCCGGGGCAGAATGCGATCGTTTCCGATGGTCAGCAGGTGACAACAGCGGAGGCGATTACCGATGGCCCCTCCAACCCCCATGAAATCCTCGAAACGTTCTTTGAATACTACAAGGATCAAATTGGCGACCATCAAGCAGCGTTAATTGCCTTGGAAAAAGCGCAATTCTTCCTCGTGGACAGTGTGCAGGGGGTCTATCAATCCCAGGGCATTGATATTTCCGACAAACACATTGAGGTGATTGTGCGACAGATGACCTCAAAGGTGCGGATTGATGATGGCGGCGATACGACAATGCTACCCGGTGAGTTAGTGGAGCTGCGGCAAGTGGAGCAGGTCAACGATGCGATGGGGATTACCGGCGGCGCACCGGCCCGGTATACGCCGGTGTTGTTGGGGATTACGAAGGCATCGCTGAATACCGACAGCTTCATCTCCGCCGCCTCCTTCCAAGAAACCACCCGCGTCCTCACCGAAGCCGCCATTGAAGGCAAATCCGACTGGCTCCGGGGTCTAAAGGAAAACGTGATCATTGGTCGGCTGATTCCTGCCGGGACAGGCTTCCATGCCACAGAAGAATTTCCAGGCGGCGGCACATTAGACTTTGACAACGGTCATGAATTTGCCCCCCCCAACCGAGGCATACCGGAAGCGAACTATGGTCGGGCTGGGGCGGATTTTAGTCGCGATCGCCATGATCTGGATGAAGATATGGTGCTGGATGACCAAACGGCGCGGATCTATCACCGGGATAATGGGGATGATTTAGCGGAACAGGCTACATTCCTATTGGATGAGGAGGAGTAGAGATTGACACTCCCCGGCCTAAAGGCACGGGGATTCTTGGCTCACCGAGTCCACTTACCTAGGATTCCTTGCGAAGTCCTACATAGAGGTGGTTCTCTCCCCAAGCGTTACTTTCGGTGTGCCCCACC
>Ga0316611_1000005_pt1 | contig 186470 bp, 175 predicted proteins | sample MIS2016202_MG_FD_207675 | JGI IMG/M metagenome (GOLD analysis project Ga0316611, IMG submission 207675) | Microbial mat bacterial communities from Middle Island sinkhole, Lake Huron, Michigan, United States - MIS.2016.202 | ecosystem: Environmental > Aquatic > Freshwater > Lake > Sediment... | reverse complement strand
TCCGACCGGCAAAAATATTCGTGTCGGGGGTCGTTTCCCCTTCGTATTGGTAGGTGACAAGAATTTGCTGTAAAAGTGCGGCGTTGAATAGATCGTTTTGCAATCGCTCTACGGGACGACGAAATAATAATGTGCCGCGATCATAATCAATTTCATAATCGGGGCCGCGCTGCATGGCTTGGCGCTCCGCCACTAACCCCGGTTCTTCTAAAGAAGCCTGTTCTAAAAAGACGTTTTCACTCCCGGGGATAATCCGCCGCCGGGAAAGGAAGTAATAGCCGCTTGTGCCATCGGGGGCGATCGCATCCCGTTGAAATCCTTCAATATCCGCACTATACAGGGCTGAAATTTGCAAATTGCCCAGATTGTAATTGCCCTTAAAACCGTGGAGTTGGCGCACATTGGCCGTGAAAGTTTGAGAGGGGCGGGCGAATTCTGTGGTGTGGTAATCTCCCCACATTAAATAATCCGGCTCTGCACCGGGGACGGGGAGGGTGCGCTCCATGCGGACATAGAAATGATCTGTAGAAGGGGTGAGGTAATCGACAGTGGAACTATCCCCATAAACAGGGTAACTTTGTTCGCAATGTTGAGGACTGCGAAACAGGCGAGAAATGCCATCGCAGGTTTCATTGAGGGGGCGATCGCTATCGTAGGCCAGCGTTAACAGCCAATCCTTGCTGGCTCCCATGGCAAAAATCGACCCCTCTAAATCCGTCGTCACCCGGCCAATGCTCTCCGGCGCGAGAAAATCCCGCCGACTCCCCCAAAAATTAGTCCCCTGCCGCCCGATGCGAAAATTCACCAACCCCGACACAATAGAGGGGCGTAAATCCGTCATGAATTGAACGGTGGTGAAGGCTTCCACAGGTTGGGCAACGGGAACGGGGGCGCGGCCAGGGGTGGGCGGTTCCGTGAACATTGCTAGGGCGGCTCGAATCTGTACCCGTTGAGCCTCTAAGCTAGACCGTAACCAAGCCTGAAAACGACCGGCGATCGCCTCCACCTGAAAACCCGGATCATCGGGCTGGCCATCTTGGCCCACAAATTCCCCCGCGCTACTGGTGAGGGTGACGGTATGGGATTCGCTGAGCAATTCCCCTTGAGCGTTGCGGATCGTTCCCGCTAGGGCCAGCGTTGAGCGGCCATCGGCAGCCACAAGGGGACTATCGACGGGAAAAATTTCCAGTTGCAGGGTTTCCTGAAGATCGGCGGGATTGTTTTCCAATAAAACCGGCGTTGTCGGGGCATCGGTGGGAGGAATCACCGGGATCTCAACTTCTTCAGGGGAAGCGGGCGCAAGCGTTGCGCCCCTACTCCCCACTTCCCACTTCCCACTTCCTACTTCCCACTCCTCCCCTGAGGGCGATACTGGCTCGTTGAGATCAAAGACCGGCCGCAATTCCTGAGGGGGTGGCGGTTCCGAATCGCTGAAAAAGTCCCCTACTTCCGCATCAAGTTGTTTCAATTCCCGTTTTTGGGTGGGGGTGAGGGTAGAGGGGCGGTCTGAGATCAACACATCGCTCCATTCCTCCAGGGCTAAACCGGGCAAGGTTTGGGTGGGGCGATTCGCGATAGCGTACCCATCGCCCTCTTCTCCTGATTCTGGGATGGGTGGGGAATCTGGATCTATCGTGAGGGGTTCTGGTGCTATGGGTGCAACGGGAAGAGCGATAGGTGCGCTCACCCCCATTGCTGCTGATTCTGCTGATTCTGCTGATTCTGCTGATTCTAAAGGTGCGATCGCAGGGGTCGGTTCTGACGGTTCTAAATCAGAGGCGATTGTTGGAGGGATAGATAGGGGCTGCTCCTGAGGCGATGCAGGGGGAAGGGCGATCTGTGTTAGCGTACCTATTGCCTCCGGTGCTTCTTCCCTAGCAGGGGGCAGTAACTTTGGTGTAACGGGTTTTTCGACACGGGGTGTAACGGGAATCACTACCGGGGCAATTTCCCCACGCTCCGCCAACTCCTCTAACGGTGGGTTAGGGGATGTTTCCACCACAGGCGGCGCTGGCGCAACGGGTGGCGGCGTTTTCACCACAGGCGGGGGCGGCGGTGGTTGAGGCGTAGCAATCGTCTTGGGTTCTGGTTTTGCGGGCGGCGGTGGGGGGGGTGCAGTTTGCACCGGAGGGGGTGGCGTTTTGGCCACAGGAGCCGGGGGCGGCGGGGGCATGACTTTTGGTTCCGCTTTCACCGGAGGCGGCGCGGGGGGTGGAGCTTGAACCGGAGGCGGCGCAACGGCTTCCACCGGGGGAGGTGGGGCAATGGTCGAAACCGTGGGGGCCGCCTCTGGACTCCCAGCCCCATCAGCTCCTTCCTCTGCCCATACCGGGGCCGCGACGAGGGGCAACGCCCCTCCTAAAAACAAAATGGGCAGCGTCCGGCTTAAACAGAGCCACGGGAGAGGAGGAGAGGGGGGCGAAAGGGGCGAAAGGGGCGAAAAATGTCTCGCCCCTACAGGTTTGAGGGGAAGGTGGTGATCGTTCATGGTGTGGCAGCGGGTTCAGTGAGGGGCATCACAGCAAAATTCATGCGGGCCAAACCACCCGGTTCCAAACGTACCCAACGGGCCAGACTATTGCGCTCTAAAACATAGTGATTCGGGGCTAGGGTATAGCCGGGAATACTGCTCAGATCCAAAGTTCCCAAATGCTGACCCGCCAACACATTGGCCATGGAAAACAAACCCTCGGGATCTGTGGTGATCCGATTGCCATTGTTGAGAAAAACGATCGCCCCCGGTATCCCCGGCTCGCCCCGTTGTTGCTCCCCATCAAAATTGCGATCCTCAAACACCCGACCGATCAACGTACCACAATCCGCCAAAATCCCCGGCCGGATTGCCATCACATAGCTGGCCATATTACTCCGGCTCTCTTGGGCCACATTGCGGCCATTGCCCCGCACCGCATCGGGGGTAATCAGGGCTGCATAAACAATCGTGAGCGTTGCTCTGGGGGGAAGTTGCCCAGAGCGAAACGTGATCAGCCGTTGCTCACTCGTCACCTCAAGGGCGATCGCATTGCTCTGGCCCCCTTGGGTAAGGATGCCCTGCACAGAGGCCGGCAGAAAGTTCACCCCTAGGGGTAATTGATCCGTAATCGCGATATTTGCCGCGACGGAGGAACCTATATTTCTCAAGATCAGTCGATAGACCGCAGTATCCCCCGGCTCGGCGGCGGCCCGGTCTGCGGTTTTGATTAATTCCAATTGCGCGGGGGCGGCGGTGAAACTCGTCGGATTAGAAGTCACCACCGCCGGGAGGTTATCCCCCTGAGCCGTTGCCGTGTTACGAATTTCCATCGCGATGCCACCGGCCATCCCCCAAGCCAGCGTTAACAGCAAGGCCAGGGTTGTCAACCCGAGCCAGATACCCCAACGATATCGACTTGCCTTCCTGATCATAATTGTTTGTTCGCTGTGAACCGTTGACAATGGCTTAACCCCATGGCAATGCCACCCTAATCTGTTCCAAGTTCCCTTAACAACTTGGAAGATACATGGTGAATATTCAGGGGGTGTTGTGGGCGTAAAAACGTGACGGGCTACGCCAGGTATAAGTAGAAAGGACTGATCACTTGTAAAATGCTGTGGGTTTCTAAATTCTAAAACCCTTGACTATTATAGGTTACACGAGTTTACCTATTTTGCATCTGATCCAGTCCATCTACTTAGCCTCTGATTTGCAATACTCAATTAAATCTGAGGGGAGAATTTACTCTATTCTAACCCTTCCATTCTCAGGGTCAACGGCCGATGCATGGGAATTGGGGGCGATCGCATAGCGTCTTTGCAGGAGAATCGCCCACTAATACATTTAAACTCTCATGCCTAGAAGATCGCCTGTCCTCCCTTTCCTGATCAACACCTCGCCAAAATCAGAAATTTTTGTTAAATCTTGTTGCTAAGGGGCAAAATCCCCCAAGGAAATGCCCAAAAATAGGCAGGTAATGTAACAAACCCCTTAATACAAAAATTTTATGAACATCGCCGTGGTTGGCTTGAGCCATAAGACCGCGCCTGTAACGGTGCGTGAAAAACTCAGTATTCCAGAGTCCGACCTTGAAGGGGCGATCGCCCACCTCAAAACCTATCCCCACATTGACGAGGTGGCCATTCTTAGCACCTGTAATCGCCTCGAAATTTACTTTGTGGCTACGGAGAGCGAGCCGGGGGTGGTGGAAGTGACCCAATTTCTCTCGGAAAAAAGCGGCCTCCCCCTCCACCAATTGCGCCGCCATCTGTTCACACTCCTTCATCAGGATGCTTTGCGCCATCTGATGCGGGTGGCGGCGGGTTTAGATAGCCTCGTTTTAGGGGAAGGGCAGATCCTCGCTCAGGTGAAAACCACCCATAAACAGGCCCAAAAATTCCAAGGGGTGGGCCGCCTGCTCGATCGCCTCTTTAAACAGGCCATCACTGCCGGGAAACGGGTACGGACGGAAACCAATATCGGCACGGGGGCAGTTTCGATTTCCTCGGCGGCGGTGGAGTTGGCCCAAATGCAGCAGCCGGATCTCGCCCAATGCCGGATCGCGATTATTGGGGCGGGGAAAATGTCGCAATTGTTGGTGAAGCATTTGGCCTCAAAAGGCGTGCGGGAGATTACGGTGGTGAACCGTTCCCAGAAGCGATCGCAGGAGTTGGCAAAACAATTCCCCGAAGTATCGTTAATTTTGCGGCCCTTAGAGGAAATGTTAGGGGCGATCGCCACTTCAGATCTGACGTTCACCAGTACCGGAGCCATGGAGCCGATTGTGGATCGGGCCAAACTCACCAGCGTATTGAACCCCGATCATCCCCTGATGCTCGTGGATATTTCCGTCCCCCTCAATGTTCACCACGATGTTAAGGAAATGCCCCAAGTGCGGGTCTTTAATGTGGATGATCTCAAGGCCGTGGTGGCCCAAAACACCGCCCAACGCCGCCAAATGGCCCAAGAAGCTGAGGTGTTGTTAGAGGAAGAAGTAGAAGCCTATGAAGTATGGCGGCGATCGCTGGAAACCGTCCCCACGATCAACTCCCTGCGCCAAAAGATTGAAAGTATCCGCGAACAGGAGTTAGAAAAAGCTCTCTCTCGATTAGGGGTAGAGTTTGCTGATAAACATCAAGAGGTGATTGAGGCCCTCACCCGGGGGATTGTCAATAAAATCTTGCATGAACCCATGGTGCAATTACGGGCGCAGCAGGATATTGAAGCGCGGCGCAAGGCGGTGCAATCCCTCCATTTACTGTTTAATCTGGATTCAACGGAGCAGTATTCTTAAAACCTGGCTCACCCTTAATTTTGCTCACGGTATGCAAGCATCTTTGCCCTCACCCCCTCAATCCCCCTCTTCCAAAAATGGGAGAGGGGGAAGCCAGACCAAACTTTCCGGCTCCCCTTCTCCCACAGGGGGAGAAGGGGCTGGGGGATGAGGGCAATTTTGAAAAATACGCCTGGGCTGTTGGGTCGCTTTAACCCCTACCGGATCAAGATTTCGCAACTGCTGGCCTTCGTCACCGTGGCGGATAAAGGGACGTTTAGCGCGGCGGCCTTGGCGTTAGATTTATCCCAATCGACGGTGAGCCATGCGATCGCCACCTTAGAAAATGAACTCGGCGTGCAACTGATCCAACGCAGCCGCCAAGGGGCGCAACTCACCGCCGTGGGGGAGCGGATTCTGCCCCAAGCCCGGGCCATCCTCAATCATTTGGAGGTGATGGCCCAGGAGGCGAACCGAGAGCGGGGCCTAGAGGGGGGAACGGTACGGATTGCGGCTTTTCGCAGTATGGCCACCCATTTATTGCCCAATGCGATCGCCCGTCTCCATGACCTCTACCCCACCATCAAAATCAAAATCACCGAATATGATGAATTCTACGATGTCGAAAGGGCATTACTGACGGGCCAAGTCGATATCAGCGTCGCGGAACTCCCCAAGGGGCCAGAATTCCAAACCTGGGAAATTCTCCAGGATGACTATCTTGTGCTGTTGCCCCCCAGTTATACCGGCCCTAACCAACTCACCTGGGAACAATTGGCCGGGTATCCCCTGATTGTTTCCTCCGTTGGAGCCTGTTCCCAACGTATCCATGATTGTCTCCATGCCGTCACAACGCCTCTCCCCATCGCCTACGAAATCCGCGAAGACTCCACCATGATCAGTATGGTGAAGCAGGGCCTAGGGGTGACAATTTTGCCCCGCCTCGCCGCCGAACCCATCCCCCCTGGCGTAAAAGTGGGGCAATTGCCCTATCCCCTCCACCGCATCATCGGTGCAGCCCTGTTAAAAAGTGCCCTCCATCCCCCGGCGGTCTATGCCTTCCTTGATGCCCTCCGCCAAGCCGGAGCCTTCATGCATCCCGCCCTACCCGCTTCAGGTTAGAGGGAACAGGGATCTTCTCGTTACGTGGCTTGGCGAGAAAGACCTCTACCGCCTATCAAGGCGCTTACCTGAAATTCGTCAATATGCCAATCAAGTGCTACAATCATGCGTACAGTTGAGAGGTCTGACCTTTTCGGATCGCGGAAGCTTAGTCTTCCCTCGACTGATTTTAGTTTTAAGGAATGTAAAAGGCTACATGTATTTATTGTATGTAGACGAGTCTGGTACAACCCATGACCCTAACCAACAATATTTCGTGCTAGCTGGATTTTGTGTGTTTGAGCGACAGGGATATTGGCTTGCAAGCAAACTTGACCAAATTGCAGCAAGGTTTGATCCTGCTGATCCAGCAGCAGTGGAGTTACATGGTAGTCCCATGTTCGGTGGCAGAGGACAGTGGAGAAGTCATCCTAAAGATGATCGGCATCAGGCAATTGAAGATGCTTTGAAGATTTTCTTGCAATCTCATCATAGCAACCGACTTTTTGCAAGCGTGATTAATAAAGCCATGGTTTCTCCACGGGATCCGGTTGAAGCATCCTTTGAGCAATTGTCCAGCAGATTTGATAAATATTTAATGAGATTGCATAGAAAGGGTGATACGCATCGGGGAATTATTATCTTTGACAAATCTACTTACGAAACAACAATTCAATCTTTAGCGACTGATTTTAGGACAATTGGATACACCTGGGGTGTGATTAGGAACTTTTCGGAAGTGCCTCTATTTCTGGATTCCAAGGCATCAAGATTAATTCAGCTTGCAGATTTAATAGCTTACGCTATTTTTAGATATTTTGAGAATGGAGACAATAGATTTTTTTCGATTATTGAGCCTCGCTTTGATTCAGAGGGAGGCGTAGTTCATGGGTTCCATATTTTACAATAAATTCAATTCCTATGGTTAGCCGCCTCATTACCCAAGCCCGTCTCGTTGACGATGGGCAACTCTACAGCCTTGAAATTGACAACGGTATCATTGCCGCCCTTTCACCCCAAACCCCTGATTTTTCAGGGAAAACCGTAACCGATTTAGGGGGGGATTGGCTCTCCTTAGGCGGGATAGATTTGCAGATTAATGGCGGTTTGGGGTTGGCGTTTCCGGATTTAACGCCCCAGGATCAGCCCCAACTGCAAGCCATTGCTCGCCATCTTTGGGAGCAGGGCGTAGATGGGTTTTGCCCGACGATTGTCACCACGGCCATGGATAAGATTCACCAAGCCATGGCTGTGATTGCCGATTCTGGCCTGCTCAACCCTCCCGCCGGCCATGCCCAAATTTTAGGCGTACATCTAGAGGGGCCGTTCCTCAATCCCGCCAAACGGGGGGCGCATCCCGAAGCCCATCTACAACCCTTAACCCTTGAGCGGGTGCGGCGCGTGTTGGGGGATTTTGCGCCTGTGGTGAAGATTGTCACCCTTGCGCCGGAGTTGGAGCCGGGGGGAGAGGCGATCCGCGATCGCGCACCTATCGCCTACCTCTGCAACCAAGGCATCACCGTCAGCCTTGGCCATTCCCTCGCCACTGCCCCCCAAGCCCAAGCCGCCTTTGACCAAGGGGCAACGATGATCACCCACGCCTTCAACGCCATGCCCTCCCTCCATCACCGCGATCCGGGGCTATTGGGGGCGGCCCTCACCCGGCCAGGGGTGCATTGTGGCTTCATTGCCGATGGGGAGCATATTAGCCCGATGATGTTGCAGTTATTACTACGAATGAATGGGGGGGGATTATTTTTAGTCAGTGATGCCCTGGCCCCCTTGGGGCTACCGGATGGCGTTTATCCCTGGGATGAGCGGCAAATCACGATCGCCCAAGGCACAGCCCGCCTTGATGCCCAAACCTTAGCCGGAACGACATTGCCCCTCTTAAAGGGGGTAGAAAATTTGGTGAATTGGGGATTGTCTGGGGTGGGGGAGGCGATCGCCCTTGCCACCGAGGCCCCCCGCCGGGCCATCGGTCAACCCGGTTTAACCGTCGGGCAACGGGCTAGCTTTTTGCGCTGGTCTGGGGGTGAGGGGCAACCCCTGCAATGGCAACGCTTGAGGATGTGAGGAGAGAGGATAGAGAAGTGAGGAAAGAGAAATTCCACTCACTTCCCACTCCCCACTTCCCACTTCCCACTCCCCACTTCCCCAACCTGGATAAATCCGCCCAAAAGTCAGAGATAATGAGAGCCATTGCAAGCCAAATTTGATCAAATTTTTTATGACGATCCCCGATTCCCTCGAAGCCGCCATCCAACAAGCCAAAACCGCCACGCTCACCGCCCTAGAGGGGGGTTGCCACCGTATCCAAGTGGAATTGGTTTTTCCGGAAATTGCCCTCGAAGCCCAAAACATTGCCCGCCAATTTGCGGAACTCTTCCTTGATTACAGTTCAGGGTTAAAAGTCCTCTTTGCCGATACGGGGGCGGCGGCCCTGGCGCGGCGGGATTGGGGGGATGTGCCGTTTCTGGTTAATGATTTGGGCAGTCGGTTTACGCCGGTCGAAACGAAGGTGAGTGAGAGTGATCAGTTGTTTCTGGTGGTTTGTCCTTCTGCTGTGGAGGTGGAAGCGGTGGAAAAGTTGTGTAATTTAGCGGGCGATCGCCCTGTCCTCCTGCTGATTCCCCAATTGGAAAGTGTGGCAACGGTGGGGATCGGCTCAACAGCGCGACAGTTACGGGAGCGTTTCCTCAGCACCTTAGAAACCGCCTACTATATCAAGCCTTTTGAAGGGGGCGTGGTCTATCGCACCTATCCGGAATTGTGGCAGGTGTGGACGGATGCCCCGGCTCCGGTGGTGGGCTATACCCTGATTGCCGAGGAGCCGGAACGGCCAGCGGGGGATCGGTTGGAACGGATCTTAATGGGCAGTGCCGAAAGTAACCCGGATGTCGTCCCAACGCCGAAAAAGAAAGGTCTCTTGGGGAATTTAGGGCAAATGCTGAAGGCGTTGAGCCAATAAATTGCTCTGGGGTGGTTGGATTGTGGAGGGGCGATCGGGTGGGGGGCGATCGCTCACCAAATTTCTAATGATCAGGTGGATGCCAACCGACACTAACCCAACGTTGCCGAGCCAAAACCACCACCATTCGATTCATGCGCAATGTGGTCACGGTCACTCGGCCGGTGGGCGTTATTCCATTCACCTGGGTTTTGTCGGCACTCCAGGCAAAATGCTCAGGCCATGATTGTTGGAGGGGATGAAATAAAGCGACCACTTCCCCAGAAACCAGATCTAATGCTTCTTTGACACTCCCCGCGCTGAAGCGACGGGGATTCTTGGTTCATCGACCGGACTTAACTCAGCAGGATTGCTCCAACTCAGCCAGCGGCCCAATCTCCCCAAGCGTATACGTTCCCGTGTGCCCCACGGTACGCAGTCCAAGGCGCAGGATGTTGATGGCAGCATTCACATCTCGGTCAGCCTCATAGCCGCAATGCGGACAGTGATGGGTTCTGACTGAGAGTGCCTTATGTACCCGCTTGCCGCAGTTTGAGCAATCCTGACTCGTATAGTGGGGAGGAACGGCCACCGTTACCTTCCCATATTTCCTGCCAAAATACTCCAACCAACAGCGAAACGTTGACCATCCCGCATCACTAATCGACTTAGCCAGATGCCGATTGCGAACCAACCCTTTCACATTCAAGTCTTCATAAGCAACCAAATCGTTAGATTGGATGACGCAGTAGGCGACGCTCTTCGCCCACTCATGACGCTGCCTACTTACCCTTAAATGCTGCCGGGCGTATCGGCTCCTAGCCTTGTGATAGTTCCTCGACTGTGGCTTTGCCTCCTTACGGTACTTTCTGGACTTCTGCCGATTGGCTCTGTTCAACCGTCTTTCAGCCTGGCGATAGAACTGCGGTGCTTCTACCACACTGCCATCACTGGCAGCGATAAAATACCGCAAACCGAGGTCAAGACCAACAGCTTTTTGACTCGGCTCAATCTGCACCTGAACATTCACTTGGAGGCAGAACTGAACATAGTAGCCATCGGCACGACGGACGAGGCGAACCCGCTTAATCAGGGATTCGTCATAGCGTGCCAGATCGTAGGTTCCGATCAACCGCAATTCCCCAATCCCGAAGCCATCAGTGAATTTGATGCGCTTCGGTTCAAGCAACTTCCACCCAGAGGTTTTGTACTCCACCGAGCGGGAATGCTTCTTGAACTTGGGGAATCCTACAGGCTTAATGCCTTTGTTGCAGTTCTCATAGAACCGACTAATTGAACTCCAGGCTCGTTCTGCTGCTGCTTGACGAGCCATGGAATTGAGCTTTTTGGCAAAGGGAAACTCCTCAGCTAACGCTTTGCAGAGCTTGCTAAGGTCGTATTTGCCGACATCGTGGCTATCCATCCAATAGCGCAACGCCTTATTACGGACAAACTGAGCCGTCCGTATAGCGTCGTCTATAATGGTAGCCTGAGCAGGCTTTACCCGTGCTTTGAACTCAAGTACAATCATTTTCTTATACTAGCATATCTGGCGTAAGAATGCGGCTAAAGCCGCCGTTGCTTTTCATCCCTGGGCTAAAGCCGCATTGCTCTCAAGCTATCGTCCAATTTCGTAATGTTGGACTTGAAGAGATTGCACGCTGAACAAGCTAGACAAAGATTGTTCAGGGTTGTTAATCCCCCTTTCGATACGGGCTGAATATGATCGCAGGTCATGGCAACCCCCGTATTTGCTTCCGTTGTCAAACAGTAACAACAGCGAGACTGAATCGCGCCTGATCACTTTTTCCCGTAACGGGTTTGGAATAGACTGAGACATTAGACCGATTGGGGGATGCCTAACCCATGACCTCGCCACCGTAAAATGGCGGCGGCTTGGGCTTTACAGAGCATGGCGCGATCGCACTCGGTTTGTAAGGTGAGTAATTCCTGTTGTTCTTGGGGGGTTAAGGGGGTGGATCGTTCTAGTAATGTTTCCATCCGTTGAATGTTTGCGGTGGTAATGGGCTGATGTACCCAGTGCCACAGGGCTTCATCTTCGAGTTTGTCCAGTTGTGCTAAATCGGCTTGATATTCTGCGGGAACGTCTGACCATTGGGGCGGACTGCCAATTTCTAAGACTCGCAAGATAATGTCTTCAAGGGGGCGGTGCATCGCTTGGGCAGTGTCTACCAAGCGACGATAAAGGGGGTCGGGCAGTTGGAGGGTGAGGGTTTCTGGCATCGCATCTAAATTCCGCTGTGATCCAGCTTATTTAACTGTGGTTTTGGCATTCATTGCTTCGGTGAACAGAAAGTCTAGTTTGCCGCTGTTGCTATCGGCTTCAATTTGTTGATCCCATTGCGGTCAATCCCACGACTTGCACTTCATCCCAAGCAAGGATAAAAATTCGGCGAGTTCGACGAGTCCGAGGGCTTCGGCTTGTTCATCTGGGGTGAGGGGCTGACCTAGATCCTGATGATCGAGGAGGGTTTGTAAACGATTTTGCAGGGCGGTGGGGAGTTGGAAATGGACGAGTTCGCTGGGTAGGGTGATGATGCTCATGAGGGGGAAGGCTCTCGATTTGCTTTTTTAGTATATGAATTTTTAAAGGAAACTGAGTTTCTTTTTACGGGGGTGCTAGGGGAGGGGGCGCATCGTAGGGGCGCAATGTTTGCGCCCTTGGGGTTTGGGTTAGGATGGGGGGGAGTTTTTTGAGGGGAGGGGTTTATGGTTTGGCCGTTTGGGAAGAAGAAGCAGGATGAAGAGTTGTTAGAGGATTGGGAGGATTTACAACAGGCGAAGGCGGATGATGATGATGCGCCTAATTTGACGTTGGAGGAGGTTAAGCAGGTGTTGGGATTGTTCTGATGGTGTTGGCGTTAATATGGCAAGATTACAAACGTCCTGCCCATAGTAAAGAGAGAGAGTACTGATTAAATTGTGAGTCTGCACTGACAAGCGTCATGTTTTCTATTTGAGCTTGTGCAATCAAGATTCTATCAAAGGGATCACGATGATGTAAGGGAAGTGTGGCAACTTGCAAAGCATGGGAGTTGGTAATGGTTAATGATTTTGCACCGAGGGTATTGATCCGGCTAGGGATATAGTGATCGATTGGCTCTGGCAGTGGTAGTTTACCGATTGAAACTTTAATGGCAATCTCCCAAACACTGGCGACAGAAAACCATATTTCATTGGTTTCTTGGGCAATTTTCTCAATGGCGTTATTGTTGAGTTTTTCGGGTTGAGCAAACCACCACAGCCAGCATTGGGTATCTAATAAGAGTTTCATTCTGCGCCACCTTCAAATGCAATTAAGATATTTTCTGGTAAGGGATCATTGAAGTTGTCGGGTACGGTGAAGCGGTGCTGATCTTGACCTAGGCTTGATCTTCGATTGAAGGGGGGTTGAAGTGGGATGAGTTTGGCAATGGGAATACCTTGGTTTGAAATAATGATTTCTTCTCCACGTTCTACGCGGGAGAGGAGTTCGGGAAGGTTGATTTTGGCTTGGTCAATGGTTTCCATGATTTTAGGGAGTGGGGTTTACTATTGCAGTGTAGCAAGCGTTGATGGGCGCAAGCGTTACGCCCTTGGGTTTTAGGTTAGAATGGGGGGAGTTTTTTGAGGGGAGGGGGCTATGGTTTGGCCGTTTGGAAAGAAGCAGCAGGAAGAAGAGCAACCTTCACGGCAGGATTTTGCGACGGCGTTGAAGTTGGTGGCGAGTCGGGTGATGTTGGGGAAGCCGGATTTTGTGGTGTGGCGGGATTTGCCGGTTGGGGTGACGGAGGAGAGTTTAGTGGCTTGGGTGCGGGGGGGGAATGGGCGGGATGTGTTGAGTTTGGCGCGGTGGCGGGGGTTGGCGGCGGCGGAGTTGGGGGGGTTGAGTGAGGTGGCGGGGGATGTGGTGCGGGAGTTGGGGGGTGAGGTGGGAGGGCCGGAAGATCAGGGACAAAGCAGCCCTAAACCAGAGAAACCAGCCCAAAATGATGCCATCACAATTTCAAGAGAGCCAGGATCAACCCTGGAGCAAATCATGCAAGCTGTTCTGGAGCAAAATCCAGAACTGAGGGAACAGATTGATCAGAATCCGGAGTTATTGCAACAGTTGAAACAAGCGATTCAACAACAACTGCAAGGTAAAACTTCAACGGGTGGCTCGTCCTATAATCCCGATGCATCCCACATCAAACCCGAAGCGAAAGAACTTTTAAAACAAGGGGTTTATCGCTATCAAGCAGGGGATTTGATGGGTGCTATTGATTTTTGGAGTCAAGCCATTGAAATTGACCCCAACCTTGCCCCTGCCTACTGCAATCGCGGCATTGCCTACTTTTATTTGAAGCAGTACGAAGAAGCGATCGCAGACTACACCAGAGCCATTGATATTGACCCCAACGATGCCTATACCTACAACAATCGCGGCGTTGCCTACGATCACCTCAAAAGGTACGAAGAAGCGATCGCAGACTACACCAGAGCCATTGATAGTGACCCCAACAATGCCTATACCTACAACAATCGCGGCAATGCCTACAAAAACCTGAAGCATTACGAAGAAGCGATCGCAGACTACACCAGAGCCATTGATATTGACCCCAACGATGCCTATACCTACAACGGTCGCGGCAGTGCCTACAAAAACCTGAAGCATTACGAAGAAGCGATCGCCGACTACACCAGAGCCATTGATATTGACCCCAACGATGCCGATGCCTACAACGGTCGCGGCAATGCCTACTCTACACTAGAAAGGTACGAAGAAGCGATTCGGGATTGTAGCCAAGCGGTTCATTTACAACCGGATTATTGGGAAGCTTGGGCCAATCGGGGCATACCCCTCTTCAATTACTCCGGTTATCAAGCTGCCCTCGAAAACTACAAAACGGGGCTATCTCACCTCGACCCCCACCAAGAACCCCTCGGCTGTGCCGTGTTGCACCGGCTCACAGGCCGCGCCCACGCTCAACAGGGGCGCAACCACACCCAATATGTACTCTATTGGGAGGCGAGACAGTGCTACAAAGAAGCCTACGACCTCATCGAAGCCAACCCCCTCCACACCCCCGACACCCTCAAAATCCTCCGGGACTGGATCAAAGCCGATCGCGCCATTGGCAACCACGAAACCGCCAACGAACTCACCCTCAACGCCATCCAACGCCTCACCCAAGCCCTCATCAACGCCGATCCGGGTTATCGCAAAATCCTGCGCGTTGAATTCAACGACTTCTACACATTAAACGTCGATCGCCTCATCAGCCAAAACCAACCCTGGCAAGCCCTCATCGAAGCCGAAACCTGGAAACGCCTCGCCCTCACTTGGCTCCAAAACCCCAACGCCGACCCCCAACCCCTCACCCGCGAAACCCTCCAAACCGCCATCCAACAACTCTGCCCCAACCCCCAAACCGCCATCCTCTACTGGCATCTCAGCCCCGCCCAAATCAACACATTCCTCCTCCGCCCCCACCAAGACCCCCAAATCATCGCCACCATCCCCACCGATCCCCCCTTCACCCCCACCACCAAAACCACCGAAAACTTCACCGAATGGCTCAAACAATACAAAACCACCTACAACCAAACCCGCAAAGAGGAAGACAGCGAATTACAATGGCGCGACGAACTCCCCCCACTCCTCGCACCCCTCCCCAACCTCCTCAACATCCCCACCATTAACCCCCACCTCACCGACCTCCACACCCTCATCCTCATCCCCCACCGCGACCTCCATCTCCTCCCCCTCCACGCCCTCCTCAACCCTGCAAAAGTCCCCCTTAAAAAGGGGGATTTAGGGGGATTCCGCATCACCTACCGCCCCAACCTCACCCTACAACCCACACCCCCCAACCCACACCCCCCCAACCAACCCCCCACCCTCATCGGCCATCCCACCACCAGCCGACCCCTCCAATTCGTCCGCATCGAAACCGCCCTCCTGCACCACCTCCACCCCACCGCCCAACCCCTCACCGAAACCGCCGTCACCCCCGACACATTCACCCAAGCCCTCCAAACCCCCGCCCCCTTCCTCCACTTCACCGGCCACGGCGAACACAACGCCGAAAACCCCGAACAATCCGCCCTCAACCTCGCCAACGACCACCCCTTCACCCTCAAAGACCTCGACAACCTCCCCAACCTCAACATCCCCCTCATCAGCCTCGCCGCCTGCGAAACCGGCATCACCAACCAAGGCGAATTCATCAACGAATTTGTCGGATTTCCCGCCATTTTCCTCAAAAAAGGTAGCCGCTACGTCTTAAGCACCCTCTGGACAGTCAGCGAAGAAAGCAGCATGATCTTCATCATCGAATTCTTCCGCCACCACCACCAACACAACGACCCCATCACCGCCCTCACCCACGCCCAAACCCAACTCCAAACCCTCACCTGGACAGACCTCGCCCAATGGTATCGCGACACCTCAGACCCCAAGTTAAAACGCACCGTCCGCGATGGACTGAAAAGCCTGGCAAGTAACATTGAAAATGACCCCGAACACCATCCCCCAAACCAAACCCCCTACGCCATGCCTTACCATTGGGGCGGTTTTATTTTGACCCACTCCTAATTTCAAACCCTTCAAGAGAACGTTAGAATTTAAATAACGTCCGCTCGGCTGATCTTCACCATCAACCCCATGCAAATCACGCTCAATCTCGATGAGTCCCTGATCAACGAAGCCCTCCACCTCACCAATCTGACCACTCAGGAGGATTTGCTTCACTTAGCCTTACAAGAACTGGTCAAATCACGCCGCAAGAAAAATCTGCTCGATTTAGCAGGGCAAATTCAATTCGCCCCTGATTTTGACCATAAAGCTCTACGCCAAACTCATCATGCTCCTGATTGATACGTCTGTATGGATTGATGTTTTTCGCGATCGCACCGGTCAAATTCGTCAACAACTGGAACAAGTCATTGCCGAGCGGGAAGTTTTCCTCACCCGATTCACTCAGCTAGAGTTACTTCAAGGCAGCCTGAACGAACAAGAATGGTCAATACTCTCAACTTACCTCGAAGCCCAAAACTATGTTGAACTCAAACCGACTGCTTGGCAAGCTGCTGCACGAATTTACTATGATCTCCGTCGTCAAGGGCTTACCGTTCGTAGTCCGATTGATTGTTGTATCGCTCAATCCGCATTGGAAAATAATTTCCTCTTAATTCACAATGATCGTGACTTTGAGACAATTGCTCAAGTCTGTTCTCTCCAACATCTGCGCTTTCAGCTTTAACGATTAACCACTAAAACCGCCATTGATGCCCTATTACGATCATGATCTCTCCCCACTACGCCATCACCGCCTTTTTAGCCGCTCTCGTTGCCACCCCCGATGGTGAGCCATTGCCCCCTTTCGATCAAGGGTTATTTAATGATCCAGATGTTTTTTTAGATGATGCCGAAACAGAAACAGGCAGGATTCCCTTCTGGACAAAATACGATACCTTTCATGCTCAACTCACAAAAGGCTACACCGCCAAGGAACGAGCAAAACTGAATTTGCCCGATGGCACCCCAGAAGCGGCTAGAGGTGCGGGGGAGAATGAGCTAGGTAATGTGATGATATCCGCAGAGGAAATTTTAGAGAGTAAAGATGCGATCGCCTCCGCTCGCGAAGCCTTCCAAACATCGGGATATACCGATCATCTCAGTTGGGCGATGGGGATTACTGGATGGCAACCCTAATTGATCCCCATCTTTTCTGTTTTAGCTACCATCGTCACACCCAAAACAGCCAACAAGATCCCACCTGGCAACAATGGCAACAAAACCATCCCCTCACCCCCGTTGATGCGGCAGAATATGCCCTTCACAAGGGCAATGATTGGGATGCACTCTATTACGAAGAAAACTTCGGGGATAGTACCGGACTATTGCTCTATGCCGCTATCCGCAACGGTAAACAACCCCAACCCTTAAGCCGATTAAAAGACCTCAAAGCACATCTTGCCGGCCTCCATGGCTCCATTGGCCAAACTTGGCTGGTCATGACCCAATGGCAACCCGAAACCCCCGCACAATCCGAAACCGAAATTCTCCAAGCCATCCTCAACCTTTGGGATATCGAGAAAATTCACAAACCCGGCCAATTTTTGGGTACTCCCTTTTATCCCACCACCTTAAAATCGGGTGAAACCCTGCTCGTTTTTCTCTGCCCTAATCCAGAGCTAAGGAAGGAATTAGACAAGTTTTACTATGAATGGCTTTGGCTATTTGTTTATGAGCATAAAATGCACTGGATGTATGCCCAAAGCAGCAAAATCAAACAAATTTTAAGCCAAGAAACCTTTTTTCCCCTCACCGATGAAATCATTCCCGCCAGTCAGATTAACTTAAATGAATCCCAAATCATCAAGGGTGATTTTCAGGAGGTGCGCCGGGTTTTGTACAACAATATGCAAAAACTGGATCGCCACACGAGGGGTATTGAAGGCCTCTCCCTCCAACTGCAAACCCTGATCACCAACATCAAAGCCTACCAAACTCGCCTCCAAGATATCCAATCCCTGATCGCCAAACATCCCCAACCCAGCGACCTCACCCCCTGGTTAGATGTTGCCACCAAGCGAGGGGCATTGTATCAAGAACAAATTCAGCAGGATATTAATAGCCTCAGCCCTGGCCTGCGGGTGCGGGAACAGCATATTAAAACCCTACAGGTGATTGTCGAAGCCGCCCAGGGGGAGCGCGATCGCCACCTCGAAAATACGATCGCCGCAGCGGGCCTAGGCGTGGGGGTTTCCTCCGCAGCAGCAGGAGCTTGGGCAGGGCAAACCCCCCGGCCCATCCATACCTTCGGGATTAGCTTAGGGTTGGGAGTGCTGTCTAGCGTCGTCGTGTATGGGCTGTTGTATCTCTTCCGGCCCAACCGTTAAAGGGCGATCGCCCCTTCCCTAAACCCGAAACTCCTCCACCCAGGTAAGATTGGCCCAACTGCCATCCGCTTGATAACGGCGGATCAGACGGAGGCGGTGATGGGGTTCCACCAACCAACCCGCCTCCAGGAAAAACGGATGACCCGCCACAATCCGACGGGGACAATTGGCCGATGCCCCATTGGGGAGCAACAACACCTGATAGGGCATCGGCCCCGTCGTGAAATGGAGAGCCTGATCCCCAATACTGCCCACCGAATGTAACACCCGCTCCGTCGCCCCCTCCCCAAACCGTAACTCCTGCTCAAGGGTCTGATCCCCCGTTTGTGTCAGCGTTAAACCTGTGGGAACCGTGGTTTCCGGCTGCCAATCAGGGTAATAGGTGGTGGCTTCCCCCCGCCATTCCCCCAACAGTTGCGGCAGCGTTAAAGGGGGACGGTTGGGGGGCGTAGTCTGATCGCGGGTTTCCCGGATCAACGTTAGGCGATCCAGATCACTTTCCCGGTTATACAACTCGACAATCCGCAGCCGCGCATTCCCAAAAATCAGCCCCAACTCTGCCCCAAAATTGGCAAAAGGCCCCCACTGCATCGAGCCTTGGGAAAACGCCCCATCGCCACAGACCATAAACCCCCGTGATAGGGTTTGGAACTCAAACACCTGTTGGCGAGGTTCGCGGTTGGGGGGGAAATGGGTTAAAACCATCCGCACCGTTTTGGGGTCGGTGGCTTCAAAGACGAGACGAGAGGGAATATCCTGGGCGATCGCCCCATCGGGGGCCAATTGGGTAAAAGACCCTTCCCAAATGCCCTGATTTTTTAAGAGATTTTCCCACTGGCTCGCCATTATTTTTCGTGCAGATTTTTATCCCATAATATAGTCTTGCAACGCCTTCACCGCCAAAGGTTGGGATTGCAAAGAACGAATGGCGGCAGCATTAGCCTTGGCCCCGGCGATCGTTGTGATCAGGGGGATCTTATAGGCCAAACAGGTGCGCCGAATTAACATCCCATCATCCCGGGCCTCTTGACCCGATGGCGTGTTAATAATCAACTGGATTTGCTCGTTTTTAATCGCATCCAGCACATGGGGGCGACCCTCATGGAGTTTCAGCACCAATTCCGCCGCAATCCCATTGTCCTTAAGACATTGATAGGTTCCCGCCGTGGCAATCACCTTAAAGCCGAGGTTAATGAAATCCTGGATCACCGGCACGACTAAGAGTTTATCCCGGTCATTGGTGGAGACGAACACCGTACCATGGAGGGGCAAAATTTCCCCGGCCCCCAATTCTGCCTTCGCAAAAGCCGCCCCAAATTCATGATCTAACCCCATCACTTCCCCGGTAGAGCGCATTTCTGGCCCCAAGAGCGTATCTGCACCGGGGAATTTCTTAAAGGGCAGCACCGCCTCTTTGACGGCAATATGTTGGGGCTTGATTTCTTCGGTAAAGTTCAGTTCGGCTAAGGTTTTCCCCGACATTACCAAAGAGGCCATTTTCGCCAACTGCACGCCGGTCACTTTCGAGACAAAGGGGACGGTACGGGAGGCGCGGGGGTTGGCTTCGAGGATGTAGACGGTGTTGTTTTGGATTGCAAACTGAATATTCATCAGCCCGACGACGTTTAACGCTTTGGCAAGCTTCACCGTCCAAGAGCGGATCGTGGCCACGGATTCATCACTGAGGGACATATAGGGGAGGGAACAGGCGGAATCCCCGGAGTGAATCCCCGCCTCTTCGATATGCTCCATAATGCCGCCGATGGTGACGTTGCCGGTGTGGTCGGCGATCGCATCCACATCCACCTCCACGGCATTCTCCAAAAACTTATCAATCAGGATCGGGTGATCCGGCTCCACCTGCACGGCAAAGGTCATATAGCGTTCCAGTTCCGTATCGCTATAGACGATTTCCATGGCCCGACCGCCCAGAACGTAGGAGGGGCGCACAACGACGGGATAGGAGACGCGATTGGCAACGATGAGGGCTTCCTCATAGCTGCGGGCGATGCCGTTGGGGGGTTGGAGAATGCCCAAGGGTGCGAGGATCTTCTCAAACCGCTCCCGGTCTTCCGCCGTATCGATCGCATCGGGAGAAGTCCCCCAGATTTTTGTCCCGCAATCGGGGTTAGCGTTGAGGTATTCCTGAAGGGGAACCGCCAATTTTAACGGGGTTTGACCGCCAAATTGAATAATTACGCCTTGGGGATTTTCCGCTTCGATGATATTCAGAACATCTTCCTTAGTGAGGGGTTCAAAATAGAGGCGATCGCTCGTGTCGTAGTCTGTTGACACCGTTTCCGGGTTGGAATTGACCATGATCGTTTCATAACCCGCCGCACTGAGGGAAAACGCCGCATGGCAACAGCAATAGTCAAACTCAATCCCCTGACCAATGCGGTTCGGCCCCCCACCGAGGATCATCACCTTCGGCTTATCGGAGGGAGCTACCTCGCTTTCGTCGGGTTCGTAGGTGGAATAGTAATAGGGGGTGAAGGCTTCAAATTCCGCCGCGCAGGTATCCACCATTTTATAAACGGGGATAATCTCTAACCCCTTGCGATGGGCGCGGACTTGATCTTCGGTGGTTTTGGTGGCAAAGGCAATTTGGCGATCGCTAAACCCCTGCTGTTTAATCCGCCGCATATCCGTCGCGGTAATTTCTGCTAGGGGGGTCTGCTTAAGGAATCGCTCCGTCACCAACAGATCCGCAAGTTTATCCAAAAACCACATATCAATGGCCGTCAACCCGTGGATTTCCTCCACCGACATCCCCAATTTGAGGGCGTGGTAGATGCTGTAAACGCGATCGGGGTTGGGAGTCCGCAAGCTGGCCGCCACCTGGGAAAGGGTGGGAAGGGCCTCATTGCGATCGCACCCAAACCCATAACGCCCCGTTTCGAGCGATCGCAGCGCCTTTTGAAACGATTCCTGGAACGTCCGGCCAATAGCCATCGCCTCCCCAACAGATTTCATTTGCGTCGTCAGCACCGGCTCCGAGCCGGGGAACTTCTCAAACGTAAACCGGGGAATCTTCGTCACCACATAATCAATCGTCGGCTCAAAGGATGCTGGCGTTTGCTTGGTAATATCATTGGCAATCTCATTGAGGGTATAGCCCACGGCTAATTTCGCCGCAAACTTGGCGATCGGGAACCCCGTCGCCTTAGAAGCCAACGCCGACGATCGCGACACCCGTGGGTTCATCTCAATCACAATCAGATCGCCATTTTGGGGATTGATCGAAAACTGAATATTCGATCCCCCCGTTTCCACGCCAATCTCGCGAATAATCTTCAAAGACGCATCCCGCAGCCGTTGATATTCCTTATCCGTCAGCGTTTGCGCCGGAGCCACCGTAATCGAATCCCCCGTATGCACCCCCATTGGGTCAAAGTTTTCAATGCTACAAATGATCACGACGTTATCCGCCAGATCCCGCATCACCTCTAACTCATACTCCTTCCAACCCAGCAAAGACTGCTCCACCAAAATCTGCGACACCGGGGAAGCATCAATCCCTTCCTGAGCCATCACCTCATATTCTTCCTGGTTATAGGCAATGCCGCCCCCCGTCCCCCCTAGGGTGAAGGCGGGGCGAATAATCAAGGGATAGGAGCCAATTTCAAGGGCGATCGCCCGGGCCTCTGTGATATTCTTGGCAATCCCCGAAGGACAGACCCCCACACCAATTCTTGCCATCGCCTCCTTAAACAGTTGGCGATCCTCCGCCTTCTCAATGGCCTCTAATTTCGCACCAATTAGTTCCACCCCATATTTATCCAACACCCCATTTTTCGCCAGAGTGACAGCCACATTCAAGGCAGTTTGCCCCCCCATCGTCGGCAGCAGGGCATCAGGGCGTTCCTGAGCAATGACTTTTTCAACAATTTCCGGTGTCACCGGCTCAATATAGGTGCGATGGGCCGTTTCCGGATCGGTCATGATCGTTGCCGGGTTGGAATTGACCAAAATCACCTCATAACCCTCCTGGCGCAAGGCTTTACAGGCTTGGGTTCCCGAATAGTCAAATTCACAAGCCTGCCCAATCACAATGGGGCCAGCCCCCAGTAACAGAATTTTGTTGAGATCACTGCGACGCGGCATAGTTCGTAGAGCATAGTGGAATCTCAACCATTCTATAGCAAGCTTTCCGGGCTGATTGTCAGATTACCAAATCTCTTTATCAAATGCAGAAATCTAGACCAGCCTTGACTTCAAACGACTTTCCATCTTATCTTTTTGTATCAAACGTTACAAAAACAAAATTTATAGCCCCAAAGCCATCCCATTAACAATCAGCATTAGGGGCGCATCATCAGCCGCAAGGATCAGCAACAGTCATCACCCCCACCCTTGATGATCCGCATCGCTTCGGTAACGCCACCTTTCATGGCCTATGTTAAGCTGAGAGGTAAGCAGGTAGACTGGGTTAATGTAAGATAGAATAAATCCTGTAATTTACACGGGTCAAGGTTTTTAAGCTTTAGGAGACTACGACATCTTAAAAAATGATCAGTCATTACTACTTAACCCTTGTAATTTGTAATTTTCTCAAATTTACTTCAATTTTTCTTTTTTTTAGTATCATCAAAACTCACAATCACTGAGCCATGATTACAACCGAACAATCTACTCTAGAACAAGAAATTACTACCGTCAGAAATAGTTTATCCGCAGACCGATTGGATATCTCTTTTGGCGAATTAATAAGTATGTACTCTAGTAATGAACTTGTTATTGATCCGGAGTTTCAGCGGTTATTTCGATGGAAAGTTGAACAACAGACGCGGTTTATTGAGTCTTTACTGTTAGGAATTCCTATTCCTTCAATTTTTGTAGCTGAAAATGACGAAGGTCAGTGGGAAGTTGTTGATGGTCTACAAAGGCTTTCGACCATATTTTCTTTTTTTGGAATCTTGAAAAGCAATCCACAAAAAAACAATTGGGTCATGGAGGAAGGCAGTAAAGTTAAATCTCTCAAGGGGTTGACATTAGAAAAACTGCCACTTAAATTTCGATTGAACATTAAAAGATCACTGTGTCGCGTTGAGATCGTCAAGTGGGATAGTGATTATGATATGCGCTATGAGTTATTTAATCGTTTAAACACTGGGGGTTCGCCACTCACCGATCAAGAAATTAGAAATTGTATTTTTAGAGGTATCTCTACAAAATTTACAGAAATGCTGAAAAAATTGGCTGAACAAGAGAATTTTCGAGATCTTATTCAAGCAACCCAAAAACAGGAAGAAGAGTTATACCTTCATGAGTTAGTCTTACGATTTTTTTCACTGTTCAACAATTATCAAAATGTTGCTGATCGTTTATCAGACCACATGACACAATATATGAAAAATGCTTCTGAACATCAGGGTGATTATTTCCCAAAAATTGACATTTTCAAAAGATCAATAAACTTGGTTGCAAAGGTTGGTTCTCAATCTTTTACAACACAAAATAATCAGTTTTCTATTCGTCTCTATGATGGCATTTTAAATGGTGTTGCTGCCAATTTAGATTACTACGAATCCCATGATATATCAAAATTAGCAAACTCTATTGATAAGCTTAAGAATGATGAAGAATTCAAAAGTTTTTCCGGTATTGCAGCTAACGATAAAAAGCGAATTCAAGAACAGATTGAGCGAGCTTTAGAGGTTTTTTCGATCCATGAATAACCTAGAGGAATTGCTCTCGATTTCTTACAATGACCTAGAGATTAGAATGTTGCAATGTAGAACATTGCATCTAGAATACAACTTAACGCCAGAACATCGAGACTTTTTTATGCAGCAATCAGTCTTGAGTATCTATGCAGCGTGGGAAGGATTTCTCAAAAGTTCATTGGAAGCTTATCTTGAAAAGCTGAGTAGATTAGAACTAGATTGTCATGAGTTAAGTGATACCTATCTTGCTTATCAAACCGATCAAATTTGTAATTTTAGTCAACCCAAATCAAAATATGAATCTGTGAAAGATTTATCTGTTAAGCTGCATCAAATGTATTCAGATAAAGTCATCTTTGAAACAAGAATTAATGTACGATCTAATGCTAATCATAAAAATACAAATTCAGTTTTGAACAAGTTAGCATTAAAGTTAATTGATAAACAATATGAAATCAAGCTCAATAAGCTTTTGCGATTTAGAAATGCTATTGCCCATGGTGAAAATAGCATTCCTGTTTACCAAGAAAGTCTTGATGAATTTACAACCCTTGTCCAAAATCTTGCCATGCAAATAATGGCTGCAATTATCGAGGGATTTAATACAGAGGTTTACCGAAAATAAATTGTAATAGTACGATGTAGGGGCGAAAAATTTTTCGCCCCTACGCAGACTTGGAATTTGTGAACTGTGCTTAGAAAACGGCTGGGCTGGGTCGTCGCCCGGAGGTTTCACTAAAACAGGGTTCCGTGCCACCGACGAGGATTGTCACATCGGTAAAGTCGCGATCAGGGCCTTCTACTTCCACCGCACCACTACGACCGACGCGGCCTTCCCCATCGTCATCCCAACCCATTAAAATCCCATTCCCATCGTCAAGAGAACCTTGAAATTGGGTGGCATCCACTTGGGTAGAAATTAACGTGTTGATGTAACGGTTTTCGGTGGGTGTGTAGACATCCATATAGAAAACGTAGGGAGTATTGGCTCGGAAACGGTATTCAACAATTACCGAATCATTACCGGTTGCGACGATATTAACCCCATTGCCTTCTAGGGGGCGAATCGTGCCGCCGCCAACGGTTCCGAGATAATCGGTGCGGCCAGCAAAGCCGAAATCATCGAAAGGTTTCGACTCTTCAAACATGGGAATTTTCGTCGGGTTACTGTTGGGGTTTGCCATGATCCCGACAATGGAACGGTTGGCTCCTTGGGTGCGGCGAATTTCAAATTCGACGATGGTATCTTCGGAAAATTGAATTACTTGGTTGCCTAGGCCGATCGCTTGGGCAGGAATCAACGATAATGCCCATAAAATTGTTGCTAGGCTGGTGGTGAATAAGGTGCGCATCGTTGCAAAGCTCCTCAGAAATGAATGAATAGGGAAGGGTTGGGGTGATTATTCCCAGCCTGGAATTACCAGGTTAAAAAGGCGGGATTGCCATAGAGGGCTTCTACTTCCTGCACTTCTTCCCGGAGGCTGTTGCCGGTGCGCTCTAGTTCGATGAGGCGAACACAGGCGTTGGGTAAGGGTTTGGTGGCGTTGGGGGAATCGGGGCGGGCAAAACGGCGGGGGCCTGCGTCACGGGCGATCGCCTCACTACAGGTGCTATAAACTGCATCTGCCTCACTATTAAACAGATTGACACGATCAATGAGATCGCTAATTTCCGGCGCGTTGAGGTCAAAAATGGGGGGGTTATTATTCCAAACATTTGTGCCGGTAATATCCCCTTGGCTGACGGCTTGGGCAGGTAAACCCAGGGCGGCCAATGCTAACAAACTGAACCAAAAAAAATACCGTTGCATGGTGAATTATTCCTCATCAGATGGGTGATGTTTGTGAAAATAGGCTGTTTGCTTAGAACCGGAACGCCGTTCCTAAACCGATCACAAACCGAGCCGAGCGGCCTTCGGTGCTGACCACATCGCGGACGGCGGGCGTGATCGTGAGGGGGAAGTTGCGGAAGGGGGCAATGGATAGCCCTAAGCCGAGGTCTTGACCTGTCCATTCCGCGATTAAACTGACGGGGCGGGCTACCCGTAGGGCCATGTTGCCAAAAACGTTGATGTTATTCTCGCCGGCAAACACTGCACCATTAGAGCGGAATTGATTGGTTCCTACGCCACCGGTAACTGAGAGACGGCTTAGGGGTTCATCCAAGGATTCTTGGAGGCGGAAAACCTTGGTAACGGCTCCGTAGAGGGAATGCTCAAAGTCGTTGCGGCCAATGTTGAGGAAACCATTCCAACCGGCGGCGATCGCCCAATCATCCGCTAAACGCTTGTGTACCTTGGCATTAAATCCCCCCTCCCCAAAGCGATCGTTATTGGCAAAGGCATAGGACAGCTCCACGCCGACAGCATTGGTGGCATCCCCTAACCCCACACCGATCCCGCCATTAAACAGGGAACCGTCAGCGGGGGGCCGCACCGAGGCTTGATAGTTGGCATTAAGGAAAATCGTGTTATTGTCTGCCCCATAACCCACGGGGATATAGATACTCATCGCAGGGGAAGAGCCGAAGGATTTTGATTCGGGAACTTCCACCGCTTCGATCCGTTGGGGTCGATAACAGCGGGCCGCTTGGGCTACATAGAGGGGACTATCGAGTCGAGCATTGGCTTGGAGATTTTCCAGGTCACAGTTGGGGTCGCGGCTTGCCAGTTCTAGGGGTTCGCGGGTTTGCGCGGTGGCGCTTTCCAGGGCGGCGGCCTCCGGGGTGGGGGCGGCGGCAACTTCTAAGGCAGCGGCTCCGGTTTGGGATTGTAACCCTTGATAATCGCTAAAGGCTAAGACTTGGGGGGCGAGGCTGACTTCAGGGGGGGCGATCGCCTCCGGTGCATTCTCTGCCACAGCATCCCCAACCAAGGCCAAGGTTTGTGATTCGGGGCGAACTTGATCAGAAACAACAGCCCCCGGCTGATCAGATTCCACAGCAGCCACCGGCTCGCTCAATTCCGGGGCGATCGGCGCAGCGGCAAATTCAATGGCTGCGTTCATCACTTGCGGCTGGCTGGGTTGAACCGTTTGCCGGGTTGCCTCTAGATCCACAAGGGCTAAGGTTTGGGGGATTGCTTCAGCGGGGCGATCGCCCTCCCCGAAAGCCCCTCCTTCCGGTACAATTCCTGTTTCAGCGGCGGCTGCAAAATGAGGCAACAAAGGCAGCAAAGAAAGCACGACAAGATTTGTGACACGCATACGTTTTCCTCACACAATAGGTGTTGGAAACCAGTGCTTTTTAAGAGATTGCAATGGTCAATTCAATCTACGGTGGAGGGGGAAACCATCCGGACGGCTGTTTTTGTTTCCTAGGGAGAAAATTGGCTGGTTGGAGCGATGGTGACTGAGGGAGCGGACTAAAGTCCGCACTATGAACCCTTTTTGTCGTAACGACTAAAGTCGTTCCCCATGGGCTGAAGGAGCAGACTGAAGTCCGCACTACAAACGCTGCATATATCCAAGGGAACTTCCTCCGCTAAGATACAAAGCATTAACTGGCGTTCGATGGCATGGCCAATGTCTATCGCTATTACGAAATTTTGGGGCTGCGTCCGGGGGTATCAGCGGACGAAATTAAGCAGGCCTATCGGCGGCTCGTTAAAGAATGGCATCCCGATCGCTTTGCCACTGCTTCCCCAGAGGAGCAAGCCGCTGCTGAATCCCGCATTAAGGAAATTAATGAGGCTTACGAATACCTCAAGGACAACCCCGTCACCCCCAACACCCCCCCACCCCCCACCGCCCAAGCCCCTGCTAATCCCGTCGAAAATGAGGCACAATGGTACTACATTAAAGGGGTAGAAAAGGCCAAACAGGAGCGCTACACCGATGCCTTAGCGGATTTTTCCCAGGCCATTTTTCTGCAACCGGACTACATCCTCGCCTACAAATATCGGGGGCTAGTCTATGCCATTTTAGGGAACGATCGCAAAGCCAACGCCGATTTACGCCGGGTTTCCGAGTTGCAAAAACAGGGGCAAGGACAACCAACAAGGCCCCGACCCTCCCCCTTTGTCCAAACCCCTCCCCCTTCCGGCTCAGGCTTACCCTGGCATTGTGCGGGAACCTTGCGGGGCCATACGGAGGGGATTACGGCGATCGCCCTCAGCCCCGATAGTCGTTACCTCGTCAGCAGTAGTTATGATCAAACCCTACGGGTGTGGCAGTTAAGCACGGGGCGGCCCCTACGGGTACTCACCGGCCATAGTGGCCCGGTGTATTCTGTGGCCATCAGTCCCGATGGCCGTTGGGTGGCCAGTGGGGGGGAAGATCATACGGTGCGGCTGTGGAATTTGCAAAATGGGCGGCTGATTCGCACCTTAGGGGGTTGGATGGGGGGGCATAGCCTCGCTGTGTTGACGGTGGTGTTTCACCCCGATCGCAAGCGGCTCGTCACCGGAGGGGCGGATCAAACCCTGCGGTTTTGGCAGTTTGATCAGGGGAAAGAGTTACGCTGTTTAACGGGTTATGCCGATGGCGTAACGGGGGTTGCCATCAGTCCCGATGGGCTGGTGTTGGTGAGCAGTAGCTTAGAAAAATCCTTGAAAATTCGTCAAATGGGCAGTGGCCGCCTCGTGCGATCGCACCGGGAAAGTTATCACATCCTCACCCTGTTATTTAACAGCGATGGCTCCCGCCTCTTCACCGGCAACTCCGATCATCAGATTCGCGCCTGGGATCTCGAAGCGGGGGCAGTGGTGCAAACCTATAGTGGGCATCAAGCTCCGGTCAGTGCGATCGCCCTCAGCACCAATCGCCGAACCCTGTTTAGTGGCAGTGCCAAGGGTGTGATTAAGGGCTGGTCGGTGGGGAGTGGGCGGGAGCAATTTAGCATCCAAGAGCATCAACAGCAAATTACCGGCCTGGCGGTGACAGCAGATGGCAACACCCTAGCCAGTAGTAGCCTGGATGGCACGGTGAAAATTTGGTGGCGATCGGGGTCATAAGAGGGAAGAAAAGAGGATAGAGAAGAGAGGATAGAGAAGGGATTAACCTTCTCCTTCACTCCTCACTCCTCACTCCTCACTTCTCACTTCTCACTTCTCATACCAATTCCCTAAATAAAAAATACATATAAACTTACATTCCGCAAATTAAGACTAATTATGCTATTGAACGGTGCGTCAGAAACAATTCAACCATCAACATCATCGTTGATCCGTTCTGACGCACCCTACAATTGAAGCGTAGGGTGCGTCAGAGCGATAAATCTCTGAGGCAAAGGAGCGGCGTAACGGCTGACGCACTAATTATGCTATTGAACGGTGCGTCAGAAACAATTCAACCATCAACATCATCGTTGATCCGTTCTGACGCACCCTACAATTGAAGCGTAGGGTGCGTCAGAGCGATAAATCTCTGAGGCAAAGGAGCGGCGTAACGGCTGACGCACCATTGATTGAGCAACCTGATGTTGGATCAAGTGATGCAAAGGGCTTAAGTCCCTTGTTCTGTCGCTTGACTTTAGAGAATTGGTATCACTCCTCACTCCTCACTCCTCACTTCTCACTTCTTCCATGGGAGAGCGGCTTAGGGGTTGAGGGCAGATTCTGCGGCAAAGCTCTATGATGATTTTTGTGTTGGTGAAATCAATGCCCCCATGGGGTGGTGTGTAGGATGAGGAAACGATGGTGGCAACCCTGGGCTCCAGGGGAACGTTTAGCATTAGATTGGGCGGCGATCATTGCCATTGGGCTGTTGACTTTGCCCCTAGCCCTAGTGTTGATCGTTGGGGATAACTATGTGATCGCCGATCACTATGCGATCGGGAATCGTTCCCGCCCTCAAGTGATTGGCTTCAGTTGGGAAAACCTCACCATTGGGGCCGATCATGATTATTTCCTCTTGGATTTTAACCGGCCTATGGAGCAGTCGATCCTGAAAAATCTTGAAATTACACCCCCCCTCTTGGGAAAAAGTGTGATGGTGGGGCAGCGGTTGGCCTACACCCTGGCGGATATCCCCGCCTATGGTACGGAATATCAGATTAAGCTTCAGGAGGGGACAGAACTCCCCCGTAGCTCTCGCCATCCGCCCCGTTCCCTCACCCCCTTTACCGCTAAGGTGAAAACCCGCGATCGCCTCCTGGCCTACATTGGCGTGGAAGGGGAAGAAGAAGGCCGCCTCGTGGTTTCCAATCTCACTCAGCAGAAAAAGCAAATCCTCACGCCTCCGGATTTGGTGGTGACGAATTTTCAAGTGACGGGGAGGGGCGATCGCCTCCTCTTTTTCGCCTTTGAAAAAGGCAACCCCAACGGTTTAAACGCCCAAGAACTCTACCGCACCACCACCACCGCCGATCGCCTCAGCCGTGACGCTTCACCCCCCGGCCAAGTCCGCCGCCTTTTGGATGCCGAAACCTATCAAAATGTGCAATTTGACCTCGCCCCTGGCAATGATGCCGTGGTGATCGAACGGGTGAACCGGGAAAATCCCACCGATAGCGGCCTGTGGTTGCTCACCCCCAGCGGCGATCTGCGTCCCCTAGGAATTCAGGGCGATCGCTTCCAAGTCTCCCCCGATGGTCAGGTGGTGGCGGTGCGTGATGGCAATGGTGTAACGATTTTGCCCCTCACCAATACCGCCACCAGTCGCGAATTTTTACCCGCCTATGAAGATTTAGTCGCCTTCTCCCCCAAGGATTATCGGGAAAAAATCATGGTCAAGCCCCAAGATGAACAGCGGCGATCGCTCGTGGTGATCAATACCGAAGGCCGGGAACGGGAGTTAATCAGCACCACAGGCTTAATTTTAGATTGTCATTACGAACCCCGCCAAACGAAGCTGCTCTACTGTCTGCAAGCCGAACGCCTCGACCCCCAACAAGCAGAAATCACCCCCTTTGTCACCTTAATCAACGTCCAAAATGGTCGAGAAGTCCCCCTCGTCGCCCTCACCAATGACCTCAATGTCCGCATGGCCATGGCCCCCGATGGTCGTTATCTCGCCTTTGATCAGGTGATTGAAACCGCACCGAGGGCCGATAGCCAGGGCAGTCAGATCCCCCCCGGTAGTATTTGGCTTCTGCCCCTACCGGATTTTATCCAGGGCGCAAGCCTCCCCGACCTCGCCCCCCCGGAACGGTACGCCGCCGGTCTTGACCCGCAATGGATTCCCTAGGGGGGAAGGAGTGAGGATAGAGAAGAGAGGAAAGAGTAAAGTTTAACGATCTCCCTCACTTCTCACTTCTCACTTCTCACTTCTCACTTCTCACTTCTCACTTCTCACTTCTCACTTCTCACTTCTCACTTCTCACTTCTCACTTCTCACTTCTCACTTCTACACATCCGTAACCCGCCAACTGAGTTTGAGGTTAAACCAGAAATTCCACAACATCACAGCGGCGATCGCCACCAACTGCCCCACATATTCATTGAGGCCAAATACATTAAACAACAGATTCAATACCAACACGTTTAAGATCAACCCCGATAGGCAAATAAAATTGAACTTTAAGAATCGTTTGAAACGTTTTTGCTGACCCTTTTGCTGGGAAGAAATATCGCCAAATGTCCATAAATCATTCCATAAAAAGTTATTCATGATCGCCACCTCTGCGGCGAAAATGGCACTGCGGGTTAAGCCCAAAACCAACACCCCCCGCAACAGATAAAACACCGCCATATTTACAAATACACCAGTCAACCCCACCACGCCAAAGCGGATAAATCGCTGTACTGGCCAAAGGGAAAACCGCAACCGGATCAGGTGTTGAATATATTCGACATATTGTTTCCAAGTCACCTTGCTTTCCCCCGTTTCCCGTTCCCGAAATACATAGCCCACCTCCCCAATCCAGCGAATCCGCCCCCTTGCGGCCACCTCGATGAGAATTTTATAGCCGACGGGACTCATGATCTGTTGGGCGATCGCCTCCCGCCGCACCATAAAATAACCGCTCATCGGGTCAGAAAGTCGCCCAATCACCTCCGGCAAAATCAGCAACCCCAACATCTGCGCCCCACGGGACAAACAACGACGAATCAAGCTCCATTCACTCACACCGCCCCCTTCAATATGGCGACTCCCCACCGCTAAATCGGCTCCCTTCACCATCTCTTGCCACAGATCTAATAACACTTGGGGGGGATGTTGTAAATCCGCATCAATTACGCCTAAAACCTTGCCCCTCGCCGCCTGCCAACCGCGAATCACCGCAGTAGATAGCCCTTTTTCTTCCTGACGACGCATCACCTGTAATTGGGGATATTCCGGCATTAACTGCGCTGCTACTTGCCAAGTTCCATCGGGGCTATCATCATCCACCACAATTAATTCATATTGTCCCGGCAAAATCGGATCGAGCAAATCCGTTAAAATTTGGACAATTTTAGGAATATTATCCCGCTCTTGGTAGGTGGGCAAAATGAGGGAAAATTCTAGGGGTGATCCGGTTGTAGAAGGAACGGCTAAGGAGCCAGTGGGAACGGTTAAAAGATTAGGGTTCATCGTGATTACAAAGAAGGGAAAGGAATGGGCCAAATGAGATGCTGAATGGGCGTGGGGGCGAAGGTTTAAATTTTGCGCCCCTACATCATCATCATTGTTGATAGACTGCTACCGTAAACCGATCAAGATCCATCGTTCCCGCTAATACTTGGGTTGTACTACGGCGATATTTCTTGGTCAGCACAGCATCGACCGCTTGGGCGATCGCCTCCCCCTCCTCCACTGTTTCCGGTGCATCCCAGAGGGGCGCATGGCTTTCGAGCCAAATGACGCGGGGATAGGCTGCATTGCTCAAGGCTAGGGTTAAACTTCCGGCCAGATCGGCGGGCCGCTCGGCTAACACATTCAAGGGCAAATCGGGAGGCAGATAATAGGCCAAGCGCATCACATGGCCCCAAGCTTTGGAATTGAGGGCGATTAAAGTGGGGACAGGTTCCGCCCCGATCAGTGCTGCTAATTGGTGGAACATCCGGCGCGATCGCAGGCTCACATCGCCAACGCTGATCCCCAAGTAGCCGATTAAGCAGAGTGGCAACAGGACTTGAGCCAAGCGTGGCGGTAATTGCGTGAGCCAGAGGGTGAGCAGGAAAAGGCAGCCGGGTAAAATAACGATGAGCGATCGCCCCCAACCAAATCCCAGCGTAAATTTCCCCCCCACCACATCCGCCGCCAACGCTAACCCCAAGGGCAACACCGCCAAAATCAACGCCACCCCCAACAGTTGCCGCTGTTGCCGTCGCCACAAATCCCAGGCCATCCCTACCCCAAAACAGATCACCAATGCTCCCGTCACCGTTGCCAACAAGGGCGGCAAGCTCGTCACCCAATCCCCTAAAACCAACTGAATCCCCAAGGTTTGCACGGTATCGTTCAAATGTTGCCCCGCCGTTGCCCAAAACCCTAAGGGCGTTGAAAATCGGTCAAAATCGGCGTTGCGCATTTGTTGCCGCGTTCCCCACCAAATCCAGGGCAAGGTTAACAATCCCGCGAGGATAAACCGGCCAGCGTGGGCTAGGGTATGGCGGCGATCCAACCACAACACCAAAGCAGCGAGGGCGAGGATGTAGTAGAAAAACAGATAAAACGTCATCAATCCCCCCACCATGCCCCCAACAAATAGGCCCATCCACAACAGTTTGATCCGGCTCAAACTTTGGTTTTCTCGCTGATTGAGGGCAATAATCTGCAACAACGCCCAACTGGTTAACATTGCCCAAAATACCAAAGGGCCATACATCCGCACATTGAGGCTATGGAATAGGTAGTAAGGGTTGAGGCCGAGGAGGGCGGCAAAAATCAGGCCAGCACGGGGATTGAGCAGTTGCCGACCAATACCGTAGGCAAGGGCGATCGCCCCCACACTATACAAACCATTCAAGCTCCGCAACGCCGTCACCCCATTGCCCCACAGCCGCAACCAGAGATGTTGCCCTAGGAAGAATAGGGGGGGATGGGGTTCGCCCGTGAGGCCGCGCAAAAACTGGGCAACAGTGGCAACAATATCCCCTAAACTTTCCTCTATGGGGAGTTGCAAGAGGGCGGTATAGTCCCCTAGGGGGAGGGGCAAATTGCGGGGGGTTTGGTAGGCGGTTTTTTGCCCGGTGGTTAACAGGAGGGATAATACTTCGTCATACCAAAGCTCACGGCTGCCCAAATGGAGAATCCGCAACAAAACCGCAAAGGCGATCGCCATTAGCAATAATCCCAAGGGTGAGAAAATGCGGGCGGGTTTAACCATGGGGGAAGGGTGAGAACATCCCTTTGATCATGGCACAGCCCTTTCACCCCTCACCCCTCCCCTCCCGATTCAGCAACAAAAATCAGCAAACAAGACCATGGCAGATCAACCGAGGCTCTTTATCGGCATTGATGGCGGTGCAACGAAAACCATCGCCCGTGTGGAAACGGCAGAGGGGGAATTATTAGGGATCGGCAAAGGGGGGCCGGCGAATATCCGCCTCGATCCCCTGGGGGCTTGGGCTTCGATTCAAAACGCGATCGCCGCCGCTGCCCACCCCATCCCCCTCGCTGATCCGCAATATGAATGGCATTGCGGCGCAGGTTTAGCCGGGACCCAAGTGCCAGAAGCCTGCGATCGCTTTCTCGCCCTTGAGCATCCCTTCCCCCACATCTACCTCCATTCCGACGGTTATACCTCCTGTTTAGGGGCGCATCGGGGAGCAGATGGGGCGGTGATTGCCATTGGGACGGGGGTTGTGGCCTATCAGATTGAAGGGGAACGGGTGACACGGGTCAGTGGTTGGGGGTTTCCCCAAGGGGATGAGGGGAGCGGGGCCTGGTTGGGTTTGGCGGCGATCCGTTATACCTTGCAATGGTGGGATGGCCGCCGCTCAGAAACGCCGCTCATTGCCCAAGTCTTTGCTCACTTTCAACGGGATGGTGAGGTTTTAATTCGTTGGGCCAATGCTGCCCAATCTCAGCAATTTGCGGAACTTGCGCCTTTGGTGATTGCCGCCGCTCAGGGGGGGGATGAAGGGGCGATCGCCCTCCTCACCGAAGCTGGCCAGGAAATTGGCAAAATTTGGCAAGCCCTTGTTGCGCGGCAACAAAAACCGTTGCCCTGTAGCCTCTTGGGGGGATTAGCGGAGCCTCTCAGGGATTATTTACCCCTGGAAATGCGATCGCACCTTGTCCCGCCCCAAGGGGATGCGGCCCTAGGGGGCATTATTTTTGCTCGGCGGGAGTGGAGCCGCGCAACTGGGTCAGCAGGTGGTTAATTTCTGGAAGGATGAGCTGTTCTAGGGCAAGGGTGACAGCCTTCGTTGAGCCAGGCAGGACAAACACCAAGGTTTTGCCCATCATGCCCCCCAAAGCCTGGGAAGCCATGGCCCGCGAACCCACCTGCTTAAAACTCAACATCCGAAACAACTCCCCAAAGCCGGGGATTGGGGTGGTGAGGAGGGGGGCGATCGCCTCCACTGTTGAGTCACGGGGCGCGATCCCCGTGCCACCATTGGTAATCACCAGATCAATATCCGGATCATCTCCCCAGGCGATCGCTTGGGTGCGAATCTGGTCAGGCTGATCGGCACAAAGATCATAGGCGGCAATTTGATGGCCTTGGGCGATGAGCAAATCTTGAATCACCTGGCCGCTGGTGTCATTGTCCGGAGTGCGGCTATCGCTGATCGTCAGTACAGCACAGCGGGCAATGATCGGTTGATGGTCGGGGTGGGGTTGGGGCATGGGGAGTGGGAAGTGGGGAGTGGGAAGTGGGGAGTGGGAAGTGGGAAGTGGGGAGTGGGGAGTGGGAAGTGGGGAGTGGGGGTTTTAAGTTTGAGGGAGAAGGCTATGGGCGGATTGGTAGGCGGTTAGGGTATCTTGGGCAATTTGTTGCCAACAAAATTGCGCGGCAACGGTTTGGCAACGGTGGGCTAAGGCTTGATACTCTTCAAAACTCAAGGTCAGCAACTCTAGTAACTGATCCGCCATCGCTTCAGGGTTGCCTACCGGGGTGAGCAAGGCGGGATCAACCGGGGTGAGCATCGTTTGCGGGCCAGGGATGTCATAGGCGACGGTGGGAATCCCGGCGGCCAGTTTTTCCAGAATGGCAAACCCAAACCCCTCAATATAGCTGGGAAATGCGCCTACCGTGGTTTCAGTGAGCAATGCGGGTAAGTCTTCGCTGTTGTAGTCTGGGATAATTGTTAAATGTTGCGGATCAGGGATCGCTAATTCTCGCAAAATCACCGCTTGGGGCGATCGCGTCCCTAAAAATTGCACTTGCAAATGGGGCAATGCTGCCCATAACCGTAGCAGGAGCGATCGCCAATCTTGGGATCCCTTCCGCACGCACCAAGTCCCGATAAACGTCAATTGTGGATTTTGCAAACGGGATTGCAAATGGAGGGGCGAAAAATGTTTCGCCCCTACAACGGCCAAAGCCTGCCGCCGCTCCGGAGCTAAACCAAAGGGGAACACCTGACATTTTTCCCCCACCCCCAAGGTTTGAGCCAAATAAGCCGCTTCCGCCGGATTGGGGAGATTAATCAAATCAGCATGGCGAAAACTGGTAAGACAATGGCGAATTTCTTGGCGATCGCGCCATCGTAACAATTGCCACGCCAACCAACCCCGCCAAGTCAATTGTGGCGGTTTTCTCCCCTGATCAAAGGCCACATAAAGGGGATAGAGTCCCACCGATCGCACCACCAACAGGCCCCGATAGTTTAAATCTGCCTTACTAAACGGTAAATTCCCCTGATGGGCATCGATGACATCAAAGCGATCGCCCTCGGCCCGGATAAACTCTCGCGCCTTACTCGCAAAGGACGGTTGCCAAAAGGGAGCGAGGAGGGCTTTAAGTAAACCCCAGCGATCAGTCCCGGCATCTTGCACCGGCTTTGCTGATGCCCCTAAGGCCCGGTGCAGATCAAAAAACTCCACCTCATGGCCCCCATTGCGCCACACCTCTGCTAATTCCAACTGCACCCGTGATCCTCCAAAATTGCGGTTTAAGGGAACGTGCAACATCACTAAAATTCGCAACGGTTGAGCATGATTAATCATTGAGGCAGGAGAGCGAAGCCAGGGGTAATCGTTTGAGCCATCATCGGTTTACCGTCCTGAATTTGGACAATCACAATACTTTTAACGGGATCACCTGTACCCCGAAATCGCAGTGTACCACTCAAACCAGGAAAATCACGAATACTTTGCAAGCCAGATTGAATGGCCTTGGCATCGGTGCGGCCTTCCCGGCGAATGGCCTCAAGGATTAAGCCCAGAGCATCATGGGTGAGGGCAGCGGCGATATTTGGGGCTGTATGGTAGGCACTTTGGTAGGCCTCGATAAATCGGCTGATTTGGGGATTGTTCGGGTCTGCATACCAGTGGGTGGCGTAGTAGCTCCCCTCCAAAGCGAGCAAGTCATGCACCGGGCTATCCCAAGCATCAGCACCGAGGAATGTGGCGGTTAACCCCAGTTCGCGGGCTTGGGTTGTTTGGCGTTGGATTTCTTCTTGATAGTTGGGCAAAAAGAGCAGATCTGGCTCTAGCTCTTGAATGCGGCGGAGGGCGGGGCGAAAATCGGTTTGTTGATCGGTGGTGTAGGTTTCCTCGGCAACGATTTTATCCCCTAAACTGTTGAGCAATTCAGCGTCGTTAATGGGGGTATGATCCCGAATCGCCGCCATAAAAGTATCGGCTAACCCTTGGCTATACACATTGGCAATGTCATAAAGCACGGCAATCCGTTTAGCCTTCAGAGTTTCCTGGGCAAATTGCGCTAAAACTTGCCCCTGCACATCATCGATAAACCCGGCCCGAAACACATAATTTTTCCCGGCGGTGGTGTCGGGATGGGTGGAGGTGGTGCTAATGACGGGGAAGGGGATGGTTTCGGCAAAGTTGGCGACGGGAATCGCGGTATAGCTCAGGGGTAGGCCGACAATGGCAATGACTTGATCCTGAAACATTAATTTTCGCGCCGCGCTGAGGGCTTGATCGGGGCGATCGCCCTCATCAGCCAAGATCAACTCCACCGGCCGCTTCACCCCATAGACTTCTACGCCCCCATCCCGATTCACCGCATCAACCATCAGTTGAGCCGCTTGGGTTGTGGGTAAGCCATCGGTAGCCGCCCAAGTCCCCTGCAAAGGGGCCAAGATCCCGATGCGAAGGGTATCCGGAGGGGTTAGAGTGGGTTGGGAAGGGTTCTGAGAGGTGGAGCGGCGACAACCCCAAAGTTGGGTGAAGCCGAAGCCGACAAGAGCAAGGACAGAACGGCGAGACCAGAACATGGGGGAGGCAGCGATCGGGACGCGAAGAGGAAGGGGAAGATTGCGGTGGTTAAAGACCGGTTTAATCATCGGGGGCATGGCCATGGTGGTGACGATGGGGATCACCCCCTTGTCCCTCTTCCCCTGTTATGCCACAGAATGGGCGGAAATTGAGGCAAGGGGGAAATTGATTGTGGCGGTGAAGGATAACACGCGCCCCTTAGGGTTTCGGGATCCCGATGGGGTGATCCGGGGGTTTGAAATTGATCTGGCCCGCCAATTGGCGTTCATGCTCTTGGGGAATCGGGAGGCGGTGGAGTTCGTTCCCGTCAGCAATGGCGATCGCCTCGACATTTTAAACCGAGGGGAAGTGGATTTCGTCCTTGCTGGCCTCACGGTGACTCCAATGCGATCGCGCCTCGTTTACTTCACCCACCCCTACCATTTCGACAGCACCAGCTTGATCACCCGCCAGCCCGGTATTCGTCAACTGACGGATCTGTGGGGGCAACGGGTTGCTGTCCTGCAAGGTTCCAGTGCGATCGCCGCTCTCCGCCATCGCGCCCCGGATGTCACCCTCGTCGGTGTAGATTCCTATCAAGAGGCAATGACATTACTGGCAACGGGGGAAGCAGCGGCCTTTGCAGGCGATCGCACCATTCTCACCGGCTGGAGCCAGATCTATCCAGAATACCGGGTATTGGGCGATCGCCTCTCCAGTGAACCCTTGGGGGTGGCGATCGCCAAAACCCCCCATAGCGGCCGACTGCTGATCACCTTAAACCAAGCACTGCAAGCCTTAGAGCAATCCGGCTGGTTGGCTGAACGTCGCGCCGCCTGGGGGCTAACCCCCTCAGCCCCTTAAATCCCCAAACCCCAAAGTGAAATCGCCATGGCTGTCCTGAAAGTTCTGTACTATGGTAGGAGGAAGATCCTATGCCCAAACCTGATCTATTGGGGTGCGTCACGGCTACTTATGGAAATCCAAATTTATACAAACACCGCAATTTGGCTTCCTGAAGTCTGGCGCAGACGGTAGGAGATCGATGGATGAAGTCTCAGCAACGTAAAAAGCCGAAAATATTGGTGGTTGACGATGAGCCAGATAACCTTGATCTGCTCTACCGCACCTTTCACCGAGAATACAAAGTCTTTCGCGCCGACAGTGGCCCCACGGCCCTCGATCTGTTGACGCAGGAGCCGGACGTGGCGGTGATCATCTCCGATCAACGGATGCCGATCATGACCGGCACAGAATTTCTCAGCCTTACAGCGGTGCAGTACCCGGATATTATTCGGATTTTGCTCACCGGCTATACCGATGTGGATGACCTCGTTGAGGCGATCAACAGCGGCAAGGTGTTTAAATACGTCACCAAACCCTGGGAAGCGGAACACCTCAAGGGCATTGTGCGCCAAGCCCTCGACACCCACAACGTCCTCAAAGTCCGCACCGAAGAACTTTGCCGCTCCCTCAAGCGGGAAACCCTCCTTAACACCGTTACCAATACGATCCGCAATGCCCAGCATGGCCGCCGAGGGGAATCGCCCCTGCGGGAGGTGTTACAAACCATCGTCAACACCGTCGGGCATTTGCTCGATGTGGATGTTTGTATCCTCCGCACCCGGGCCGATGAAGATGGCGATGGCGAGGTGTTTCGATACCAAAAAACCACCACCGCCTTAACTGTAGACCAATGCGCCGCCATGGTTTGGGAAACGGAGGAGGTGATGGTGATTCAGGATGTCCAGGCCGATCCCCATTGCAGCGGTGAATCATCGGAACAGGTCGCCCGTCGAGCGGCCTTTGTCGCCGCTGGAGTCACTTCAACATTGATTGTGCCGCTGATGGCCCAAGCGGATTTAGTGGCGGTGTTAGCCCTCCATCGTTGTAACTTGGAACATCCTTGGGAGGATGATGAAATTCAATTGGGGGTGATGGTGGCGGATCAGGCGGCGTTGGCCATTTCCCAAGCCCAAGCCTATGAGAAAGTCCAGGCTTTGGCGAAACGGGAGGCGTTAATTAATACGATCACTGCGGCGATCCGCTCGACGCTGGATCCTCAGGAAATTTTTATGGCGATTACCAAGCAATTGGGGACAACGTTGGAGGTGGATGGCTGCGCTCTCTCGCTGTGGACGGAGGAAGATGAATATGTTCAATGTGTGGGGTTATACGATCGCCACACCAGCGGGGAAGCCGTCGATGTGGTGAACCCCAATTTGCCCCAATCCCTCGCCCCGATTACCGGCAATCCGGTTTTGAAAACCGTCTTACACACGAAAGAGGCGGTGGTGATTGAGGATATGCAGACCGAAGCCCAGCCCAGTGATGAGTATGGGAGTGATTTGCCGTTGCGATCGCCCGCCCGCGCTCTGCTCCTCGTTCCCCTGTTGGTGGATGGCAAAATCATTGGCAGTATTAGCCTCCGTCAAAGTGATGCCCCCCGGATTTGGTCAAATTCTGATCTAGAGTTGGCTAAATCCGTGGCTTCCCAGGCGGCGATCGCCGTCCAACAATCCCACCTTTACCAAAAAACCCGCCAACAAACCGAGCGACTATTAGAACTCGATCGCCAAAAAAACGAATTTTTCCAAAATATTTCCCACGAATTCCGCACCCCCCTCACCCTGATGATCGGCCCCTTGGAGGCCGCCAACCATCGCAACCAACCCCTCCCCACCGATCAAGCCCAAATTGCCCTACGCAATGCCCGCCGCCTGTTGCGGTTAGTGAATCAACTGTTAGATTTACAACGCCTCGATGCGGGGCGGATGCAGCCCAAGTTCCGCCCCTGTAGCCTGACGGAATTTGTTGAGCAAATTTTAGAAACCTTTCGGCCCTATTGCGATCGCAAAGGTATCCAATTGGTAAGCGACCTCGGAGCCTGTGAAGGGGTCTATCTCGATCTCGAAAAATTCGACAAGGTGGTCTACAACCTCCTGTCCAACGCCATGAAATTCACCGACCCCCAAGGCCGGATCACCGTCACCGTCAAGCCCGCAGGCTCCTACGTCTGTCTAGAAGTTTCCGATACGGGCATCGGCATTGCCAATTCTCAAATCCCCTACCTCTTTGATCGCTTTCGCCAAGCCGAAGGCTCCGTCAACCGCTCCTACGAAGGCACAGGCTTAGGATTAGCCCTCGTCAAGGAAATCGTCGAACTCCACGGCGGCCAAGTCACCGTTCAATCCATCCATCAAACCAGTTTGCAGCCGGGCCAAACCTCCGGAACCACCTTCACAATCTGGCTTCAGCAAGGGGCCACCCACCTCCCCCCCGATCAAATCCTCGAAGTCAAGAGCGAAGTCCAAGTCTCCCGCTCGGAGGTCGAGTTAGCAGATTTAGCCGCCGAGTTACAGAACGAAGCCCCACCCCTTCCCGATCTCCCCACCGAACTGCCCAGGGAGGCCAATCCAGGCATCCCCACAGCCAATCAACTGATTTTAGTCGTTGATGACAATGCCGATCTGCGCAGTTATGTCTCCTACATTCTCACCTCAGCGGGTTATCCCGTTTGCACCGCCCGCAATGGTGCTGAAGGCTATCAAGTGTTAGAAGCCCAACGGCCCAAACTGATTATTAGTGATTTAATGATGCCCAAGGTGTCCGGTTTGGATTTAATCCAGATGGTGCGGGGCAATCCAGAATTGCGCGGCACGCCGATTATTTTACTCACGGCTAAAGCTGATGAGGGGAGCCGCATTGAAGGGACGGAGCAGGGGGCTGATGCCTATTTATCGAAACCCTTTAATGATCGCGAACTTTTGGCCAGTGTGCGCAATATGTTGGCGCTGAAAGCCAATGAGGAGCACATGAAGGAAATTAACGCCTACCTCACTGAAGCGGTGTTAAAACGGTTCTTACCGCCGGAAATGGTGCGGCGGGCGGCCCAAGGGGATATGACCCTAGAACTGGATCCGGAACCCCGGTTAGTGACAATTTTGTTTAGTGATATTGTCGGGTTTACCCAATTGTCAAATCGTTTGGAATCGCGGGGCATTGCTCAGTTGCTCAATGAGTATTTAGAGGCGATGACTCAAGCGGTGTTTGAGAATGGCGGGGTGGTGGATAAGTTTATGGGGGATGCGATTTTGGTGCTTTATGGTGCGCCGGAATTCCTTTCTCCGGAGGAGCAGGCGCGGCGGGCGGTGGCGACGGCGCGAAGTATGTATCGGGTTTTGGATGGGTTAAATGAACGGTGGCGTAGGCAGGGGATTATTGGCCCCGATGGGCCGCCGCCGGTACGGTTCCGCTGTGGTATCCATCAGGGGGAGTCGGTGGTGGGGATGTTTGGCAGTGAGCATCGGGCGGATTATACGGCGATCGGCCCGCCGGTGAATATTGCCTCCCGTCTCCAGGAGGCGGCCCAACCGAATAGTATTCTTGTTTCGGAAACGGTGGCGCAGTTGTTGGCTTCTACGGAGGTGGAAAAGTTCCAATCTTTGACGCTCAAGGGGATTGATCAGCCGGTTTTGGCCTATTGGGTGAAGAAGGATGTTTAAAGCTGAAATTGAGTCAGGATTCAAATGGTGCGTCAGCCGTTGAGCTATTTGTTGGCGTTATGGGTTAATCAATCTGACGCACCCTACGATTCTGCCTCCCTTTCCTCAACGGGCGGCAGAGCCGCCTGATGCCCATGCCATGGCAGAGCCGGAGTTTTTTGATTTGGCTTACGTCTTGAAGACTTTGGGCCTGTTGAACCTCTTCAATCACTTTCTTAATTTTTGACAAGGTTTGACGATCAGTTATTTTAGTCAGGTCTTTTTGAAAGCTCTTTTTGAACTCAATTTGCATCGTTACTGTTCCAGGATTTTAAAAATCTCATCGTGGCTAACAGTTTCTGTTTGTTCACCTTCTTTGATGGCGTTAATCATGCCAATGTTTTCAATGACATCGGCTAAGACTTCGGAAAACAGTTCTTTTTCTTCTTGAATGAGTTCAAAGATGGCTATTTTTAACAGGTCTTTGAGTTTGCTTTCATCTAAAGTAAGTTGGTTCATTTTTCGTTGGAATCCCAATAGGTTGAAGGGGTGAGTGAGGGGGTGATTTTAAAAACAACGGGATTGACGGCGGTGGAGTTGGGGCAATTGCGGCGGGAATTGGGGTGAATCTGCGGGTTTAGGATGTGGTGATATTTTGCAGATTAGCATGGTGGCATGGTGCGTCAGTCGTTAAGTTATTTGTTGGCGTTATGGGTTGATCGATCTGACGCACCCTACGATTCTACGGTTCAATTGTAGGGTGCGTCAGATAGGATCAATGATGATATTTGATGATGGGTTTGTTTCTGACGCACCGTTTTCTTCTTCTGTTTGTTCGCCTTCTTGAATGGTGTTGATCATGCCCATGTTTTCGTTGGCAGGGTCTAAGTTTTCGGAGGAGAGTTCTGGGTGTTGTTGAATGATTTCAAAGATTACTTTCCTTAATAGATAGGTGATTTGATCTTCGTCTAAGTCGAGTTGGTCTAAATCAATTTCGTCCATTTTGGGTCAAGATTTAAAGGGGTTGATGATAATATGATTGGTTTTGATTAAAAAAATTGGAGGTAGCCATTTAGGCTACCCAACCAGCTATTGCTGGGGAGTTGTACTCCTATGTTAATAAAATCGGCGGTGGGGGTCAAGGGGGGGTGATGGGCATTCGGGGGGGGGCGGTTTGCCAGAGGAGGGCGATTTCTTGGGGGGTGAGTTGGTAGGCTTGGTTGATGAGGTGGTTGAGTTGGTGTTCGAGTTGGGTGATGGTGGGGTTACGGGTGAGGATTTGGGGGGCGAGTTCGTTGTAGGCTTCTTTGGCTTGGCGGCGGGCGGTGGGGCCGAAGTTGTCGCCTTTGGGTTTGCGTTTGGTGAGTTCTTTGATAAATTCGTCTTGGCTGAGTTGGCTAAAGTTTTCGAGTTTGCGGCCAGGTTTATCAATGTTGTGTTCGGTGCGGAGCCAGTCGATGAGGTCGCGGTGGTTTTGTTGGTTGGTTTTGGTGAGTTCGATCAGTTGAGCAACGCGGGGTTCTACTTGGGCGCGAATTTCAGGGGTTGGGGTTGCAATGGGGAGGTTTTCAAAAAGATAACCCATTGGGCTAATTGCACCCGATAACATTTGGGTAAAGTAGCGATGACTATACCACCAAATGATCGGGGAGTTCAGGCAAGCGATTAAGTACAAATCACCACAGGGCAAAATAAACGTTTTATCATTGCCATAATTGCCAGAATCATCAAAAGCATATTGTGGTAATGTTTGAATCACTTGATAGATTATTTTTGGTGATTCAAAATTTTGATAATAAATACAGGCCCTAAGTTCCCACCAATACTTACCTTGATCTTTCCTTTTTTTTAGCTGCTTTTCAAACTTTTTTAGATGTTCATATAAACTAGGATAGTTTTCTTTGAAGCTATTTTCAGCATCTGCTTCTAATTCAAAATTAGTCCAAGGCCAGTTATGATTTACGCTGGATTTTAATAAAATAATCCATAAATTTTGCCATTCTGGACTCCATCGCTTAACATCCTGACCTCGTAAATAAGGCTTAATGATTTCCGCTGATTTAGGATCAGCTTTAACTAGCTTCCTTTTAGTTTCATCATCAATCAAAAATGCTTCATTAAATCCTGTTTTAATCCCATAACAAGGCTTAACCCCCGCAAACTCCGTTAACGGCACACCCACAGCCCGAATCTTTGCCATCAAACCATCCACCGCAGGCGGTTCCAAACTCCAAGCCTGCTCAGAAAACCGCGACCAAGGCACAGCATAACCCGCCTGCCGTACATATTGAGGGAGATTAATTTGAGCCAACGCCTCACGGGGAACCGGACAAATCAAAACATCCTGATCCCCCACATCCCCCGCCACCTTTCGCCCCACCACAATACAAGGAAACGTATCCGCATCCTCAAAAATTGGCGCATGGCCAAAATCAATAATCTCCTCCATCACCACCCGATCCCGGAAAAACCCCCGCAACCGCTCCCCATACCCCGCCCGTAACCACTTATTCGTCACAATATAGGACAACACCCCGCCGACTCGGAGCAAATTAACCCCCTTCTCATAAAAATAAGTATAAAGATCCGCCACCCCATCATAAGTCTCATAATTCCCCTGTAAATACCCCTTAAACGGCGCAATAAACTCCTGCCGTACATAGGGCGGATTGCCAATCACCACATCAAAACCCCCCGCCGCAAACACATCCGGAAAACTCCCCACCCAATCAAACCCCAACGGATCAACCCCCCGATCCCCAATCAAAGAATTGCCCTGACAAATATTGCGATCCAAATCCGCCAACTTTTGCCCCCGCTGCGCCGTCTGCAACCATAGCGATAACTTCGTAATCTCCACCGACTCCGACGATAAATCTACCCCGTATAAATTCCCCCGCAAAATCAACGGATACACCACCCCCGGATCAAAAACTTCCCCCAAATTGCGATAAACCCGCTGATATTCCTGCACCAAAAAATCAAACGCCGCAATCAAAAACGCCCCCGACCCACAAGCCGGATCACACACCTTTAACGGAATCAACACCTGATCTAAATATCGCCGCCAAAAATCTCCCTCAACCGCCCCTAACGCCTCCTCCTTTCGCGCCAAAACTCCCCCCACCGCCACCCCGACAATGTAACGGGTAATATAGGCCGGCGTATAAAAAACCCCCTGCTTTTTCCGCTTCCCCTGCTTCGCGTTATACACCTCCCCCCGCGCCAACGCCTGCAACTCTTCCAAATCCGTCACCGACTGCTCAAAAATCCGCCCCAAAATATCCACCGAAACCTCTTCGGCATAATCAAACCGCGCCAAATTCTTCATCTGATCACAAATCGGATCAGTCACCGTTAACACCTCATCCAAAACCGGATCAAACCGAAACAAACCGCCGTTATATTCCGGAATCGGCGGATCATCCGGTTTCCCCTGATCCACCCAACGAAATACGGCTTTAAAATTCTCCCAAATTGGTCGCGGCAAATAGGGATCACGGTGAGCATGGGCATTCCGGATCGTATGGCGCGGCAATAAATCTCGATCCTCACAAAACGCCACAAACAACACCCGATCTAACGCCTTTTGCGCCTTCTCCACTAAAACTAATTCTCGATTCGGTAAATCCTGCGGCCCATTGAACTTAAAATGATTAACCAACTCGATCCGCAACTGCTTATATTCTTGATAAAGCGATGCTGTCACCTCCGTTTCTTGCTGATCCGACTCCACCAATAACCGATCAATCCGTGAATCCTGATCCGCTTGAATCGGTAAAAAATTCGCCCGACACAACAGATAAAAAAACCGCTTAAACTGCTCCAAATCTCCCAAACTCACCAGATCAAACACCTCTGCATAAACCGGCGTTTTATCCACATGGTAAAGGCGAATTTCTCGATAATTCGAGACAATCACCCACTTACAACCCGCCGTATAATTGGCATAACGCCACCCCTGATCCACCGCCGATTCCTTCCGGCCCCCCGCCTTATCCAAATCCGCCTTCGTTCCCTTCAATTCAATGGGAGCCACCAACCGCCCCGCTAACTTCGTCTTGCCCTGCTCCGTATGAGTGGCGGTAAATAGCCCGATCGCCCCATCAGCAGACCCGCCCCCATCAGAAATCGTCCGCTCCGCATAAAGCTCCCAAGTTTCCCCCGCCCCCCCAATCACCGAGCGATAGCCTAATACATCCTGAAAAATATCCCGCAAAAAATCCCCATGGAGGGAAACCTCTGTCATTTGATCCAGCGTCCCCGATGCCAAAGTGGTGATCCATTGCTGGAGAATGGCGTGGCGATCGCCCAGATCCAACGGAAACGCATACTGGCCAACGCGATTGTTCACCAACTTGGCCTGAAAAAGGGGGTTTACAGTAGACATAAGCAACCAAAACGAGCAGACGTACCCCCAAGATAACCCAAGATTTGTTCTAACATTTGATCATTCCGGTTTTTGATTGCTGATGAACATCCCCATTCCCGAAGATCTAGAACACCGTCTTCAGCCCCATTTTCCCCAACTTTACCAATGCGCTTTGGAGGCGATCGCCCTCGAAGCCTACAAAAATTGTTTAATGAGTGCTGCTGAAGTCCAAGCCCTGCTTCAGCTTCCCTCCCATCTTGCCACTGATGCCTTTCTCAAACAGCACGGGGCTATTCGCTCTCTCACCCTAGAAGACATTCAGCAAGACATTCAAACCCTTGATCGAGTTCTCCATGATTGTTCTTTGTGACACCTCTCCGATTTGCTATCTTCTTCTTATGGGTTAGGAGGATTCGTTGATTTTCCAAGGGCGATCGCTCAACTGCAAACAACTTCATTTCATGTTTCCCAATCTCTCGTTCAACAACTTCTTGAGGATTATTACCGCCATGTCCAACACCCCTAAATTACATCAAGCATAAATCCCATAGATTAGAATGGGAGAAATCCATAACGAGAAGAGAATCATGGAACGTCGTCAATTTTTAAGCTGGGTGGGCGTAGGAATGCTGGCCAGTTCTTTACCCTTTGCTCTGGCAGCCTGTAGCCCAGAGGGGGAAGACACAGAAGCAGAAGCAGAGAATCCTGATCAGAGTGAAGCGATCGCCCCTCTGGAAACCACCGTCGATGATCAAGGTTTTCAAGCTTTAGCGACCCGTGAACAGCTTGATCTCGGCCCTGTACTGGTGACAACGGCCACTGTGCCGGTGTTCATCTTTGAAGCCGATGGGGAAATGGTTGCTCTCAACCCCACCTGTACCCATAAGGGTTGTACAGTCGAGTTGCAGGAAGATGGGACATTCCTTTGTCCCTGTCATGCTGCGAAATTTACCGCCGATGGGAAAGTAACCGATGGCCCTGCTGACGCGCCTCTCCCGGTTTTTGAAGTGAAGGCAGAGGGCGATCGCATTTTGGTCAAAGTCGGCGCTTAAGCCCTCACCTCCAACCCTGCTCTGGGCAATCCAGTTGGATTGTTAATTCGCTTGGGGGCGAAAATTGGCTTGGGGGCGAAAAATTTTTCGCCCCTACGGGGTGAGGAGTAGGCCGACAATCAACAATAACCCACTCCAAAAATGGAGCTTTACGGCAACAAACTTGCAGTTTTTAATCTGTTCCGGTTGGTCGTGGTATTGCTGCACTTGGCGCATTAATTGCCAAGCAATGGGCAATGTTAAAAAAATCAAGCCGGTTCCCAAGGGTAAAACTGCTGTGATTAACCCCAATCCATAACCTCCAAAACAGAGAATTAGCCCCCAAGTTAAGAGCTTTTCCCCCCGTGCTGTGCCGAGGCGGACAATGGGCGATCGCTTCCCAGCGGCGAGATCATCGGCTACTTGATGAAAATGGGAGCAAAATAAAATTAATGTTGTGGTGAATCCAATAAACAGGGCGACGGCGGCGGCGAGGGGCGAAAATTCTACCCCTTGGGAATAGAGGGCGGCGGCGATCGCCATCGGCCCAAAGGTGACAAAACAAATCGGCTCCCCCAAACCCAAATAACCCCACCGAAAAGGCGGCCCTTGGTAGGCATAGCCTAGGCTACAGGCTACCAAAATCAGGGCCACAATCCGCCAATCCTGGGCCAGGTAGGCAACGGTTAAAATACTCGCCACCCCCAAGAGTAAACAGAGCAGACTTAACCACAAGATCAAAGATTTTTTTTGGGTTAAATTCACTACAGAATGGGCTTTATTGGCATCAATGCCAGTTTCAGCATCAAAAACATCATTACTCAAATTTTCCCAAGCTAAAACGGCAATGGCTCCCCATAAAAAGAGGCCAAAAATCAGCCCGTTAATCTGTTGATGTTCTCGATAAGCGATGGCTGTGCCTAGGGCAATGGGAATCACGGCAACACTATACATCGGCAGTTTAATCGCTGCCCACCAAAGTTGCCTACGAGCAGGATAGGATGCGGAAAGATTCGGTGTTACTGGAATAGTCATTGCCGCAGAAAACGTGATTTAAGGTAATTTAACGTGATTTAAAATCATCGCATCTCACAAACCATTCTGTAAAAAATTGATCATTGCCATGATTAATTGATCTCCTTCCTTTGCCAGTTCCGCTATCATAGGCGTATTCCCACCTAGACGGCTTCCCCTCCTTAGACATACCATTAAGTTCTGCTCAAAATTAAAAAATTATAAGAAATTTTACGTTTTTCTATGGCCGTTCTTCCCTATCGTTTTTCTCCGGCATACGATGCGCGAGAACTTCAGTCTCTCTTTAGGGTGGCTTCGGTGCAGGCCCAGCAACGCCATTGCCCCCAAATTTTAAGCCTCACTTCTCCCCTCCTGCCTGGGGTTGACCCCTTGGCCTTGCTCCACCATAACCCCTTGCAGGGTAAACCGGCGATCTATTGGGAGAACCCCAGCCGGGGGGAGGCGATCGCCGCCATTGGTCAGGTGGAGGGGGTGGGGTTAAGTGGAGGCGATCGCTTTTGCCAAGCGCGGCAGTGGCTCCAAACTTTTGAGCAACACCTGATCCAGGGGGGGGATTTAGATCTACCCTTTAGTGGTGTTCATACCTTCGCGGCGTTTACGTTCACGCCCCACCGCGCCCCCTTGGGCTATGCTCCGGCGATGTTGTGTGTGCCTCAAATCCAAGTGGCCCGTCGCGGCGATCGCGGGGTTTGGGTGTATAACGCCCGCATTGAACCCACAACGACGCTGACGGGGTTTCTGACCCAATGGGCTCAGGGGGAAGCCCTGATCCAAAACCTGATTCAAGGGGTGGATTTCTGCCACGAAACCTTGGCCCGGCCTGGCCATGGTGGCACGATTACCCAAACGCAGCATTTTCCCCAATTTAAACAGGCGGTGGCATGGGCTTTAGAGGCGATCGCCGCTGGGAAGTTGTCGAAAATTGTCATGGCCCACGCCGTCGATCTTGTCAGTTCGCAACCCTTCGCCGTCGTCACTGCTTTAGCTGCCCTCCGCCGCCATCACCCTGATTGTTATACCTTTGCCTTCACCAATGCCCAAGGCCATAGCTTCATTGGTGCGAGTCCCGAACGACTAATCCGCATTCATGGCGGGATCTTGCAAACCGATGCCCTGGCTGGCTCTGCCCCAAGGGGAGAAACCCCTGAACTCGATGCCCATTTAGCCCGGCAATTGCTTACCTCGGATAAGGAAAGGCGGGAACATCAAGCGGTGAGTGATTACATTACTCAAAGATTGGTGGCCTTGGGTTTAGACCCGGTGCGATCGCCGCTACAACTGCGGCAACTGCGGCAAATTCAACACCTTTGGACTCCGATTACTGCCCCCGTCCCTCCCAACCTTCACCCCCTCGATATTGTGGCGCAACTCCACCCCACCCCCGCCGTTGCCGGTGTGCCGATGGCGGTAGCCTGTGACCATATTCAACGGTATGAAGGGGGCGATCGCGGTCTCTACGCGGCTCCCATCGGTTGGCTCAATGCCCAAGGTGGCAGTGAATTTATTGTCGGGATTCGTTCCGCTTTAATTCGCGGTCAACAGGCAAGGCTCTACGGGGGAGCCGGAATCGTTGCCGGTTCTGACCCGGAGCGGGAATTAGGGGAAATTCAATTGAAGTTACAAACCATGCTTAAAGCCTTGCTGTGATTTGAAGGGGAAACCCAGGATGAAAGGGCGAAAGTCAGGGCGAAAAATTTTTCGCCCCTACCCTATGGGCGAGGGGAGCGGACTAAAGTCCGCACTACGAACAATTTTTCTACCCATTCCCCATTCCCCATTCCCCATTCCCCATTTCCCATTCCCTGTTCCCTATTCCCTATTCTCCAAACGTAATCTGTCCCGTCTGCACCTGGTCAAAAACTTGATTCACTAACTGCCGTTGGGCCGGAGTGGTTTTGCTCATCGTTAAAAACCGGGTCATTAATTGGAAATAATCGGTGCGACTGACCTGGCCCGTTTCTAAAATATAGGTGATTTGATCTTCTAGGGGCAGTTCATTGCCCTGGGTTGGATGATTTACCATGGGATGTAGTCCTCTTGTTGGGAAAATTTTTTCATGGATATTCGTCGTGTTCCTGTCCTCTCTGATAATTATATTTTCCTGCTCCATGATCCCGCCCGAGGTGAGGCAGCAGTGATGGATCCGGCTGAGGCTGAACCGGTGTTGGTGGAGTTAAAGGCCTTGGGAGCAAACTTAGTGGCAATTTTCAACACCCATCACCACCATGATCACATTGGGGGCAACCGACAACTGAAACAGGCCTTTCCCGACCTCTGTATCTATGGTGGAGCAGGGGATCGGGGGCGGATTCCAGGGCAGGATGTGTTTTTGCAGGAGGGCGATCGCCTTCAGTTTGGCGATCGCCCCGCCCAAGTTTTTGATGTTCCCGGCCACACCCGCGCCCACATTGCCTATTATTTTCCCCCCACGACAGCGGATCAACCGGGGGAACTATTCTGTGGCGATACGATTTTTAGTGGCGGTTGTGGTCGTCTCTTTGAAGGCACACCGGCCCAAATGGTGGCCTCTTTAGGAAAATTGCGCCATTTGCCCGATCAAACCCGTATCTGGTGCGCCCATGAATACACCGCCAATAATCTCAAGTTTGCCCTGACCATTGCCCCCCAGTCTCCCGCCATCCAAGGGCGTTATCAAGCGGTGCAAACCCTCCGCCAAACTGGCCAAGCCACGATTCCCACCTGGCTGAGTGTGGAGAAGCAAACGAACTTATTTTTGCAATGGGATGATCCGGCTTTGCAAGCGGCGATGAACACCAATGATCCGATCCAAGCTTTTAGCCGGCTCCGGGGCAAAAAAGACCAGTTTTAGCAATGCGCTGTTCTGGATGACTCTAAAAACAGGGGGGATCGGACTGAGCGATCGCATCAGCTTAGGGGCAAAGTAAAAATTTTTTCGCCCCTACCGCCTGAAGGCAGGTTGATTCCTCAGCAAAAACCCCCCTTGAAAAGGGGGGCAGGGCGATCGCCGGTCGAGACTCTATTCCTCGTCGTCCTCTTCTTCGTCTGTGGGATAGACAAAGCTATTGGAGCGGCCGGTGAGGACGGATTTCCCTTGGGAAAGTGCTTTTTGAGCAGCGAAGGCGGCCTTGCGCTTCCAGTTAGCACGGCGTTGATCTCGTTTGCCGTTGGAGGTTTTCTTTTTGGGGACTGCCATGATGTCGTTTGGGGCTATTTACTATCGCGATCCCCCATTATACAGATATACACCAAATTCTGAATAGAGACGATTGACGGAAGCGGGGGGCGATCGCTCCCCTTGGGCAGGATTAATCATTTTTTTGTCCCATTCCCCCACAGACTAGGGCATACTGAAGGCTAAGGATCGATCAAAAATCTTGGGCTGCGGGTCAATTCAGGCTCAAATCCCCCCAGAAGTCTAAGCTAAAATCCATCCAAACCATGACGAGAGTGTAAAGCTCAGTTGAATCATTTGAGAGAATGGGCCAATGATTGAAATGACCGTTGCGGGGATTGCCCTTGATGCCTATACCCGGAGTCCAATAGTCTTACTCAAGGATGGTTCCGACCGTCGCGCTTTACCGATTTGTATTGGTCAAGACCAAGCCAAGGCGATTATTGGCGCGATTGAAAACCACGAACCTCCCCCTCGCCCCCTCACCCATGATCTGATTGGCAACATTTTTGATAGCTTCAGCCTGAATCTCACCCGGATTGTGATCCATTCCCTTCAGGACAACACATTTTATGCGGTGCTTTGCCTCCAGCAGGGGGAGGATACTCATGAAATTGACTGTCGCCCCAGTGATGCGATCGCCATTGCTCTCCGTACCCATAGCCCGATTTGGGTGATGGAGGAGGTGGTGGCGGCGGCTTCGATTCCGGTGGATCGGGAAGCGGATGAGGAGGAGCGGCAGGCATTCCGGGATTTTCTCGCCAACCTCAGCCCAGAGGATTTTAAAAAGATGAATCGCCAACCGGGTAACGGTGAATCCTAAGGGGTAGCACCTCACCCATGGACTATCGCCGCTTTGGTAAAACCGGACTGAATCTCTCCGTTTTTTCCCTTGGGACGATGCGGGGGTTGGGGGATTTTCGGCAATTTCGCGCCACGGTGGAGGCGGCGATCGCCCTAGGGGTTAACCACATTGAGACGGCCCAAGCCTATGGCAATAGTGAGGTTTACCTGGGGAAAATTTTACGGGACTTGCCGGCCTTGGTGGGCGATCGCCTCGTTCTCACCACAAAACTGCTCCCTGGCCCTGATTTACGGGAAAGATTGGCACAATCGCTGCAACGGCTCCAGCGCGATCGCCTCGATTGTTTAGCCATCCACGGCCTCAACACCCCCGACCATCTCCATTGGCTCAAAACCTCAGGTCTCGCCCAATTAGCGGCCATCAAAGCAGCGGGGTTAGTCCGGTTCATCGGATTTTCCACCCATGGCCCCCTAGATCTGATCTTGGCAACCTTGGCAACCCACGCTTTTGATTTTCTCAACCTCCATTACTACACCTTTTTTCAACGCAATGCGCCAGCGGTGCAATGGGCCCAGGAGCAAGATTTAGGGGTCTTGATTATTTCTCCTGCCGATAAAGGGGGGCAACTCCATCAGCCGCCGCCGCAACTGGTGGAACTTTGCGCCCCCCTTTCCCCCTTGGGTTTGAATTATCGCTTTTTACTCTCCGATCCCCGGATTACCACATTAAGCCTAGGAGCGGCAACGCCGGAGGAGTTAATTGCGCCCCTAGAATGGGGAGATCGCACCCACCCCCTCACGGCGCAGGAAACGCAAATTTTTAACCGTTTAGCAGGTGCATTACCAGAAAACTTGGGTACAACTCAATGCCATCAATGCTATGCCTGTTTACCTTGCCCAGAAGCCATTAATATCCCGGAACTCTTGCGGTTGCGGAACTTAGCCCTCGGTTATGGCATGACCGGGTTTGGCCAGTACCGCTATGGCATGGTGGAAAAGGCGGGCCATTGGTTTCCGGGCAGAAGGGGCGATCGCTGCACCGATTGCGGCGATTGCCTACCCCGTTGCCCCACTCAGTTGCCCATTCCCGATCTCTTGCGACAAACCCATGATTATTTAACCGGGTCGCCCCGCCGTCGGTTGTGGGAGGATTGAAGGATTGAAGTGGGATTTGAGAAGTGGGATTTGAGGGGGGCGATCGCCACGACTAACCCCCTTGGTACAATAATCCCACTCCATCTAAGGGCAGCCCATGAGCGAAACCATCTTTAGCAAAATCATTCGCCGGGAAATTCCCGCCGATATCGTCCACGAGGATGATCTCTGTCTTGCCTTCAAAGACATTAATCCCCAAGCCCCCACCCACATCCTGATTATCCCCAAAAAACCGATCCCCCGCCTCTCAGAAGCCAGCAGCGCAGATCATGCCATCCTCGGACATCTCCTCTGTATGGTGCAAAAAGTTGCCGCTGAAGCCGGCCTAGCCAACGGCTACCGGGTGGTGATTAACAACGGTAACGATGGCGGTCAAACCGTCGATCACCTTCACCTCCACATCCTCGGCGGGCGGGCCATGGCCTGGCCCCCCGGCTGATCCGCCCATGGGGAATCCGTTTGTGGGATGGATTGGGTATGGGAGCGAAAAATTTTTCGCCCCTGCTGATGCGGCTTTCCGGCAATTCTGAGAAATTTCTGAATTAGTCCTTTACGATTCGCAATGTTTGTTCTAACATTAAGCTCAAGCGGTTCAGCAAAATATGCAGCCGCCCGTTTGTCAAAAACATCATAAGTTATCATTCAAACCATGACGACAACCCTTCAAGCCCAACAAAGCGCCTCCCTCTGGGAACGCTTTTGTCAATGGGTGACAAGCACCAACAACCGCCTCTATGTGGGCTGGTTCGGTGTCTTGATGATCCCCACCCTCTTGACCGCCACCACCTGCTTCATCATCGCCTTCATCGCTGCTCCCCCCGTGGACATCGACGGCATCCGTGAACCCGTGGCCGGTTCCTTGCTCTACGGCAACAACATCATCTCTGGTGCTGTTGTTCCCTCCTCGAATGCGATCGGCTTGCACTTCTACCCCATCTGGGAAGCCGCTTCCCTCGATGAGTGGCTCTACAACGGTGGCCCCTACCAACTGGTGATTTTCCACTTCCTGATCGGCATCTTTTGCTACATGGGTCGTCAGTGGGAATTGAGCTATCGGTTAGGGATGCGTCCCTGGATCTGCGTTGCTTACTCCGCACCCGTTTCCGCCGCCTCTGCCGTGTTCCTCGTCTACCCCATCGGTCAAGGTTCCTTCTCGGATGGTATGCCCTTGGGTATCTCCGGAACCTTCAACTTCATGTTGGTGTTCCAAGCCGAGCACAACATCCTGATGCACCCCTTCCATATGTTGGGTGTGGCGGGTGTCTTCGGTGGTGCTTTGTTCTCCGCCATGCACGGTTCCTTGGTGACTTCCTCCTTAGTGCGGGAAACCACCGAAATTGAAAGCCAAAACTACGGCTACAAATTCGGTCAAGAAGAAGAAACCTACAACATCGTTGCAGCCCATGGCTACTTCGGTCGTCTCATCTTCCAATATGCTTCCTTCAACAACTCCCGCGCTCTGCACTTCTTCTTAGGTGCTTGGCCCGTGATTGGGATTTGGTTCACCGCTCTCGGTGTGTCCACGATGGCATTCAACCTCAACGGGTTTAACTTCAACCAGTCTGTTTTGGATTCTCAAGGTCGCGTCATCAACACCTGGGCAGACATCCTCAACCGCGCTAACCTCGGTTTTGAAGTGATGCACGAACGGAACGCCCACAACTTCCCGTTAGATTTAGCTTCTGCTGAGTCTGCGCCTGTGGCTCTCACCGCTCCTGCGATCAACGGTTAAGATTGACGGTTTAACAACCTAATCCATAACTGTATAAAGCCCCCTCATTACGAGGGGGCTTTATTTTATGTCTGATATCTAAACCCAAAAAATAAACCCGGTGAATTTACTACCCTACTCCGAAAATGCTGTAGTTGACATTCGCAAACTCCGAGACTACTGCCTTAACCCAAATCATGATGATGGTAAGCACAAAGCCCGGTTATTTGCTTCGGTTTTAGGAATAACGGATGTTGATGCCGAAGACTTACGCCAAATTCTGCTCAAAATTGTGAAAACCCAAGCAGCTTATCCAGGACGGCAAGATGCATATGGGAAACGTTACACTATAGACTTCACAATTGAATGGCAAAATAGAACCGCAATTGTTCGCAGTGGCTGGATTATTGAAAATAATTCTGATATTCCAAGATTAACAACTTGCTATCCTTTGTATAGCGGTAGCCAAGGTGGTTAAGTTTTGTAATCAAAACCAAGGCGGAGCAGACTGAAGTCCGCACTACAAACTGAGTCCTAATGATTCTGTCTAGTGCTGTAGTTTTGGAAGTGATATGCAATGAAAATGGATACTGTCAAGTTACTGGATGTGGTTGCTTTGATCGTTGATCTCCCACAATACAATTTATGGCGGGGACAGGTAGGTACGGTTGTTGAACTTTTAGCCCATGGGACGGCATTTGAAGTTGAGTTTAGCGATCGCACCGGACGTACTTTTGAATCTCTTGGGCTATGTCGAGAGCAGATTATGGTGTTACACTTTGAGCCAATTGCTCCGGATTCAACCCCTGCCATGGTGACAGCTTAAATGAGACAAGAATTCACTGGGAGCAGATTTTTGTCAGGTAATCCAACGACGGTAAAGTTTCTATCTTGCTGTTTTGTTCCTGGATTGGGGGAAGTTGATTCCCCTGTAGAGTAGGGGAGATTTACCACCGCAGCCAGCCCGCTAATAATGCTTTTTGTTCGGGGGTGGGGGATTTAATGCGCATTAGTTTGTATTGATGGGGTTGGGGTTCCCTCAGAGTAACGGTGGCATGGCACAGGTAATCATCATGGAAAAAGGCGATCGCCACTTCATCCCCCGGCTGAAAATCCTGTAAACGGCTTTCCAGTTGCTCCGTATTCACCCGCCAACCAGCGATCGCCACCAACTCATCCCCCGGATCAATCCCCACCTGCGCCGCTGGGGAATCCGCCACCACAAATGTAATCACCGTCCTGCCATTTTCCTCTTTAGTGCGTAGCCCTAAATCGGGGGTTTGGGCGGCGATCGCCTGCAACTTTAAACCAAAGGGCTGTAAATAGGTCTGCAACGGCAACTCATCTAAACCATGGAGATACCGCGCTAAAAAGTCACTCAAATCACAACCCGCCACGGATTCCAGCACCGCCACCAACTCCGCCGCACTGTAGCCCCGCTCCTCCCGGCCAAACTGCTCCCACATTTGCACCATCACTGTATTGAGCGATCGCCCATTATCATGGCGCTGCCGAATTTTTAAATCCAACAACAACGCCACCAATTGACCTTTGAGATAGTAGGACATTTGGGAATTATCACTGTGGGCATCGCGGCGATAAAGCTTAATCCAAGCATCAAAACTCGATTCACTTAAAGGCTGTACCTTTCGCCCCGGTGTGAGGAGATAACGGGTAATATCGCGGCTCAAACTCTCTAAATAAGTATCAACGCCATAAATTCCCGCCCAATGGGGAATCAGTAGATCGTAATAGCTCGTAATCCCCTCACAAAACCAGAGGGAAGGCGTGTAGTTTTCCTGCGTGTAATCAAAGGTTTCTAGTTCAATCGGGCGAATCCGCTTCACATTCCAAAGGTGAAAAAACTCATGGGCCACCAGTTGCAAAAAGCGATAATATTTCTCGCGATATTGCTCCGCAAGGCTCGCGCCAACGCCCAAGGCAAACCGCGAATAAATCAGCGAACAACAGTTTTTATGCTCCAAACCGCCAAAATTATTGGCGGTGAGATGCAAAATAAATTGATACTGCTCATAGGGTAGTCCCCCAAACAGGGCCGCTTCTGTGGCGATAATTTTTTGCGTATCCTCAATCAGTTGGGTAATGTCAAAATTCCCATCCCCCCAAATTACCCATTGATGGGGCTTGCCTTCCGCTTCAAAGTCATAGATTTGATTGGGGCCAATTTCAAAGGGACTATCCACGAGGGTATCAAAATCCGCCGCCCAAAATAACCCCTCTCCTTTCGCTGGCAATGCTGTGGTAATCTGCCAATCGGGAAAAGGGGGGATAATTTCTACCGTTAACGGATTTTGCTGGTAGCCGGGTAAATAACAAAAGAGAGCCGCACCATTGAAATAACCGTGGGTGCGATCGAGATGATTCGTGCGCACCGTCAGTTCATTGGCAAAAACGCGATAGTGAACGGTAATGGTGGGGGTATCGGGGCAATCAATGCGCCATTGATTTTTGCTGAGTTTACGCCAAGGCAAGGGTTGCCCGACTCCATTGGTGGCGGTGAATTCCTGGACATGGCGGGCATATTCTCGCACCAAATAGGAGCCGGGAGTCCATACCGGCATGATTAACTCTAAATGAGTGGCCTGCCAGGCTTCCACTTTGAGTGTGACGTGGAAATAATGGTTTTGGGGCAGAGGCATGGCAACTTGATAGTGCAAGCTCATCCTTTGATCGAGGGAAGCAGCGTTAAATAAAGCAGTAGCGTGGGTCATGAAGAGGAAGAAAGAAAATTAGCAACAAGTATTGATCAATATCAATGCACCCTCGAAAGCTGAATGGCAATCTGACTGATGACCCCAGATGGGTCTTTGTACCGAAGGGGGTCAAGGGGGAATGAGGCCCAGAGGATTGCTCTAGCAGTATAGCGAGGGACTCTGGCCTCTACAATCAAGCTTGATTGTTTTTTTGAGAAGATACTATGTTTGCCGGTCAACGTCCGCAAAATTTAGGCGTGAAACAGGGAAAACTTGCCCCCTGCCCTGGAACCCCCAACTGTGTTTGTAGCCAGAGCTTGGCCGCTGGGTCAAAAATTGAGCCTTTACCGGCGATCGCCATCCCCCAATTACGGCAAATCATTGAATCCATGGAGCGCACCCGGATCATTGAGGCTACAGAGGATTATCTCTATGCTGAATTTACCAGTAAGTTGATGGGTTTTGTCGATGATGTGGAGTTTTATGGCGATCGCACCGCCAACGTCACCCATGTACGCTCCGCTTCCCGGTTGGGTAAATCCGATCTTGGCGTCAACCGTCAACGGGTAGAAGCGATCCGCGCCCAGATCCAGGGTTAGAACCGCCAGCCAATACTGAAGTAGATGCCATCATCCTGAGCATTTCGCCCCCGGTCTTCCAAGTTCACCAGGGGGATACCATAGTCGAGCCGCACAGTAATATTCGGATCAGGCTGCCAAATCACCCCCGTCCCCACCCCCGCCATAAACCGCTGACGGGGTAAAGGGTTCGGGTTATTTTGGGCATTCCAAATCCAGCCCGCATCGATAAAGGGAGCCAAAATTACCATGGCATCCCCCGCCTCATTGCGGGCCAGGGTGAGGCGATTTTCCACGGAAAACCGCAGGCCGTTGTCAGCGGCCCGCGCATTTTGGCGAAAACCTCGCACCGACTGCCCTCCCCCGATCACAAATTGCTGAGAGGGCAAGAGGGGATCAAAGGCATATTGGAGATCGGCGGAAAAGATTAAAAAGTTATTGGCATTGAGGACTTGGGCTCGTTGCACCTGGCCCAACCAACTGAGAAACTGCCCATCGGGGATCGGGTTCTTATTGCGGGTGGCGTTGAACACATCTAAACCGAGGCTGAACTGCGATCGCACCGCCCAAGCCCCCTGAGCATCCCGCCGCAGGTAATCCTGGCCAAACTTTAAAACCGTCGTCGTGGTGCGCCCTTCGCTATCCGGCCCTAAACCAAAGGGGGTGGGGCCGGCAAACGTGAAGGTTTGCCCGGTTTGGTGGGTTAATCCACCGGAGAGAGCAAACTCAGTGCGGGGATTGCGCAACAACGGCTGACGATAACTCAGTTCATAGAGGGCAGAATTGCCGCTAATGTCTAAAATATTGAACGGCTCTTGCACGACATTGTTACGGTTAAAGGAGGTGCGCAATTGCAGCGTGCCATCCATCGCATTGAGGGGATAGCGATAGTTAAAATCCAGCGTATCGGAACCGCCCCGCGTCGTGCGGCGAAACCCCACCCCCAAACTATCCCCGGCTCCGGTGAGGTTTTGATAGTTGAGATTCGCCCCCATCCGTTCAGAGCCGACACTGGGGGGAGAATAGTTATCCAGGCTAACATTGCCACTTAAACGCCGGGCTTCCGTCACCCGCACCACCAGAATACTTTTCGCCGCCTCTGTGCCACTGCGTAAACTGGCTTCAATATTTTCAATCAGGGGATCATTGCGCAGGAGCCGCAATTGATCCTCCAATCGGGCGGTGTTGAGGGGGGGACGAGCGCCGAGGGCGATGCGATCGCGAATATAACCCGGATTCAAATCCTGAGTGCCTTCAATTTCAATGGCCTCAATCCCCCCCTCCAGGACGAGGATTTCAATGTGCCCCGTCCCCATACTCTCAGGATTGAGCAACGCCCGCGAGGTGATATAACCCTGGGCTAGGTATTGTTCCGTCACTTGATCCGCAATCTGTTGCAGTTCGTTTTCTGTGGCGAAACGACCGAGGAGGGGGGCGATCGCCTCTTCAAAATCCGAGGTGGTAAACAGGCTACTGCCGCTAATGCGCACCGTTTCGACGAAAATATCAGACTCCCCTGTTGGGGGAGGTTCCGGTGGGGGAGGTTCCGGGGGGGATGGGGGTTGATCCGGGTCGCGGGGTAGAGGTTCCGGCAGGTCTAGATTGGGTTGCAGGAAGCGGTCTTGATTGGTTTCTGGGATTTGGGCGATCGGCAATGTGGTGGGGAGAGTTTCCCCAGGAGCTGTATTCGAGAGCAATCGGTCATCCAGGGGTACGGTGGAGATCCTCCGTTGCACCTTCTCTGATTTGGCCAATGCCACAGACTGCTGTGCTGTTGCGGAACTATCCTGTTGTCGTTGAGTAACCGTTGCGTCGGGGCTAGGCTGGTTTGTTGCGAGAACTGACCCATGGGTGACATCAGGTTCAATACTTGTGGCGATCGCCCCTTGCCCCCCCCATCCCGACAACCCTAAGGTTCCAACCAATAGCCCCAAGCAATGGGCATGGTGCAGCATTTGCGAAAATCTTGGCATGAATTCCCTTTTCCTTGATCAAAAAACTGGTGCTCATGATTACGCCTCAATCGGGGATCTGCACTCATCAACATTGCTACCTGCGACAGCACAGCAGCGACCCGCATTCAGCAATTTTCCTGACCAGCGAGTCAGCCTTAAGGCATTACTGTGCCAATTCTAATCTGAGATTTCAAGAATCATCAAACTGTCTCCAGCCCTCACCGCTGCCAAAATGCGATGGGGCTTAAGGCTCAACTCTTCCCGGCCTGACGTGGTGAGCATTCTCAGTTGTTCGGGAGTTGATCAGTTTCACGCTCCCTCAAATCCGGTGCGTCGGGATCACGGCTAATCCGTAACAAGTATGGATGATAGCGGTCTTGACGATAGGAACCCACCCAAATTTGATAGGTTCCCGGCAACCATGCTCCTAAAATCGCTGGATCATGGCCCGCGTAATCGTCATTACACCAACTGCCCCCCGGCCCTTGAACCAGTAGCGTTGTATCCTCCGGACTCAAGATTTCCAGACTCAGAAAATCAAAAAATTGATCCAATGTCAGCAGGTGATCCGGTTGGGTATCAATAAAACCCGCACACAGCCCGGTATCGGTACTATCCCGCTCCACAAACCCTCGCAGCGGTATCGCGCCCCCACTCACCCCCCGCAATGTCACCGTTGGGGGACTGAATAACCCCATGCGCAGATTTTCAAAAATCCGCTCGCCGCCGCTGACTTGGGCGCGACTGGGGATTGTGGCGGTGATCAGCAGCAACGTTGTCACCAGGGCAAGGGGGGCGTGGCGTAATGTCCCGAATCGGATTCCCATGATTGTTTCAGATGATTGGCATGATGAAGGAGGGGCGATCGCACCGTGATCAAATCAGTACGCGATCGCCAATCTCCTCCCCGGACGTTTCCATTGGCGCAAGGGTGTCTAACTTTCCCAACCCCAAGGTTGCCCGCAGATGGTCGATGAATTGGCGGGCGGTGCGGCCAGATCGGCCATTATGGCGGGTGGCCCATTGTTTGGCGCGGGCCTCAAGGTCGGGGATGGCAATGCCATACCCTTGGGCTAAATGGCGCACAATTGCTAAATAGGTCTCCTGATCCGCTGGCCCAAAGGTGAGGGTGAGACCAAAGCGATCGCTAAAGGAGAGTTTTTCCTGCACCGTATCCCAAGCCTGTACCTCATCCCCATCCTGGGGCCGGGGGCGATCGCCGAAAAATTCCCGCACCAAATGACGGCGGTTGGAGGTGGCATAAACCACCACATTGCCAGGACGGGCGGTGATATTCCCCTCCAAAACCACTTTGAGCGCTTTAAAGGCTTCATCATCCTCCTCAAAGGAGAGATCATCGACGAAAATGATAAACTTTTGCGGCAGATCTCGTAATTGCTCCACAATCATCGGCAGGGCCTGTAACTCCGCTTTCGCCACTTCGATCAACCGCAGGCCGCGATCGCCATATTCCTGAACCAACGCCTTCACTAACGAAGATTTCCCCGCTCCCCGGCTGCCGTAGAGCAAGACATGGAGAGCCGGGGAACCGTTGAGGAGAAATTCGGTATTTTGCACCAATTGCGATTGGGGTTCTGGATAACCCACCAAATCCGCTAACTGCACCGGATCGGGATGGGCCACCCCCACCAGTTCCCCCTGATGCCACCGCACCGCCCGATAACGCCCCCAAATCCCCACGCCTTGACATTGGTAATACTGGGCCAGGGGGGCGATCGCCTCCCCCCAATGGGTTAAATCATCCAATAAACTCGCCCCATCCGGCTCCCCCTGCCAAGGAATGGGCAATGTCGCCGGTTTACAAACCGTTTTCACCCATTGGGCCACCTGGCCCGGGTCACAATCACACAATTCTTGCAATGCCGTTAAATCAGCCCTTGCCGCCGCCACAATTCCCGGGGAAATTTCCGCCACAGGCCGCCGTTGGGCCTGCTGGCTAAAGGGGTTATCGGCTTGAAGAATTTGCGACTTGAGGAAGCCTGACCAATTGTGTCCCGTGGTGGCCAGGGCATAGAACCAAGCCCCATAGGCCCGCAAACAGTCCACCGCATGGCCGGCTTGCAGCGCATCCAAAAGCACGAAAAAAGTCTCACCGACGGGATGCTTGAGGACATCCTGATAAATCAGCAGGCCGGCGGCTTGGTGTTGAACGGTACGGAGAGAAAGGGCAGCCATGGAAGGTTAGAGCAAATGATCGTATTGATTGTCATCCTGAATATCCTTCAGGAGGGTTTTAATCTCTTGGGTGCGGTGTTTGGGAACGATTAACGTGATGTGGCGATCGCGCACAATCACCACATCCTCCAAACCAATCGTCACCACCACCTCATCGGGATCACTGGCATAGACAATCGCCCCCGTGGTATCCCGGCCAATATGTTGCCCCACCACCACATTCTCCCCCTGTTTAGGGTTCAACCGCTCCAGCGCATTCCAATCCCCCAAATCATCCCAACCAAAATCCGCCGGTAACACATAGGCCAACTGGGTTTTTTCCATCAGGGCATAGTCAATACTCTTCTTCTCCAATTGCCCATAGGCCCCCTGACCTTGGGCCCGCAATGGTTCCAAAACCTGAGGGGCATAGCGGGCCAGTTCCGCCAACATCACCCCGGCTCGAAAAATAAACATCCCACTATTCCAACTAAACCGGCCCGTATCGATGAACCCTTGAGCGGTAGTGGCATCAGGCTTTTCCGTAAAGCGACTGACCTTAAACACCGGTAAATCCCCCGCCGTCGGCGTGGGTTCCCCCTGCTCAATATAGCCGTAGCCCGTCGCGGGGGCATTGGGGCGAATCCCCAACGTGACGATCGCCGCCTCCCGTCGCGCTAAATCCGCCGCCGCCTGCAATGTGGCCTCATAGCAAGCCTGATCCCCAATCCAATGATCCGCCGGAAAAAACCCCACCAGCGCCTCCTCTCCGTAGCGTTGGGCGATTTTCAACGTTGCCCAAGCCACCGCCGGAGCCGTATCCCGCCCCTCCGGTTCAATTAACAGGTTACTTTCCGGCAATTGGGGCAGTTGCTCCCGCACCCCAGCCGCCACTAACTCAGCGGTAATCACCCAAAGATGTTCCCAGCCGCCTGCCATTGGGAAAAGACGGTCAGCGGTGGCCTGGAGGAGACTGCGATCGCCCCCATCCAAGCATAAAAACTGTTTCGGACGATGACGACGGCTCAAGGGCCAGAAGCGTTCGCCCTTGCCCCCCGCTAAAATCACCGGGATCAATGATGGTTTCATAACAACAGTTAAAGTTGTGGGGATGGTTCTATCCTAGCCCCTTGGGGGGATAGTTTCGTTGCCTTCCCAGCACCGCCCCGATCCAAGTCCATCGTTTCGCCAATTTCCCCCTTAAAAATCCGGAAACAATCTCAACCTAACGCTATAATTCGCCATGAGTGGCTCATTTTTGTCAAAATCTCGTTTTTGGTCTCCCAATCGGGAAACCTTTGTGGTGGTGAGGTAAACGTGAATAAAAGCATTGAGATGCGGTCTAAAGGTACAGCCAGTGTGATTAATCCTGAACATGAACAAATAGTCAGTGCTCCAAGCCAACCCAATTCAGCCCCCGTTGCTAAACCAACGCCACGGATTTCCCCCAGCAAACGGTTGCTTTGGGGCAGTGCCTTTGTGATCGCGGCCAGTCTCTCAGCCACCATCGGGGCAACGGTCGCGATGGTTAGCCCGCTCCCGGTAGCGTTGCAAGCCTGGAATGTGGGGGAAGAATTGGCTGCGGAAGGCAATGGTTTTGATGATGATGAACCAAAAAATACGGCAATTCCGGCGATTTTTGAATACAAAATTGAGCGGCCGGTCAATATTTTGGTGATGGGGTTAGATCGCGTTCCTGATGCTGAAGATGGGAGTGAGGCAGCCTTTACCGGCAACACTGACACGATGATTGTGATGCGGTTTGATCCTACCGATAATTCAGTGCGGATGCTCTCGATTCCCCGGGATACCCAGGTGACGATCCCCAATGTCGGCACGACGAAGATCAACGCTGCCAATGCCCATGGTGGCCCCCAACTCAGTATCGATGTGGTGGGCGAAACCCTGAATGGTGTCACCATTGACCGCTATGTGCGAGTCACCAATGATGCGTTTCGGCGGTTGGTGGATCTCGTTGGGGGGGTGGAGGTGTTTGTGCCTCAACCGATGGTTTATACCGATCGCACCCAGGGGCTAGAGATTAATTTACCCAAGGGTTGGCAAGTCCTTGATGGGAATAAGGCGGAGCAGTTTTCCCGATTCCGGATGGATGATTATGGGGATATTGGCCGGGTGCAACGACAACAGGTGTTGCTGCAAGCGCTGCGGGAACGGCTGCAAACCCCCTCCCTCTTGCCCCGTTTGCCCAAGGTGGTACAGACGATGATCAACTATGTGGATACGGATATGAGTCTCGAAGAGATTCTGGCCTTGGTGAACTTCGGGATGCAGTTGGATAAGGATGAGGTGAAGATGGTGCTGTTGCCCGGTCGCTTCAGTGAAGAATTTGAGTTTGAAGGGGTGAGTTATTGGATCATGTCCCATCAGGGGCGCGATCGCGTTATGCAGGATTTCTTTGAGATCAGTCCCGGCTATGCCATGGGCGATCGCTCTTTACAGGGGGTGCGCATCGGTTTGCAAAATGCCACCAATAACCCCGCTGTTGTGGAAGAAGCGGCCCGCTACCTCGCAGACCAGGGTTTCCGCAATGTCTTTTATTCCCGTTATCGGGCTTCTCGGTTGCTGCGGCGTAGTGAAATTATTGTCCAGCAGGGGAATACCGCCGCCGCTGAAGCGATTCAAGCGGCGATGGGCTTTGGTGTGATTCAAGCAGATTCCACGGGGGATCTGGCTTCGGAAATTACGATCCGCGTCGGTTCTGATTGGTTTGAGATGATGTCTAAACTCAGTCAACAACAGGAAGCCGCAGCAGGGGGATGATGAGATGATGATCGGGCAATGGTGGCGGTGGATCCTCTGGGCGATCGCCTTGGTGATCTTAACCGGCGGTTGGTTACTCCTGGGGGAGCGGCCCGCTTGGGCGGAGGAAGGGGCCAATCGGGTCAACTATACGCTGACGGATCTGCGCGATCGCAATTTTGCGGGCCAAAATCTCCAAGGCTCCTCCCTCGCCGGAGCAGAAGCGCAACGGGCAGATTTCCACGGGGCTAATCTGGCCCAGACCATCCTTACTAAAGCAACATTTTTAGGGGCGAACTTGGCCGGAGCCAATTTGCATGAAAGTTTCGCGGATCGCGTCGTCTTTGATGAGGCGGATTTGACGAATGCGATTTTTACTGAGGCGATCGCCAGTAGCACCCACTTTCTCAATGCCAAAATTACCGGCGCAGACTTCTCCGGCACATTCCTCGACCGTTATCAAGTGGTGCAACTCTGCCAACGGGCTGAGGGCGTGAATCCCGTGACGGGGGTAAGCACCCGTGAAAGCCTCGGCTGTCGGGATTAAGGATGTAGGGGCGAAAAATTTTTCGCCCCAAATTTTTCGCCCCTCCATTAAGGCCCCGCAAACACCGCTGCCTCCACATCATCGCGGCTCAGGGAATATTTAAACGACCGGACAATATCCTTCATCCCCTCCCCCGCATGGAGATAACGCACCGAAAGCTCCTCCACCTCAAAGAGGATTTCTGCTTCCCAGGTGGGGCGTTTGACCGTCCAGCGGTTGAGTTGATCCCGGTCTTGTTGGCAGCCCAATTCCTCAAGCCATTGCTCCAGCTTCGGCAGGGGGTGGTTATAAAGCGGGGTTTCGGGGTCGGGTAACATCATGAGCATGGGTTTAGGGGGTAGGAATTTGGAGCGCAGCCGGGCCTTGGATGAGGGCCACCAGCCCAGCCAAGAGTAGGCAAGCGAGAAAGGTTAAGCCTAAAATCAACAGGACAAACATTTCCCCAGGGGAGAGGGGGCGATCCGTAGGATCTAAGTAAGCAGACCGTTGCCACCGGGTTTCGTCCTGATGATGGGCATCGGGCCCCTGAGGTTGAATCACTGTCCAACGGGAATAGCCAATTTGAGCATCATAAAGGAGGCGGCGTTGAGGATTGCTCAAGGTGGCATAGGCTTCATTGAGTTGTTGAAATTTGGCCGTTGCCAGATCTTGAGGGAGTTCGGTTGTATCGGGGTGATATTTCTTGCTTAAGTCCCGATAGTTGCGCCGAATTTCCGCTCCAGAGGCCGCTGGATGTAGCCCCAAAATGCCGTAATAGCTGTTGAGAATCCGGGTTTCCGGGGGCAGGGATTGGGTATAGGGCGGCTCTTGGGACATAGCAAGGGCAAGAAATTGACTCCCATTGTATCGCGTCAGTTCGGCTTCGCTCCTGCACCGAAGTTCTTGAGGGCGGAAAGAGGCGATCGCCTCTTTCCCATCACCACTATCCCCCATGTCAGAACAATCCCGGTGTACCTTATCTGGACTGTGGCGGATATTTCTCCCGTGTTTCAGGGGATGATAGCGGCTTCCGCTTCGGGGGTTTTGGAGAGGCGATCGGCTTGGCGGGTGGTTTCGGGGAGGCGATATTTTGGGGTGCATTGCAGGATGGAGGCGATCGCCCTTTCCAGGCTAATTTTATGGCCCACAGAAATATACAGGGGTTTGGTGTGGGGGCGCGATCGCACCACCGCCCCAATCACTTCCCCCTGATCCATCAAGGGAACCCAGTCCCCTTTTTCCGGGCCGGGTTCTTCATGCGTACCGATAAACCGGGATTTGGCCACGCCAATGGCGGGGCGATCGAGCAAAACCCCTAAATGGCAAGCCAGGCCAAAACGGCGCGGATGGGCATAGCCTTGGCCATCGCAGAGCAAGAGATCGGGCCGCGTTGTTAACTGCTCCCAGGCTTTCAGGAGGGCCGGTACTTCCCGAAAGGAGAGAAAACCGGGAATGTAGGGAAACGTTGTCGGGATTTGCGCCGTTGCCTGCTCCACTAGGGTTAATTCTGGAAACGTTAAGACGGCGATCGCCCCCTTCGTGATGCCCCCCGTCCCATCAAAGGCCACATCTAACCCGGCAACGGTATCAATCGGCCCCAGTTGATCCGTGAGGATCACCTGCGATCGCCACGCCTGTTGTAACGCTTTGGCTTCCGCCAAGGAAGTGGCGATCATGACGGAAAGAGGTGAGCTAAGGACAAGCTCAAACCGGGTAAGGCCGGATCATTGATCAGATCCACCCTGTTATAAAGTTGCGGCAGGCGATCGGGGCCAAAAACAGTAATCGTTTGGCTGATGCCATCCACCACCCACACCCGCAACACCCCCGCCGTCAGGTAGGCTAAGGCCTTCGCCGTCATCGCCCCAAAGCTCTGACCAGGGGAAATAATTTCAATCACCCAATCCGGTGTAACGGGGCAGGCTTCATCCTCCAACCAATCAGCTCCTAATCGCTCAAAGGAAACATAGGTTAAATCGGGAACGGGAACCCAAGGCTGGCCCTCTCGAGTGAGCAGAACCGCCCATTCTGGGTAAAAATGCCCCCGCTCCATCGCCCAAGCATCAATGAGTTGGAGCAACTTTTTTTGTAAACCGGCGTGAATGCGTTTGGGGGCCATTTTGGGGGCGATCGCACCATTATAAAATTCAAAATGTTGATCCCCTTGGGGCATGGCCAAAAATTCAGCCAAACTCAAAGATTGGGTGAAGGCAACCGTTGAAACCATCCTGTTTCTCCCCAGATCAAAGAAGGACGCTAATCATTAGCGTCCTTGTCAAAAATTATAGCGTTATCTCTTCCGGTGAATCGGCAGGCCAACGGCTTAAGCTTGCCATTTTTCAGCCACAAGTTCAGCCAAATCGACAACGCGCTGGGAATAGCCCCATTCGTTGTCGTACCAACCGACAACCTTGACCATATCGCCGCCCATCACCATCGTTAGACTGGCATCAGCAATGGAAGAATAATCCGTACCGCGATAATCGCAGGAGACGAGGGGCAGATCGTTGTAGCCGAGGAAACCCTTTAAGGGGCCATCAGCGGCCGCTTTGAGAGCTTCATTGACCTGATCCACAAACGTGGTTTTTTCCACCTGTACCACTAAATCCACAATCGAGACGTTGGGGGTGGGAACCCGCAGGGCAATGCCGTTGAGCTTCCCTTGCATTTCGGGAATGACCAAAGCCACAGCTTTAGCGGCCCCGGTCGTGGTGGGGACAATGTTCAAGGCCGCTGCCCGCGCCCGCCGTAAATCCCGGTGGCTCGCATCGAGCAACCGTTGATCTCCGGTGTAACTGTGGGTGGTGGTCATCGTGCCTTTGATGATCCCGAAGTTTTCATGCAACACCTTGACAATCGGGGCCAAGCAGTTGGTGGTGCAACTGGCATTACTGATCACCCGATATTGACCGTGCTGATAGTCATGATGATTAACACCCATGACATAAGTACCGATGTTTGCGCCTTTCCCTGGTGCGGTAATCAGGATCTGCTTTGCCCCCGCAGCAATGTGCTTAGAAGCCCCTTCATCGGTGATAAACACCCCGGTGGATTCAATGATTAGATCAACGTTCCACTCTGCCCAAGGTAGGTTTAGGGGGTTCCGATCAGAGACACATTTGATCGTTTTGCCATTGACGGTCAGGGAATTATCATCGGCATCGATTTCCGCATCGAGCTTGCCAAGCATGGAGTCATACTTGAGAAGATGAGCGTTGGTTCTCGGATCTGACGTGTCATTGATTCCGACTACTTCAAGTTGGGAGTTTTCCCGTCCTAACCAGCATCGGAGGAAGTTGCGCCCGATACGTCCAAATCCATTGATGGCTACTCTAATCACTGCGTCTTGCCCTCTGTACTCTAAGCTCAATAACATTAAACGAATCTTAATACCCCAAATCATATCGCAAAGGCTGGCCCATCCCGCGTCTTCTTGGTAAAACTTTTTTTGCCTGTAGAGGCGATCGCCCTGCTGCCCCTTGGCTCAAATTGTCCTGATCGCAGAAAAATCAAGGGGTAGACGGTGAAATCCTGATTTTGACCGTTGTAAGGTCAACCCTCTGACTACGGATTAAGGGGCAACGGGGCAGATCCCAATGGCGGGCGCAGGGCGATTTTTTCCTGCCTGGGGACAAAAATATTTGATTTCAGCCCCGCCATGAGATTGCCCAATCTGGTGCATAACCCTTATAAAGGGGAGAAACAGAAATCAAGGTGACTGCGCGGGCATTCACAATTCTTGATAATATGAGCGCGTGTCATCTCGGCAATAACTTTCGGTGTGTGGTGTGCAAGGAGACTGAATGTCCAAAAGAGTTGATTTTGAAGGCAAACCTTTTCACTTTATCGGGATTGGCGGCATTGGCATGTCTGCCCTTGCATACATTTTGGCCAAGCGCCATCTGCCGGTTTCGGGGTCAGATTTACGCTCAACCCATATTACTCAAAGGCTGGAATCCGTTGGAGCCTGGATTTTTAACCAGCAAGAGGCCGCGAATTTAGAATTTTTCCAGACTGAGGCGCGATCGCATTCAACGGTGGCCTTAGCCGCTGGGGCGACAGCAACGAGAGGCACAACGTTGGGGACAATGGCGATCGCCCCTGACCCCCCCCAAGTGATTTGCTCCACGGCAATCCGGGCTGAAAACCAAGAATACTGTGCTGCTCTAGAGCGGGGCTACCCAATTTTTCACCGTTCTGATGTGTTAGCGGCGCTGATGCAGGAGTATGAAAGCATTGCGGTGGCGGGAACCCATGGCAAAACCACCACCAGCAGTTTAATTGGTTATTTACTCCTCGAAGCGGGTTTAGATCCAACGGTGGTGGTTGGGGGTGAGGTGGATGCCATTGGGGGAAATGCTCGGCTAGGAGAGGGTCAATACCTGGTGGCGGAGGCGGATGAATCCGATGGCTCCCTGGCGAAGATGAGTCCGGCCATTGGCGTTGTTACGAATATTGAACTGGATCACCCGGATCATTACAGCAGTTTGTCAGAGGTTGTTGATATTTTTCTCACCTTTGCTGCCCAATGTCCCCTACTGGTGGGCTGCATTGATTGTGAGACGGTGCGCGATCGCCTCCAACCCCATATCACCTATAGTATTCACCCCGATCGCCCTGCGACCTATACCGTCACCGATGTGATCTATGGCTCCGATGGCACGCGGGCCCAAGTTTGGGAGCGAGGGGTTTCCTTAGGAACGTTTTTCCTCCCCCTGTTGGGAGAGCATAATTTGAGCAATGGATTGGCAGCGATCGCCGTGGCCCGTCAGGTAGGGGTGGATTTCGCCACCATTGCCACAGCGATGCAAACTTTTGCGGGGGCTAAACGCCGGTTTGAAGTGCGCGGCACGGTCAACGGTGTGACGTTGATTGATGACTATGCCCACCATCCCAGCGAACTACAAGTCACCCTCGCTGCGGCAAAGTTGCGGGTGCAGGATCAACCGGGGCAAAGGATCGTCGCCATTTTTCAACCCCATCGCTATAGCCGCACCCAAGCCTTTTTTAATGAATTTGCCCAATCTTTTCACAATGCGGATGTGGTGATCATCACCGACATTTATAGTGCTGGGGAACCCCCGCAGGGAAATATTACCGGAGAAGCTTTAGCAACGGCGATCGCCCAACACCATCCCCAAGTAATTTATCAAGGCCCGCTCCCAGAACTGAAGGATTTCTTACGGGATTTTCTTGCTCCAGGGGATTTTGCCTTATTTTTAGGGGCAGGCAACCTCAATCAAATCATTCCGGAGTTGCTGGCTTAAATTCGTTCCCCATCCTAGGATTCTGCTCCATCAGGCTGCACATTGACCGCTCCCGTCCTGAACCCTTTTGCTTTTTCAAACCATTGTGGCCATGACTCTGTCCTCCGATCTTCCCGCAACGACGAAAACCTATCTTTATCCTGGCTCGTCTACCTACGCTCTCAACCCGGTCAATCTTCCCGGTGGACAATGCCAGATTAAACCCCGCGTCACCTTAGCGAGCTTTACTTCTTTCCGCGTCGGCGGGCCGGCGGAATGGTATACCTCCCCCCAAACCGAGACCGATTTGCAAGCTTGCTTTGCCTGGGCAGATGCGCGGGATCTGCCCATTACCCTCTTAGGGGCGGGGTCGAATTTGTTAATTAGCGATCGCGGCCTGCCCGGTTTAGTGATCAGCACTCGCCATCTTCGTTTCAGTGAGTTTGATGAAGGGACAGGCAGAGTCACTGCGGGGGCGGGGGAGCCGATTCCCCGGTTAGCTTGGCGGGCGGCTAAACGGGGTTGGCAGGGGCTAGAGTGGGCGGTGGGGATTCCCGGAACGGTGGGGGGAGCGGTGGTGATGAACGCCGGAGCGCACCACAGTTGTATTGCGGATTCCTTAATTGAGGCTGAGGTCTTAAACCCCGATGGCAGGATTGATATTCTTTACCCGCAAGATTTTCACTATCGCTATCGCCATTCCAGTTTGCAGGGCGATCGCCGCCTTGTCCTCCGGGCCACGTTCCAACTTCAACCCGGGGGTAGCCGTAGCGAAGTCATGGCCCTCACCAATCAAAACCTCCAAAACCGCAAACAATCCCAGCCCTACCACCTCCCCAGTTGTGGCAGTGTCTTCCGCAACCCCGACCCCTATACCGCCGGTTGGCTGATCGAGCAAATTGGCCTGAAAGGGTTCCAAATTGGCGGGGCGCAAGTGGCCCACCGCCATGCCAATTTCATCCTCAACTGCGGCAACGCCAAAGCCCAAGATATTTTTGAAATTATCCATTATGTCCAGGCTCAAGTGGAAAAACATTGGTCGTTAACCCTGCGGCCAGAGGTAAAGGTTTTGGGGGAATTTAGCGTGGCTTAAGGGGCGATCGCCCTTCCTGATCCGGTCTGAAGCTTCTCTAGATCTTCTGAACCAACCTGCGACAGCGGCAACAATCCACTACAATCAACAGGGTCAGTACAATCATCCCCAACAGAAATTAGGTATGACGCAAGGAAAAGGATTTGGTTTTGGTCTGGGCAAAATGAAGGAACTTACCGAAGCCTTCAAAAAAGCCCAACAGGTGCAGCAAGATGCCAAAAAGCTCCAAGATGAGCTAGAGCAGATGGAAATTGAGGGCCACAACGAAGCCGGAACAATCACCGTTGTTCTCAGCGGCAACCAAGAACCCCGCCGCGTCGCCATCACCCCCGCCGCCCTTGAGGTGGGTGCTGAAGAATTATCCAAAATGGTGTTTGAGGCCATGATGGATGCCTACGACAAATCCACTCAAACAATGCGGGAGCGGATGGAAGAACTCACCAGCGGTTTAAACTTACCGGGTTTGTAGAATTCATGGTTGGGCCATGGTTCTGGTAGGGGCGAAAAATTTTTCGCCCCTACGCCCGTTTATGGCTCCACATTTTCAACCCCACCCCCTTCAACGCCACTGTTGCCAATCTTCATTAAAAATCGACGTATCGGGAAATGTGGTGTAGTTCCCAGCCCGGTCTAATTCCCCCTGCAATTGACGCAGCAACGGCTGCGGCCGGGGTAGACCTTCAATTAAAACCGGCGGTGAAATTCCGTGACGTAACGAAAAATCCGCCACCGTCCCCGCCGCTGCCCCCGCCGACCATTCAAAGGAATGCACCCGATAGGCCGCCGCTGCAATATGGCTCGTCGCGATACTTTTCCCGGCCACCAGTAAATTATCCACATCCTGAGGAATCATCGCCCGCAGCGGAATTTGAAAGGGATAGGCGGCTCCAGCCCCTTGCCGTTCACCAGGTCGCTCAAAATTACCCGGTTTTTCCGGCGGACTTAAGGCCATACAGGGGTGAAAGTCGATCGCATAATGGCCAATGCCCACGGAATCGGGGAAAATGGCAGCGCGACGACGGATCGGGGCGTTGGGGTAGGGGGTTTGGTTGGCAACAACGGCGGCGGTTTGACGGCCCGCTAGGAATGTACGGAGAGCGCGATAGGTGGCAGAGTTGAGGGTTTCCCGATAAAAGGGCTGCTCGTAATCGGTGCGGCTCAGATCAATTTCCGCCACGGTAAAGCCGTCGGGATAACCAGGGCTAGGGCGGCCAATAATGCGGCGGCCTTCCCGCATATAGGGATATTTCGATAAACCGTGGGCTGTGCCCATGGGACTATCAAAGCCTTGGAGATAGCGGTGGTTGGGGTGGGGCTGTTTCACGCCATCCCCCAGTTGGGAATCGGTGGTTCCGGCAACGAGCCAATAGTAATAACCGAGGGCAAGCTCTTCAGCCGATTGGAGCGTTTCCACCCTTAAGCCGCCCTGCCACTGCCCCGGCTCCAATTGCCCCAAATCCTCAAGTTGTTGATGGCTATAAATCAAATTATCGGCGGCTGTACCGGGGCGATAATCGTTGCCCCAAGTCCAGTTTTGCATCGAAATATCGCCAGAACTGATACTGAGGCGGTGATCCTGCCGCGTGCCGGTACGGTTGAGGTTGTGATCCCAGATGCGGCGGTAGGTGAAGACGAGATTGAAATTGGCGAGGCGGGGCAGTTCGTAGCTGTAATAGGGGGCGTAGCGATCGTAAAAGGGGGGCGGCGTTTGGGGTTGGGGGTCGGCAGTGGCCGCCATGGCGAAGGTGTAGGTGAAGCCTTGGGTGCAGTAAGGGTCGGGGCGATCGCTGGAAGATGAGGGTTCGAGGGGGGAGCGGGGATCAATGCCGAGACGGTAGGGAACTGGGGCGAGGGGGAGGAGTTCGCCGGTTTCGGTGGCTTCGATGACGATCCAATGCTCCCCAGCGGGGACGAAGCGGATCAGGGTTTTATCCAGGCGGGGGGAGGGCTGGGGATCGTAGGCATCTAGGAGGATGGCGGAAAGGGGTTCGGTATTTAATGGGGCTGTGCCGGGTGCGGGGCGGTGTTGGAGGGCGATCGCCCCTTCAATCCTCCTTTCCCCCATTTCTAAATCTTTAATCACCGTATTGGGGAACCAGTGAAGTTTGCCCCGGCCCTTTTTGGCGGCGGTGGTGAGCATTTGGTGGAGGAGGAGATCGCCATCCCCTGGCAAAAAGCAGGCCTCACTCACCCAACAATTCCCCGGATTGAGGCGGCCATAGTGGGCGGCAAGGCGCGATCGCCATTCTTGATAACCACGGGGGAAATAGTTCCGTTGCTGTTGGGTCGTGCGTTCATCGAGGGCCGATGTGCCTTGGGCGGAAATCTGCCCCCCGATCCAATCGGTGATTTCCGTTAAACAAACGGTGCGCCCCGCTAACAGGGCCTCATAGGCGGCGGCGGTTCCCGCTAATCCTCCCCCGGCAATCAGGATCTCGCAGGCAACCACCGGCTCCGATTGTCCCCAAGCGGGGGCGATCGCCACCCCAAAAATGGTCAATAAACTCAAACCAATGGCTTTAACTTTCCCCATCTCGATAAACCCTGGGTAAACGTTGCTTAAATCCACAGAGGATTTCCCAGCTAATCGTATCCATCAGGTTTGCCCAAGCTTCGGCGGTAATGTGCCGCTTGCCATCCTGGCCCAAGAGCGTCACCACTTCCCCCGGCTCCACATCGGGAAAACCACTCACATCAATCATCAACTGATCCATCGTAATCGCCCCAATTTGGGCCGCTGTTTGCCCCCGTAGTAACACCGCCATTTTTTGGCTCAATAACCGGGGGATGCCATCAGCATAGCCAATGCTGACGACAGCTAAGGTGATGGGGCGATCGCTCACATAGCGATGGCCATAGCTCACCCCCGTTCCGGCGGGAATTTGCTTCACCTGAGTAATCCTGGCCCGCACCGTCATCACAGGTTCTAGGGGAATCCTCCCCGCCAAATGGGGGGCAGGGTAGAGGCCATAGATCGCCAAACCGGCCCGCACCCAATCGTAATGGAAGTTCGGATCACTCAAGAGCGCGGCAGAGTTGGCAATGTGGAGAGAGGGGGGATGGATCTGGTGCGATCGCAGTTCTGCCACCATGGTTTGAAAACGCTGATGTTGGCAATTCATGAACTGGGGATCAGGGTCATCAGCGGTGGCAAAGTGGGAATAGACGCTGGCAAGTTCCAAGCGGGGCAAACGTTGCACCCATTGCACCATCGCCAGAGCCTCCTGCCAGGGCGTACCTAGCCGAGACATCCCCGTATCAATGTTGAGATGCACCGGCAAACTTTGCCCCAAATCTGCCAAAACTTCCGCCATGGTGAGGGCCTGGGCAGCGGTGCAGAGGGTGGGTTCTAATTGGAAATCGGCGATCGCCTCAATTTCATCGCGGCGGTGAATTGCCCCCAACACCAAAATCGGAGCCGCGATCCCCGCCTCTCGCAGCGCGATCCCCTCCTGGGATGTGGCCACCGCCAACCGTTGCGCCCCTGCCTCCAAAACCGTCCGGGCCATGGGGATCATCCCATGGCCATAGGCATCGGCCTTCACCACCGCCATTAACGCCGTCCCCGGTTGCAAAATGCTCAAAATTTGCCGGACATTGCGCCGCAGCGCATCGAGGTCAATTTCCACCCAAGCCCGTTGATCTTCAGTCCCCATCAGGGTTTGGGGATTTCGATAATCTAGTACCATGGCTGCAAAACTCCCAATCACACCACATCCGAGGGGAACGCAGCCCCTCCGGTTTGTTAGGGGTTAGTCTAGCTTGAATTTCAGAGAATGCTGGCCTTTTGACCCCGGAGATTAACCCGTAGCCAGTGTTACAACATTTTGTAACAGTCTTTGTTATGGTAAGGAGACATTGCGCACTTGGTAGGTTTGGCTCCGTGGGTTCAGGTCAAATACTCATCATCGAAAGTAATCCCCATTTGCGATCGCTCCTGGGTTGGCATCTGCAACAGGCGGGCTATCGCATTCACCAAGCGGCCAGCCTTCAGCAAGCGCGGGAATTCCTCAACCGCCATCAACCCCCCCTCGTCATCCTGGAGCCGGATCTTCCCGATGGCAACGGCTTAGAACTCTGTCAATGGCTATTTCAGCAGCGACAATCTCTAGTCTTAATCCTTTCGGCCAAAGACAGCAGTCACGATGTCGTCACCGGCCTCAAAGCCGGAGCCGATGACTATTTAAAGAAACCCTTTGGGATGCAGGAATTAATGGCGCGGGTAGATGCCCTGTTGCGTCGTTGTCGTGTGACGAGCGTACCCCTGTTATTGAACTATGGGGATTTGAGCATTGATCTGGTACAGCGGCGCGTCCATCTCTACGGTCGCTATATTGACCTCACCCCCCAAGAATTTAGCCTCCTTTACGTCCTCGCCCAAGCCGAAGGCGCACCCCTAAGCCGTTCAGAACTCCTCCATCGTGCTTGGCCCGATGCCATTGATAACCCCCGCACCATTGATACTCATGTTTTATCACTGCGAAAAAAATTAGTACCCCAAAGCGATGGGTACGCTAGCGCGGATCGCACCGACCGGCCCAGCTTAATCCAAACCGTCCGCAACGTCGGCTATTGCTTCAATATTGACGTGCTGAAAACCGAGGGAGAAACGAGCGAAAATCAGGGGCGATCGCCCCTCCCCGTCCCCGCCGGCCGCTAATCGGTACAATGGGGAGCCGGACTGTTTCACTGAATACCCATGCTGCAATCCTCCCCCACCGCCCAAAACTTAGCGGCCCTTGATGATCAACTCTCCAAGCGATTTATCGACCTCGATCCCGATGGCTACTTCATCATCTTCTTAGATCCGGAAGCCGGTTTAATCTGTGCCACTCACTACACCAACACCATCAGCGAAAAAGGCCTCGCCCTCGACCCTGAAACCGGCAAACCCATCCCCGTGCGGGGCAAAGTCGAACGCACCCCCACCGCCACCTTCACGGGCCGCACCGCCAAAGAATTGGGCATGAAAATCACCGAGCAAACCCAACCCTGCCCCCTTTCGCGTTTCGATCATGCCCTCTACTTGGGCCGAGAATTCGTCCGCGCCGAACTCGCCCTCATCCAAGGAACCGACTACATCCAAGACTAAACCCCGTTCCCTATTCCCCGTTCCCCAGGGTTTGATATCATAAACCCCAACCTCACTATCGAAACGATCATGGGTGAATCCAAACGTCGCAAAGAATCCCTCGGTGAAAAGTACGGCCAAGAATCCCGAATTCTGCCGTGGATCCCGATTACCAAAAGCCAATCTGAGCAATTTATGAAGATCACCACCCGGGGAGCCTGGATTGGGATCGGCACCTTAGCGACAGGTTGGTTCGTGATCCGCTTCATTGGCCCTGCCTTTGGCTGGTGGGAAGTCTATTAAACCCATCGGGGCAATCTCTCGATCAGAGCGTCCTAAATGACTCGATGACTCAAAGAGAGTATTAAGAAGCACACATCCTTGCCCAGATCACGGCACAATAAATCCAAGCACCGCCGGATTTAGGAGCAAGCAATTCCCGTGCAAACGAATATTCCCCCCAAAGAAACCGTCCAAATTCGGGTTGAAGATGACCGGACTGGTATGAGTCCGGAGACCCTGAAGCGGGCTTTTGCCGATAATTTGTTTTATATCCAAGGCAAATACTATCGCTGGGCTACGGCGAACGACTTCTATATGGCTCTGGCCTATACAGTGCGCGATCGCCTCATCCACCGCTTCATCAAAACGATGAACACCTACGAAGAGCAAAACGTCAAGGTCGTTTGCTACTTCTCGGCGGAATTCCTGATGGGCCGCCATCTGGAGAATAATCTGATCAACCTCGGCATCTACGAGGACATGAAAAAAGTGATCGAAGCTGCCGGCCTCAATTGGTGCGACATTCTCGATCAAGAACATGATCCCGGCTTGGGCAATGGCGGCTTAGGGCGACTCGCCGCCTGTTTCCTCGATTCCCTCGCCAATTTAGAAATTCCCGCCATTGGCTACGGCATCCGCTACGAATTTGGCATTTTTCACCAACAGATCCGCGATGGTTGGCAGGTGGAAATTCCTGATAAATGGCTGCGCTACGGTAATCCTTGGGAAATTCCTCGCCCGGAAGCCACGGTAGCGGTGAAACTCGGCGGCCATACGGAAATGGCCCACAACGAGAAAGGCCAGCCCAAAGTCACCTGGGTTGCAGATCGTACCATCACCGCCATTCCCTACGACACGCCGGTTCCCGGTTTTAATACCAACACGGTGAATCCCCTACGGCTATGGCGGGCAGAGGCGGGGGAAGATAAAGACTTCAACTTTGATGCCTTTAACGCGGGGGACTACGACGGAGCCGTGGCCAGCAAAATGTCCTCGGAAAATATCTCTAAAGTTCTCTACCCCAACGACAACACTCCCCAAGGGCGACAACTGCGCCTCGAACAGCAATATTTCTTTGTCTCCGCTTCTCTGCAAGACATCATCCGTCGCCACCTGCGGATTAATCCCAGTCTGGACAATCTCCATGAGCATTTCGCGATTCAGTTGAACGATACCCACCCGGCGGTGAGTGTGGCGGAACTGATGCGCCTCTTGGTGGATGAACACAATATGGATTGGGATAAGGCTTGGTACATTACCCAAAAAACCCTGGCCTACACCAATCACACGCTGATGCCGGAGGCTCTAGAGCGCTGGTCAGTGGATCTGTTTGGCACGCTCTTACCGCGCCATTTAGAGATCATCTATGAAATTAACCACCGTTTCCTCGAAGATATCCGCACCTGGTTCCCGAAGGATAAAGGGTTACTGAGTCAGTTATCGATTATTGAGGAAGGGGATCACAAATCCGTGCGGATGGCGAATTTAGCCTGTGTGGGTAGCCATGCCATCAATGGGGTGGCGGCCTTGCATACGGAATTGCTGAAGCAGGACACCCTCAAACATTTTGCCCAACTCTGGCCGGATAAATTCATCAATAAAACCAATGGTGTCACCCCTCGCCGCTGGGTGTTGCTCTGTAATCCGCGTCTGGCGAAGCTGATGAAGGATCGCATTGGCATGGATTGGGTGAAAAATCTCGATGAAATGCGTAAATTGGAGCAGTTCATTGATGATCCGGAATTCTGCGAGGAATGGCGGGCGATTAAGACGGCCAATAAACAGGACTTGGCGGCCTACATCTGGAAAAAGAACAATATTGAGGTGAATCCTAATTCGATTTTTGATGTCCAGGTGAAGCGGATTCACGAATATAAACGCCAGTTGTTGAATGTGCTGCACATCATCGCGCTGTACAACCGCATTAAGCAAAATCCAGCGGTGGAGATTGTCCCCTATACGTTTATTTTTGGCGGTAAGGCGGCTCCGGGCTATTTTATGGCCAAGTTGGTGATTAAGCTGGTGAATGCGGTGGCGGAGATTGTCAATAAAGATCCCGATGTGCGCGATCGCCTCAAGGTGGTCTTTTTAGCCAATTTCAATGTCTCCTTAGGGGAAAAAATTTACCCCGCTGCGGATCTTTCCGAGCAAATTTCCACCGCTGGCAAAGAAGCCTCCGGGACGGGAAATATGAAGTTTGCGATGAATGGGGCGCTGACCATCGGCACGCTGGACGGCGCGAATATTGAAATTCGCGAAGAAGCCGGGCCGGAAAACTTTTTCCTGTTTGGTTTAACGGCGGAAGAAGTGGCGGCAATGAAAATGCAGGGCTATAACCCCATGGCCTATTACCACAATGATGCGGAACTGCGGGGCGTGATCGATCGCATTGCTTCGGGGTATTTTTCCCACGGCAACCGCGATCTGTTTAAACCCCTGATTGATTCCCTGCTCTACCACGATCAATATATGTTGATGGCGGATTTCCGGGCCTATCTGGAATGTCAGGTCAAGGTGGGGGCGGCCTATTTGGATCAAGACCGCTGGACGCGGATGTCGATCCTCAATGCGGCGCGGATGGGTAAGTTCTCCAGCGATCGCACCATCCATGAATATGTGACGGAAATTTGGAATGCCAAGCCCGTCACCATTGAGTTGGAAGAGTACAACCAGGAAAGTGCCGGGTTGCTTCAATAATCCTGAGGCGATGTAGGGGCGAAAAATTTTTCGCCCCTACGCCCATTCTGAAACGCGATTCCCTCAGAGAAAATGCCTCAGCTTTGTCTGGGGCATTTCTTGGATTAAGATAGGAAAGGATTGCGGCTGATCTCCTCCTTAGCCGTTCTCCTCTGGATTGCAAACCCATCCACTTCGCTGAGTAACCTATGACTAGCTCTGTTGACAACCCATCGGAATCCCAATCTTGGCCGGCCAGCAAGACTGTGATTATTGCCGGTATTGTCTGGGGCGTACTGTCCCTAGGTTTTTTCCTGTTGAGTGTGGTGCAGCCGGAGGTGGAAGAAACCCTGTGGTATCTCTGGGGAACCTATGTCGCTGAATGTGTGCCCTTTGTGGTCGGGGTTGCCCTCTGTTATCGCAACTGGCAAAGTCCGAAGATTGCCAGCGGTCGCAATGTGTGGCTGGGCATTGGCTTGGGAATTTTGGCCTACTTCATTGCTGATGTGATTTTTGGATTTTGGGAAATCTATTGGGAACTCGACCCGGAGGTATCCCCGGCTGATCTTTTCTATATGGTGTTTTATATTTCCCTCGGCGTTGGTATGGTGCTGGCGGTACTCTCGAAGCGTTTAAGTTTAGCCGTTTGGCAGTGGATTACCCTGAGTATTATTGCCTTGGCGGGTATCGCCTTAGCGGTGTGGATTGCGATCGCCCAACCCGCTGCCGCCATTGAACTCCCCGAACCCGTCAGTTCTAGCATTGAAGTGGTGCTGGCCGATGAGCCGGAGGAATCAGCCCCCGCCCACCCTGTGCCGGTCTGGGTCGATCACCTCCAAGCAACCCTGGAAGAGTTTGCCAGCCCGATCAACTCTTTTTACATCATCTCCGATGTGGCCTTGTTGATCATTGCCGCCATGCTCCTGTTTGCCTTCTGGGGGGGAACCTTTGCCCGCTCCTGGCAAATGATCGCCGCCGCTGCCTTGGCCAAATACCTTGCAGATATGTGGTTTAAATATGCTGCAACCCAGCCGGACTATGCCAGTGGCGGCTTCCTTGAGGTGTTTTTCGTCTTTAGTGGTATCTTATTAGCCATTGGAGCCGCGCTCGAATTTGAAATTTCTAGTCGGCCCCGTAAGAGTCGGCGCAGACGAGCCACCGCTACCGCAGAAGAAGCATGAGTCCCAGAAAGTTAACGGAGTCCGATAAGCAGGAAATTCTCACCCTGTATCAAACCCCCCATGAGACCACCTCAACGCTGGCGGAACGCTTTAGTGTGAGTAGTTCGACCATTAGTCGCTTTCTCAAAAGTCGTTTGAATGAACAGGAATATGAACACCTGATCCAACAAAAACGCCTCAGCCGTACCCCTAATGGGGCGGCAACGGTGTTAAAGCAATATACAAATCAGGATGAGGAACCGGTTCAATCGGTGACACCAAAGCCACAAAAGCGGCCATCCCCTCCACCGGAAGCCGTCATTTTTCCCGAACCGATTGCCCCTGAACCCAAGGTTCCAACGCCGACGGAGCCTGAATCCGTTGATTTGAACCCGATCATCATGCCGAAAAAAGCCCGCCGTATTATTACAACGGGAGTTAATACCACCTCAACCCCAGAGCAGGCGGAGGAACCGGAGGAGGCGATCGCAGACATTTTGGAGGATAACGTTAATCCTTTGGGGGATGAAGATGATGAATTTGACGATGATGGCGATTGGGATGAGGAGGATGAAGATGAAGATGAGGATGAAGATGATCCTGCGGAATTTTCCCCGCCACTGTCCTCCCCTACGGAGGTGGAAGTCCTGCCCCTTTCCCGCGCCACTTTGCCACGCACTTGTTATCTCGTCATTGACCGCATGGCGGAACTGATTACCCGCCCTCTCCATGAATTTGGTGATTTGGGGGCGATTCCTTCCGATGAGACGGGGCAACGGACGTTGCCCATTTTTGATAATCATCGGGTGGCGCGGCGATTTTCTCAGCAGCGATCGCATCGGGTCATTAAAGTTCCTGATAGTAAGCTGTTTGAAAAAACTCGTCTCTATTTACAGGCGAAGGGAATCACGCGCATTTTACTGGATGGTCAAATCTATTCTTTGTAACTGTTTGACCTATTGGGCGCTGTGTTTCCGGAACTCCGTGAAATTCCGGAGGCGATGGCAACCGGAGCGTGGCCAATGTAGATTTTTTAACTTTTTTAAATAATTGGGGGAGATTGGGGGATTGATCTTCAGGACAACAGAAATCACCCTTACAATGGGCAGAAGATAGCAAAGATGCGTCAGGGTTGTCGGGCGATCGCTGGCTTTTCCACCCCATTTAGTGAAGTGCCCCTATGGATGTTCATTCACTTCTCCAACGATACGAGCGCGGCCAACGTGATTTCAGCGGCATTGACCTCAGTGGTGCAGACCTGCGGGGTCAAACCCTGATCGGGGTTAACTTTCGCGAAGCCAATTTGCGAGGTGTGCAGTTGAGTCGCGCCTTTTTGACGAAAGCAGATTTCACCGGAGCCTGCTTGAATTGGGCAGATTTTCAATGCGCCAAACTCAGTGATAGTAAGCTGGCGGATGGCGATTTAACCAAAGCCAATCTATCCGGGGCGTTTATGGTGCAGGCCAAACTCCCCCGCGCCAAATTAGCAGGGGCCAATCTCAGCCATACGAACCTGCGCCGCGCCAACCTCTGGGGCGCAAACTTCTGTGGGGCCAACCTCCAAAAGGTCAATCTCCGTCAAGCCAATCTCAGCGGCAGTCATTTCAATTGGGCGAATTTAGCCGAAGCTCGCCTGAGTGAAGCGAATGTCAGTGGTGCATCCTTCAATGGTGTTAATTTGAGTGCGGCCTTTATCCGGGATGTGGATCTCAGTGGTATGGATTTGGAAGGTGTAAACCTGACCGATGCCCGCCTCCAGGGGGCGAAGTTGATTGGGGCCAATCTGACGGCGACCAACTGCCAATCGGCCCATTTTCAAGGGGCGGATCTCCAGGGGGCGAACTTTACGCAAGCGAACTTGTCCGGAGCTTCTTTAGAGCGGGCTAATCTGACGGATGCGATCCTCAAGCAAGCCACATTGCAACAGGTGAATTGGGAGCGGGCAATTCTCAGTGGTGTGGAATGGGAGGGTGCGAGAAGTTCTAGTCCAGAGGTGCAATGGTTGCATCTTTATCCGATGGAACCAGCCCTCAGTTGGGCAGTTTAGTAGGTTGCAGGATGCGGGCGATCGCCTCCCCTTGAGCGGCAACATTTTGCTGGGGCGACCATTGGGCCATCCGGGCGCGGGCGGCTTGGCCCATCTGCCGGACGCGGGGGGGATCGGTGAGTAATGTTCGTAAAACAGCCGTGAGGGCGGGGCGATCGCCACAGGGATAAATTGCCCCCGTTTTCCCCGGCTCGATCAGTTCCCGTGAACCGACGCGATCGCTCACCACCACGCCACAACCGCACAGCATCGCCTCATTGACCACCACCCCAAAGGGTTCATAGTCGGAACACAAACAGAGGAGATCCGCCGCTGTGTAGAGCGCCGGTAATTGGCTTTGATTACAAAAACCGAGGAACCGGATCCGCTCATCCCCCTGGGCGAGGGTTGTTAGTTCAGCTCGGAGGGGGCCATTGCCAATGTAGAGGAGATAACTATTGGGAATATTGGCCCCTTGAAAGGCAGCGAGGAGATCGGCGGGCCGTTTCCAGGGCTGAAGCTTGGCACAAAAGAGGACAACGACAGCATCGAGGGGAATCCCCCAGGCTGCCCGCAATGCGGCAATATCCACCTGAGCCGATTGCGCTAGCCACCAATCGTTATCCGCTACAAAGGGTGTGAAAAAAATGCGATCGCGCTCAATCCCCAAACCCGCCACCATCTCCACCGCCAACCGCGTCGAAACTAAAATGCTATCCCCCACCCGGTAAAGCCAGGGCAAGAGCCAAGGCTTGAGCTTGGCCTTCCAGGTTTGGCCATGGCGGGAGGCGAGGCTATGGGCATCAGTGCTAAAAATAAAGCCCTTGCGATGCCATTTGGCACTGAGGGCGGCAATCCAAAAGCTGGCGTACACATAGCCGGTATAGCAAATCACCACATCCGCCCCCCTCACCTGTTGCCAAAGTTGAAGATTGCACAACCCCCAAAACCGCCCCAAGCCCGGCCATGGCGATTGATTGGGCAAAATTTGGGCGGGATAACCGGAGAGGAGCGGCAGATCCCAGGCGATCGCCTCGCCAAAATCCTGATCCTGATAAGCCTCCAAACCCTCCCCAGAGCAATAAACCACCTCAAAAGACCACCCTTGAGCCACCATTTCCCGAAACAGGGGGGCAATGTAGGGAATCGGGTGCGAAGCAATGATCAGCACATGGCTCATCGCCTTGTCACCGTCGTCACTAAAAACTGCTCAATTTCCCGGGCCACCTGCTCCGACCATTGCTCCACCAAATCCCACCCCCCATTTTTCAGCATCCGCAACTTGGCATAGGGGGCAAGTTTCGTATAGGTCTTACTTTGAAGAATTTGCATCGGGTGATCCTGCCCCCCTTGTAAAACGAGAATTTTCGTTTTGAGATCTCCTAATTTTTCATTGAGCAATTCGGCGGCAATTTCTGCCTCACGGCGTTTAAACAATAATTGGCAACTGGTGGGACAGGCCAAAAGCTGCTGACGGTAATCTAAAAGTTGGGTGATCCGGTGGTGACGGTTGAACAGTTTGGTGAAAGGTTTGATCAACTTGAGACCCCAAGGGATGAGGGGCATGGGGCTGGTGAGTTGCAGTTCTTGAGCCCAACGTTGGCGGCGATCGGGCAAATCCACCCCCTCCGGGGCGAGGAGGATCATCCCCGCGATCCGCTCAGGATGGGCGATCGCATAGTGGGACGCAATCCAAGCCCCCATGGAATGTCCCACCAAATACACCGCCTCTAAATGGAGGGCTTCAATATAGTCCGCTAAACATTCCGCTTGGGAATGAATGGACTGAGCCGCTGGCGGCAATTCTGATTCCCCACAACCGAGGAGATCCGGAGCAATGCAATGGTAGCGGCTGCCCAATTGGTCTAAAATCGGCAGCCATTGGCTGCCGTTAGTCAATGCGCCGTGGAGAAAGATAATCGTTGGGCCTTTGCCCACTTCACGCCAAAAGATTTGCCCTTGAGCAAGGCGAATGCGAGCGATGCGAATAGGCGGAGCCTGCATTGTAATCATTCAACAAGTTAAGAAGCGAGCAATTTTAGTAAGCGTTGTGACCCATGATTTCACAAATTTTACAAATTGCAAAAAAATTTTTCTCGCTTCAGAGTTTCCCCCTAGGCAATGGCGGTTAAGTCATTGAGATAATCTTGTAGTTGGCGATCATGATCGTGGCTGAGATTACCCAAGGGAAGGCGATCGCACTCAAAAGCTTGCACATGGCTAATTTCCACCCCATCCCCCACCGCCAACTGCCCCTGAACCTCAACGGCCAGTAAAATACTGAGGGAATGCAAGCGGGGATCGCGATCGGGGGCAGAATAAACCCCCACCAAGCGCTGAATCGCCACCAGATCAAGGCCGGTTTCTTCCTTAAGTTCCCGCCCGGCACATTCGGAGATGGTTTCACCCCAATCAATCAAACCACCGGGCAACCCCCAAGTTCCCGTATCCCGTCGCCGGACTAGCACAATGCGACCATCCGGCAAAATCGGGATCAGCGTTGTCCCCGTGACGGGATGGCGAAAAATAATTCCAATGACGGTAAAAATAAACTGTTTCCAACGGCGCAACATTCTTTCATCCCCCTACAACGTTCGGTGATCTGGAATTCGGTTTTAGCATTGATTGGGAGGCGATCGCGAATCAGTCTGTGATCGCAAATGGGCGTAGGCGGATCGCAAATGGGCGTAGGGGCGAAAAATCATCAATGGGTGTAGGGGCGAAAAATTTTTCGCCCCTACAGAAAAGGACTTGACAAGCCTTGTAATTGTCCCTTAAGGTAAAGGACTACGGGCGATTAGCACAGGGGTAGCGCACTTCCTTCACACGGAAGGGGTCACTGGTTCAAATCCAGTATCGCCCATTTTAAAAAGCTTGAATATACTGGAAAGGTTTAACCCTTTTTGGTAATAAACCGATGAAATTGACATCCTCCCCGGCCTCAAGGCACGGGGATTCCCAGTCTGCCCACACTAAGTGGACTCCTGATGGGTAGACAGACAAGCAACCGCCCCAGATTGGGGTCTAACACTGCTTAACGCCTGTCCATTCAGTTCGGCAAGCCCTGCCGCCATAATATTCACACTAGCATTCACGTCTCGGTCTTGTTCTGCACCACAGTTGAGGCACAGTACCGACCGCACAGACAGATCCAACTTCCCCCACCGATAACCACAGCAGGAGCAAACCTGCGAGGTCGGCTCCCATCGGCTGATCACCCTCACCTCTCGGTCTTGGATCAGAGTTGCCTTGGCTTCACACATCGTTCTGATGTCTCGCCATCCAGCCCGACTAATCGCCCTGGCTAGACACCGATTCTTCACCATCCCAGCAACGTTGAGATCCTCCAGTACGACCACACTGTTTTCTCGCACCAAACGGCTCGCCAGCTTTTGGTTAGTATCCTTACGGATATCCCGCTGCTTTGCCTCTATGCGGGCGATAGCATTCCGCAAGGAATCACGTCGCCTTGATCCTTTTGTGGCCCTGGCTAGTTTGCGTTTACCTTTACGGAGCTTCTGATCTAAAGCACGGGTGTCCCTGGCTTTGACCTTTGCGCCCGTGCTTAATGTGGCTAGGGTTTCAATGCCTAGATCTACGCCGACCCCTTGGTTTTTGGGTTCGACGGTGACAGGCTCCACCTCTACCACAAAGCTGAGAAAATACCGACCTGAACAGTCCTTGATCACTGTAACTGAACTGGGTTCAGAAGGTAACGGTCTTGACCACTTCGTTTTGACCTTGCCAATCTTGGCGAGATAGACCTTCTCCCCCTTGATGGAGAATCCCCGCTGGGTAAACCGAGCCGATTGACGGTTGAGCTTCTTTTTGAATCGAGGAAAGCCAACTTTCGACCCCTTTCGCTTACTGCTACGGGACTCGAAAAAGTTTTTGAAGGCTGTCCCCAAGTTAGTCACCGATTGCTGCAAGGGTACAACCGATACACCCGACAGCCAGCTTCGGGACGGGTTCTTGCTTTGCTTGGGTAATGACTAAGCGTTGCAACTCAGCATTGCTGGGCCATTTTTCACCCTGAGGAATCGCCTTAATCAGAGCCAGGGCATCGTTCCACACCACACGACAACATCCGAACAGTTTGGCTAGTTCAGTTTGCTGACCTGGGGTGGGATAGATTCTGTACTGATATCGGCTTTTCATGGTGCTAGGATACCAAAGATAGAGAGGATTGGAGCGATAAACTCCGGCAGAAAAGCCGCCATGGAAGGCTTGTCCTGAGCTTGCCGAAGGGTCTGCCCTGAGCCTGCCGAAGGGGCGGGGCTTCAGACCCATTAATTTTGGTGAACATAAGCGCAACGGTAGCAATATTCATCTGCAAGGGGCTACGGTGGGGGGCAATGCCCAACGGCGTATTTATACCTGGCGCAATGGGGATATGCGTTATCAGGTGGCTTGGCGACCCAGTGAACCCCACGCCATTCGGGTACAGGTGTTTGACGGTCGGGGTCAGGAGATCCTCAATCAACTCTTAACGCGGGTTTAATCAGGAACCCGGCTTGAGAATTGATCGGTGTAGGGTCGCAACCCGTTTGGATGCCGTTTGTCCGCTTGATCGGCGTAGGGGCGAAAAATTTTTCGCCCCTGCCCATGAACAAGAGAGCGAGTAGCGCAATACCCACCACGCCTAACATCCATTGACATCAGGGGATTTCATGGCTATCACGCTGCCCGATTAAAAAGGCGAGAAGCCATGCTTCTCGCCTTTGAAAGCTGGGGCGCCAGGATTCGAACCTGGGGATGTCGGGACCAAAACCCGATGCCTTACCGCTTGGCGACGCCCCAATATGTTTTGTTTTAACCTTTGTTAGTATAGCAGCGTTGTTCCGGATTTTGTCAAGGTTTTCGGTTTATTTTTTCGGATCCGTGCCGATCGCCATCACCCGCACCTCCACCTGACCATCGGCTAAATGGAGAATTAACGTTTCTCCCCCCCGCAGATCGGCAACCCGGGGTAAACCGCCTTGGGGATATTGGGCGATCGCATAGCCCCGCTGCAAGACCCCACGGGGATCAAGGGTCGCTAATTTTTCCTGAAGGATTTGGTGACGGAAGCGGGCCTGTTGGAGGCTGTGGGCCTGGTGGGGGAGACGAGCGAGGCGGGTTTTTAATTGGGTGAGGTGGTTTTGTTCCGCCATGAGGCGGTGGGTAAAGGCCCGGTGGAGGTGATCGCCCCGCTGTTGATGTTCCCGCCATTGTTGATCCGCCAAGGGAACCACCAATTCCGCCGCTGCCGTGGGAGTGTGAACGCTCACATCCGCCACCAGATCCGCCAAAGTTTGATCCCGCTCATGGCCGATCCCCGTCACCACCGGGCAGGGGCATTGGGCAATGGCCCGCACCACCCGTTCATCATTAAAACAAGCCAGATCCTCCGTTGCACCGCCCCCCCTCGCCAAAATCACCACCTCTGCCCGGCCATCCTGCTCGATTTGAGCAAAGGCAGCGACAATACTCGCCGGGGCCTGTTCCCCCTGAACGGTGGCAGGGGCAAACAACAGGGTTATCCCTGGATTGCGGGCCTGGATCGTCCGCTGGATATCCCCCCAGGCGGCAGCAGTGGGGGCGGTGATCACGGCGATGGTTTGGGGATGGGGGGGGAGGGGGCGCTTTTGCAGGGGATCAAACAGGCCTTCAGCGGCGAGGTGCGATCGCAACTGTTGCAATTGCCAAGCCTGGAATCCAGCCCCTTGGGGGAGAATTTGGACAATCTGGAGGCGATATTCCCCCCGTTTGCTATAGAGGCTAATGGAGCCTAACACCGCCACCCGTTCGCCGGGCCGGGGTTGATGTTTGAGGCGCGATCGCCCCGAATTCCACACCACCCCCTGAATTTGGGCCTCCCCATCGGGGTCTCCCAACGTCAGGAATAGCCCCACGGGATGCTGTTTGGCCGCCGTCACCTCCCCCACCACCCAAATCTGATGGAGGTTGGGGTCTTCTTCGAGGCTACTTTTGAGGTAATCCGTTAAACCGGCTACCGAAAGGGCATTGTTGAGCGTGTCCATGGTCTGTTTAGGAATGTTGCAAGTCTTGACGGAGGCGAGCTAACAGGGTTTGGCGATCCATTTGGTTGAGGATGGTTTGAATCGTGGTATTAATGCCTCCCTCCCCCCAAGTGCAACCCTGTTCTAGGTATTGTTGTGCGACTTTCCCCACCACATAGGCCCCATAGGCGGCTAAACCCCCCTGTAAAAGGGCGGTGGTTGTCCAGGTTCCCCAGAGGGAAGGCTCCCCAAGGCTGGCAGCTTTGCCTGCGCCCAAGACCAAGGTACTGCCCCATTCTGATAGTAACAAAGTACCAGAACTGAAGAGGATTTTCCGCCACAATTTTTCTGCCGCAAAACTGGTCATCGGTAGGCCATAGAGCTTGGCTAAACTGCGAATCAGGGCTAAATCGGCGATCGCCCCCCCCACCAGATCCAACACCACAATCGGATTTAACCCGACGATCAACCCCTTCCATCGGGCATATTGCCAGATCATTGTTTCCGCTTCCGTGGCCCGCAACTCCAAAGTTTTCTGGACGAGGGTTTCTGTGGCGGTGCGAGCTTGAACGAGGGCATTGAGGGCGAGGAGCGATCGCCCCTCCTGTTGCAACAATTCCAAAATCTTGACCCGCAACGGTTCAATCTGTGGGAGGGGCGTTTCCCAACTTTCCTGTACCCGGCCATCGGGCCATTGCGATCGCACCAACACCGGAGCCGGAGCCGCCGCCACCCGCACCACCTCCGCCGGAGAGAGCAACGCCTGCAACGCCCGGTCTTCTGCCCCCGACCCTGCCCACCGCTGCAACTGCTGATAGATCAATCCCTGATCCAATTCAGGGTAAAGATCAATTTTATTAAACACCAAAATTAAAGGCTTCTGGCTCTGGCGCAAATCCCGCAACGCCTCATACTCCGTGCGCGTCAGATCCCCCGCGATGATAAACAGGATCAAATCCGCCTGTTGCGCCACATCCTGAGCCATTTGCGCCCGGGCCTGGCCCGCAATTTCATCCAAGCCCGGCGTATCAATCAATTCAATTTGCGCCCCATCCCCCAACTGCCACCGCACTGATTGCGGGTATTTCGTTTCACCATTAATCGGACTGGTAATCAAAGTCTGTTCCCCCACCAAGGCATTCAAGACCGCCGATTTACCCCGACTCACCAAGCCAAAGGCGGCGATCCGGATCGCGTTACGCTCCAATTTTGTTAACGCAGCTTGGAGGGTTTGCAGTTGAGGGCGCACAGCGGCCTGAAGTTCGGGGCTAGGGCGATAGCGGCCATGGCGTTGAAAGCTGCTATACCATTGCAGCGTTTGCTGGAGACTCCGTTGGGCGGCTTGGTCGGGGGAAGACATGGGGGTTAAGCTAAATGCGAGGAATTTTGTACAGCACTAGACAGAATCACGAAGACTCTGTTTGTCGTGTCGTTTGTAGTGCGGACTTCAGTCCGCTCCGGCTTCGTTTTAGAGATAGCAAAACCAACCGGCTCCTGTGATATAGCAGTCGCCAAGAGAGTTAGGACATCGCGTAGGGTGGGCAATGCCCACCGGGAGAGGGTTCCGGATGCCTGAACCGTCCTAATCATACTGACTACTGCTATACAGCATCTCCAAAGAGGGAATCGGCCGCTAATCCTGTTCAACGCGATAGCCCAGTTCTGCCAACCGGAGGCGGGATTGTCGCCATTTCGGTTGAACTCGGACAAAGAGATCGAGATACACCGGGCCGGCGATCAGTTTTTGAATCTGTTCCCGGGCCGCAGTGCCGATCGCCTTGAGCATGGCTCCATTTTTACCGATGACAATGCCTTTTTGGGAACCGCGCTCCACATTAATGGCGGCATGGATGCGGGTAATTTCGGGGGATTCCTCAACGCGATCAATGGTGATGGCGACGGAATGGGGGACTTCTTGACGGGTGAGGAGCAGGAGTTGCTCGCGGATCAGTTCCCCCATGATGAACCGTTCCGGTTGATCCGTGACGAGATCCGGGGGGTAGTAGTAGGGGCCGGGGTGGAGGCGATCGCCCAATTCCCCCTGTAATTCCGCTAACCCTTCCCCCGTCAGGGCGGAAAATTTCCCCCAAGTCCAGCCTTCCCCATCGGCGACTTGGGCATAGCTCAGATCAATGGCCGCTGCTTCCTCCGGCTGTTGATCGGCCTTATTTAACCCCAACAGCACCGGGGTTTTACTTTTTTTGAGCAGTTCGACAATGAAGCGATCGCCCCCCCCCAATGCCACCGAACCATCCACCACAAATAAAATCAAATCCACCGCATCAATAGCCGCCCGCGCATTCTGCACCAACACCCGCCCTAGCTCATGGTGGGGCTTATGGATGCCGGGGGTATCCACGAAAATAATTTGCTGCTGATCGGTGGTGAGGATACCCCGGAGGCGGTTGCGGGTGGTTTGGGCGACGGGGGAAGTAATCGCAATTTTTTGCCCCACCAATGTATTCATCAGCGTGGATTTCCCCACATTGGGCCGCCCGACAATGGCCACAAACCCCGATTTAAAACCGGGGGGAGCCTGGGGAACGGTGATCAAGTCAGCAGGGAGAGAAGTCATGGAGGGGGTGGGATAGATCATCTCTCCATCATAAAACAAGAGGCGAATGCCCTTGCTGCCAAGGTTCTAGCCTGCTCTGGAAAAAGCTACGTTACCCTAGAAAAAACCGTTGGTGATGTGCCATGACTGAAACTGCGATCGCCCCCTTTGATATTACCCTCCCCCCTAGCCAATTTGAACTTCCGGATAGTGATGGTGAACCGATGGAAACCCAACGCCATAAGGATCAGATGGACATTTTGATCGATAGCCTCTGGATTTGGTTGGAGACCCAACGCTCTGGCTATGTCGGCGGCAATATGTTTGTTTATTTCAGCATGGCCCAAGTCCGGAACCAGGATTTTAAAGGGCCGGATTTTTTTGCGGTGACTGGGGTTCCGAAAGGAGAGCGGCGCAGTTGGGTGGTTTGGGAGGAGGGAAAAGGCCCCGATGTGGTGATTGAACTCCTTTCCCCCAGTACCGCCACCATTGATAAGGAGGAAAAAAAGCGCATCTACGAGCAGCAATTGCGCGTGCCTGAATATTATTGGTATGACCCGTTTAATCCCGAAGATTGGGCGGGGTTTGTACTACACCAAGGGCAGTATGAGGAGATGAGTTTGACGGCAGGCGATCACTTCATTTCCGAAGCCCTGGGTTTAGCTCTTGTGCGTTGGGAGGGTTGTTATCGCAACAGCGTCAACACCTGGCTGCGTTGGGCCACCGTTGAGGGGACATTACTCCCCATTGCTCAGGAATTGGCGGATCAGGCTCAAGCCCAAGCTCAACAGGCTCAGGCCCAAGCTCAACAGGCTCAAGCCCAAGTCAATCAACTCAGCCAACAACTGCAAGATTGTGCGATCGCCCTCCTCAAAGCAGGAACCCCCCCCGCCCAAGTTGCCCAAATCACCGGCCTGCCGCTGACTGATGTTGAATCTTTAACGTTTTAATCCCATGGGCCAAAGGGGATGGGGCGAGGTTTTGCTAATGTCAGCAAAACCTCGCCCCACTTGACTCAAATGCGATCGCAATTATCGATAGGTGTAGACTGCACCCTCACAAATTTCCACACCACTTTGGACGAGTTCCCCTGCACCCACAGAACCATCCTCAGACTCACCTAAAACACCCTTAATGTCGTAGTCACAATTCGGGCGACCGTCATCAATCACGACACCCACTTCCGAACCAGGGGCAAGGATATAACCCTCAGGGATGAGATTTTCTCCCCACAATTCATCCTCGGGTGGTGAAACATAAAATTCAATCAAGGGGCGATTGGTTTCGTTGACGAGGGTGAACTCAACCGCTTCAACGGCGGCATCCTCTTCCCCTTCCTCCTCTTCTGTCGCTTCTTCCCCTTGAGCTACTTCTTCTTCTTCTTCTTCTTCTTCTTCGGCTGCCTCATCTGCTGAGGCTTCTTCGTCTTCCTCCGGTGCTACTTCTTCAGTGTCTTCAGACTCACCAGCATTATCGTTATTACCACCACCACCACAGGCAACAACGGCCGTTGCTAAAAAGCAAGTCGCCACCAACAGAACTAAAATTCTCGAAATTTTCATGCTACAGGCAACTCCTCACCAAAAAAAGAACGATAAATCAAAAGTTGAATCGCCATCGTCGATATTGGAGACGGCAATATTTTTGATAGCCAAACATCGCCCCATTATAGCCAGTTTTTTTGAATATTCAACATCTTAATCGTTATGGTCGCTAAGATCAAAAATAGAGATAGATAATCAGTGTGAATATAGACTGATTATGATTAATCTTAGAATCACTAAATAAAAGTTAAGTGGTGATTCCTGCCTGGGGTGACTGCAAGCAGGGGCGATCGCCCCCAAACCCTGAACCATTGTCGGTGTGAACCCATTCCGTCCTTAGCCCATGGGCCAAAAGTCACGATCCGACCCCCCAAAAAGACCTAGGGAATTTGAACCCATAGACTCAGGGCATGGAGGGGGGAACTTTCTAAAATGAAGGTGTTCAAAGCAATCGGGATCGATTGGCAATTAGAGGATTAAACCGATGAAACGTTACGCTCTCACTCTCCTGACAATTACCGCTGTGGCCGCACCCCTGGCCGTTTGGATGTCATTTACGCCCCCCATGCCCGAAGCGAACGCTTTGCCCTTGGAAGTGGCCCAAGCAATGGGTCGTCCTGGCCAGCCGGGGATGGGTCCCATGGGCGAACCCGGTGAACGCCTGTTGCGGATGGCGGATCAACTGGGCTTAAGTGATGCCCAACGGAGTCAAATCCAAAGCATTTTTGCAGAGGCCAAGACTGCCAATGAACCGCTGTGGCAGGAAATGGAAGCGGCCCGCGAACAGATGCAAACCTTGATGAGCAGTGGTGCATCGGAAGCGCAATTACAGGCCCAACATAGCCAGATGCAGGCGTTACACCAACAGATGAGCGATCGCCACTTTGCAACAATGATGGCGGTGCGGGAAGTGCTCACGCCGGAACAGCGGGCAAAATTGCAAGAAATGCACGGTCAGCGCGGCTCCATGGGGCGCGGCCCCGGCAACCGCCCTGGCAATGCCGATGGCACAGGCCCCGCTAACCGTCCCGCCAATGCTGGCCCGATGAATCGTTAACCGTTTCGACTGAAATCCGCTTAATCAGATCGTGGTAGGGGCGAAAAATTTTTCGCCCCTACACCCATCAATTTTACAACCGGATTCCATATCAACTCACCCCCGCCACCCCGATGCGGGGGTTGAATCCACTACCCTTGATCCCGCTCCGGGGAGGCATCATAACGGGCTTGGGGGGGGAGGGCAGCGATGATCGCATCAATCACCCGACTCACCGGGATAATCTCCAACCCTAGACCCTCGCTGTAGGCTTGATTTTGGGGAATAATCGCCCGTTTAAAGCCAAGTTTGGCGGCTTCCCGCAGACGCAGTTCAATTTGGGTGACAGATCGCACTTGCCCCCCTAAACCGACCTCGCCGATCAGGATGGTATGGGTATCGACGAGGCGATCGCGAAAACTGGCCACGACGGCGATCGCCATCCCCAAATCCGCTGCCGGTTCCGCCACCGCTAACCCCCCAGCGGAGGACACATAGGCATCGAGTTTGGAAAGGGGAATCCCCACCCGTTTTTCCAACACTGCGAGGATCTGCTGTAAACGGCTGTAATCTACGCCAGCGGTGGAGCGTCGGGGGGAAGCGTAGCTGGTGGGACTCACCAAAGCTTGCAATTCCACCACAATGGGCCGCGTCCCCTCACAGGCCACAATCGTTGCTGTCCCTGGGGTGGGGCTTTCCCGATTACCTAAAAACAGTTCGGAAGGATTGGGAACTTCCAAGAGACCGCGATCGCCCATGTCGAAAATGCCGATTTCATGGGTGGCCCCAAAACGATTTTTCACCGATCGCAGCAGCCGATGGGAGGCATAGCGATCGCCCTCAAAATACAGCACCGTATCCACCAAATGCTCTAACACGCGGGGGCCGGCGATCGCCCCCTCTTTTGTGACATGGCCCACCAACAGCATGGCAATATTGGCCCGCTTCGCCATCTGCATCAACGCCGAAGTACATTCCCGCACCTGAGACACCGATCCCGGCGCGGAGGTGAGGGCAGGGAAATAAACGGTTTGGATACTGTCGATAATGGCGATCGCCGGTTGCAACGCCTCAATTTCTCGCAAAATATCCTCTAAATCCGTCTCCGGCAAAATGTACAGGTGCTGATCGAGAATTTCCCCTTGGGGGGGATCTGCCCCCTGAAGTCGCAACGCCCGCAGCTTAATCTGTCGCCCCGACTCCTCCGCACTGACATAGAGGACGCGATCGCCCCCCCCCGCCAACTGATTCGCCGTTTGCAACAACAGCGTCGATTTGCCAATACCCGGATCCCCGCCGATCAACACCAAAGACCCCGGCACAATCCCCCCCCCCAGCACCCGATCAAACTCCCCATAACCGGAACCAATCCGTAACGTTGCTTCATCAGAAATCTCAGAAAACCGTTGGGCTTGGCGGGGTTGGGGGGATTTTTTGCCCGATGCGGCTTTAGCCTTCGTGCGGCCGGGATGAGCCGTGGTTGCCGGGGCCTGAATCTGTTCATCCAACGTGCCAAACGTGCCACAACTGGGGCATTTCCCAAACCACTGGGAAGATTCCGCCCCACATTCACGACAGAGATAAACCGTGCGCGTCTTTGCCATCACCGATCTGAGATTTCACCCCTTTAATCTAGCCTGTCCCCCCAGAGACTGCGGGCAAATCTACCGCCTGACCCGCAGTCGATGGGCAAAAAGGAGCGATCGCCCCCCTCTTTGATCACAACTGGCCAGAATTCACCCCAAAAAACCCTAAAAAGAATCTTAAAATTGGAGACAATTCTTCAAAAAGATCGCGATCGACCCTTGAGATTCCCCCCAGACAGGATAATATTCAGATAAGATTTGTTACACAGGTTGGGGCATCGACCTCCGGTTTGAGGATTTCAGTCAGGGTCTATCTGAAGCAGTCCCCGAACCCAAAAGCCTTCTGATCATCTCAGAAGTCCATGTCCATCCGCACCGCAAGCCATTGGCGCTTATGCCATTAATTGCTTGCAGATCACCGTCCCAGAGCAGATAAGGAGTGTTGAGTTCATTGGAAACTCATAAAGAAAAAATTCTTGTTGTTGACGATGAAGCGAGTATCCGGCGCATTTTGGAAACTCGTCTATCCATGATTGGCTACGATGTCGTCACCGCCGCTGATGGCGAAGAAGCCATCAACACCTTCCGCATCAGTGAGCCCGATTTAGTCGTTTTAGATGTGATGATGCCAAAGCTTGATGGCTATGGTGTTTGTCAAGAACTGCGCAAAGAATCGGACATTCCGATTATTATGCTCACGGCCCTAGGAGATGTGGCGGATCGGATCACCGGCTTAGAGCTAGGGGCGGATGACTATGTGGTCAAGCCCTTTTCCCCCAAGGAGCTAGAGGCCCGCATTCGTTCGGTATTGCGCCGCGTTGATAAAAATGGGGCATCGGGGATCCCCAGTTCCGGCGTAATTCAAGTGGGTTCGATTAAAATTGACACCAACAAACGCCAAGTTTATAAAGGCGATGAACGGATCCGTCTCACGGGCATGGAGTTTAGTCTGCTGGAATTACTGGTGAGCCGTTCCGGTGAAGCCTTTTCTCGCTCAGAAATTCTCCAAGAGGTGTGGGGCTACACCCCTGAACGCCATGTCGATACAAGGGTGGTGGATGTGCATATTTCCCGGCTGCGGGCCAAACTGGAGGATGATCCCAGCAATCCCGAATTAATTCTCACCGCCAGGGGAACCGGCTACCTTTTCCAGCGCATTCTCGAACCTGGAGAAGAGTAAGCCGATCATGGCCGCTGCTGATCCCAACCGCGTTTTACGGAAACTTCCCATTGTTGTTGGTGTGATGGGGGGACTGTTGTTGCTTATTAATCGCGGGTTAACGGTTGACATCAGCACCACTCAATCCCGCTCCGATGCCTTGGGCATTCTCCTCAGTGCATTATTGATCCTAATCGGCCTACTTTGGCAGCAGATTCAGCCCCAACCGCCGGAAACAGTGGAGCTTGAAGGGGAAGCAGTTTTGCAGTTTGCGCCAGATCTGCCCCCGATGGTGGCCACAGAACTGGCTTGGATTTCCCATCAATTGCTCACCAATACCGCAACGCGATCGCTCCTCGTCTATTACCAAGGTCAAGTCCTGTTGCGGCGGGGCATCCTCCCCCCCAAAGCCGATGTCACCCCCAAGGCGATCCTCAATCGGGTGATGGAGCAACAAAAACCGGTCTATTTAGTAGCCCTCAAGCTCTATCCGGGTCGCATTGAATTCGACTACCTCCCCGCCAATACCCAAGGGTTAATCTGTCAACCTTTGGGCCATCAAGGGGCATTAATTTTGGGGGCCAATGCTCCCCGCAGTTATACCCAACAGGATGAACGCTGGATTGCGGGGTTGGCGGATAAATTGGCCAATAGCCTTGCTGAAGAATTTCAAGGTTGAATCACTGGGGCGATAATCGTGCAATTGCGCCCTGATTGTTTGGCATTGTAGAGCGCCTGATCTGCCTGTTCGATGAGCGCATCCATGGTCAGGCTTTGACTGGGACACATGGCCGCCACCCCCATACTGACGGTGACAAATTGATCCGCCACCGAAGAGCTATGGGGAATTTCCAGGGCCAGGACGGAAGTCCGCACCAGTTCCGCCACCTGCATCCCCCAGTTGACATCGGCATTGGGCAAAATGACGAGAAACTCTTCCCCCCCATAGCGAGACACCAGATCCTCCGGGCGACGGAGAAAGTTTTTAATCGTTTGGGCAATTTGGGTTAAACAGGTATCCCCGGCTTGATGGCCGTAGGTGTCGTTATATTCTTTGAAGCAATCCACATCGCAGAGGATTAAGGCGAGCGATCGCCGCTCTTCAATCAAATGCTGCCACTGTTGATAAAGATAAATATCCCCATAGCGGCGATTAGCCACTTGGGTTAAGCCGTCAATGGTAGACAGTTCCGCTAATTCTTGGTTTTGATCCTGAAGCGAAAGAATCATCTCCTTCTGTTGGGTAATATCCCGAATCGTCACCGAAAACCCATCCCCCAATTTCACCGCTGTGATGTTATACCAATGGTTTTCGCCCTCATGGCAATAGCAAAAATCCTGCTCAAGGGGATCAGCGGTTTCCACCACCGCCACAAAAGCCTCAAACAAACGGGGTTCAATGGGACTGAGGAACTGCTTAAGGACAGTTTTACCCGTGAGTTCTTCCTTGCGGTGGCCCAATAATTGGGCAATCACCGGATTGACCACCAAACAGCGAAAATCTTCAATATCCCCCGTTAAATTATTGCGATGGGCTTGCATCGCCGCAATCCCATCCCGTGAGGCATTTAAAACACTGGCTAAAATGGCACGGGATTGATAAAGCACTTCTTCCGCTTCCCGGCGCTGTTCAATTTCTAATTGCAGTTGTTGTTTTTGATGTTGGATCGTCAGTTGGGTTTCAATGCGGGCGAGGACTTCTTCAATTTGAAACGGCTTGGTAATATAGTCTATTCCCCCCACCCGAAAGGCTTTAACTTTATCAAACACTTCATCCAGGGCACTGATGAAAATAATCGGGATATCCTGGGTAGTCACCGTTTTTTTAATCTGTTCACAAACTTCATAGCCATTCATTTCTGGCATTTGAATATCCAGTAAAATCAAGTCCGGGGGCGTGGATTGGGTTGCCCGCAAAGCGGTTTTACCATTGATGGCTTTGCGAACTTTATAGCCTTGATTTTCCAACATTTGGGACAGAACCCTTAAGTTTTCGGGCAAATCATCAACGATGAGGATATTCCCTGAGCATTGTTTAACAGTCATAAATTTAAAGATCAAAAAAATGAGTACAGCTTGTTCGTTGATTTAGCCATTACCCTCACTCTAAATCCCCCAGATAGGGAGAGGAATTTTAAGTATCGATTCAGATTGGTTCTGAATCGGCGGTAATGGTCGCTTGCAGGGCTTCACAAATTTCATCCATCCGGTAGTTATTGACCCGATGGGTGAGGGCGTGAATCAAATCACTTTGACTGGTGGGAATCTCCGCAATGAGCTGCCGGAGATGTTCATCATCACAGTCCGTTGCTGCCTGATAAAGCTGCTTTTGCCAAGGGATTGGCATGACGGCAAAGGTTTCCGATGTGAGAGGATGCGCGGTGGTTTCAGGGGGTGCTTCTTGGGTATCGGCATAGAGGTATTGAACCCCTAAATGCCGGGTCATGGTTTCAAAAATGGTGTCTTCCAAAAAAGGTTTACGGATAAAATCATCGCAGCCTGCGGAGAGGACGACGGTTTTTTCCTCTTCTAAAACACTGGCGGTGAGGGCAATGATGGCGGTGGCTTGGCCCTGGGTGGTGCTTTTAATCCGCCGGGTTGCTTCATAGCCATCCATGACGGGCATCCGCATATCCATCCAAATTAAATGGGGTTGCCAGGCTTGCCATTGGGCGATCGCCTTTTGGCCATTTTCTGCTTCTTTGACCTGAAATCCGAGGGATGCCAAGAGTTTACGCAAGAGCCGTCGATTACTTTCCTGATCATCCACGACTAAAATACGATAGTTGGGTTGGTTTGGGGCCAGGGCTAAGACACGGCGTTGGGGGGTGCGGGATTCGCAAATGGTTTGACTATCCACCACTTGCACCGGGATCGTGAAGTAGAAGCGACTGCCTACCCCGACTTGGCTTTCGACTTCAATTTCTCCTTGCATCAGTTGGACAAATTTTTGACTGATGGGTAGTCCTAAACCTGTTCCTTCTTGGTATTCTTGACCCGCTTGGGTTTGGCCAAAGGCTTCAAAAATTTGGATTAGATCTTCCGGGGCAATGCCTACGCCGGTATCACTGACGCTGAAGGTAATGGCTTGGGTCTCTCCCAGGGTAGGCTCGCTTTCAATTTGTACCGATACACCGCCAACCTTGGTAAATTTAATCGCATTGTTGAGCAGGTTAATCAGGACTTGGCGCAATTTCACTTCATCGGTGCGGATGTAGCGGGGAACTTGGGGGGCACAATCGCAAATTAGTTGTAGATTTTGACTTTCAGCCCGGAGATGAAACATATCTTTGAGATCATCAAAGAGGCGATGGAGATCAAAATTCTTAGGCGCAAGGGCAGTTTTTCCCGCTTCAATTTTCGATAAATCAAGAACGTGGTTAATCAGGTTTAACAGATGCTCGCCACTGCGGTTGATGATTGTGACATTTTCCAGTTGTTCCGGATCGAGATGGGGCGATCGCATCATTAACTGAGCAAACCCTAAAATGGCATTGAGGGGGGAGCGTAACTCATGGCTCATATTGGCAATAAATGTACTTTTCGCTTGGTTTGCCACCTCCGCCCGCTCTTTTTCAATGGCAAGCTCCAGGGTACGCTCTGCGACCCGTTGCTCTAAATGATTAAAATACTGTTGTTTTTCGGTAATATCAATCCCCACTAATACCATCGCTTGCCCTTGATGATATTTTTGAGCCACCAACATATAATGACAGAGTTCACCTCGTACCGGAATCGGTAACTCCGTAGTCAAGGAAGTGGCTGGACTGCGCAAAAAGGCGTTAATAAATTGGGTAAAATCTGAAGAGCTATTTAAAAAGCCCAATTCTCTGCCTTCAAAATCCTTGGGGTCAAGATTAACAATATCCGCTAAATGGCGATTCACGCCAATGTAATGCCCGGTTGCACTGATCCAGGCAATGGTTCCCGGCACAGCATTGAGTACGGCGGCCAATTGCTCTTTGGCTTCCGCGAGTTGTTGCTCCCGTGATTTTAAGTTCCCAATCATCTGCTGAAAACAGCGGGCTAATTCCCCCAATTCATCGGGGCGATCGCCCATGGCTTGCAATCCTTGGGTGGTAAATTGCCCCTCCTCGACGGCGGCTACGGCGGCGGTGAGGGTGTCAATCTGCCGGATGTAATTGGCTAATTGGTGGTTTTTTTGCTGGAGTTGTTGCTCTAGATCGGCAATACGCTCATAGGCTGCACGACAGCAGCCACCTTGTTCTGAATCGTGACCCGTTTGTTTCAATGCTTGAATACAGCGAATCAGTTCCTGCTTGGTAAGTGTTTCTAATGCCTCAGTTTTCATGCTGATTAACTGCTCTGCTGGGGGATGGAAGCCTTCGCCTTGACGCAAAATGGCCATCTCTACCCTGATGGGATCAAAGGGAAACCGTTGGAAATCATCGGCTGTGATTGAGGGGAGACGGGGAATTGTATCACTCTAACTTTAACGTTCACAATCCATGCTACACCAAAGATTTCAGGAGATTACGCTTGCTTCCCGGAGAATTCTCCCTCAACCCAATTTTCTTGATACAATGGTGCGCTGGTCTCCCCTTTGCCCTGCTATGGTTCCCCCCACCTTTGACCGTTACTATCGTTACCATGAACTCCGGGAGCACCTGATCGCCTATACCCAAGCCTATCCCCAACTTCTCCAATGCCAGAGTATTGGCCAAAGCCATGAGGGGCGCGATATTTGGCTGCTTACAGTAACAAACCAAGCTACTGGCCCCGCTGAGGCCAAGCCGAGCTTGTGGGTGGATGGCAATATTCATAGTATTGAGGTGGCGGCCTCGACGGCGGCCCTGTATCTGATCCATACCTTGGTTACTCAGTATGGCCAAGATCCTGAAATTACCCGGTGTTTAGATACCCGTGCCTTTTATATCTGCCCCCGCCTTAACCCCGATGGAGCCGAGTGGGCGTTAGGCGATCGCCCCCGCTTTGTCCGTTCCGGAACCCGCCTCTATCCTGATCCCGACCCCCTACCGGTGGGGTTAATCCCCCAAGATATGGATGGCGATGGGCGGATCCTGTTGATGCGCATTCCCGATCCCCAAGGCCATTGGCAAGCCTACCCCGCCGATCCCCGCCTCATGGTTCCCCGCGAGCCGACGGCCACGGGGGGAGACTATTACCGCCTGCTGCCGGAGGGGGAAATTCTTAACTATGATGGTTTGCTGATTCCCCGCCGTCCGATGCCGGAGGGGTTGGATTTTAACCGCAATTTTCCGGCGGCCTGGCGATCGCAATCGGAACAGCCAGGAGCCGGCCCCTATCCCACTTCAGAACCGGAGGTGCGGGCCGCCGTTGACTTTATTGCCCAGGCCCGCAATTTAACCGGCGCAATTTCTTTCCATACCATGAGCGGCGTACTGTTGCGCCCCCATAGTTATAAATCCGATGAAGAGATGCCCCCAGCGGATCTGCGGATTTATAAAGTTTTGGGAGAAAAGGGAGAGGCGATCACCGGCTATCCGGCGGTGTCGGTTTACCACGATTTCCGCACCGCTGGTTATGACCATGTGACGGGGGCCTGTGATGATTGGGCCTATGAGGAGCAGGGGCTATTCAGTTGGACGGTGGAATTGTGGAGTCCGATGCAACAGGTGGGGATTGAGGGCTATCACTTCTTGGCGTGGTTTGATCAGCATCCCTTAGAGGATGATTTGCAATTATTGGCCTGGAGCGATCGCCACCTCCAAGGCCAGGGCTATATCGATTGGTATCCCTTTGACCACCCTCAACTGGGGCCGGTGGAGTTGGGGGGATGGAATCGCTTCTACTGTTGGCACAATCCCCCCCCGCAGGATTTATTAGCGGAAATTGCCCCCTTCCCCCAATGGTTAGTCTGGCATTTGCTGATTTCTCCGCTGATTGCCTTTCAGGAGCAACGGGTGATCCCCCTCGGGGCAGATCATTATCAGGTGCAGGTGGTGGTGCAAAATACCGGCTGGCTCCCCACCCAGATCACCGAGCAAGCCTTGAAAAAACAACTGACGCGGGGCTGTCGCTGTACCCTCACCCTTCCCCCGGGTGCAACCCTGATTCAGGGGGAGGCGGTGCAATGTTTAGGAGAATTAACGGGGCGATCGCACTTCCCTTCCTCCCCCACCAGTCCCCAGGGTGACACCACCAGCGATCAGGCCAAAGCGGAATGGATCCTCCATGCCCCCCAGGGGGGTAGGGTGGAAATTCAAGCCCAGTGCGATCGGGCCGGCCAAGCCCGCACCACCCTCCCCCTCACCCCCAGCCCCCAACTTTGACCCCCCCCGAACCCTTCACCTTCGCTCCCCACAGTCAGCACCGCCTCGCCATCCCCATCGCCCGACTCCCCACCCAAACGGAACTATCCCTGGCGATCGAGATCCGCCACGGCGCAGAACCCGGCCCTACCCTCTGGCTCAGTGCCGCCCTCCATGGCGATGAACTCAATGGTGTCGAAATCATTCGGCAAGTCTTACAACGGCTGCAACCCCAGCACCTCCGGGGGACAATCATCGCCGTCCCCATCGTCAACATCTTTGGCTTCATCGAACAATCCCGCTATCTCCCCGATCGCCGCGACCTCAACCGCAGTTTTCCCGGTTCCGCCCATGGCTCCCTCGCCTCCCGCCTCGCCCACCTCTTCATGGCGGAAATTGTCCAACGCAGTACCCACGGCATCGACCTTCATACCGCCTCAGACCATCGGATCAACTGGCCCCAAATCCGCGCCAACCTCGAAGACCCCACCACCGCCACCCTCGCCCAAGCCTTTGCCCCCCCCGCAATTATCCATGCCAACACCCGCGATGGCTCCCTGCGGGAAGCCGCCGCCCAACAGGGGATTCCCGTCCTCCTTTACGAAGCCGGGGAAGCGATGCGGTTTAACGACACCGCCATTCAGGTGGGGATTGCGGGCATCTTTCGGGTGATGGCGGCTTTGGCGATGTATCCCTCCCCAGAGCATCTACCCTTAGGGATGATCTCCTTAGAAGCCAGAACGACAAAATGGGTGCGAGCTTCCCGGAGTGGCCTGTTCCGGCTCCATGTGGCTTTGGGGGCGCAGGTACAGAAGCGGCAGGTGGTGGGAATTATTGCCGATGCCTTTGGGGAGCAGCCTTATTTGGTGCGCAGTGCTTACAAGGGGGTGGTGATTGGTTACACCCAAAAACCCTTAGTCAATCAGGGGGACGCTTTGATCCATTTAGCCCTGATTGCTGAGGATGGGGCTAGTCCCTAAGGCAATCACCCCTGCAACAATCTGAAAAAAATCGCCAAACTCTGCTTAACAAAATGTAACGGTAAAGTGTTCCACTCACAGTGTATAAGGATAACCGGAAGGTTTAAACCGTGAGCCGAACACCAGCATTCACGCTGCTCCCAAGTGATTGATGGCTTTTCTCATAAACACCAACGCCTTTCTCAGATTGTCGGGAGATGAGTATTTATACTTATCAAATCTTTACAATTCTGTAACAAAGTTGGCGGAAAGTTATCAAAATCTGGATTAAGCGAGTAAAGTGAATTTTGACGACGGAATCACAGGTTGAAACCGGAAGTCTTGAAACAGTCCAGTCACTCCTTCAAGAGTGCTGACCGTGATCAATACAAAAATTAACATTAGGAGATTAACTCAATGTTTGACGCATTCACAAGGGTTGTTTCTCAAGCCGATTCTCGCGGTGAATTCTTGAGCACCGAACAACTGGACGCACTGCAAGCGATCGTTAGCGGTGGCAGCAAACGCCTTGATGCCGTTAACCGGATCACGAGCAATGCTTCTGCGATTGTCACCAACGCTGCTCGCGCTCTGTTCGCTGAACAGCCCCAACTGATTCAACCCGGTGGTAATGCTTACACCAACCGTCGCATGGCTGCTTGCCTCCGTGACATGGAAATCATCCTCCGCTATGTCACCTATGCAACCTTGGCTGGCGATGCTAGCGTTCTCGAAGATCGTTGCTTGAACGGTCTGCGCGAAACCTACCAAGCTCTGGGTGTTCCCGGTGCTTCCGTCGCTGCTGGCGTGCAAAAAATGAAAGATGCTGCCGTTTCTTTGGCAAACGACCCCAACGGAATCACCCCTGGCGATTGCAGCCAACTGATCTCCGAAGTGGCCAGCTACTTTGATCGCGCTGCTGCTGCTGTGGCTTAAGCCCCTGTTTCTTGCTCGCTTTATCAATTCAGATCTTTAGATCTAAATGTTCGGGGAATTTCCCCAACAGCACGAGACAAACATTATCCAGAATTTAGGAGAAGCCTAGACCGATGAAAACCCCTATTACCGAAGCGATCGCAACCGCTGATTCCCAAGGCCGTTTCTTGGGCAACACCGAACTCCAAGCTGCTAACGGTCGTTTTGATCGTGCCCACGCCAGCATGGAAGCTGCTCGCGCTCTGACCCAAAAGTCTCGCGATCTGATCAACGGTGCAGCTAACGCTGTTTACCAACGGTTCCCCTACACCACCCAAATGCAAGGGCCCCAGTATGCAGCGGATCAACGCGGCAAAGACAAGTGCGCTCGTGACATCGGTCACTACCTCCGCATGGTTACTTACTGCTTGGTTGCCGGTGGTACCGGTCCCATGGACGAGTACCTGATCGCCGGTTTGGACGAAATCAATCGTTCCTTCGACCTCTCCCCCAGTTGGTATGTTGAAGCCCTCAAATTCATCAAAGCCAGCCATGGTTTGAGCGGTCAAGCTGCGAACGAAGCAAACACCTACCTCGACTACGCAATCAACGCTTTGAGCTAGTTTTCTAACTCGAAGGTCTGCCCGGAAAATTCGGCGAGTGTTGGCACGCACAGCTAGCAGTTGCCAATTTCTCCGGGCATTGTTTTATTCATTTGCTGTAGTAAGGAGAGGTGTTTATGCCGACATTAGTTGCTTCTAACTTGGCCGCCGCTGGGCGGTTAGGTCTTGATGCTTTTGATGGAAGCTATGTTGAACTGCGTCCGAATTGGACAGAAGCAGATCTTCAACTGGTTTTCAAGGCTGCTTATCGTCAAGTGTTCGGTAACGACTACGTGATGAAAGCGCAGCGACTGACCTCAGCAGAATCTCTGTTGCGGCAGGGCAATATCAGCGTCCGCGATTTTATCCGGGCATTGGCCAAGTCTGATTTATATAAAGAGAAGTTTTTCTACGCCAATAACAATCAACGGTTTGTAGAGTTGAACTTTAAGCACATCCTCGGCCGTCCGCCTTTGGATCAAGAGGAACTGGCTTACCATACCAATTTGGTGGAAGATCAAGGCTATGATGCCGAGATTGACTCCTACTTTGAAAGTGAGGAATACGCCCGTCGCTTTGGCGATAGCGTTGTGCCTTACTTTACCGGTTTTTCCGTTGAACCCGGTTGCCGCACCGTCGGTTTTACCCGGATGTTCAACCTCTACCGGGGTTATGCCAACAATGACCGTGGTCAAGTGGGTGGCCCTGCTGCTCGTTTGAATCGTCAATTGGCGGTGAACCAATCGGCAACGATCGCTGGCCCCACCGGTCGAGATCAATCCTATGCCGTTCCGGCGAAAGCCTTTGGTGGCGTAGGTAATCAAAGTGCCCGGATGTACCGCGTGGAAGCCACGGGTTTGATCGGTCGTCAACTGCGCCCGGTGATCCGTCGCAGTGCTACCGCTTACCTGGTTCCCTACGAAAATCTCTCGGATCGGATTCAGCAAATTCTCCGCTCTGGCGGCAAAATTCTGAGTGTGCGTCCTGCCTAATAAAAAGGAGCGATGCTCTCGGTTGGCGCGGAAAATTCTCCGGGTTTCCGAGGGCACGCCCCACTTTGTGATCTAATAATGCTGAGGGTAAGCTTTTATGCTTACCGTTCAGCATTATGCCAGATTTTGTAAAACTCTGATTAAATTGGGACTTGAAGAATTATGTATGGTCAAAATGCTTTAGGGGCAGATGGCTTAATGGCAGGGGCGAGCCGGATGTATCGCATGGAAGTAGAGGGCCTACGCCAAAACTCCCGCACCAGTAGCCAACAGTTTGCGATTCGTCGTAGTGGGACGGTGACGTTGACGGTTCCCTACAGCCGGATGAGCAGTGAATTTCAGCGGATTACCCGTTTAGGTGGCAAAATTGTCAATATTGCGCCAGTAGATGGGGATGCACCGGCTGCTGCCCCTGAGGACGAATAAATCGCAATGACTGAACAGGGTTCCTACACCCTTGAGCAGGCGATCGCCAATCTCCAACAACGGGAGCATCTGGGCGATCGCTATTATGCGGCCTGGTGGTTGGGGAAGTTCCGCGTCACTGACCCGGCGGCCATGGATGCCCTATTGGAGGCTTTGGATGATGACCTCGATCGCTCCCCCGATGGGGGCTATCCCCTGCGGCGCAATGCGGCCCGGGCTTTGGGCAAACTGGCAGATCCCCGCATTGTCCCCGCTCTGCTCCATTGCCTCGACTGCCCCGATTACTATGTGCGGGAAGCGGCAGCCCAGGCTTTAGAATTACAGGGTAATCCTGAGGCGATTCCTCCCCTACTGGGGTTCTTGGCGGGGGGCGTGGCGGCGGCTGTCCCCACCCCGGATAAACCTCACCTGGTACAACCCTACGAGGCAATTTTAGAGGCCTTGGGAACTTTGGGAGCGACGATGGCGATTCCTGAAATTCAGCCTTTTTTAGCCCATCCTGTGGCTAAAATTCAACTGGCGGCGGCCCGCGCCCTCTACCAACTGACGGAGGCTCCGGAGTATGGCGATCGCCTCATTGCTGGCCTCGCTGCGCCCCAGTTACCTTTGCGGCGTTCCGCCCTGATTGATTTGGGCGCAACCCATTACCTCCCGGCCGCCGCCGCCATTGCCCAAACCCCAGCGGAAAATAGCCTTAAGCTCATTGCCCTCAAGGGGTTATTAGAAAATCACCTGACTCGCCAAGCACGGGATACTCTACATTTAACCGAGGAAAGTCAGCAGGTAATGGCTTTAATGGATAGCTTGCTTTAAACGGAACCTATGACCGCCCTTGCTCCTTTGATTGCTGCCATTGATGCGGCCCCCTCTGCGGTGGGGCTGATTACCGCTGTGCGCCAATTGGCGGCGGCCCGTGACCCGGCAGCGATTCCGAAATTGATTGAGATTTTGGGCTATAACAACCCCGGTGCGGCGGTGGCGGCGGTGGAGGGGTTGGTGGCTCTGGGGCCGGTAGCGGTGGAGCCATTGTTAACGAATTTGGATGGCTATGATTATGGGGCGCGGGCTTGGGCTAATCGTGCTTTGGCGCAGATTGGCGATCCCCGTGCTTTAGAGAATTTATTGACGGCGGCTCAGGGGGATTTTGCCTTGAGTGTGCGCCGGGCTGCGGCCAAGGGGCTGGGATTTTTGGACTGGTCAACCCTGCCCTCTGCTGAACAGGAAGCGGGACAAAAGCAGGCCTTTGCGGCTTTGATGGTGGCCTCGGGGGATGAGGAATGGGTGGTACGGTATGGGGCGATCGCTGGCCTCCAAGGTTTAGCCCAAACACAACCCCAATGGCAAAGCTCGGTGCGGCAACTGTTGGGCGATCGCCTCCCCCTCGAAACAGAGTTAGCTATCCAAGCGCGACTCCATTGGGCGATTCAATCCCTAAATTGCCCAGGTTTTTAAATTTTTCTGGGATCTTCTCAGAGAAGATCCCGCCTTGGTGTAAGAATTCGTTACAGTGATAACGGCATTGTATAGACATCATTGAATTTGGGTCATGACATCCTCTTCCATCGCTGTGCGAGAACTGCCCCTGTTTCCCCTACCGGATGTTGTGCTGTTTCCGGGGCGGCCTCTCCCTTTGCATATTTTCGAGTTTCGCTATCGGATCCTGATGAATACGATTCTCGAAAGCGATCGCCGCTTTGGGGTGTTGATGTTCGACCCGATTCAGGGGCAAATCTCCGGCGTAGGCTGCTGTGCGGAAATTATCCATTTCCAACGACTCCACGATGACCGCATGAAAGTGATCACCCTCGGACAGCAACGATTCCGGGTTTTAGAATATGTCCGGGAAAAACCCTATCGGGTCGGCCTGGTGGAATGGCTCGAAGATAACCCGACCCAGACGGATCTGCGGCCCCTAGCAACCAATGTTGAGCAACTGCTCAAGGATGTGGTGCATCTTTCCGCCAAGCTGACGGAGCAAAAGATTGATCTCCCCGATGATCTCCCCAATTCTCCCCGCGAACTGTCCTATTGGGTGGCCAGCAACCTCTACGGTGTGGCCACAGAGCAACAGATGTTGCTAGAAATGCAAAACACCGAAGATCGCCTCAATCGGGAATCAGAAATCCTCGTCTCCACCCGTAACCATCTCGCTGCCCGTACTGCCCTTAAGGATGTGCTGCCGAATTCTGATTAAGTTCCTCGGGCAAAATGCGGGAAACGCCATAACAGCCAAAGATTTTCAGCACTTCTGTATATTGGGGTAGGGTTTCCAGGGCTATTTGTACCGATTCCGTCCCTGCATTGCCGTTGAGGTCGATGAAAAAGAGGTATTCGCCCAAAGATCGCTTCGTGGGGCGCGATTCAATGCGGCTGAGGTTAATCCCCCGTTCCGCAAACACTTGCAAGGGTTTCACCAACGCCCCCGGCACATTAGCCGCTGTACTAAAGGCGAGGGAAATGTGATCCCCCGGCACTCCTGGACGACGGCCCACCACCCAAAAGCGGGTGCAGTTATCGGGGTAATCATTAATCGCATCGGCTAGGATCGGCAGTTGGTAGAGATGGGCGGCGCGGGGGGCGGCGATCGCCCCTGCCGTCGGGTCTTCGCGGAGATAAACGAGGGCCTCGGTGGTGGAGTTGCTGGCTAATTGCTGGGCTTGGGGGAGATGGGCATCAAGCCACCGCTGACATTGAGCGAGGGCTTGGGGGTGGGAATAGACGGTTTTCACCGCTGCTAATGCTGAAGCACAGGACACCAGGACATGATGAATCGGCAAAATTAACGCCTGTTGAATCACCAAACCTTCCAATTCCCAAAGGGCATCAAGGCTAATGGCCACTGTGCCTTGAATTGAGTTTTCCACCGGGACGATCGCCAGATCCACCTGGCCCGCCGCCACCGCCTTGAGGCTTTGGGCAATGGTGGGGTAGGGACAGAGTTGGGAGGTTTCTCCGGTGTGGCGCAAGTGGCGATCGCCATAAACCAGGGCCACAGTTTCCGCATTCGTACCACGGGGGCCCAGATGGGCAAGGGAAAGGGGCATCGCAACGTCATCAAAGAGGATAATTCCAGTTTAAGCGCTGGCGGAATCACTCCGAGCGTAGTCGTTGTTGCGTCCGTTCGAGATAGATTTCTGCGACGCGATCGCCAGAATTTTGCCAACAGCAAGCCCGGAATTGGGCGGCTGCTTCTGGCCATTGCTTTAATTGGTAAAGGATCAGGCCCCGCTCAAATTGGGGACGGGTGGCTAGTTTGAGCGTCCGCAGGGGGGTGGGATCGGCATCAAACACCTCAAACACCGCCACATGGGTCAATTTTCCCTTCACTTGGACATAATCAATGAGGCGAATGTGATAGGGGTGCTGATGGTTGAGTTTTAAAAAGGTGTGATGGGAGATCAGCAATGGCACGCCATAGGTGCGGGTCAGTCGTTCGAGGCGAGAGGCTAAATTCACCGTATCCCCCATCACGGTGCTGTCCATCCGTTGCCGCCCCCCCACCGTTCCCAAAACCACCGAGCCGGTATTAATGCCAATGCCAATTTCAATTTCGGCTTGTCCCTCTTGTTTGCGGGTGCGGTTGTAGCGGGCCAGTTGGCGCAACATGGCGATCGCCGCCTGTACCGCATCATCGGCCCCCACTTGGGGAAATAGGGCCATAATTTCATCGCCAATGTATTTATCGACAAAACCGCGATGGCGAGTAATCGGTGGCTCCATCCGGGAGAGAAAGCCATTGATTAACTCAAAGGTTTCCTCAGGGGTGAGTTGTTCCGCCAAACTGGTGAAGTGGCAAATATCGGCGAACAATACCGACATTTCCCGCTCCACCGCATCCCCCACTTGCACATCAATAATGCTGGCCTTCCCCAACAGTTGCAAAAATTCCTCCGGCACAAACCGCTCATAGGCTTGGTTGAGTTGGGCCAACTGCCGGGTAATCTGTCGCCGTTCCTGCTCCACCCGGTAGCGATCGCTAATATCTTGAAAGGCGGCGATCGCATATAAAATTTCCCCTTTGGCGTTAAAAATCGGTGTACCCCACACCTCCAACGGAATCCGCCGCCGGCCATCATCCACCTCTAAATCATCCACTTGGCTGGTTTCCCCCCGCAGGGCGCGAAAAATGGGCTGCCGTTCTATGGGATACAGTCGATCTGTTCCAATCACATAGGCACGGTAGACCTCCGGTAATTGAGCAACGGTCGCATTGGGAACCACGCCCCGCCCCAAAAGGGACTGGGCTCGCTCATTGGCATAGTAGGGTGTGCCGGTGGCATCAAGGACAAACAAACCGACGGGAATCGCTTCAAGGAATTGCCGTAATTGCTCCTCACTATGGCTGAGGGCCTCATTGAGCACCTGCATTTTGACGTTATTGTCCGCCAGGGCCGCAAAGGAGCTTTGCAATTGCAGGGCCATGGCTTGAAAAGCTTGGGCTAAGGCCCCCAGTTCATCATCGGTGGTGAGCATCACCCCCACTAAATGCCATTGCCCCGGCTTCAGATTGCTCACCCCTTCGGTGAGGCGGGTCAGGGGCATGACGATCCGCCCTTGGGTGAACCGGAGGACGTTATAGACCAACATCCCGACGAAGGCGATCGCCCCCAACCACACCAACGCCCCCACCAACACCGGCCACAACAATTCCGTCGCTGGCTGCTCCACCACCACATACCAATCCACCGTCCGCAGCGAACGGCCCGCTGCCAACATCCAGCCCCCTTCGAGGCCGCGATAGAAATTGACATCAGCCTGGGCAATATCGGTGGGCGATCGCCCAAGCTGCGCCACCAAATCAAACCCCGGCCCCTGTAAGCGAGTATTGCGAAAGGCAATAATCTGCCCTTGGGCATCGGTGATATACACATACCCCCGCTGTCCCACCCGGATATTAATCGTTTGATTCCAAAGATCATCAAGGGCCACCCGCACCAACAACGTCGCCACCGGCAACTCCAAATCATTCATCACCGGCACTGCCAAATCCAAATAGGGAAATTGGCCATCAAACCCCACCGCCCCAATTTCCACTTGATCCCGACTTAAATCGAGATCCAAAAGGAGATGATCCCGCTGCGCCGGTTGAGGACGACCGACGCGATTGCGTTGGGCCAACACTGTTCCATCGGTGGCGATCAGTTGTACATCCAAGAGGGAGCGATTGCGGGCCAATAGCCCGCGCAAAATTTCCGAAGCGTTGGGGGTAGTGGCCAAGGAGGCACTGGTGGCGCGGACATCGCTTTGGATCTCCAAGACAAACAGGTCAAAACTCAAGGCCGCCTCATTATTGACCCGCTCTAAACTCCGTTGGGCCTGCTCGACCCGCGTCAATAGCGCGAAAGACATCGCCATCACCAACCCCACCCCCCCAATCCCACTGAGTAAGAGCATTTGTTGGGTAATTTGCCGCCGGAGGGAATCCCGTCGTGGATGGAGCCAATGCCACAATTTTCGCCAAAACGCTTTGTTCAAACTGAGGTTGATTCAGTAAATCTATCTAGTTGATTATGCTAGGTTGATCCTGCCCTAATTTCCCGCTGGCAAGGACAGATCTTCAACATTGGTACGATCAATGAGATGGATGCGGGGCAGAAAAATGCGATCGGGGAAATCTTCACCATTTTCCAGATGGCGGAGGAGTAACTGAAGGGAGAGACGGGCTTGAAAATCCGGCATTTGGTTGATCGTGGCATCGATCGCCCCTGCTTTGAGAGCCTCCATCACCGGGGGCATCGCATCAAACCCGGTGATCAGGATCTCCTCCCGTCGGCCCGCCTTCACCGCCGCATTACTCGCCCCCTGGGCCATGGCATAGTTGGCTGCCACGATCGCATCCACCTCCGGAAACCGGGCTAACCAAGCCGTGGTAATTTCCTCCGCTTTCTCCTCCGACCATTCTCCGGTTTGGGTCTCCAAAATATCGATATTGCCGGTGTTTAAGCCCATCAGAAACCCCTGCTGGCGATCGAGGGCATTTTGTTGGGCTAAGGCCCCATTGAGGAGCAAGACATTCCCCTGTCCCCCCAACTGCTCCACCACCCATTCCCCCATCAACTTACCCCCCGCCACATTGTCAAAGACAATAAAGCTCACCAGTTGATCACTATTAACGGGGGTATCCATGGCAATGACGGGAATGCCTTGGGCGATCGCCCGTTCAATTACATTAGCCAACCGCACCGAATCCGTCACCATCACCACCAAACCATCCACATCCCCCGCCTCAATGCGATTGGCGATCGCCCGGATTTGATCTTCCGCACAGGTATGACATTGATTAGGCAGCAACTCCACCGTTACGCCAAAATCCTCCCCCGCTGCCACTGCCCCCGCCCACACCTGAGCCTGATAGAGATCCCCATGTTCCCCCGTCTTCGGATCATAAGTATCCTTAAGGGCAAACACCACCCGTCGGGGTTTACTGGCCTTAATTTCCGTCTCTGGCATTTCCCAACCGGCATTTTCCACCGTAATCATCCGAGGTAGCGTTGATTCCTCCTCTGGATTGATCGATGAACGGGGACACCCCCCTAACATCAGGCTCAACCCTAATCCCAACACCCATAATTTCTGCCAACCCATGATCGCGCTCTCCTACTTATGGTTATTATGAAACTAAGGCCCCCATTCATCCACAAGGCTTAATTTTCTGGATGAATTCACCCCTGAGCGTAATTCTTCAAGGTAAAATAGCCGTTAACCTTGCTGCTTTCCCCTCCCGCAATCCTTATGTTTTTAGCAACGAATCTGCTCATTGACAATTTGGTTCAGAAACTCACCCAGGGCTACCAACGAACCTATGGAGGATGGAAGTCTGAGTATGCGGAAATTATTGCTTGGGCAGCGGGGATGGCCTTGGAAAACATCGCCAACAGTGACGCGCTTTACCACAATGTTGAGCATACTATTTTTGTCACCTTGGTGGGCCAGGAAATTCTCCGAGGAAAGCATATTAAAGAGGGGGGGACTACGCCGGAAGATTGGTTGCATTTTCACATTGCGCTACTGTGCCATGATATTGGCTATGTCAAGGGCGTATGCCAACCGGATCAGCCCTTAAAGCACCTCTACGCCACAGGTTTAGACCACAAAATGATTGAGCTTCCCCCTGGAGCCAGTGATGCCAGCCTCGCCCCCTATCATGTGGATCGGGGCAAGCTATTTGTTCAGGAACGGTTTGGGGGTCATAAGCTCATTGATGCGGAGTTACTAAAGGAAAGCATTGAGTTAACCCGTTTCCCCGTTCCTGCTGATGAAGATCATAAAGATACAGATAATTATCCAGGGTTAGTCCGAGCAGCGGATTTAATTGGCCAACTGAGTGATCCCCGCTATCTCCAAAAGATTCCTGCCTTATTTTATGAGTTTGAAGAGATTGGTACAAATCAGATGTTAGGCTATGCAACACCGGGAGATTTACGGGCGAATTACCCTAGTTTTTATTGGAAAGCCGTTCATCCCTATTTACCCACAGCCCTGAAGTTTTTGAACTTGACCCAATCCGGAAAACAAATTATTGCTAATCTCTACGCAACGGTGTTCCGAGTGGAACACGAACATGAACCCGATATGTCCCGCTCCCGACCGAAAACTGTGGCAGCGTGAGGGGAATTTTGTTAGGGGTTACACCGTTTTTAGAAAATTTGCGAAGAGCCGTTGGCCTTTACCCAGGAGGTTTTGGCGATCGCCGTTGGCGTTCCCATCATCCTCTGAGCCTTGATTGTGCAACAATCCGCTCCCCTCAGGTATTGGTGATTCTGGGTATCAAAAAGGGGCAGACTGGTGGAAGTATTCACCAGCCTGCTTTACAACAACGCCTAACTAATCCCACAATTGGGGAGGTCAATCACGCTCTGGTCTTGTGGAGCGGGATTTTTGCTGGCGGCGAATGACCCAGAAAACGAATAATCCCAGTAGACTGAAAAGAACAATCTTAGAAACAGGGCCAAGGTATTGATCCACCAGTGTATAGTTGCTACCTAGAAAATACCCCAAGCCTGTCAAAAGGCAGATCCACACCGTTGTTCCGAGGGTAGAGTAAAGCAAAAAAGGAATGATCGGCATACTGCTGATGCCAGCGGGCAGAGAAATGATCGTTCGCACTCCCGGCACTAAACGGCAAAATAGTACGGCTCTACCACCGTGCTGATTAAACCAGAGGTTCGCTTTGTCGATATCCTTACCAGATACGGCAATCCACCTACCATATCGGTCAGCCAGTTTTCTCAGCCGCTCTTCACCCAAAAATTTTCCACCATAGTACCAGGGCAACGCCCCTAACATGGTTCCAATGACTCCCACGAGCACAACCAATGTAAAATTCATTTCGCCCTTAGCTACGGTGAACCCTGCCAGAGGCATGATTAACTCAGAGGGGATGGGCGGAAACAGATTTTCCATGAACATTAATAATCCAACACCCCAATAGCCCATTGTTGTCATGATGTGGACGACCCAGGTTGCAAGCTGTTCGCTCATTAATTCCGCTCCGTTGACATAAAATTTGGGGATTGATCGGCTGGTTTAGCCTGGTAACAGGCAATCGGTAAAGCTCAACTAGACGAGGAAAGGCTTTTTTCAGAAATCATTGTATTTGATTTTTGAGCTAATTAGCCTCTTGCCAAAGTATAGCCCTTAAAAAGGGGATGTCGTGTTCTCATGAGTGACGAAGACGTTATACCTAAACTTTTCAGTGAGTTCCTTTAAAGTTCTTGAAACCAGACTTATTGTTATCCAAATCCCTCAAATCATTACATAAGTTTATCGATTCATGGATATATCATCTATTTGGTTTATGTGATTTTTCGGCAAACCAGGCTTTATCCTAGAAATATCCGTTGTTCATTTCGTTGTTTTAGACAAGCAAATATGTCCTCGATCGCCCTTGAAATTCTGCTGATTTTGCTGCTTATCATTGCCAATGGGATCTTTTCAGGTTCAGAGATTGCAGTAGTTTCCGCCCGCAAAGTCCGATTAGAGCAGTTAGCAAATCGAGGCAACCGCAGAGCACGAGCGGCTCTGGGATTGGCAAATAATCCCAATGATTTTCTGTCAACGGTCCAAATCGGGATCACGCTCATTGGTATTTTGAGTGGTGCACTGGGGGGTGCAACCCTTGCTCAACGCCTAAAGCCCACATTTGACAACATTCCTACGTTACAGCCCTACAGCGAAGGAATCAGTGTGGCGATCGTCGTCACCCTCCTCACCTACCTGTCGCTGGTTATTGGCGAATTAGTACCAAAACGGATTGCGCTCAACAATCCGGAACAGATTGCCTACACCGTTGCTCAACCGATGCGGCTACTTTCCCGCTTGACCGCACCGCTCGTTCACATTTTGGGGGTTTCCACGGATACATTGCTGAAGCTCTTGGGAATTAGAGATTCCAATGAACCCGACATTACCGAAGAAGAAATTAAAGTATTGATTCGGCAAGGGGCGCAAGCTGGGATGTTTGAGGAGGCAGAACATGAAATGGTCGAACGGGTTTTCCGACTGGGCGATCGCCCGGTCAAAGCCATCATGACCCCTCGAATGGAGATTGACTGGCTCGATATCGATTCCTCTTTAGAGGAAAATTTACAGGAAGTGATGGGAAGTAACCATTCTCGCTTTCCAGTTGGACGGAGGAGTTTGGATAACTGTATTGGTGTGATCCGGGGAAGTCATTTATTAACAGCACAATTGTCAGGTGAGGCCGTTAACCTAGAAACAATGCTGCAATCACCACTCTACATTTCAGAAAGCACTCGCGCCCTGAGTGTGATTGAACAGTTTAAGCAAACTGGCATTCATATTGCGTTAGTTACAGATGAATACGGCGGAATTGAAGGCTTAGTGACTATCAACGACTTGATGGAAGCAATTGTGGGTAATTTGCCTTCTTTGGAAGACCATGATGAGCCGCTGATTATTCAACGGGAAGATGGCTCCTGGCTCCTTGATGGTTCGTTGGGGATTGATAGTTTGAAGGATTTAGTCGATAAGGAGTTTTTGCCAGAAGAAACAATGGGAATTTTTCATACATTGGGCGGTTTTGTACTGCATTTTTTAGGACATATCCCGCAATCAGGTGAGTATTTTGAATGGAGTGATCTCCGGTTTGAAGTTGTAGATATGGATGGGGCCAGAATTGATAAGGTTTTACTCACACGTCTGTTGTCAGATAGCGAATCGTCTAAACCTCCACTCAACTGAAATATAATGCTGCATTTTTAGAGGATTAATCAAAGGTTCAGCGTTCCTTTAAATGCCTGTCACTCTTTTGTGATCATGACAGATTTAGAATAATTTGGGGCGAAGGTAGTTGAGCACTTCCATCAGACTTTTGCCTTGGAGGACGTTGGCGATCGCCTCATTTTCAGACTTGACCGTGATGCGGAGGGGACGCAACGGGATAATCGTGGCTTGGATGGCGAGGTATTCCCAGAGAGGCAGCAGGTTAGGCACAAGGAATCACCACTTTCGGTAGATTCGCCCTTTACACTTTTTCGCAGATGCAAGGGCGATCGCCCCTTAAGCTGATTTTTCGATCTACAGCGAATTTTGGGATAAGCTGAGAGCAAGGTTTCCCCTACCACCATGACTTCCCCCGTTGAAACCAGTTTCCAAGCCGGTCAAGCCGCCTTTGATACTGAAAACTATCCCGCCGCCATTGCCCACCTTGAAGCGGTGGTGCGGGATGATTGCGATCCAGCCCTATTGACTGCTGCCTATCAAACCCTGATTGTGGCCTATACGAAGGGCGATCGCCCCCGTGATGCCCTGGATCTCTGCAAACGCCTCAGCCAAGATCCCCAAAGCTATCCCTGGGCGGCCAAAGCCTTGGCAGACCTCACCCGCCGCTTTCGCCAAGCCAACGCCGCCGCCCTGACTACGGCCCCGGACAGTGATCCGCCCCCCTCTGCCCGTGAACGGCGGCCCCTTCCCATGGCCTACGCAGCCCCCCCAGAAGTGGCCCCTGCGGTATTTGTGTCGGGGCGGGAATGGCGCAACGCGGAACGGGCGAAAACCTGGAAAAAGCTGAAACCTCCCCGCCGCTGGAAATTTTGGTTACGGTTGCTCGGGACGGCGATCGCCTTTTTTGCCCTGCTGCGTTGGTCAATTTTGCTCAGTTTTGCGCTGATTCAAGGGGTGATGTTGTCGGGATTGCGCCTTCCGCCACCGGCTTGGCTCTATGCTGAACCCAGCCCGGTAATTTTGAGCCTCTTGGCGGTGATTTTTGTGGCTACGCCTTGGCTGTTGGATCTGCTTTTAAAACAACGGGTCAAGGCCCAAACTTGGGGCATTTATAGCCTTGCCTCCCAATATCCCGAAAGCTCCAAACTCCTCCAACGCCTCGCCCAAGATCATCACATCCCCCTCCCGAAACTGCTCCGGCTTCCCATTGCTGCCCCTGTGATCCTCACCTATGGCCCTTTGCCCCGCACAACGCGCATCGCGATCAGTGACGGGCTATTGGCTTGTTTGGAAGATGAAGAGTTAGCAACCCTATTGGCGGCCCAGATGGCGACGATCATTCATCGGGATGTGGGGATGATGTCGGGGGCGATCGCCTGGCTCCATCTGCCCTTTTTGCTCTATGAGGGTTTTGCTTGGGGGGGTGGTTGGCTTCAGGAGTGGATCGCGGCGCTGACCCAACTGCCCCCAAAATTGCGCCAGGGCCTCAGTACGATCGTGACGATGGCCGCCGCTAGCCTAGCCGCCTTGAGCTATGGCTGTTATTGGCTGTGGCGTGTTCCCCTGCTCTATTTTTCCCGCCAACGGCATTATTATGGCGATCGCTTCAGCGCCGAAGCCACTGGCAACCCCAACGCCATGAGCCGCGCCCTGTTGAAAATTTCCCTGGCCATCAGCCGCCACATTGAGCAACAGGAAAGCACATTCTGGCTCTTGGAAAGTGCAGATTTACTGATGCCCGTGGGCCATCGCCAAGCCCTCAGCTTAGGGAGCCTCCCCGATAAAACCCCCTTTGCGGAGGTTTTAACTTGGGAATGTGTCAACCCCTACCGCCATTGGTTAGCCCTGATGAATTCCCATCCTTTGATGGGCGATCGCCTCTACCTCCTCAACCGCTACGCCAACTATTGGAGCCTTCCTCCCGAAATCGACATCCCCACCGTCATCCCCCCGCCCCAAACCTGGCGGCAACACCTCGAAAAATTCGCCAACAGTTACCGCGCCCTCCCAATTTTGCAAAGTGCCGTACTTTCTGGATTATTTTTCGGCATTGTTTCCCGTAGCATTCTCTGGATCATCGGTGTGAGTGCGGATCTGCTCAGTGATTGGTTTCCCCTCTGGCGGTTGATTTGGTTGGCCAATGCCCGCTCCTTCCTTGATGGTTGCATTCTGATCGCCTTTAGCCTCAGTTTAATTGTCTGGATTAATGGCTATTTCCCCAATATCCGCGTTAGCCCTTCCCGCCAAAACCCCCGCCTTGAAGACCTGATGCGCGATCCTAAAACCGTCCCTCCGAAAAGCTACGGAGTCCAGTTAGAGGGGATTTTATTGGGACGGCGGGGTTTGATCAATTGGTTAGGACAGGATTTAATTCTCAAAACCTCGTCAGGACTGCTGAAATTGCATTTCATAGCTAAAGCTGGCCCTTTGGGCAATTTATGGCCGATTCCCCCCCGGCCCGTGGAGTTTGTTGGTCAAAAAGTAACGGTGTTGGGGTGGTTACGGCGGGGGAGTACGGTGTGGGTGGATGTGGATGTGTTGCGCTCTGGCGGGAGGCAAACCCGTAGCGGTTATCCGGTGTGGGTGACGGTGTTGGCGATCGCCGCTGCCCTTTGGGGAGCTTGGGTGATTTGGCAGGCATAAAAAATCGAAAATGCTATAGTGATGGGGGCGAAAAATTTTTCGCCCCTACAGGAGTCTTAAAAAGATCATGGGGCAACAACAAAAACCATGGGCGATCGCCATCGGCATTCTGTTGGGTTGGGGCCTGATTGTCCCCATGGCCGCAACAGCAAAGCCTCTGCAAACGAAACAACTCATTGATGGCCTCTATAGTGAAAATTTAGAGGCGGCCAGTGCGTTTCAACAGGGAGTGAGCGCCTATCACAACCTCGAATTAGCCAAGGCCGAAACTTTCTTATTGCAAGCGATTCAGTCTGATCCCTTTATTGGCATGGCCTATTACCTGTTGGGGAATGTTTACCTCCAAGAAGATCGCTTAAACGATGCCATCAGTCGTTATCAAGAGGCCGTCACCCTCGAACCGATGTTAGGGGTTGCCTATTACAATTTGGGCATTGCCTTCTATCGCCAAGGTCAGCCCCAAGCGGCGCTAGATCCCTTCGAGCGGGCCATCTTACTCGAACCCAAATTTGCCCCCGCCCATTACAATCTCGCCCTCGTGTTGGATAGTTTGGGGAGTTACGATGCTGCTAGCCAAGCCTATCGTCAATCGCTGCTCTTGGATGACCAAAACGCTCAAGCCTATTACAATCTAGGGCTGATCGTCAATCGTCAAGGCAGTGCAGATGAGGCCTTGGGCCTGTTTGAGCGGGCGATCGCCCTTGAACCGGAATTTGCCGATGCCTATTATCATCAAGGGCTAATCTATGCCCGCCGTAGCCAATGGCCAGAAGCCCTCAATGCTTTGGGGAATGCTGCCGCCCTTGAGCCGGAAAATGCCCTCGCCCAATACAATTTGGGACTGGTTTATCTGGAATTGGAGAACTACCGAGCGGCGGCCAATCGCTTAGAGCGGACTGTGGCCCTTGACCCCACCAATGCCAATGCCTACCGTCAATTGGGGGTGGCACAAATTGAATCGGGGCGGCCAGCAGAGGCGATCGCCGCCCTCCAAACCGCTGGGGAACTCCTGCCCCATGATGCCCGGATGTACTATAACCTCGGCATTGCCTATCAGGATGCGGAACAGTATCAGGAGGCGATCGCCCAATATAACCGCGCCATTGACCTCGACCCCAGTTTTATCGATGCTTACTTTAATTTGGGGGTTTCTCAATTTGAGCTTGCCTATCTAGAGGCGCGGCAGGAGGCGCTGACGATGCGGCGCGTGGCTAATGCTGAGGCGATCGCCTCTTTTAACACCCAAACCCGGAACCGCTATCAAGAGGCGGTGGATACGCTCCAATATGCCCTGGAACTTTATAGTACGGCGGAGAATTTTGAGCGGGTGGCGGAAATTCGCGAGTATTTAGAAATGACTGTCATTCCGACGATGAATGTTGGGCTAGAGATTGAAGCGGCCCCCGCGATTGATATCCCCATCACGCCGCCGCCGGCCCGCCTCGACCCTGACCCCTTTTCCCTCCCAGAACCAATGCCCTCCGATGCACCCCCTCCTGAGCCACAGGAGATGATCCCGGCTTTTCCAGAGGCCAGCCCCGCCAGTTCGATTTTTGATGGGGCATTGCCGCCGCGATGAGCCGCCATTGTCTCCCTCTCCCTGATCGCATCCCCAGTTATGGCTGAACAGGCGTTATTGAATGTGGCGATCGCCCTTGCCCACCAAGCCCACCAAGGCCAAATGGATAAAGGCGGCCATCCCTACATTGGCCATCCCTTGCGGGTGATGGCGGCCATGGGAGATGGGGAGGCGAAAATTGTGGCGGTGTTACATGATGCGATCGAGGATTCCCCGTTACGCCTAGAGGATCTCACCGCTGCCGGATTTCCAGCGGTGATTACAGAAGCTTTAGATGCGATCACGAAGCGATCGGGGGAAGCCTACGATGACTATTTACAGCGGGTGATGGCCAACCCCCTCGCTTTGAGGGTGAAAATTGCCGATATGGAAGATAACTGCGATCTGAGCCGCATTGCCCAACCCACGCCCAAAGATTACGCCCGTTTGGCCAAATATCAAACCATCCTGCCCCGGTTAAAGGCCGCCCTAGGGCCGCTAGGATAGGGGCAACGGATTCAAAGCGTGCAGGATGTGGGATCAAATTGCCAAGGAAATCAGCCGTTGGACGGGGCAGCCTTTTGAAATGGGCGATCGCACCAGCGTCGGCGGTGGCTGTATTAATCAGGGCTATTGCCTCCGGGGGGGCGATGCGGCCTACTTTATTAAACTCAACAGTGCCGCTCAACTCGAAATGTTCCAGGCCGAAGCCCTAGCCCTCAGGCAAATGGCCGCCACTAATACGATCCGCGTCCCCCAACCCTTAGGGGTAGGCGTTGCCGGTGCATCCAGTTATATCGTCATGGAATGGCTAGAGTTTGGCCGGGGAACTTCCCCCAGTTGGGAAAAAATGGGCCGGGATTTAGCCGCCCTCCACCAAGCCCCCGGCCCCGATCGCTTTGGCTGGGATCGCAACAATACCATTGGCTCCACCCCCCAAGTTAATGATTGGACGGACAATTGGGCGGATTTTTTCGCAGAGCAGCGCATTGGCTTTCAATTGCGTTTGGCGAAACGGCGGGGGGGGAATTTCCCCGATACGGGCAAAGTGATCGCTAAGGTGCGGGATATTCTCAACCATTGGCAACCTTCCCCCTCGTTATTGCATGGGGATTTGTGGTCGGGGAATGCGGCTTGTACGGTGACGGGAGAGCCGGTGATTTTAGACCCGGCAACCTATTGGGGCGATCGCGAAACCGATATTGCCATGACAGAATTATTCGGGGGATTTCCCGCCCATTTTTACAGCGGTTACGAAGCGGTTTGGCCCCTCGATCCCGGCTATCGTCGTCGCAAACCCCTGTACAACCTCTACCACATCCTCAACCACTTCAACCTTTTCGGCGGTGGTTACGGTTCCCAAGCCGCCCGCATGATCGAGCAACTTTAAAACCGACATTCCGCAGGTTGATCAGTAAATGGTGCGTCAGCCGTTAAGCTACTCTTTTTCATCCTGGGTTAATCACTCTGACGCACCCTACGCCTAGATCGTAGGGTGCGTCAGATCGGATAAATCATGATATTAACGATTGATTTGTCTCTGACGCACCATTGACGAATCGGAGGGGCGAAGGTTTAAATTTTGCGCCCCTACCACCGTTCGTCGTGCCGATTAAATGCAAAACCCCCCTAGTTTAGGGGGGTTTTAAAACGGGCGAGAAGGGATTCGAACCCCTGACACCGTGGTCCGTAGCCACGTGCTCTAGTCCACTGAGCTACACGCCCTTGCGTAGCGCTTTTGTGCGACAGTTATTAAATGTAGCATAACCCACAGAACTGCGCAAGCCATGACTCTAAAAAAATCCCTCACCCACCTCAACGCCGCCGGAGAAGTGGCGATGGTCGATGTGAGCGATAAAGCAATTACCCATCGGCAGGCGATCGCCGCTGGACAAATCCGCATGAAGGCCGAAACCCTAGCCGCAATCCTCGCAGGCAACAGCCCGAAAGGGGATGTAATCACCACCGCCAAACTCGCGGGCATCATGGCCGCTAAACAAACGGCCCAATTAATCCCCCTCTGCCATCCCCTACCCCTACAAAAAATCGCCGTCGAAATCACCCCAGATCCCGCGCTGCCGGGCCTACAAATTCAAGCCACAATCACCACCACCAGCCAAACCGGCGTAGAAATGGAAGCCCTTACCGCCGTCAGCATCGCAGCATTAACCCTCTACGACATGGCCAAAGCCTTAGAAAAAGAGATGGTGATTGACAATATCCGCTTGTTGGCGAAAACAGGAGGAAAATCTGGGGATTATGCCCTGTAGGTGCGTTGGCGTAAGCCTGCCGGAGGCACAAAAATTTTTCGCCCTCTTCCCCATTCCCCTCCCCCTACTTCCTACTCCCCACTTCCTACTTCCTACTTCCTGCTCCCCACTCCCCTAATCTGCAAGAAAACTCGCTACTATAGAGTGTTGACCCTCTTTGTGGCACGACTGTGATTGAGCATGGCGAGAGGGTACTTCACCCGAATCACTGTTTTTTGTTCAGAATCTATGTCTTTGCCCATCGTGGCGATTATTGGTCGCCCTAACGTCGGAAAATCTACTTTTGTGAATCGTTTGGCGGGGACTCGCCAGGCGATCGTTCATGATCAGCCGGGGATTACCCGCGATCGCACCTATCAGGAAGCCTTTTGGTTGGATCGCGATTTCATCGTCATTGATACCGGCGGCATCGTCTTTGATGATGATACCGAATTTTTGCCCATGATCCGGGAGCAGGCGATGCTTGCCCTTGCAGAAGCGAACGCGGCGATTCTCGTTGTCGATGGCCAGGCGGGGCCGACTCCTGCGGATGAGGAATTGGCTAATTGGTTACGGCAGCAAAAATTGCCGGTGTTTTTAGCCGTGAATAAGTGTGAATCCCCCGATGAAGGGATCATGTTTGCATCCCAGTTTTGGGAGTTGAATTTAGGGGAGCCTTACCCGATTTCTGCGATCCACGGCAACGGCACGGGGGATCTATTAGATGCGATGATTGCGGTGTTACCGACGGCGGAGGAGTTGCCGGAGCGCAATGAAATTAATGTGGCGATCGTGGGTCGGCCCAATGTGGGGAAATCCACATTACTCAATGCAATGACGGGGCAAAATCGCTCGATTGTTAGCCCCATTTCCGGCACAACCCGCGACACGATCGATATGCACATTGAGCGGGAAGGGAAGGAATACCGACTCATTGATACGGCGGGAATTCGTCGCAAGAAAAATGTCGAATATGGGGCGGAATTTTTCAGTATTAACCGGGCGTTTAAAGCGATTAAGCGGGCGGATGTGGTGCTGTTGGTGGTTGATGCTGTGGATGGGGTGACGGAACAGGATCAAAAGTTAGCAGACCGGATCATTGAGGAGGGGCGATCGGCGATTATTGTTGTCAATAAATGGGATGCCGTCGATAAGGATTCCTATACCATTTATGACTATGAAAAACATTTGCGCGATCGCCTTTACTTTTTCGATTGGGCGCAAATATTGTTCATCAGCGCCCAAACGGGGCAACGGGTGACGAAGGTCTTTGAAGCCATTGATCAGGCGGCGGCGGCGCACCGACGGCGGGTGAGTACGGCGGTGATCAATGAGGTGTTAGAGGAGGCGATCCGTTGGCATTCGCCCCCGACGACGCGCCAAGGCAAGCAGGGGAAAATTTACTACGGTACGCAGGTGAGTACGGCTCCGCCGGTAATTGCGTTATTTGTTAATGATCCAAAGCGGTTTAATGAGTCCTATAAACGCTATATCGATCGCCAATTCCGGGAGCAATTAGATTTCACTGGCACGCCGGTACGGTTTGCATGGCGGGGCAAAAAGGTGCGGGAAATCGAGCGCAACCCCAACCGCGCCACGAAGGTTTAGCCCCTGTAGGGGCGAAATATTTTATTTTTCGCCCCGACCGGTGGCTTGAGATCATGGGCATCACCTGAATTAGAGCCAATTTTGGAGGACAAGATCAGGAATTCTTGCGTAATGGCGGGTGTTGTTGGTGACAAGGATTAGCTGCTCAGAGAGGGCTGTGCTGGCAATCATTAAATCGAAATCTGCAACAGGTTTTCCACTGCGCCTCAAGTTAGCTTTGAGTTCGCCAAATCTTCTAAGGGTTGTCGTGGTGGGTGGGATAATGGCGATCGCTCCCACAAATTGTTCAGCCCGCTCCAAATTTTGTATAGTCCGAGTAGAGTTGTAGGCTCCAAAGTAAAGTTCCGCAACAGTGATGCTCGAAATAGCGAGATTGGAAATCCCAACGGCTAAGGCCTGTTCACGAATTTCAGGACGACCATTAAGCCAGTAAATACAAATATCTGTGTCCAGCAGGTGGGTCACACTTCTAAGGAATTGAGAGTACGGGTGGCGTAGATTTCATTGATAATCACTTCAGCAGGGCGATCATCTTCCCAGGTTCCAAAAGTGGCAAGGAGCCTATCTATTTGGGTGGGTTGTGTTGGATGAGATTGAAGCTGTTGCAGTTCGTTCCTCAGAATACGTCGAACTGTTGATTGAATCAAAGTTTCTAAGTCGCTGAGGCTGAGAAAGTTGAGCAGATTGGGGGGGATTTTGTCCATGGTGTTTAGAAGACTTTTACAATCTTGTCGTTGCCGGACTCTTCAACTTTAACCTAGGAGCGTAAGATGGGGGCGAAAAATTTTTGTGCCTCCGGCAGGCTTACGCCAACGCCCCTACCAGCAGTTTTAGGCGGGGATAATCAGGAGAGTGATGTTGATGCGGCCAATGACATAAACGAGGGTATCGGGAGGCAGGTCTTCCTGCCAATTTGGGTTGTGCATTTGGGCGGGATAGAAGGAGCCTTGGAAGCTGATCCGCCCTTGGCGGGTGGGGGTGACGGTGGTGGTGATTATGCCGGGGATGGGGGCGGGGAAAAATTGGGGTTTACTCACGAGGAATCGGGGATTCATGATCGGTGTGGGGGGTAGGGGTTAGTCGTTTTGCCAGCGTTCTTGGGGGATCAGATCGGCAATGCGATCGCGCAGCAGGTATTCATGGCAGCTTAACTCTCGTTCAAAGCTGGAATGTTCGCGTTCAGGCAAGTGGGCGAGCAGGGTATAAATGGGTTCGTTGCGGCGGACTTTGCCCTGTTGCACGAGGGTGCGGGCATCGTCTTGGAGGGTGGCGAAGTCGTAGGTGTGGGGGGTTTGGGTCGTCATGGTTTTATGGGGGGTGAGGTGTGGGGCAAGGTGGGCTTGCCCCGGTATGCGTTAGAGGATGCAGGGGATATCGGGGCAAAGTTCTGCCCATTCCCGCCGGAGGGTTTGGAGCAGTTGGCTATTGCCTTCGCTGTGGGCTTTGAGCAGGCGTTGACAGAGGCGATCGCGCAGGTGGAATTTTTGGGTTTCGATGGTTTGCAGTTGGGTTTCGCGTCGCCGTTGTTGTTCGGGGGTTTGGATGCGTCGATTTGGCGCGGTGGGGGCAGGGGTTAGGGGTCGTTGGGGGTGACTATAGGGGGGTAGGGCGGTGAGGCCGTAGTTGAGCGTGGGTTTTTGGGTGCGAGATTTGGGGGTTTTCATCGGTTGGCATCCTAAGAATGTGAGGAAAAGGGGGCGGGGGAGAAAATCCCACCCCCTGAAGTGATGGACTACTCAGCCATCGGGTGTATACTGAAGGTCAAGCGAAAATGTTTAACACGGTGCTAGCGTGTTATTTTTTCTGTTTGTTTTGCGCCATTTTCAGGGCATGGATGGCAGTGCTTTCGGTTTTCCCATAGCCATGATTCCCCTTGGAATCTTTGGCGTAGTGGCCGCCGTAGATGCTTTTGCCGGTGTGAACGCTTTCAGAAGCCATAATGGTTTCTCCTTGAATGAGTTGAACTACTTTCATGAAAGCCCCAATGTCCTGAACATGGCAATAAGCAAGTGTGAGTGTATGTTTAAGCACAATTAAACGTTCACTAAGCATCCGTTCAACCGTCATAAACAGGTGTGTAAAATGACCAAGGAAGAATTTGAGCAGGTTTTTGAAAATTTAACACCGAGACATAAGCAAGTTCTGCTTGAGGTCTTGAAGGGAGAAACAGATAAAAAAATTGCCAAATCACTCAATATTGTAGATAACACAGTAAGGGTACACATCAGCAAGATTTGCAATGCTTTTGGATTAAAGAATGATGAGGGTGATAATACATGGAAACGTCATAAGCTTATTAACCTGTTTGTCCAGTACAAACCAGAGTCATTAAAAAAAGATTCTGAGGAATCGGATCTTGTTGAATCTGATTGTATGTCGGATGAAGAGACAGAAAATATTGCAATTTCTCAAGATGTGGATTTTTCTGATGAAGATTGCTTGCAAGTGAATGCTCTGAGAGCAAGACTACACTCAGCACCCTTTCAAAATTTACCACCTCAACATAATAAATTCATTGGACGGGAAGAACAACTTTGTCAATTAATGCGATACCTTTCGGAAATCCACCCGGCTCATATCATTGAAGTTGATGGAATTGCAGGCGTTGGTAAAACAGCACTCGTCCTCGAAGCAGCATACCGTTGTTTGGAGTATCGAGAAAAATTTAACAGTTTACCGACCTTACATGAAGGAAAAGTTTTACAGTGTGAGATTCCTTTTTTTGAAGTCCTAATTTTTGTATCTGCAAAAAATAACCATTTACTACCCAGCGGTAGCCATGTGCGACGATTAGTGGTCAACCGAACTTTGCAAGATATTTACCGCAGTATTGCTCAAGTACTAGATGATCCAAGTATTCCTAATGTTGATGCCAATAGTCCTAAAACAGATTATTTTCATGAAATAACAACTAAGATATCATCCGCACTACAATCAAAAGAACGTGCTCTTTTAATTGTCGATAACCTAGAAACCATTGAAGATAGAGAAAAAGTTGAAGCATTCTTATATGAATTACCAATAAAATCCATCATTACTACCCGTGAGCAATGGGGATACAGACCAATACGCCTTGAATCCCTTTCTGAAAAAGAAAGCAGACTTTTAATCAATCAGCAATTAAAAGAAAAGTGTCTTGATTTAACCGAAGACGAAAAAAATGAGCTTTACCAGATTACTGGAGGAATTCCAGTAGTAATCATTTGGAGTATTGGGCGATTAGCACGATCAAATTCTCTCGAAACAATTAAGCATGATTTAGAAGATCCTAATGGGGATGTTGCTGAATTCACATTTAAAACCTCACTTGCTGAAATCAAAGATAGCCTGGCTTATAAACTGTTGATGACCATAAGTATTTTTAAGCAGGCACCAACTTGGGAAAGCATTATTTTTGTAGCTGGATTTGCAACAAAACCTGAGTATCGAATTCGTCGAGAAATAGAAACTTTGCAAAAGCTGTCTCTTGTTCGATACCATAACGGGCGATATCGCATGCTGCCGTTAACGAGAGAGTATGCTTTAGCCGAACTACAAAAAAACCCAGACTTTAAGAAACAAGCCTTAAATCATTGGGTAGAGTGGTATATTGATTTTGCAAAAAGAGAATATAATCGTTCTCGAATGGATAGGTTTACAGTAGGCTATAAAAAAATAGAAGAAGAATGGGAAAATATTGTCAGTGTTTTACACTTTTGCAAGGATGAGAATCGCTATGAACAACTCAATGAGTTGTGGTCATACTTAAACAATTACACAAATTTGAGAGGATACTGGAAAGATCGATTGTCTTGGCTCAATCATTTGACTGATCTTGCTATCGCTCAAGGCGATTATGAAACGGCTGTCAATACGATGTCTCGCCAAGGAAGAACACTGCTCTTAATGGGACAACCTGACCAGATGCAAAAAGCTGAGGAATTATTACTTAAAGCATGGTCTTGGCATGATCACTGTAAGTTTCCTGATCAAGACTATATTTTAAATCATTTAGCTGGTCTTTATTTGCGTTTAGAAGATTACAAAAAATCTCACGAATGGCTGGATATAGAACAGAACCTTCTAAACGACCAGGTTGAACTCAATGATTCAGAAAGGCTTCTTTACCAGATTTATATTGATCGTGAACGCGCTGAAGTTTTTTTCCACGAAAAAGATTATCATAATTCCCGTGAAATGTGTCAGTCTGTGATAGATAATTCCAATAAAATTGATAGACAATACGGGTTTAGAAATGGTAACTATGGGAAAAAGATCCTAGCTGATATTGCAATTGAACAAGGTGATTTAGATCTAGCAGAAACATTGCTGACACAGGTTTATGGTGAAGTTGATCTTCACGGAGATAAAAGAAGAATTGCTCATTGTTTAGTGTCCAAAGGTATTTTGGAAAAAAGAAAAGGTAATAAATCTCAGGCTAGAATCCATTTTTCTCAAGCATTATCTCATTTCAAGAATTTAGGTATGAGTCGAAATGAAGGAATAATGAAACACCTTCTATCTTCCTTAAATCCTCCCCCTCAATAAACCCCAAAACCCCAGAAAAAACCCCAAAACCCCAGAAACCGGGTTTCTTGCACCTCCTCCTTTTCCCCCTACCCCCTCCCAGAAACCCGGTTTCTTTTACATCGACAAAAAACCATGAGAATCAAATATGATCCTGAAGTTGATGTTCTGCGAATTACCCTGAAAGATGTAGACATTGAAGAAAGCGACGAAGAAACCCCCGGCATCATCCTCGACCTCGACGCTCACCAAAACATCGTCGGCATTGAAATCCTGCAAGCCTCCCAATTTTATTCATCAAATTTAACCCGTTTGTAAAGATCTGAAAGATGAATCTGAATATTCACTGTTTCCAGTTCCACAATCGCATCCTTGCCCATAAATTCAGTTAATAACCATTGATGCTCACCGATTTTTCTACAGAGTTCCACTCGATAAGATTTTTGTTCAATTAACAAATACTCTTGCAACTGGGGAATTGAACGATAGAGGGTGAACTTTTGACTCTGATCAAATCCGGCAGTAGAAGGAGATAACACTTCTGCAATGAAACAAGGATTGGTCACAGCCATTTGTTGATTGTCAGTGAACTCAGGTTCTCCCTTAATCACCATGACATCAGGGTAAACATAGCTCTGAGTTTCCCCAATCCATAGCCTCATATCACTGACAAAAATTTCATAACTTTGCTCTCCCCCTTGCAAGGGAAGTAAACGACTTAAATTTAACGTTAACCGATTATGATTAGCTGAAGCACCCGCCATTTTAATGATTTCTCCTTGAATCCATTCGCTTTTATCAATAGCTTTTGCTTCTTGTTTTAGATAGTCTTCAACCGTAATTGAGGATTGCTGAGTGATGACAGCCATAGTTTATTTTGGTGTTAATTTAATCCAGATATAGCAATTCTGAGCCAAATATCCCATTAATGAGCGTAGGGGCGAAAAACCTTTCGCCCCTACGGATTAAGCAGATTGCAAGAACCTAACCCAACAGTTGAATATTGGAGAAGGCATAGCGATCGCGCCGACCACTTTCCGGATTGTGAATGATCCGCTCACTCAGAATTTGATACTTGCCCACCTGAGTATAAAAATCTTCAAAATCACTTTTTTCCCCCTTCTGTGCCCCCGTATTCGGGTCATGATAAACAGAGTCATAACGGTGGGAAAGATAGCCCTCCGGCGTTTGGTGACTGCTTTGGGTGTAGATCGTTACGACAACGCCATGAATGTGACGATGTACCATCGAAACCTCATTGTTGTGGAGTTCATAGCGATCGCCCTCCCCCTTACCGCCAATAATGATTTCCACCGCCCCCGTTGCCAGCGTCTCCCCATAGGTAAACGTATTCTCCCCATGCACCGCCTCAAAATCCCGGCGCACCCGATGAATCCCCGTTTCCCACAATTGACTATGGATCGCCTTGGTCGCAGCTTCATCCTCCACATCAAAAACTTCCGCCTTCGTATCCGCCTCCAACTTCACCCGACCCTGGATCACTTGACCCTCATGCTCATAGGTGACATCGGCGGTATAACCGGGAAAATCTGGATCCCAGGTGTAGCGATTTTCGTAGGCAGCGCGGAACAGATCGCGGGCAGAAACTTGGGTAACTGTCATAAATACTCCGGGTGTGAAGATATTAATTGTCAATTAGTATACACTATTGCAAGCCTGTTGGGTGTTTGCAGCCCGACGATCGCATTTTTGCTCTATGGCTGTTTTGCCCCCCCGTCATGTTCATCTTTGGCTGATCCACACCACAACCCAACCCCCCCGCCCCTGGCCCCACTTGATCGCGGCGGAATGGGAACGGGGACAACGGTATCGACAGGAGGGCGATCGCCACCGTTTCTATCTCGCCCGCAGTAGTCTCCGCCAATTGCTCCACCACTACACCGGCCATCCCGCAACCACGATCGCCACTACCCCCACAGGCAAGCCCTTCCTTCCCGATCATCCCCTCCAATTTAATATTTCCCACGCCGGGGATTGGGTGGCGATCGCCCTTACCCACCATTGGCCCATCGGCATTGATCTCGAAACCCGCCGCCCCATGGCCAACGTCCTCGCCCTCGCCCGTCGCTTTTTTCGCCCCACCGAAGCCGCCGCCCTCGCCCAACAACCCCATCAAAATCAAGCCTTTTTCACGCTCTGGACGCGGAAAGAAGCCTTTTTGAAAGCCACAGGGGAGGGCCTTCAGGGCCTCAAAACCGTTGAACTAAATCTGGATCGCCCCCCTCAAATTCTCGCCATCGATGACCCTGCCCACCGAGATTGCCCTTGGTGGATCACCGATTTAACCTTGCCGGGGATGGCTGGGGCCTTGGTGGTGGGAGGACAGCCCGAAAGGGTGCAAATTCAGGAAATTTACCATTGGTCAGAATTACCAAGGACTCCCGATCAGGGCGAACCCTGACCAATAGTAGGGATGATGGAAGGGGCGATCGCCCAATTTTTGCAACGCAGGCGGTAAATCTAACGCCATCGCACTCCCCACCAGTTGCCCCCCATCGAGGGTAATATCTCGATTCAACAAATCCAATTGCGCCCGCCGTAGGGCTTCCGCCTTCGTTGGGGCTGTGGTGAGATGCTGATAAAATCCCTGCATTAATGCTAGCGTTGCCACATCATTGGCGGGCCAAATACTCGCCAGCGCCGACTGTACCCCCGTACTCACCGCAATCCCCGCAAAGCCAAATTCTGCCTCTGGACTGCCGAACGCCGTCCGACAAGCACTCAACACCAACAGATTCACCCCCTGCTCCCGCCAAGGAATCGACTGTAAATCTGCCATGGAAATTTGCTGATCCCACAGTTGGATATAGGACTGATCCGGCGCACCGGGCCGAAATTCGGCATGGGTGGCCAGATGGACAATATCCGCACCATGCCCTTGTTGGGTTTGCCAATTTGACCAAGTCACCTCCTGATTGAGGAGAGTTTGGGTTTTGGCTTGGGTGGCGGCGATCGCCTTTAACTCCGTCGGCACGGCGGGCAAATCCGGCTGTAGTACAAAATCCGAAACCCCCATGGCAAACATCGACGCTTGGTTCAGGTTGGTGCGTTGGGTTTGGGTCAGGGATAAACTGGGAACCATACTGAGGTTATAGTTTTCCATTAAAAACCCTTCGCCACTGTGGAGCGCCGCCATCGGTAACGTATGCAATCCGGCATCAACGCTAAACAGGAGCGCCTCCAAACCAAAACGATCTAAATCTGCTTGCATCGGTGCAATTAACCATTGATACAATTGCTGGGCTGGCGGTAAATAACTGACCGTCATCCGTCGCACCGGATCGCCAATTTCCTGCCGCAGCCGTTGCACCATCGCTAACACATCGGTTTTTGCCACCGGCACAACATAATGGATCGGTTTGGCGGTGGGGGGAATCAGGATCAAATCAATATGTTCTGGCCGTAGGAAGATATAGATTAAGGCCGATTCTAAACCCGTTTCTGCACTGCGGGTTTTAAGAATATCTTGCATTTCACCAAAACTCAGGGCATTCCCCGGATCACCTTTGCCCAAATAATTCAGTAATTCTCCAGCAAAAAATTGATCCAGGGAGGCGATCGCCCCTTCTAAATCCTGACCATCTAGCAATTGCTGCACCGTGGAGCGATCGCCCACCACTAAATCACTGGTTTCATTGCGATTGTCACCACTGGGATTCACCATCGGATTACTATGGAGTTGGTTTAATTCCGGTGGCGGCGCAACCGTGGCAGCATCCTTCACCACCTGAGGAATTTGTCGAGGCGGATCAACAACATTGCCATTATTGGGTGCAGCAATAAAGCCATCTATATTGAACACCCCAGCGGTTCCCGTCGCTTGATTCGCCGCTAAATTGACCTGCGCCGGCCCTTGATAATTGCTGTAATCTAACGTCCCTAAACCCGTTCCCCCATCGAGAACGCCGCCAAAATTCACCCCCGGATTCAACACAAAAGTATCCCGACCACTCCCCCCAATTAATCGGCCCACGTTATTAAAATTAAACGCAACATCGCCATTATTCATCCGCCCCTGTTGGGTTCCCGTCAATGTCCAAGTGGCGTTTTGATTAAAGCCTTGAATACTAGCCATGCCATTAACCGTCAGATTCGTATTTCTGAGGAAATTTTGCGTGATCGTATTATCCGTAAAGGATAATGTGCCGGTATTACCCGGTTTACCGATAACCGTTGTAGTAAATCCACTAATTTTCGTTAATTCCGAAGCCGATAAATCCCAGGCTGGCGTATCAATATTACCGCCCAGAATTATACTTCGATTCGTCGAGAAAGGATCTATGGTTAAGGTTCCTGATCCCGTGACGGGTGCGGCAATGCTTGAGCCATCGGCGATTAGTGAGAGGTTATCGGTTTGAATACCGGCATTATTGACAAAAATGCTACGGCCTTTGAGCGTTAAATCTGTTGCTATCACTTGATTCTGAATGGAAACAGCCGTTAAAGTATCAAAGGTAATCGTTTGACCCGTAATTGAAGCATTGACGACGACGGTATCGGCTCGAAATGTGATATTGCTACTCAATAAATTTAATGGATTTTGAATCACGATATGATCCGTCGCTTCCAGCACAACATTGCCAGTGAGGGCATTTAATGCGGTGGTACTAATAAAATAATCTACCCCCGGATCAGTAGCTTGAAAAATATTCGGAAGTTGACCACCATGGATATTGGTTGCACCAATAAAAATGTTTTTAGGATCAAACAGTAACGTTCCCGCCTGGCCTTGGGGAGCAGATAAATCAGCGTTGCCATTGTAGGCGAGGTTGACTTTGCCGGAAACTTCAATAAAGCCGCCATCGCCCCCCGCTGCCCCGCCCCGCGCCTCAAAGGTTCCTGCGGCCGCCGTGGATTCATTCGACCAAATGATCATATTCCCCCCATCCCCTTCAGGGCCGGTGGTGTTGGCAAGAATGCGACTGTTGCTATTAATGAGGACTTTTTGAGCAACCTTGCCGATCTGGATATCACCGCCCCCCGTTGCCCCAGAAGCATCAAGGTTGGCGTTGATCAGGGCAAGGCGATCGCCATCCACCCCAATCCGCCCCCGATGCCCCGCCCCATCCTGAACATCAATCCCCCCCGTCAACACCACTAAACCCGGCGTGGTGGGAATTGCCAGATCAGCATGATCAACATAAATCGCGTCATTTTCAACCCGCGCCCCCGTCACATCCGGGCTACCCGTCAGCAATGCCGGTAGATCCAACGCCGTAATCTGTGCCGATGCCCCTAAACTTTGCGCATCAATTTCTAAACTCAGCAACATCCCCGGCTGACTAATCCGGACATAATGGGAATCCGGCACACCGATCACCTGGACTGTACCCCCTGGGGCGGTTAACGTCCCGGTATTTAACACAGTGGAGCCGATTAAGCCCAATTCTTGCCCAGGGTTAACCGTTAGATCACCACCATTGATGATTGCACCACTATCGGTGGGGCTGAAGTGAAAACCGAGGGGATTCCCCACCAAATCCTGATATTGATTATTTTCATAGGCGAATAGCGTCCCATTAGCAAACTCCAAAGCCGTGGCCGTGGTAGCCACAAAACTCCCCGGCACATCCAGGCGAGCATTGGCCCCAAAGACAATCCCCGCCGGATTCATCAGGTAAAAATTGGGACTGCCCCCCAAAACCGTGAGGAGGCCATTGATTTGGGAGGGATCGCCGCCGATGACGCGGGCAAAAATATTTTGGGTGGTGGGGTCAGCGAGGAAAGCCGCCACCTCAGCGGCAGTGAGGCCAAACTGCTGGAAACTGTGGAACAGGTTGCTTCCCGCAACCGTTCCCCCCTCAATTTGATAATGATTCCCCGTTTGCACGACAGCGGTTCCCGTGCCATCGCTGGCGGGAATAATCGATTGGCCGTAGGCAGGGACAACAAACCCCCCTAGACCAATCAACACGGTACAGGTGGTGAGACTCGATAGCCACCATCGGGTTTGGGGGGGGTGATGGGGAGCAAGCTGTGATCTCGCCGCGATCGCCCCTTGATCTCGTTGATGAAAATGCGATCGCACCATACCCCCCTCCAGTGACGTGGTAAACAGCTAGTTCACAAAAGGTGCGGGGGCAATCTCGCACAACTCCACAGAATTGAGCAACGTAAACCAAGGGCCACTGGGATTGTTGCATTGTGTCGCAATCTGACTCTGCCAATCCTCAGGGGTCGTTTTACCGGTGAAACCATGATGCTGACTCACCAAACGCGCCTGAGCATATTGCTGGAGCGGTTCATACCACAGACCAGCCGCTGCAAAGGCTGCGGGGTTTGTCACCGGATCAATCCCCTCAACCCGTTGCGCAATGGGATCCTCGGAATCTAAACGTTGCATCCAAGCATCCATGGCAATATTGGCCGCCGGATCTTGAGCATCAAATACCAAACTGACATACCAGTGATACAGTTGCCCCTCACGCAAGGCAGAGTCTTGGGGTAAAGCAAAGCTCATAATCCCACTTTGACTAGGAGCGGCTTGCTCAAACTCATAGACTAATTCCGTATCCTGCCCCGTGGCTAAATCATGACGATAGAGGGAAAACTTAATCGTCTTCGCATCGGAAACCGGAACATAGGCATAGAAACCTGGACGTTCAGATAAAGTCAGCGATAGCCCGGTTTGGGGGACGAGTAACTGGAGTTTTGACAAACTCTCCGGCAGACGGGAGCCGCCATCGTTGGCAGTTTCCGGTGCGCCGCGACGGGGGGGAGTAAAGCCATCCCTTGTGCCGCCATCGGTGGCACTGCTAGGCGCACCCCGTTGGGGGGCCACAAACGCCCCGCCCCTGGTGCCGCCATCGGTGGCACTGCTAGGTGCGCCCCGATTGGGGGGATTAAAAGTCTGAGCAGAACTTGTTTCTGCAACCCCAAAGAGGCCGGTACTCAACAGAACACAGGAGAGGGTTGCCCAAGTTTGCCGGGAATGAGAAAAACGATAAAATAACATGGTTGTCAACGAAAGCTCCTGATAAAGATTTGCATCAAGGATAAAACGCCGGTCTAAAGTCCATTGCTTTACCAAGAGCTAGATTGTTCAGACGGGCGAGGATGAGGTTGTTCCCCTCTTCACTGACTCTTGGTCGTCGTCAGGATGATCATGGCGCAATATTTTCCTACTTCAATCCTAAAGCACAATTCCGAACTCCGTAGAATTACGTGCAAAACGCGATAGAATAAACAGCCCTAACAATACCTAACAATATTTAGAGTCCCTTTCTACTCTAACCCTAGGACTAACAAGATTTCAACCAGGAAATCTTGCAAAAATCACAGCATTTTTACGCATTTTTAAGTGGGTTGTCTATTGGCTGTCGTGAGCCGGAGCAGGGGGCAGAGTCCTATTGAGAAAATCTTGGGAATCGCTACGCCTGCAAACCACAAAGACCTCCCTTGAATAGGGAGGTCTAGCGGAATGTTGATATAGCAGTAGCGAAAAGAGTTAGGACATCGCGTAGACATCGCGTAGGGTGGGCAATGCCCACCAGGAGAGGGTTTCGGATTTCTGGAACGTCCTAACAATACTGACTATTGCTATAAATTATTGTAGGACTTCCACTTTGACCGGGGCAACGCCACTGCCAATCATGCCGATCGCCCCCGCTGCGGCCCGGGATAAATCAATCACCCGGCCCCGGGTGAAAGGCCCTCGATCATTAATGCGCACAACAACGGAAGCGCCAGTCCGCAAATTCGTGACCCGAACCTGTGTCCCAAAGGGGAGGGTGCGATGGGCAGCAGTCATGGTATTTTGGTTGAACTGTTCACCGCTGGCACTGCGGCGGCCATGGAACCCGGGGCCATACCAAGAGGCCATCCCCTGCTGGAGAAATTGACCGACGGATTGGGCCGGGGCGGGGGTATTGCGGAATTGGGATTGAGGACGGCCAATAATGTTGGCCATGGCTAAGGGGCCAGCCCCTCCCACAAGACGACGAAGGCGGTTGGTGACTTGGAGGGCATCTTGATCCCAGTTTCTGGTGCTGTCGGGGAGGATGTGCTGGGCATCAATGGGGGCGATCGCCTCTTCCCCACGCATCACCCAATAGGATCTAGCCTCATGGTTCCACTTTAACGTTAGTTCTGCCGCCGTTTCTGGGGGTAGGGCGTTGATTTTTTGCGCCACTGCTGCCGCCCGTGCTAAGGGGTGGTCTGGGGTGGTGGCAATTTCGCCAGAAAGCACTTGCTCAGGGGTAATGAAGCCGGTGTCCAGAGATGCAGCGTTGGTGGACGACTCGGCAATAAACGTAAGTACAGGAATACTGCGAACGTAGAGAGTTGCGGCGTTAGATGTCCCTACGGTATGGGGGAAAAGCGTTGTCAATGAGGGGGCGATCGCCACCCGAGGCTGTCGCGGCGATGAAGCCGTTTCCACAGCGTCATTGCTGACGGTTTCTTGAAGATCAGAAGCAGCCAAAGTTTCGAGCGCATCAGCATTCGCTGGTTCTACATTATTGGCTGACTCAAGGGTTTGAGCGGAGGCGATCCCCGCAGTGCCTAACAAGGTGGTTAGGACAGTAGCGGTGACGCTACTCATCAATTGCTTATTCATAGGCGTTCAGCATTAGGTCATTGCAAAATCAGGCTAGACAAAGGGCCACCCGGTTCAAAACGAGCGATAAGCCACAACGTTATCGAACTGCCACAGCCTACCATGAATTTTTGTGAAGGCAAGGGGGTTAACGCGGATCTGGACTGCCGAAGCGTCACCATGGGCCAATTTGAGAATTGTTGCTGAGGGGGGCAACCCCTTACCCCATCAAATTTTCCCGGTTTAGGGGATCAACAGTGATCCCTAAAGATTTAAAATTCTAATCATTGCGATTTTTTGCGATTTTTTGTGATTTTGGCAGCCCCTGCTGCTCTCCAAAAGTCCAATTTTTTAGCCCCAACCCCTAAAATAACCAGAGCATTCCCCTGATTTTGAAGTATTTATGGATTACAAAGAGGCTGGCGTTGATGTGGTAGCGGGGCGTTCCTTTGTGGAGCAAATTCGCGATGATGTGCAAAGTACCCAACGCCCGGAGGTGCTGGGCAATCTCGGCGGTTTTGCCGGTTGTTTTCAACTGCCCGCAGGCTATCGAGAGCCGGTGTTAGTCTCCGGAACCGATGGGGTGGGGACGAAATTGCGTATTGCCCACAGCGTCAATCAACATCACACCGTGGGGATTGATTTGGTGGCGATGTGTGTCAATGATATTTTGACCACGGGGGCCGAACCCTTATTTTTTCTGGACTACATTGCCACCGGTAAGCTAGAGCCGAACCAATTGGCGCAGGTGGTGGCGGGGATTGCGGCGGGTTGTCGGGAAAGCGGCTGTGCGTTGTTGGGGGGGGAAACGGCGGAAATGCCCGGTTTTTATGGGGCAGGGGAATATGATTTAGCGGGGTTTTGTGTGGGGGTGGTGGAAAAGGGCGATCGCCTCAACGGTTCCCAGGTGGATATCGGTGATGTCGCCATTGCCCTCCCCAGCCAAGGGGTACATAGCAATGGCTTTTCCCTCGTGCGCAAAATCATCGCCACCCAAGGCTACAACTGGTCAGACTCCATTGCTGAATTGGGGGGAACTTTGGGGGAAATCTTCCTCACCCCCACCCGGATCTATGTGGCCCCCATCCGGGCCGCCCTCAAAGCCGGTCTTAAAATCCACGGCATGGCCCACATTACCGGCGGCGGCCTGCCGGAAAATCTCCCCCGTTGTTTAAATCGTGGCCAATCGATCCGCGTCGATCGCCAAACCTGGACGATTCCCCCCATCTTTCAATGGTTAGCCCGTCAAGGGGATGTCACCGAAACCGCAATGTTTGACACCTTCAATATGGGGGTGGGGTTTGTGGTGATTGTGCCACCGGCTACTGTAGATGAAACCTTGGCCTACTTCCAAACCCAGGGGTTAGCGGGATGGGTGATGGGGGAAGTAACCATCGGTACAGGGGAATTGGTTTGGGGTTAAATGCCGCCATGGGGTTCGGAGCTTTTGCCCAATTCCTGGAGTGGCTCTATCGGTGCAAAGGATACAATGATGATTATTGTGATCCTGTTCGAGGACAACCCCATGTTTGAACTTATGCAAGCGGTCGTAATCGGCATTCTGATCGTCACCTACATCGGAGGCCTGTGGAAATTTTGGCAGGGCTATAACCGCACCAACTTTCAACCCAGTTTCCTACAACGGATTTCCCTCACACTCCTCTGGCCCGCCCTCTTGATCGTCAACAAATCCTATCGGAAAAACTTCCAAAAAGCCCTCCGGGGCTAAACACCACCAGCAAAGAGCGATCGCCTCCCCTCAAGGCGATCGCCCCCCTTCTTCAAGATCATCAGCAAATCGTCAAGCATCCTGGGCTTCGGCCGCAGCCAGGGCATACTGCGCCACCTGTAACGTATAGCGAGCCTGCTCAACCGGGGTTAATGCTTCCCAATCCACTGGGTTAGGCGTTGCCGGTGTACCACTGCGCATCGCATAGGCCAAAGGCCGGGCAAACAGGTTTAAATCCTCCAAACTCCAATCCGTCAGCAGCGGGCTAACACATTCCACCAACTGCTCCAAAGGGGAAAGACCGCTGGCGGCTAATTTTTGGGCTTGGCTGGCAATGGCCTGGAGCCAAGCCGCTGGAATCGTTGCCGCAAATTGACGGCGTAGGGCCTGCTCAACCCCCTCAGGAGCCCAACAAGCCTCTAGCTGATTAAAAAACTGCGCGGCGCGGCTTTCCCACTCCCCAGCGGGCCAGTCGAATCCCTCCACCTCCGCCTCCACAGCAACAAAATAATCATCTGCCATGGCAGGGTTCCAAGGATAGCGGTCTTCCGTGGTCAGTAATTGATCCAGCAGTTCGCCCTCAGTTTGAGCTTGGCGAGCGGTGTGAGCATGATCAGGTTGAGGGGTATGCATGGGTTCTTCTCCCGTGGTCATCCAAATTTGAGGATGTCGAATTGTTTTCGTTGGGGGGATCTACACAACGGGATCGCACCGTTCCGCAGCCTTCAAAAGTTTTTTTAAAATTAATTCTCAGAACGGATTCAGTATGAGGTGCATCCCTTGCCCTTGGCAAGTTAAGCCATCGGGTTTGTTAGGCTAATGTGGCTAAATCTTAACCCGTCGCCTGCCATCATGCTCCAACAAACCACCCTCAATTTAATTGCCATTGGCGTTTTTCTGATGGTGATGTCCATCCTCCTCGGGCCATTGATCCAACTCCCCACCGTTGTTCCTGCTGTGGCAACCCTGAGTTTTATGGTTTTATTTGCCGCCGATACCCTCGCCTGGCAGGGACGGGGGGGGAATTTACTCGTGGATGCAGTGGCCCGGCTTTCCCCCCAACATCGCGATCGCATCCTCCACCATGAAGCGGGTCATTTTCTCGCGGCCCATGCCTATGGTCTCCCCATTACTGGCTATACCCTTTCCGCTTGGGAAGCTTGGCGACAGGGTAAACCGGGCTTTGGCGGCGTGGCATGGACACCGACAGATGGGCCGAGCGATCGCCCCGGGCCGGTTCTCCAAAAACAATGGCTCGATCGCTTCTGTATTATTGCCATGGCCGGCATTGCCGCAGAGCGGCTACAGTATGGCAGCGTGGAAGGGGGCAATGACGATCGCCAACAGGTGCGCCAAGCCCTCACCGCATTGGGTCAACCCCAGCAACAGGTGGCGGCCAAACAACAATGGGCGGAATTGCAAGCCAAAACCCTGATCCAAAACCACCCAGCCGCCTACGAGGCATTGGTGACGGGGATGCGATCGCGCTCCTCCGTGGCTGACTGTGTACAATCTCTGACTGCTGCGGGTTTAAGCCCCAGGGATGCCCTAGGGCCACTCAACCGCTCCTGAAATCGCAAAACATCGATAAAATGGCAATAAGATTGGGCCCAATGGCAATCTCAATCAACCTTTTTATTCAGGAGCAGCGGTGGTCTCAGCATCTTCCTCCCCCTTGACACGAACGCCTCTTTTTGACCTGATCACAACCCAAAATCCTCGCCTTACCCCCTTTTCTGGTTGGGAAATGCCGGTACAATTCAGCGGCTTAAAGGCAGAGCATGAAGCCGTTCGCACCGCCGTGGGGATGTTTGACATCTCCCATATGGGCAAGTTTTATTGGCATGGCCGGGATGCCCGTCAGCATTTACGCAAACTGGTTCCTTCGGATTTAATGCGCCTTGAACCGGGCCGCGCCCAATATACCGTTCTGCTCAATCGTCATGGCGGCATTATTGACGACATCATTGTTTATTACCAAGGCCAGACGGAAACCGGGGAAGAAACCGGCGTGATGATTGTCAATGCGGCGACGCGATCGCGGGATAAAGCTTGGCTTTTAGCCCATTTGGAAGATAGCCCCGTCACCCTAGCGGATGTTTCCAAAGATCACATCCTGATCGCCCTCCAGGGGCCGGAGGCGATCGCCACGCTTCAGCCTTTCGTGGATCAGGATTTGAGCGATCTTCCCTTGTTCGGCCATTGCCAGGCCCAGATCGCTGGGGGCATTGCCTTTGTGGCCCGCACCGGCTACACCGGAGAAGATGGTTTTGAAATCATGGTGGATATTCCCACAGGCCGCACCCTTTGGGCGCAATTGACGGCGGCCGGTGTCACCCCCTGCGGCCTAGGGGCGCGGGATACGCTGCGCTTGGAGGCGGCCCTCGCCCTCTATGGTCAGGATCTTAATGATACGATTACGCCCATTGAAGCTGGTTTAAACTGGTTGGTGCATTTAGACGGCCATCCCCAATTTATCGGGCGGGATGTGTTGGTGGCTCAAAAGGCTGAGGGTGTGGCGCGAAAATTGGTGGGGTTACGGATGGGGGGCCGCCATATTGCCCGCCATGATTACCCGGTTTGGGCGGATGGGGCGGTGGTGGGCCATGTCACCAGTGGGACGCTTTCCCCGACGTTGGGGGAGGCGATCGCCCTTGCCTATGTGCCGCCCCATTGGGGGAAAATCGGCCAAAGCTTAGAGGTGGAGATTCGCGGCAAGACCTATCCGGCAACGGTGGTGAAAAAGCCCTTTTACCGCTCCCCCCACCGGCCACGGTGAGGGCATCCAGTCATCGAATTGAGCGGCGTGGGGGCGAAAAATTTTTCGCCCCTACATACGAGTTTGAGGTTAAAACAGTTCCGCACCGGGGATCGGGGCAAGATTCTGCAACGCATTGGCCCGCGCTCCGCACTGTTGAGGGGTGGGGAAGAGTTTGCCGGGATTGGCCAGCCCTTTGGGATTGAAAGCATCGCGGACTTTGGCCATGGTTTCGAGATCTGCGGGGGTGAACATCTGGGGCATATAGCAATTTTTATCGGCTCCAATGCCATGCTCCCCCGATAAACTCCCCCCCGCCTCCACACAGAGCCGCAGAATTTCCGCCCCCACTTCCTCCACTTCCGCAAAAGCTCCCGGTATGGCTTGATCGTAGAGAATCAGGGGGTGTAAATTGCCATCCCCGGCGTGGAAAACATTAGCGATGCGATAGCCCGATCGCTCGCTCAAGGCCTCAATTTCCCGCAACACCCGCGCCAACTGGGTACGGGGAACCACGCCATCTTGAACAAAATAATTGGGACTCATCTGCCCCGCAGCGGCAAAGGTGGCCTTGCGCCCCTTCCAAAGCTTGAGCCGTTGGGCGGGGTCGGTGGCGGTGGTGAGCGATCGCGCCCCCTGTTCCCGACAAATTGTCCCCACTCGCTCCAAATTCGCCTTCACCTCCACCGCTAACCCATCCAACTCCACCAACAAAATTGCCCCCGCATCACGGGGATAACAGCCCAACGCCACCACATCCTCCACCGCATTAATACTGAGGTTATCCATCATTTCCAGGCCAGCGGGAATAATCCCCGCCCCAATAATCGCCGTCACTGCCCCCCCCGCCGCCTCAATACTGTCAAAATCCGCTAACAGGACGGCGATCGCCTCCGGTGTGGGCAAAATCCGCAGCGTGATTTCCGTCGCCACCCCTAACGTTCCCTCCGACCCCACAAACACGCCCATCAGGTCATAACCGGGCAGCTCCGCCGCCATCCCCCCCAACTCCACAATCGAGCCATCCGGCGTAACCACCGTCAGCCCTAGGACATGGTTCGTCGTCACCCCATATTTCAAACAATGGACACCGCCGGAATTTTCCGCCACATTCCCCCCAATGGAGCAAATAATCTGGCTCGATGGGTCGGGGGCATAGTAAAATCCTTGACCGCTCACCGCTTGGGTCACATTACTGTTAATCACGCCGGGCTGGACTGTAACCCGTTGGTTGGCATAATCAATGTTGAGGATCTGATTCATCTGGGCTAAAACGATCAGCACCCCATCGGCTAAGGGCAACGCACCCCCCGATAGCCCCGTCCCCGCTCCCCGGGCCACCCAAGGGAGATTGTGGCGATCGCAAATTTGCACCGCCGCCGCCACTTGGGCCGTACTACGGGGTAACACCACCAAAGCAGGGCGTTGACGGTAGGCCGCCAGACCGTCACACTCATAGGTCAGTAACTCTTCCTTACGGCGAATCACTTGGTTGGGCCCGAGGGCCTGCTCAAATTCACGGCGAAGGGTAGCGGGAATAGCTACGGGGGAGGAAGGGGCGATCGCACTCATGGTGTATCTTAGGAGCAAAAGATTGAGATTGCCCCATTGTACCCGGCTTTCTTACGGTTCAGATTCCCTCACCCTCCCGATGAACCCTGTACAATTTATGAGCAAGCAGGGAAATTTTGAGGGTGTCTCACATTCAGTGGGGTAGTCATCTCGATCGGCAAGCATGGCGGAACCGACACAACAGGCATTAAAGGCATCTAGCACCGGCATTGAACAGGCGAAATCCGCTTGTCTCAGTTCTGCCAGCAAAATCACGCAACTGCGGCAACTCCATGTTTCGCGGGCCACGATGCAGCAGTTTTTCACCGGCCAACCCATTGACCAGAGTTTATTTCATAAAATCTGTCGGATCCTCGAACTCAACTGGCAAGACATTGCCGATCTTTCTGACCTTCATATTAAACACATTCCGGAAGAAACCAACGGCGAATCTCATTCCTTACCGGCCGTAACTTCCCACTTTAACCCTCGTTGGCAGAAGCTTAAAGTCCAAGTCGAAGAAACCCTACAACGTCACCATGAGCAGATTGAACTGCTCAACCTTCAGACTTTGCCGGTTATGGATCTGGAGTTTGACCTTTATATTGTCGAAAAGTTAGCGCGGGATATTTCCGTTAATATCAATGCTTATTTAAAACAGTTTGATCCCCGGGAGGATTTTGAACGGTTTGGGTTAGGCGATCGCAATGAACGCCTCAATGCCTTAGAAGCGGCCAAAAAATATCCGCGCTTGATCGTCTTGGGGCAACCGGCAGCGGGGAAAACAACGTTTTTAAAATATTTGGCGATCGCCTGCTGTCAAAATCAATATGGTGAATATATTCCCATCTTTCTCGATCTCAAAGTTTTTAGTACAGAACTCCTTGAAGATACCAATGTTTTAGAATTGATTATTCAAGAAACATTACAAATTAATCATCTTAAAGAGGTGCAGGAAATTCTCGACTATGGTCATTTGTTGATCCTCATCGATAGCCTAGAAGGGATTCCCGATACAGGGCGCAAAAATGTCCAATTTCAACTGCGCACCTTCACCCAACGTTATAACAGCAATCGCTTTGTGATTGCCTGCCGTACCCAGTTCACCGACTACACACTCCCCACATTCCGCCATGTCGAAATTGCTGACCTCAACATCAGTCAAATTAATGCCTTTGTCCAAGCTTGGTTTAAAGCGGAACTCGATACTGCCGCCACCCATGGAATCACCCAAGCCTTCATGACCGAACTCGCCCTAGAGGAAAATCATAAATTTTTTCTTCTCGCCCAAAAGCCCCAACTTTTACAAATTCTTTGCTGGATTTTTCAATATCTAGGCCGCCTCCCTGCCACTCAGTTTGAATTTTATGAACTGGGGTTAACGCGCATTCTTGAAGTCGCCCATCCCCCATCCCCCCACCATCAACCCACGATCTATCTTGAGCTTGATTTAGCAGAGCGCTATCGTTTGCTCAGTTATTTGGCGATTTTAACTTTTGAAAAAAAAGAACTGTTTATTCAATTCAAAAAATTAAAATCCTATATTAATCTTTATTTAAAAACGCTCCCCAGCTTTACCATTGGTCAAACCACGATGGCAGACTATGCAAAACGGCTCCTCAGTGATATTGAAATGCAGCACGGCATTATTTTTCAACGCAGCCCTGAGTTATATTCCTTTGCCAGTCCGCGCATTCAGGAATATCTAGTCGGCTACTATCTCCTGCGTAATTTCGACCCGAATTTTTTTAAAAAATCCCTCGGAATCATTACCAATAAAAATTGGTATGAGCTTTTTTCCTATCTCACCCAACGGGTTTATCGCCTTGATGATTTCCTGTTACACATTAAACATAAAATTGATCAAATTGTGGCGCGGGATAAGAAAATTCAAATTTTCCTCTCTTGGGTCAATCAAAAGGCGATCCTCGTCAAAGTTCCCTATAAAATTGCCGCAGTGCGGGCTTTTTATTTTTCCCAAGCCATCGATCGCATTTTTGATCCCCGCATTTCCCGCCCTATTGATTTTTCCCATGCGGTAAATCGGGCTTTAAAATCTTCGCTCCATGATTGGTCTTTGGCTTGTCATTTAGATCGGGAGTTGGACTATGCCTTTGGCCACAATGTCATTGAAGAGTTAGATCCGGAATTTGTCCTCGATTTAATCTTGAATTGTTTGTTGGTGACGTTTGCCCATGATTTAAGCCTGTTTATGACCTTTGCGGAAGACCGGAAGCTCACCATTGAGCCGGAGTTGAAGCTGGCCCTCCACAAGTTTCACAATCAGTTACCGAAAGGCGATCGCGGCGGTGTGGAATATCAAAAATGGTGGCAGGCCAATAGCCAGATCTGGATTCGCAATCTGCGGTTAGTGATTATTGAGCATCGCAATGTGGGCTATGATTGGCAATTTAACCGGGAGCAGCAGGCGTTACTGCGGCAGTATTACAACGCCAATAAATTATTGGTGGAATGTCTTTATAACAATCCCCGCGTTGCCCCCCAAACGATCCAAGAATTGGAGGAAACCCTCTTGCTGCCGATTTCCGATATTCGTAGCCGTCATCATTAGGTGGGGGGATCTTCCTGCCAACGGTGGATTTTGCCGTTCTCAATGTCGAGGATGATCCGGTTGTGGCGATCGCCATCAGCCTGTTGCCAATGCCAGCGGATTTCGGCGCGGTTATGTTGGAGTGTCACCTCCTCAAGGGCGATCGCAATTTCCCCACAGTGGGCAAAATAGGCGGCGGTGACTTGGGCGATCGCCCCCCGCCCCTGGATTGTCTCCCCCTTGAGTACCACTTCCCCCGCCGGAGTAAACAGGGCGGCAAAGGCTTGGGCATCTTTAGCCATACAGGCTTGGGCCGCCGCCATCACCAACGCCTTAATTTGCCGCTGTTGTCGCTGCACAGCCTGGAATAATTGCCACAACACCCCAAAGCCCCCCAAACTGCCAAGGGCCAGCAGCCACCAATATTGATCCACGATCCCCGGCTCTTGATCCATTGCCCAACCCCCCACCGCCGGGCCAATTAAATACCCCACAGCCCAGCATTGGGAGTTAAGGGAAAAATAAATGCCCCGTAGGGATTCGGGGGCTAAATCCACCACAAGGGCCGAGGCGGCGGGGGTGTAGGTGACAATTCCCAGGGCAAAGAGGCTGAGGGCCACCAAAGCCGGGATCATTGCCCCCGTTGCCACCACCCCAGTACGCCACACCGCCACAAACCCCCCACCCCAGAGCAAGAGGGAGAACATTAAAACGTGCCAACGGCTAAAGCGTTTGAGCCAGCGGGCAATGGGTAATTGTAGGAGAACAGCTAGGGCTAAATGGAATGTCATCAAGCCACTGAGTTCAGTGGGGTTAAAGCCTCCGGAGCGCAGAAAGTTGGTGAAATAGAGGGGTAAGGCGCTTTGGATTTGGGCAATATAGGTGGTGAAGAGGATATTGACGGCGCAGTAGACCATGAAGGTGCGATCGCCGAAGGCATGGAGCCAGCCTTGAGCAAAATTCGTGGGGGGAGTTTGGGGCGATCGCGTTTCGGGGATTGTCCAGTAGATCAACACCATGAACAGCAGGAAGGAAATACCATCCCCCACAAACAGGGTGCGATAGTTTCCCCCCCAAGCGATCCATTGCCCCGCCACCACTGTCCCAATCCCTAACCCTAAGAGATCCGCAAGGCGGGTGAGGGCAAAGGCTTCATTGCGCTGCACGGGATTGGCGAGATCCGCCACCGCTGCTTCAGCGGCGGGCCAATAGAGGCCCACCCCGAAACCCATGAGCAAATTGCCCACCACTAGAGTCGGGAGGTCATGGGCAAGGGTGAAGGCTAAATCCGCCAAGGCAGAAATCAGGGCCGACAGGAGTAAAATTCCCCGCCGACCCCACCGAGGCGAATCCGCGCCCATCCCCCCCAAAAACCGGCCCACGATCCCCGAAAGGGATTGGCTGCCCAAGGCAAAGCCGACGGCCGTCGCTGTCAGCCCCACCTCATTGACGAAAAAAATGGCTGCATAAAACAGGGTGAATCCTGTCCCAATTTGGGAGAGAAGACGACCGGCGGCCAAAACCCAAACGGCACGATTCATAAACAATCGGGGGGCCAAAAAGGCGATCGCTCTCCTCCGTTACGAGGAAGGCGATCGCCTCAGGCTCAAACTCATAGCGGTTTAATCGAGATAACCGATTAGCGTAGCAATATCTTCGATTTCATTGGAGGCAACGGGACGATTCCCCATCAAGACAATATCTTTACTAATCACCAAGCTGCTTTTCGCAATGGGGCGATTCCCGGAAACAATCATGCTGCTGCTGATTTGAAATGTGCCAGTGGTGACGGGGCGAATCCCCATGGAATTGTAGGTACCAACAATATTGAGATGACTGATTTCAATGGGGCGGCCCTGAGGGAGGGGCATACCACCGGACTTGTAGACTTGAATGCTCGCTTTTGGCTCTGTCGTGGTTGCTGGGGGGGTCGGCTTGGGGTTTTCCTTGAGAGCGGGATTGTCTTTTGGGGTGGTTGCGTTTGGTTCGGGCACGGTGCTTTTCCCTCTATATTGAAATGCGGTGTAGTTAACAGAAACAAAAAAACGGCGGCGAACTGGCAAACCAGGCACAAACGCCAGTTCAGAGGCGGTGAAGCTGGGTTAATGCCACAGCCCCAAGACCTAAGATAGAATTTTAACGGTTTTCTAACATTCTACTCCCCCCCTCTGTATAAAACTACATCTATCTTTATCCCCCGTCTATCGAAATTGATGATGGGTTAAATTGTCAAAACTGATCAATGGCAGCCAAGAAAAAAGCAAGCCATTCTCGGTGGCTTGCTAGATTGAGCTTGCTGTATTGGGAGGAGAGTGGAGAGATGCTGTACAGAGATTGACGAATCGATGTAGAGAAACGCTGCGGCACTCACTTGGTTATGTAAATAAATGTAACAGATATCTTGCCAAAATTGCAACATTTATTTACATTTCATGGCGATCGCGACGGTGGGAAGCGGCAACCCAAGCGTAGGGTGCGTCAGACCAGATCAATGCTGATGGTGGTGGTTGGGTCTGACGCACCGTTCACTAGCATGATTCGTCTTAACCTGCGGCATGGGAGTTAAAGCACCGTATCGGGATCAATGCCTAACTCTGTGAGTTTAGCCCTGAGTTTTTGCGTATTGGCCTGTTCTCGTTGGGCTTGTTGAATCGCCTGCTCTGCCCGTTGACGCTCTAGTTCAGCCTGTTGGGCGGCTTGTTCAGCCCGTTGGTGTTCTAATTCAACTTGTTGAGCGGCTTGGTTAGCTCGTTGGTGTTCTAGTTCAGCCCGTTGGCGCTCTAGTTCGGCCCGTTGGCGTTCCTGTTCAGCTTCCTGGCGAGATTGGATGGCTTGTTCTTCACCATGGAGGAGGAGATTCCCGTCCCGATCCCACCAGCGGAGCCAGGGTAAATCCATGGCTTGATAGACCCCTGGCCAAATGCCCAACTCAACCCCTAACTCTTCAATGGGGAAATGGCCCCGTTCATTGGCCGGTAGGAGTTGATACTGATTTTTCTGTAAAACATACACCTCTACAGCAGCCTTTTTAACCTCGTAAATGGCGTAATAGGCCGGACGGATGGCTGTTTCATAGACCCAAAATTTACCCGTCCAGGGGGTGCGATCCTCCCATGGAGAGGCTACGCCAACGCGCTCCTCTGCCCCCGTTCCCGAAACAAATTCAATCACAATCTGTGGCTAATTTCCTGCCACAACACATAGGAACGGCGGGCCTCCCCGGCCAACGTTGGCGGCACATTCCCCACATAAAATCAGTCCGGTGCTTCTGCCCCCCGTTGGGGCGGATCAGTCAACCGCCAATAAATACCGCTATCCTGACCAATGCAATAGTCCCCCTCTGGATGCAAGCGATCCAACACCGGGCGAATGGATTCCGTGAGCAAAATACTTTGGGGATGCTCCTGAAAATTTTTCACAAACGTACCATCCTCACAGGGAAGTTGGGTGTGATCAGGCAGGGGAGTAAACGCATCGATCGCAGTCATCGGTCGCGGGGTGATGAATTTGGCATAACCCCATGATAACCTGCCCCCCCTTGCACTGACGGTGTACAACCTTGGTAGGGTGAGACTGGCTAGATCGGGATGACTCCCCTACCTTAACGCTCAATTTCGGCAAAAATGGCCGCCAAAATATCGCTAGCTCCCTTCTCCTTCAGCGTGGCCGCTAAGGTCTGGCCAATGGCTTCCGCTTGATCCGCCGGGCCGCTCAAACTATCTTTAATCAACTGCTGACCATCCAAACTGGCCACCATCCCCACTAGGGTGAGGGTATCGCCATCAACGCGGCTATTCACACCGATGGGCACTTGACAACCGCCTTCGAGCGATCGCAACAGCGCCCGTTCCGCGAAGGTGCATTGTTTTGTGGGGGTATGCTCCAAAACCTTGAGCAGATCGAGAATGTCCTGATCCCCCTCGCGGCATTCAATGCCTAAAGCCCCTTGACCCACGGCATGGAGGGAAATCTCAGCGGGGATAACTTGGTGAATGCGATCGCTCATTTCCAACCGCTCCAACCCCGCCACCGCAAGAATAATCGCATCATATTCCCCCGCATCTAGTTTGGCGAGGCGGGTGTTGAGGTTGCCACGAATATCTTTAAATTCCAAATGGGGATAGTGGTAGCGCAGTTGGGCCAAGCGGCGTAGGGAGGAAGTCCCCACCACCGTACCGGCGGGGAGGGTTTCCAGTTGGTGGGCTTGATGTTGGGCGTGAACCACAAGGGCATCAGCGGGATCAACCCGTTCAGTCACACAGCCCAGCATCAGCCCTTCCGGTAAGTTTGTGGGCAGATCCTTAAGGGAGTGAACTGCAAAATCTGCTGTCTGGTTGATCAGACCCACCTCTAGCTCTTTGGTGAACAGCCCTTTATCGCCAATTTTCGACAGCGCCACATCAAGGATTTTGTCCCCCTGGGTGCTCATCGTCTCCACTTCAAACGTGATGTCAGGGAAATGGCTTTCCAGTTGGGCCTTGACCCAGTAGGTTTGCACTAAGGCTAATTGACTTTTGCGGGAGGCGAGGCGCACGGTGCGGGGGGGAGTCGCGACGGTCATAGGGGTTTACTTTAGGGTCATGAATAGCGTTATTTAATCTAGAGTATCGCAGGGATGTCCCCCCTTGAAATAGATTTTTTGGAAAAAAGGCGATCGCCCTCCCTCCCCTATGCTATAATCAGCAATGCGACATCGGCGGCATAGCCAAGTGGTAAGGCAGAGGTCTGCAAAATCTTTACCCCCGGTTCGAATCCGGGTGCCGCCTCTTTAATTGAACAAGCTCAAAACCGCTCAAACCGGCTCTATACCTAGGTTTGGCGGTTTTTAGTATTTTAAGTATAAATACCCATCTGTATCAACGAAGCCTCTACGATCAGGGGCAATTTAGAGCAAAAATAGATCAAATTTAGACAAGTTCCTTAGAACTATCAATGATTCATCTTGATCCCCAGGGAACCCCCTTGAACCCGTAGGGGCGAGAAATTTTTCCTCCCCACTTCGCCCCCACACTGCTCAGGAGTTTATTCCGCCAACTCCGCCAAAGCGAGCCATCGCTCCGTCACTTCATCGATGGTGGTGTTGAGTTGGGCCAGTTCATCGGTGAGGGCTTGAAGTTTTGTGTAGTCAGCGGGAGGATTTTGGTAGATGGTGCGCTCTAGGGCCGCTTTTTGGGCTTCGAGGACGGGGATTTTGGTTTCCAGTTCCGCCAGTTCCCGGCGTTGGTAATTGGAAAGGCGGCGGGCGGGGGGAGCAGCTTTGGCCACTGGTGGGGGGGCGGTGAATTTGGCGGTTTCGATTTTTGCCGCTTTCGCGGTGGCTAATTCTGCCTTTTTATCGTCCAAATAAACGGAGTAATTGCCTGGATATTGGCGCAACTTGCCCCCCGGTTCGAGGGCAAAGATAAACTCAACGGTGCGGTCGAGGAAATAGCGATCGTGGGAAACACAGAGGACACAACCGTTAAAATTCTCTAAATAATCCTCCAATACTGCCAAAGTTTGCACATCCAGATCATTAGTAGGTTCGTCGAGGATTAAAACATTGGGCGCACCCATGAGAATTTCCAATAAAAATAGCCGCCGTTTTTCCCCACCAGAGAGTTTATGAATGGGGGCATATTGTTGGCTAGGGGGAAAGAGGAACCGTTCCAACATTTGGGACGCGGTGATAATACTACCATCGGCGGTTTTTACTAATTCCGCCCGCGCTTTAATATAATCAATCACCCGCTGATTTTGATCCTTGGCGGCCAGAAGATCCTCAGAATGTTGATCAAAATAGCCAAAATGGATCGTACTGCCAATTTCCACCCGACCCGAATCCGGCTCAATTCGACCCGTAATCATGTTCATTAATGTGGATTTTCCCGCCCCATTGCCGCCAATAATGCCAATGCGATCGCTCGGCCCAAATTCATAACTAAAATCAGCAATGAGAGGGCGATCGCCATAGGCTTTACTCACCCCCACCAATTCAATCACCTTCTTACCAATCCGGCGGCCGGGGGTGTCAATACTGACTTTTTCTTGAGCGGTTTTAAAGGTTTTTTCTCGCATGGTATCAATGCGATCAATGCGGGCTTGCTGCTTGGTGCTGCGGGCTTTGGGGCCTTGCCGTAACCAAGCCAATTCTCGCCGTAGCACCCCCGCGTGTTTGCGCTCACTACTGGCGGCGGAGGCTTCTGCATCAGCCTTTTTCTCCAAATAATAGGCGTAGTTGCCGTTGTAGTTGTAGAGATCGCCGCGATCAATTTCTAAAATGCGGGTGGTGACGCGATCCAAAAAGTAGCGATCGTGGGTAATCAGTAATAATGCACCGCGAAACTGCTTGAGATAATCCTGTAACCATTCCACGGATTCCGCATCTAAATGGTTGGTGGGTTCATCCATCAGGAGCAGATCAGGATCGGAAAGCAAAGCCGTGGCCAGGGCGATACGTTTGCGATAACCGCCGGAGAGATCCCCCACCCGCGCCTCAAAATCATCAATCCCTAACCGCGTCAGAATAATCTTGGCGTTGGTTTCCAGTTCCCAAGCCCCTACCCCATCCATCTGCTCGGTGATCGCCGTTAATTGGGTCATGAGTTGATCAAGATCCTGCCCTTGGGCGTGGGCCATGCGATGGGAGAGGCGTTCGTATTCCCGCACCAAATCCATAGCGTTGTTGCTATCGGCAAAAACTTGATCTAAGACGGTGCGATCGGGGTCAATATCGGGCTGTTGGGGAAGATAGACGACGCTGGCCCCGGATTTGAGGAGGCGATCGCCCCCATCCAACGACTCTAACCCGGCAATCATTTTTAAAAACGTCGATTTCCCGGAACCATTCACACCAATTAAGCCGACCTTTTCCCCCGCTTCGATCGTGCAATTGGCGGAGCGGAGAATTTCTTTAATACCAAAATCTTTTTGAACGTTTTGAAGGGTGAGGATACTCATGAACAGCGGGATAAAAAAAACGGTGCGATCCGCGTTAGCGTAACCATCGCCCCTTTCTCCCTTAAAAAGGGGGGTACAAAGAAAGAAACGGTGGGATCCTCCCCCCTGCCCCCCTTAAAAAGGGGGGTACAAAGAAGGATTGGCCATGCTTACCCAATGTACGCGAATTTCGCGCCCTTCCCCTTGAGGGGTGATGTGGATTTCCCCATAGGCCGGGGGGCGGTAGGGGAGACGTTCCGCCCATTCGATCGCCATGATCCCCGGTTCCACCTCAATCCCCTCCCAATAGAGTTCGGGGTAAAGTCCTGCTACGCCATCGGGTTCAAGGCGATAGAGGTCAAGGTGATAAAGGGGGAGGCGGCCATCGTGATATTCGTTGATCAGCGTGAATGTGGGGCTAAGAATCGGGTCAGTAATGCCCAATCCTTGACCCAAGCCCTGGATCAGTGTCGTTTTTCCCGCACCGAGATCCCCCCTGAGTAGGAGGGTGCAGGGGGGGAGCGATCGCCCCCATTGTTCCCCAAAGGCAAAGGTTGCCGCTGCATCCGGTAGCAAAATTTCGACGGTCATTGTTGCAAATCAGCCCACTCGTTTAACACCTCATCAATGCGGTTCTGAAAGCCGTTGCTCTTGCCATACCACCGCAACAACACCCGCGCTAACCGTTGATGATCATGGCGCACATAGCCAGTTTTGGGGTCTTCATCGAGGATGTTAGCGGCAATGATGCGGCGGCCCAATTGGGTGATGGCTTCGCGATCGCAAAATACGGGATGGGAATTATCCTGAGCATACTGAATCAGGGTATGGGCGGAGGGATAGCGACGGTTCACCACCACCGCATCAAAGAGTTTTTGACCACAGGCCCGGTCAATGGCGCGGATATGGTCGGCGACGGTGTAGTTATCGGTTTCCCCCGGTTGGGTCATGATGTTGCAGGCGTAGATGCGGGGGACTTTGGTGCGGGCGATCGCATCACGGATTTCCGGAACGAGGAGGTTCGGGATGACGCTCGTGTATAAACTGCCCGGGCCGAGGATGATAAAATCCGCCTCCTCAATGGCCTTAATCGCAGCGGGTAAGGCGGGGGGATTGGCGGGCGTACAACCGACGCGGGCGATCCGCCCCTCGGCGTGGGGAATTTGCGATTCCCCCTCGATACGGCGGCCATCGGTCATTTCTGCCCAAAGACAAACATCGCTCAACGTGGCAGGGAGGACGCGGCCCCGGACGGCGAGAACTTTGGAACTGGCGGCGATCGCCTTTTCCGGATCTCCCGTAATATCGGTCATCGCCGTTAAAAATAAATTGCCAAAGCTATGGCCCGACAGGCCATCCCCCGTATTAAACCGATATTGAAACAACTGGGTGAGGAGTTCCTCCTCCGTGGCCAGCGCCGCCACACAGTTACGAATATCTCCCGGCGGCAACGTCCCCATTTCCCGCCGCAATCGCCCGGAGGAGCCGCCATCATCCGCCACGGTGACGATCGCCGTAATATTGGCGCTATATTCCTTCAAACCGCGCAAAATCGTCGATAACCCCGTCCCCCCCCCAATGGCGACAATTTTCGGCCCGCGATTGAGGCGACGATGGGCCAAGAGGCGATCGATCAGTTCTTCCCCATCGCCAGGATGAAGCACCTCGGTAATGGAGCCAACGCTCCGGCTTTGGCCCCAAACCAACAAAACCAGACCGAGCGCTAAGGCCAACGGCCCAGAGAGGGAATTGGGCAAAACCCTGGCCAGGGTTTCGATAATTTCAGACACCAAACCCATGAGGCGATACACTGGGGTTAATCCCACCCAGATTGCTGCCCCCAATGTTGCCAAAATCATGCCGGTGATGCTCAACAGCAGCCATCGTTTAATTAACAACCCCGGTGCCAGCCATTTCATCCAATAGTTGACCCGCTGGGGTGTGCGTTGACCGACGGTGAGCCAACGTTGTTTTTCGATGTTGATATTGTGTAGGGCCTGTTGGAGTAACCCGATAGACATAATGGCAATCAAAATGAATGGTATTCGGAACGATCTTGAGAACGCTAGCAGCATGATAGCCCAAATGCTTGAATCTCTCCTGTTTGCCCTTACACCAGGATTAGGGACAATTCAGCGTGAATGCGGATTTTAGGGGTTGATCCCGGTTTGGCGCGGGTGGGGTTTGGTTTGGTGGAGTTTGCACCAGGGGAGCCGCCCCAGTTGCTCCACTGTGGAATTATTGAAACGGCGGCGAAAACGGTGTTAGGCGATCGCCTCATCACCATCTACAACGATCTTCACGAGTTGTTAGACCAAAGCGAGGCGGATTTAGTGGCGGTGGAAAAGCTGTTTTTCTACCGGATGGGCAATACGATCGCCGTGGCCCAAGCGCGCGGCGTGATTCTCCTGGCCTTGGCGCAAAAGGGTTGTGCGATCGTTGAGTTCACCCCGGCCCAAGTGAAACAGTCCCTCACGGGCTACGGCAACGCCAAGAAGCCCGATGTTCAAGATGCAGTGATGCGGGAATTGCAACTTGAGCGGATTCCCCAACCTGACGATGCCGCAGATGCGATCGCGATCGCCTTAACCGCCCATTTCAATCAATCATGAGGATAGGGCTTCAGAAAACAAGACCAACAATCTGGTTAAAGCAGTCTGGTGATTGTAGGGGCGAAAAATTTTTCGCCTTCTTCAGCCTGTTTTCTAGGACTGCCGCCAATTCTCTATCTGTAGACCAGGGACTCGCTCAAATTCTCTTTGGTTGGTTGTAATCATGATCAGGTTATGTTGCAGGGCGGTGGCTGCAATCAAGGCATCATACGCACCGATGGGTTGCCCCTGAGATTTGAGAGCCGCACGAATTTGAGCGGCTTGTTCTGCTTCAGCGGTGTTGAAAGGGAGAGTAGTTACAGAAGATAAAAAGCTCGATATTGTGGGTTCAATTTTCTGAGCACGCTGAGGATTGATGACCAAGCCGTAGCGTAGTTCCATGACAGTAATTGATGAAATGGCAATATCAGCGGGTGCTGTTTTTTTGAGTTTGGCTGTGGTTTCGGGTTCACCTTTGATGAAGTCACTAATTACACAGGTATCGAGGAGATAGCGTATCAAAATAGTTCAATTTCAGAAGGGGGGATTAGTTCGTCTCGGTAAGACTCAAATGCTGGAAAATCGGGTATTCCTTGGTAGGACAAGACAGATTCCGGCCATTGAGCAGTGAAACCAGAGGGGGATTGTGCAATCTGACGTAAGGCTTGCAGGATCAAGGTTTGCAATGGAACGTTAGACCGCTCTGCTTGACGGATTAAGTCTTGCTCAAGCTCTGAAGGTATGTCAATCATAATTTGCATCATAGACTTTCCTCTGTGATTCATAGATTCAAATTTAAAGCCCTAACGATAAATTTTTTAGTTAACTCTGCTGTTTTCAATTTCAGAAATAAGCCGAACACTTTCTGCCCAGAACTGTAATTTTGGAGTTACGATATTTGCAAAAATTGACAGTGGAATGGCGAATACAATACTAATCTATAAATCTATCGACATAGGACTTTTCATGACTATGTATTAAACCGTATCTAGAAAGTAACTTAATTCAGCAAATATTGTCAAGGTTTTCTGCTGTTAACTCCGACATTGCAGACATCATACCACAACTGTAGATCTAGAAAATTGCCATGTGTTCGGACTTGCAGTATTAGTTGTAATTATGTTGTGACATAGAGCACAAGGATTAAAACAATAAAATTGCACTATGATTACTGGATAATACCCTACTCAAGAAGCCTTACCCGCAACTTTCACTACTTCTGACTCCCCTTCACTGCTGGCGATCGCAACCGATGCAAAACCGCCGCCAACTCAAGCCGACGAAAACCCACATAATCCCCACAGGGGTAGGGGAAAAAGACATCTAAACCTTGCCCCTCAATAACCATCATCAGTTTATTAAACGAGGGCAGTGGCGGATTGTTAATGGGGCGATCGCCATGATTGGGGGTCACGCCGACCATGAAAAATGGCAGTCACAATAATCCGACTGGAAACCACGCGATAATAAACGGCGCATAACAAATCCTTTGTAATTGGCTATTTGCGGCTTTTCCAGTAACCCGGTTCACGACTGCAATGCATCACAGCCACAATTAAAATGTAATTCGGTTCAAGGGTATACAAAACACCATAGGGAAACTTACGCACCATACAACGCTGAATATCCTCATCAATGACAGGATAGCGCGTTGGGGATTCTCTAATCCGATAGACCGTATCTTCAATGGCATTGATGAAGGCTTGAGCTACCTCAATACGCTGCTCTGTATAGTATTGAACTGCTTCTGTGTATTCATTCAACGCTTCAGGGTGAAATACATATCTCATGGTTTAATGAGTCGTCTCACTTGCATTAGAGCATCTTCGCCTGGAATCGGTTGCACAGAACCACTACGCACCTCATCGCGGCGGCGTTTGGCTTCTGTGACCCAAACAGCCTGAATGGTTGAGTCTGTATCAAACTCTAAGCTTTCCACCAACTTGTCTGCAAGGATTGCCCTTAACTCATTCGGTAAGCATAGGATTTCTTCCGTCAGTTGCTCAATTGACCGCATGATCACTAATCCCTCATAAAAAGCTGAACTCTAGACAATTGTACCGAAATTTGCTTGACCATAGATTGCTACTTCTCACTCCCCTTCACTTGGAGCGATCGCAACCGATTCAAAACCGCTGCCAACTCAAACCGGCGGAACCCCACATAATCCCCACAGGGGTAGGGGGCAAAGGCATCCAGACCTTGCTGATTAATCGCCCCCATCAGTTCATCTAAAAAGGCGGGGAGGGTTTGGGAGCCGAGGCGATTTTGACCATAGACAAGGGCAACGGCGATCGCCCGCAATTGTCCCGGATTCACCACCTGCGCCACCGAACCTAAATCAATATCTGATGTCCCTAGGGTAATTCCATCTACGCCTTGAACTTTAATATTCACATCCCGTTTTCCCCGTTTGGGATCAATGCTAACCGGGAGCGGAATCCGGGGGGTGATGGGGCCAAATTGGGGGCTACCTTCAGGGGTGCGCTCATTGGGATAAGTTGCCGCGATTTCCTTTGCTTCAGCCGTCACATCCAGAGGCCGAAATTGATCCAAAGCAATCACCCGATCCGCCACTTCAAAATAATCCCCACTCCCCCCCATCACCAACAGCGTGGAAACCTGATGCTCATCCCACAATTGGCGAATTTTATCAATCAGGGGGGTAATCGGTTCTTTATCCTTGGCGATCAGTTTTTGCATTCGGCGATCGCGAATCATAAAATTCGTTGCCGCCGTATCTTCATCAATCAACAACACCTTAGCCCCCGCTTCCAAAGCCTCAATTAAATTGGCGGCTTGGGATGTACTGCCGCTGGCATTAGTGGTAGAAAAAGCGGTAGTCGATTGACCTTGGGGCAAATGATTAATAAAGGGGGAAATATTCACCCCCACCACAGAACGACCATCTTCAGCGCGAATTTTTACCGCCCGCTCATCAGTAACAACAGATTCCCGGCCATCCCCCGGAATGTGGGGATAAATCCCCAATTCGATCGCCTGTAATAGCGTCGATTTGCCATGGTAGCCGCCGCCGACAATCAGCGTAATCCCTTGGGGGATGCCCATGCCGTCAATTTTGCCTTGATTGGGAGTGGTGAGCGTGACGGCTAATTCTGGGGGGGATTGAAAGGGAATTCCTTGGGGGAGCGGGCGGGGATCAACACCGCTACGGCGCGGCAGGATCGCCCCATTAGCCACAAAGGCCACTAGACCCTGCTCTGCCAATTGTTCCCGCAAGGCGACGTTATCCTCGATCGCTTCACAATGACGGGTGACATGACTCAACTTGAAAGCAGCGGCAAGGAGCGATTTTTCCACCAAATCCGGCAGATCTTCACAGAGTAACGCCGCCGCCATCCGCCCCAAAATCCGCCGCCCTTGGGCCGGTAGCCCAACGGTAAACCGGGCTTCAAGGTTGCCCTGATCGATATTGATTGCGGTTTGGGCGATCGCCTCTTGCCCCACTTGCAAAATCTGGATTAAACCACTTTTCCCACTGCCGCGATGATCACTGAGATCCCGCGCCACATTTCCAAAAGCCCGCAACAGGTAATCTTCAAGGGCCAACCGCCGCACCGGATTGGCCCACAAATCCGCCGGCCATTGAGCCACTGCCGCCGGAACCTCCACCCGCACGCGACTCGGAGCCGCAAAGGGATCACCCTGAACATGATCAATCCAAAGGCTAAAATCGCCAAAATCATAGCGGCCCTTAAGACTTTTATAAGCCCCATAACTGGCCCCATCCAGTTGATGCAGGGTTTGGCGGAGGGTTTGAGCAGTGGTCATAATGATCGCGATTAGTAAGGGCCAAACATACCATTACCGGGGGATTGGGGATCTTGGCTATAGAAAAAATCATCCATGGCTTGGGTGACATCTTCTCGGCTTAAAAAGCCATCCTGATCACTATCTAATTGGGCAAAAATGGCCGGTACATAAATCGGGGAAACATGGTAAACCCGCAACAGGTTCGCCCATTCATCTTGGCTCATTTTCTGATTGCCATCTTGATCGAAGACATCAAACACCAAAGCCGTGAGCGATCGCACCCGCTCTTGATACTGCTGTTCATTCCCTAACACGCCATCGTAATAAACGAACCATTCATCAAGGGAAATTTTGCGATCATGGTCGGTATCGGAAGCCTTTTCCAGAGCTTGCCATTCACGGTCAAACTGATTGAATAGTGTTAACCCCTTGGGCGATCGCGCACTCCAATTGGCAATTTCGGCCAAATGCTTGGCCACATTTTCAAAATCCTGCTTGACAATCAAACCATCACAATTGGCATCGTACAGACTGAACAGCTTCATCAGTTTACGTTGCTGAAAATCCGTGAGCATGGCAATTATCCTTCTTCCGTGAATGTGTTTTGATTGTATCGCTGATTGAGAGGGGCAAGGGCAGGGATAGCTTAACCTTCCTAGAAGGATTGCTTAACCCTTCACGCCGCTGGCCGCTGCTGTGGGGATAATGTAGCGTTGCACGAAAAGGAACAACAAGAGAATGGGGGCAATGGAGATCACCGAACCGGCGGCGATTAACCGCCAATCGAGGGAAAAGGCGCTGGCTAAATTGGCTACACCGAGGGGCAATGTGTAGTATTCCGGGCGATCCACGACAATTAACGGCCAAAGAAAATCACTCCAAGCCCCGATAAACACAAAAATCGCCAACGTCACCAACGCCGGCCGCACCGCCGGGATCATGACGTGCCACCATAGCCCCAATTCCGTACAGCCATCAATACGGGCGGCTTCTTCTAATTCCTTGGGTACGCCTTGGAAGGCTTGACGCAACAGGAAAATGCCAAAGGCGGAGGCGATCGCCGGAAAGATAATCCCTAAATAGGTATTCCGTAGCCCCAACTGCACCGTCAACACATAGAGGGGGATCATCACAATCTGAAAGGGGATCATGATTGTGGAAACGACGGTGGCGAAAATCAGATCCCGGCCTTTAAAGGAGAGGCGGGCGAGGGGATAGGCGGCAAGGGAGCAAAACAGCAAGTTTAGCCCGACGGTGAGTGTGGCAACAATGACGCTATTGGTGAGGTATTGGCCAAAGGGGTAGGTATCCCAGACGGTGCGGAAGTTGGCGAAGGTGGGGGATTTGGGGATCAGTTGGGGGGGAAAGCTGAAGATTTGCTCACCAGGGGATTTTAAGGAGGTGCTGATCAGCCACAACAGCGGGAAGAGCATGAGGATGGCGATCGCCAACAGTAGGAAATAGGTGCTAACGGTTTTCAGCGTTGAGTTTTGCATCGGTTGGGGAAGGGCGATCCCCCCAACCCCCCTTTTTAAGGGGGGCTTTTGGGTTGGGGGTTTTTGGATTGGGGGCTTTTGGATTGAGGGCCGGTTTCGGTGCAGAAGCCGGTGAGAGGGCGATCCCAGGGATCATGGGGGAGATGATCCCAGAGGGCGAAATCGAATAGGATGCCAAGGGTGGAAATTTTTTGCCAAGCCGGTTGGCTCAACATTCGGTCATAATAACCGCCCCCATAGCCTAAACGATAGCCCCGTTGATCGCCCCCCACAGAAGGGACAAGGATTAAATCCACTTCCGTGGGGGAAAGTTGGGGCAATTGGGGATCGGGTTCGAGGATGCCGTATTGGCCCGGTTGGAGCTTATCGCCCCATTGCCAACGATGCCATTGCAGATCAGCGCCCACACAACGGGGTAAACCCCAGGTAATCCCTAGGGTTTGGAATAACGGCGTTAAGTCTGGTTCTTGGCGAAAACTGTGGTAGGCGCAAACCGTTTTAGCCTGTTGGAGGGGGTGTATCTCACTTTGGAAACTCCCCTTCTCCCCTTTGTGGGAGAAGGGGTTGGGGGATGAGGGGCAGTCGTTTAACTGAGATGCACCTTGTTGGAGGAATTGGGCTAAATGGTTACAGAGGCGATCGCTCCTCTCTCGCCAATCTTCAACCCCAAGGGCCAGCCTCGCCTTGAGCAGATGGCGGCGGAGTTGTTTTTTTGTGGCTGCATTTCCTAAATCTGACATTGGGGGCAAAAATGACTGGATCGGCCCGTAATTTTAATCCGTTCGATCGCCGTCCCGCAGACCCGGCAGGGTTGACCGCGACGGCCATAGACTTGGGCGCGATCGCCATAGTTGCCCGGAACCCCCAATAAATTGAGAAAATCGCTGAAGGTTGTCCCCCCATGGGCGATCGCTTCCTCTAGCACCGCCAGAATTTGGCTGTGAATTTTCGTAATTTGAACGGGATTAAGGTGGGAGGCGATCGCCTCCGGTCGTATCCCACTGGCAAAGCACACTTCATCGGCATAGATATTTCCCAACCCCGCCACGATACCTTGATCCAACAGCGCCGCCTTAATGGTTCTCTGGGTTTTCCCCAATCGAGCTTGTAAATAGGCGGGGGTAAATTCAGGATCAAAGGGTTCCGGGCCTAAGCGGGTCAGGCCGGTAATAATCGACTCGCGGGGAACATCGGGGGGAACGAGCCAGATCTGGCCAAAGGTGCGGCTATCCACAAACCGCAATTCTTGCCCCTGGGCCAAAAACATCCGAATCCGCGTGTGCTTTGCTAACGGTTCCGTCCTCTTCACCCAAAACAGTTGCCCCGTCATCCGCAGATGCACCCCCAACCAAGCCCCGGATGCCAATTGCGCTAATAGATATTTTCCCCGCCGTTGCCACGATGCAATGCGATCGCCCTGAAGCGTGGGGGCAAAATTCGCAGCAGAAAGGGGGTAGGCAAGGCTGCGCTGATGCAACACTTCCCCCCCCTCAAAAATGTGGCCAGTGGTTTGCTGCTGCAAACCCCGGCGTACCGTTTCCACTTCTGGAAGTTCTGGCACAGGTAGGCGATCGCTAGGCTTTCGCTGCTTTTTCAGGAGCGGCTTTCACCACTTGTAATTCATGTTCCGCAAAGTTGTTGGTAGCCACACCGGAGTAGTTCACTTTGTTAAAGCGAACGATCACCGGGTAGATAATGCCACTTTTATCAACAGAGGCAACAGTGCCCACATCTTGATACCAGTAGGATTCTTTGCGTAAGACTTTGACGACATCACCGCGCTTTGCCATAAAATTTGTCTCCATTAACAGTCGGGATTTATCTAGACTCAAGCCTACACGGAAATCCGATGCTCTGCCTACCCTCAGTTTTAAGTTTTATGAAGGGGAGCCGGGGGCGATTCGCCTGAGCATACTCATCCGCGCTAGCCTACTCATCGCCCGCGAAAAAATCAGCATTCCTTGCTACCCTTAAAAACGACTCCATTCCTCCAAGACCATCGTGCAAACCGCCGACCTCTGGCCCGAGCTACTCCAACAACTCCTCGATCGCCAATCCCTCACCCCCGACCAAGCCGCCCAACTGATGACCGGCTGGCTCAATGAAGACATTCCTGCGGTCGTTTCCGGGGCGATCCTGGCAGCAATTCAAGCAAAAGGGGTTTCTGCTGCGGAATTGGCGGGGATGGCCCGCGTGTTGCAAGGACAATCTCGCCAACAGGAAGAAATGATCCACAGTACCCCCGTTATCGATACCTGTGGTACGGGGGGGGATGGTTCCCACACGTTCAATATTTCTACAGCCGTCGCCTTTGTCTGTGCCGCCGCTGGGGTAGCGGTGGCGAAACATGGCAACCGCTCCGCTTCGAGTAAGGTGGGTTCGGCGGATGTGCTAGAGGCTTTGGGCGTGAATTTAGCGGCCCCCCCGGAAAAAGTCCAAGCGGCTCTAACCGCTGTGGGGATTACGTTCCTGTTTGCCCCCGGTTGGCATCCGGCGATGAAGGCGGTGGTTCCCTTCCGTAAGGCGTTGAAGGTGCGTACCGTATTTAATCTGTTGGGGCCGTTGGTGAATCCGCTCCGACCGACGGGCCAGGTGATTGGCGTGTATGATCCGGCGTTTATTGAGCCGATGGCGGCGGCGCTGCAACAGTTGGGTTTAGGGAAGGCGATCGTGCTCCATGGCCGGGAACGGTTGGATGAGGCGGGGTTAGGGGATGCGACGGATTTGGCGGTAGTCGATGGGGAAACGTTGCAAACAGCAGTATTGAATCCCCAAGATTTCGGCCTCACTTCTGCTCCCTTAGCTGCCCTCCAAGGGGGGGAATTAGCAGAAAATACCGCCATTCTCACCGCTGTATTGCAGGGCAAAGGCACGGCGGCGCAAATGGATGTGGTGGCTTTAAATGGGGCGATCGCCCTCCAGGTGGCTGGCGTTGTGCCGATGTTGGATCATGCCGCTGGCATTGCCAAGGCCAGGGAAATCCTCGCCACGGGGGCCGCTTGGGATAAATTGCAAGCCCTGATCACATTTTTGCAGTCCTAAACCATGGCCGAACCGATTCCCTACGACCAAGATTTCTACGGTTGGCTACAGCAACAGATGATGCTGTTGCAAGCGGGGCGATGGGAGGAATTGGATCGAGACCATTTATTAGAGGAGTTGGCGGATTTGGGGCGTTCAGAAAAACGGGCCTTAACGAGCCAAATTGCCCGGCTATGCTGCCATTTACTGAAATGGCATTACCAACCCGCCCGCCGTAGTCGCTCTTGGGTACTCACGATCCGGGGGGCGCGTCAAGAGATTCAAGTTCTCCTACGGGATAATCCCAGCCTGAAGGGGCAATTAGCCGAGATTTTTGCTGATGGTTATGCGAGGGGGCGATTATTGGCGTTGGATGAAACGGGGTTAGGGGATAGTGTGATCCCGGAGATTGCTCCTTTTACATTTACAGATGCCATAGAAGAGGCGATCGCCTGGGATTAAAACCGATAAAGCATTAGTCTCAAGGGGGAGCGGACTGAAGTCCGCACTACTAACTTGTTTTAATGCTTCTGTCTAGCCCTGTCCTAGGCTGTACATCTACTGACTGATTAAAGCCTCCACAGGCGTTTCTGCTGCCGATCTATCCCCGACGGATTTACCCAAGCTTGATAAACGGATGGGCAATAGTACCGTAAATGTTGTCTGTTTGCCTAGTTCTGACGTACAGGTTAATGTGCCGTGATGTTTTTCCACCACAATTTGATAACTAATCGCCAATCCTAAACCCGTTCCCACTCCCTCCGGTTTAGTCGTAAAAAACGTTTTAAAAATATTCTCCAAATTTTCCGAGGCAATCCCGTGGCCATTGTCAGCAATGGCGATCGCCACCCGATCCCCTTCTAGCCGTTCCGTGGTTAGCGTAATTTGGGGGCGGCGTTCCGTTTGGCCTTCGAGGGCATCTAAGGCATTACTTAAAATATTCATAAACACCTGATAAAGGGAGCCGGAATAACCCTCTATTTCAGGAATATTGCCATAATTTTTGACCACATCCACCCCCTTTTTAATCCGATTATTTAAAATCAACAGCGTACTATCTAAGCAGGCATGAATATCGACATTGTGGGAGTTAGCATCATCCAAACGCGAGAAATTACGCAAACTGAGGACGATCTGACGGGTGCGATCCGCGCCCACTTGCATGGATTGCAGTAATTTGGGTAAATCGGTTTTGAGGAATTCCTGATCTAATTCCTCTGCTGTTTCTTCAATTTCTGCCCGCAAATCTGGTGGAATATGGGCTAATACCCGTTCGTAAGCTTCTAGGAGTTGAAATAGATCATCAACATAGTTATGGGCATGGACTAAATTGCCGTGAATAAAGTTAACGGGATTGTTAATCTCATGGGCCACCCCTGCCACCATTCGCCCTAAACTGGACATTTTTTCGCTGGCGAGGAGTTGCTGGGCGGTAGCGGCTTTTTGCTCTGCTAACAGGTGTTTCACATAGTCGATCAGTTGATTGAGGGCGATCGCCACCGTCCCCACCTCATCCGCCGTTTTCACCACCGCCTGACGGTCAAAATCGCCATCCTCCGTTACCGCTTTGGCGACCTTAGTCACTTCCTGAAGCGGCTGGGCGATCGCCTGACTCGCAAAAATCGTCCAAATCACCGCAATCAAAATGGAAAGGCCGACACTCCCCACCAGCCAATAGAGGCGCAGTTGATGTAAATCTTCTAAACGAGCTTCAATCGCTGCCTTTTCTACACGGGCATGGTTGACCAACTCCACCAATTGATCAGAAATAGCATCAAAATGCAGCGTGAGGGGACTATTGGTAAATTCGATTAACACTACACGCATCATCGCCACTTCTTCCTGCGTAGGAGTGGGGCCAAAACCAGCCACTAACGTTGCAAGTTGTTCAAAATATGCTGGAGGAACCCCTTGGTAAGTATTGAGAAAATGAGGTAAATGGTGGACATGGACTTCATAATTAGCATGACGTTTGACGGATTGCACATCAAAAGCTTCAAGCTCTATCCAAGTTGCGTTTAGGGTCGCTTGATAGTCCAAAATCTGCTCATATTCCGTCGCAAAAGCAGGAAAATCATCCGCCAGGGCGATTAATTGCTGTTGGTGGGTACGGGTTTGGAGAACCACCGTTTGCAACTGACGATAGAGTTCGATTTCTGTATGGGCGTGGTCTTGGGCTTGCCAAGCCTGCTGTTGATGAATTTCACCCCAGATAAAGCCTAGGGTAGAGCCGGCGATCGCCACCGTCAGCACAATAATATAACCCGCCGCAATCTTCCGTCCCACCCGCAGCCGACTCAACCACGCCGTTAAACCCCGTTGGGGCAAAGACAGCGTATATTCCATGGTTGATTTAAAAACCGAGGGCTTGGTGGAGGTTGGGGAATTCATCGACATCGGATTAAGGCATTGAGAGCAGTTTTTCCCATGATGGCGTATTCCCATGGGTTTCTGCCGCCCCTCCAAAGCTCTACAGGCCAAAAATCTCCAAAACCGCAGTATTTTCAATCCATCAAAAAAATCCCCTACCCGGAGGTAGGGGATTTTTGCTAAGTGCGTTTAGCTAGATCAGCCAAACTTACCAGCCGTTGAAGCAATCACAAACGCCGCATAGGTGAGGACATAACCCACAGAGAAGTGAGCCAAACCGACCACACGGGCTTGCACGATGGAGAGAGCCACCGGCTTATCTTTCCAGCGAACCAGGTTCGCCAAAGGCGTGCGCTCGTGGGCCCAAACGATCGTTTCGATCAGTTCTTGCCAATAACCACGCCAAGAGATCAGGAACATGAAGCCCGTTGCCCAAACCAGGTGTCCGAAGAGGAACATCCAAGCCCAGACCGACAGGTTATTCACACCGAAGGGGTTGTAGCCGTTGATTAACTGTGCGGAGTTCGCCCAGAGGTAATCGCGGAACCAGCCCATCAGGTAGGTAGAGTTTTCGTTGAACTGAGCAACGTTGCCCTGCCAAATACCCAGGTGTTTCCAGTGCCAGTAGAACGTCACCCAACCGAGCGTGTTGAGCATCCAGAACATGGCGAGGTAGAAGGAATCCCAAGCAGAGATGTCGCAGGTACCGCCACGGCCAGGACCGTCGCAGGGGAAGCTGTAGCCGAAGTCTTTTTTATCGGGCATCAGCTTGGAACCACGGGCATCCAACGCACCTTTGATCAAGATCAAGGCGGTGGTGTGCAGCCCTAAGGCGATCGCATGGTGAACCAAGAAGTCCCCAGGCCCAATGGTCAAGAACAAGGAGTTCGTACCACTGTTGATGGCATCCAGCCAGCCAGCCAACCAAACGTTACCGGAGTTGGGCCAAGCGGTGGAAGCAATACTGTCGGGATTCGACAGCAACACATCAAAGCCATAGAGGAGTTTACCGTGGGAAGCTTGAATCCACTGGGCAAACACCGGCTCAATCAAGATTTGTTTCTCAGGCGTACCGAAGGCAACCACCACATCGTTGTGGACATAGAGGCCCAAGGTATGGAACCCGAGGAACAGGGAAACCCAGCTTAAGTGGGAGATGATCGCTTCTTTGTGTTCGAGCATCCGAGCCAACACGTTGTTTTTGTTGGCTTCAGGATCGTAGTCCCGCACAAAGAAGATCGCACCGTGGGCAAATGCCCCCACCATCAGGAACCCAGCAATGTACTGGTGATGGGTGTAAAGGGCCGCTTGGGTGGTGAAGTCCTTCGCAATGAAAGCGTAGGAAGGCAAGGAATACATATGTTGCGCCACCAAGGAGGTGATCACCCCTAAACAAGCCAAGTGCCAACCCAATTGGAAATGGAGAGACTCGTTGTAGGTGTCATAGATCCCTTTGTGACCTTCCCCAATCATGCCGCCAAAGGGCGTGCCTTTGGGGGGATTGTGGGCTTCCATGATTTCCTTCATGTTGTGACCAATACCGAAGTTTGTCCGGTACATATGGCCCGCAACGATGAAGATCACGGCGATCGCCAAGTGGTGGTGAGCAATATCCGTTAACCACAGGGATTCGGTTTGGGGATGGAAACCACCCAAGAAGGTGAGAATCGCAGTCCCAGCACCATCAGCAGTGCCAAAAACATGGTTAGCAGTATCCGGGTTAGCGGCATAAGCGCCCCAGTTCCCGGTGAAGAAGGGAGCCAAACCCGCCGGGTGAGGTTTCACCGACAGGAAGTTATCCCAACCCACATGCACCCCACGAGATTCAGGAATCGCAACGTGAACCAAGTGACCCGTCCAAGCCAAGGAACTTACCCCAAACAAACCCGCTAAGTGGTGGTTGAGGCGGTGTTCTGCCAACTTAAACCACTGCAAGCTGGGGCGGAACTTGGGCTGCAAGTGCAGCCAGCCCGCAAACAGCATCAGCGCCGAAAGGATGAGCAGGAAGATCGAACCTTGGTAGAGGTCTTGGTTGGTGGTCATCCCAATGGTGTAGAACCAGTGGTAAACCCCGGAGTAGCAGATATTAACAGGGTTGCTGGCCCCAGCTTGGGTGAACGCATCGATCGCGCCACTACCGAACTGAGGATCCCAAATCGCATGGGCGATGGGACGTACATTTAGAGGATCTTTAATCCACTGTTCAAAGTTGCCTTGCCAAGCGACATGGAAAATCGTGCCGGAGGTCCACAGAAAGATGATGGCTAAGTGGCCGAAGTGCGAAGCAAAAATCTTTTGGTAAAGATTTTCTTCGGTCATGCCATCGTGGGTTTCAAAATCGTGGGCCGTGGCAATCCCGTACCAAATCCGACGTGTTGTCGGGTCTTGGGCGAGATCCTGGCTAAATTTTGGGAATTTAGTTGCCATAAACCTTTTTAGGAAATACTCCTAGCGTGAACAATGGCGCTGAAACAAACAGCTCATGTATTTGATGCCCCCCACCGAACCTCGTCCGGTGGAGGTCGGGTAACAACTCAACCAGAGGAATTTCACCCCTGATTTTATCGTTTTTAACAAAACGTTCAACCGACGGATAGCATCCGCGCCAAGAAGAACGACCAGGTGGTCACAATCCCTCCTAAGAGGTAATGGGCGACCCCCACAGCGCGACCTTGAACGATGCTCAGGGCACGGGGCTGAATGGCAGGGCCAAGTTTCAGCTTATTATGCGCCCAAACAATCGACTCGATCAATTCTTGCCAGTAGCCGCGACCACTGAACAGGAACATGAGGCTGAAGGCGAACACAAAGTGACCGGCGAGGAACATGATGCCGTAGGCCGACAGTGCCGAACCGTAGGAGTTGATCACGTTGGCGGCTTGAGCCCACAGGAAATCCCGCAGCCAGCCGTTGATCGTGATCGCACTTTGAGCAAAGTTCCCAGCGGTGATGTGTGAAACATTGTCACCGGAAACGGTTCCCCAGACATCGGATTGCATTTTCCAACTGAAGTGGAAGATGACCACCGAGATCGAGTTATACATCCAGAACAGACCGAGGAAGACGTGATCCCAACCAGAAACTTGGCAGGTACCACCGCGACCGGGGCCATCACAGGGGAAGCGGAAACCCAATTCAGCTTTGTCTGGAATCAGACGAGAGCTACGGGCGTACAGCACCCCTTTGAGGAGGATCAATACCGTCACGTGAATCGTGAAGGCGTGGATGTGGTGAATCATGAAGTCCGCCGTACCTAGGGTAATCGGCATCATCGCGATTTTGCCACCGACGGCAACGATACCGCCGCCAAAGGCATAACTCACCGGTTCCAGTGCGTTGGGGGCAGTGCCACCGGGCGCAAGGGTATGGAGATTTTGAATCCACTGAGCAAAGATGGGTTGCAGTTGAATCGCGGTGTCCGAGAACATATCTTGGGGACGACCCAACGCACGCATCGTGTCGTTGTGGATATAGAGTCCAAAGCTATGGAAGCCAAGGAAGATACACACCCAGTTCAGGTGTGAGATGATCGCGTCACGATGGCGCAGGACACGATCGAGGAGGTTATCAACATTTTTGGCCGGGTCATAATCCCGCACCATGAAGATTGCGCCATGAGCCCCAGCCCCAACAATCAAGAATGCGCCGATCCACATGTGGTGGGTGAACAGGGAGATTTGTGTCCCGTAATCGATCGCTTGGTAGGGGTAGGGGGGCATCGCGTACATATGCTGGGCGACGATAATCGTCAGAGAGCCGAGCAACGCGAGGTTAATGGCAAGTTGAGCGTGCCAAGAGGTGGTCAGGATTTCATAAAGACCTTTGTGGCCTTCCCCGGTGAAGGGGCCTTTGTGGGCTTCAAGGATTTCCTTCATGCTGTGACCGATGCCCCAGTTCGTCCGGTACATATGACCGGCGATGATGAACAGCACGGCGATCGCCAAGTGGTGATGTGCCACATCGGTGAGCCAGAGGCTGCCCGTCACGGGGTTTAAGCCGCCCTTAAAGGTTAAGAAATCGGAATACGCACCCCAGTTGAGGGTAAAGAAGGGGGTCAGCCCTTGGGCAAAACTGGGGAACCACTCAGACATCTGTGCCGTATCCATGATGTATTCATGGGGCAGGGGGATGTCTTTCGCTGCCACACCAGCATCCAGGAGTTTGTTCACCGGCAAGGACACATGGATCAAGTGACCCGTCCAACCGAGGGAACCGCAACCCAACAACACCGCGAGGTGGTGGTTCATCATGGATTCGGTGTTTTGGAACCACTCCAGTTTAGGAGCGGCTTTGTGGTAGTGGAACCAGCCCGCAAAGAGGCAGAGGGCTGCCATTACTAGGCCGCCAATGGCGGTGCAGTAAAGCTGGTATTCCGTCGTAAAGCCCGCAGCACGCCACATATGGAAGAATCCAGAGGTGATCTGGATTCCATGGAAGCCGCCCCCAACGTCGCCGTTGAGGATGTCTTGACCCACGATGGGCCAAACGACTTGCGCACTGGGTTTGATGTTAATGGGATCGCCGAGCCAAGCGATGTAGTTGGAGAAGCGAGCACCATGGAAGTACATACCGCTTAACCAGACAAACACCACCGCTAGATGGCCGAAATGCGCACTGAAGATTTTCCGAGAAATATCTTCTAGGTCGCTGGTCTGACTATCGAAATCATGGGCATCAGCGTGTAGGTTCCAAATCCAGGTGGTGGTTTTGGGACCTTTGGCTAATGCGCGACTGAAATGACCGGGTTGCCCCCACTTCTCGAACGAAGTGGGTACGGGGTCATTATCTACCGTTACTCTGACTTTAGTCTCTCTTTCTGGAGGACTGATTGTCATGAGGATTCTCCTCCCTAGACAACGAAAATGAGCGTATTCCCGTTCGAGAATTTAAACAACGAAATTTAGGTAAACCAAGGGGTTGTCGCAGAATTTCGCTTTTCTTAAAACATCCAGACCACCCCGAGGGGAGATCACAGACATCGCAAGTTCAATCGGTTCCTTTTACGGAACGCTTGTAGTAGATGATAAGTCTTGCGTTCTCTTGCTGCCGGACAGGTTAACAATATTTAAAATTAGCCCCAATCCTTAGCGGGACTGGCTTTGAACGGTCATTCTTTCGGTGCGGTCGTCAAGAATGTTGCGAACATTTTTTACAAAATGCAACATTTTGTTCATAAAGTCTCGCAATGCTTAACAGGGGAGATCGCCCCCCGCCCCGGAATTCGGGTTCTCCGGAGGGAGGGGTCAGATTCCGCTATAGTCCTTATTAGGAAAGGCGATCGCTCCATTGAGGTCGCTGCTGTTTTTGGGGGAAATGCTGATGAAATTTCGACTTTGGCCCGTTGTAGCGATCGCACTCACCTTGTTACTTAGCATCACCTTGGCCGGGTGTGGGGGCGATCGCGCCTCTTCATCCAGCACCCCACCGGCCAACATCACCAGCGGCAACCTCACTGAAACGGCTCCCCCGACATTAATCCGCCAGCTCCAGCCCGCCCTAGAGCTTTACCAGCCCCAAATCACGATCCTCAACCCCAAACCCGGCACGGTGTTAAAGGATGCCACGGTGGAGGTCAGCATCAAGGTGGAAGATTTACCCCTGTTCACCGCCCCAGATTTGGAAATTGGCCCCCATGTGAACGTGATCCTTGATAATCAGCCCGCTATTCCTATATATGGTGTGGAAAAACCGCTCACATTCACCGATCTCACCCCTGGAACCCATAGCCTCCGGGTCTTTGCCGTCACTCCCTGGGGAGAAAGCTTTAAAAATGACGGGGCATTTGTCCAGACACAATTCAGTATCCTCACCCCCAACCGCCAAAACAACCCCGATCCCCGTCAACCCCTACTCACCTACAACAGCCCCCAGGGAACCTATGGCGCGGAGCCGATTTTGCTTGATTTCTACCTCACCAATGCGCCCTTAAAAAATCTCGGAACCCCTGAACCCCTCAGTGATTGGCGGATTCGCGTGACGGTCAACCAGCAAACTTTTCTACTGGATCGCTGGCAACCGCTCTATCTTAAGGGGTTCAAACCGGGCTTAAATGCGGTGAAATTAGAATTTCTCAACGGCAATGGGGAACCGGTGGATAATGTCTTTAACAATGTGGTTCAGGTGGTGAACTACCAACCGGGCGATCCTGATCCCCTTGCTGCTCTGATTCGGGGCGAATTAAGCACCGACCAGGCCCGTGCTTTGGTGGATCCCGGCTTTACCCCTGATGTAGTGGTAGAACCAGAGGCGATCGCTCCTGAAGTTCCCGAAGTTCCTGAAATAGTCGAACCAGAGGCGATCGCTCCTGAAGTGCCTGAAGTTCCTGAAATAGTCGAACCAAAGGCGATCGCTCCTGAAGTTCCCGCAACCCCTGAAATAGTCGAACCAGAGGCGATCGCTCCTGAAGTGCCTGAAGTTCTTGAAGTTGTTGAACCAGAGGCGATCGCTCCTGAAGTTCCCGCAACCCCTGAAATCCCTGAAATAGTCGAACCAGAGGCGATCGCACCGGAAACCCTAGCCGCAGAAGATCAACCCCAGCCAGAGCAAACCGAAACCATAGATCCGATTGTGGCCCCAGAAACTCCCCAGCCCAAACGCAATTGGGGGGAAGCCTTCCAACGGTGGCGCAAAAACAGTGCAGCCCCAGCAGTGGTTGAACCCGAAACCCCTGCGGCCCCAACGGTTGAACCAGAAACAGAACCAGAAACCCCCACCCCTGAAGCCATGACTGACCCGGAACCCGAACCGGCAACAGAAACCCCGGAAACTGCACCAGAACCGCCAGCAGAACTAGCCCCTGCCGTAGAATAATCTCTAGCGGAGCTAAATCCGGATTCCCCTTCTGATCATGGGGTAAACGTTATATCTCAACCCTGTTGTCCACCCCTGAGCAGCGCCCCCAAGATGAACATCGAAATCCAAACCGTCGGCGATATTCAAGTGATTGCTCTGGCTGGGGATGTGGATGCCAACACTGCCCCCAAGGTACAGCAGGAAATTCTCCCTCTGGCCTTACCCCAGAGCAAAATCCTGCTTAACCTCACCAACGTCCCCTATATGTCCAGCGCCGGCCTGCGGATGTTGCTCTCTCTCTACCGTCAAACCACCGCCAAACAAGGACAGTTGGTATTGGTAGGTTTAGGGCAGGATATCCGCCGCACCATGGCCGTGACCGGGTTTCTCAACTTTTTTACCACCTGTGACAGCTTAGAATTGGGGCTGACGGTGTTTAAACGGGAAAATCATTAATCATTAATGGGGGGCGATCGGGTTCTGTGGGCGATCGCCTGAGTTTCCGTTAGAGTAGGCCATCGCGTTACTGATCACGCTCAGGGGGCAAGGGCTTGTGGCCAAAGGTTTATGGGAGCAGATCCTCATTGAAGAAATTATCAAACTGCAACAACAGGTTACAGAATTAACCATTGCGCAAACAGCCCTTGAAGCCCAGAGCCAACTCTTGGCGGGGTTTGTGGAGATTGCCCGTTGGTCAAACCCCGGTCAAGGTTCCCCGCTGTTGCAAACGGAAATTCTCAAGCCCTTTCTCTCCGAAGCCCTCAACCTCTCAACCACCATGACCGGAGCAGAGCGGGGCAGTCTCCTCCTCGTTGATCAGTCTGGGCAGATTGAAGACGCGATCTTTACCCAAGACCTCAACCCTCAACCGCAAAAGCTTTTTCGCCAAACCCTCGATCGCGGCCTCGCTGGGTGGATCTACACCCATCGCCAAAGTGTGTTAATTCCTGATACTGAGCAGGATGAACGGTGGCTCAAATGGCCGGACAATCAATATACAGCCCGCTCCGTTTTGGGGATTCCCATCCTCAAAAAAAATATTTTGTACGGAGTGCTGACGCTGCTCCATAGCCAGCCGGAGCATTTCAGTCCGGCGGCTTTGGATGTGATGCAGGCGACGGCCAATCAAATGAGCCTCGTTTTGGAAAATGTCCAAATCTATGGCCGCCTCCAACGCTATTCCCAAAGCCTTGATGCAGAACTGGAAAAGGGCCGCCAAATTCAGATCAATTTTTTACCCGAAGTGATTCCCCAATGGCCGGGCTGGGAAATTGCGACCCATTTCCAACCGGCCTATCAAGTGGCGGGGGATTTTTATGATGTGTTTGCCCTGCCTCAGGGCCATATTGGTTTGGTGATTGCCGATGTTTGTGATAAGGGGGTGGGGGCGGCGTTGTTTATGGGGCTGTTTCGCAGTTTGATGCGGATTTTTTCAGGGCAGACGGTGTTAGCGGGGTTAAGCGTCCAGTCTTTGGAGGAGCATGAATTGTTAGTGGAGCAGTATGTGACGGGGGCGATCCGCAATTGCGCACCCATCGCCTCTGATACGGAACGGCGCAACCAAAATTATCCCGTCATGGGCCTAGACCCGGAGCATACCCTCGCCCTGCGGGCCATCCGCCTCACCAATGACTACATTGCCATCAACCACGGGGATTTAGGAATGTTCGCAACGCTCTTTTTTGGGGTCTTGAACCCCAATACTGGGGAATTAACCTATGTCAACGGTGGCCATGAACCGCTGATGGTGCTCACGCCTCACGGTGAAGTTCGGGAGGAGTTAAAAGCATCGGGGCCGGCCTTGGGGATTGTGCCGAAAATTCCCTTTCGGATGCGGCGCACGGTTTTGGCGACCGGGGAGGTGTTGTTGGGCTATACCGATGGGGTGACGGAGGCCCGGGCCGCCGATGACGGTTTTTTTACCAAGGCGCGGCTGTTGACCAGCTTCCCCCCGCGTATTACCTCCGCTGCGAGTCTGCTGGAAAACATTATGATCGCGGTGCGCTGCCATGTCGGGGATGTGCAACAGTTTGATGATGTGACGATGTTTGCGGTTCGTCGGGAAGGAGGGGCATGATGGGTGAAGCGTTGCGGGTGGCGGGGGTGTTGGAGTCTTTGGGGGCGATCGCCCAATATGTCAAAGCAGCGGCGGCGACGGCCCATCTCGAACCGGCCCAAGCCTATAACCTCCGGTTAGCGGTGGATGAAATCGTCACGAATATCATTACCCACGGCTATCAAGAGGCGGGGTTGACGGGGGAAATTTTGATCTGGGATACCTGTACGCCAGAATCACTGATTATTCACCTTGAGGATTATGGGCAGGCTTACAATCCCCACCAATGGCAGGGAGAGGTGACACCGGAACTCTGCCAACAGCCTCTAGAGCAGCGACCCCTCGGAGGTTTAGGGGTTTATTTAGCGATGCGCAGTGTGGATCAGTTTCGCTATGCAAGGTTGGGCGATCGCAATCATACAGAATTTGTGATTTTCCGAAATTCGACCCCATGATCCTGTTGTACTAGGTATGAATTTATACAGGCACGCCATGGGTACGATCAGTCGCATTTTCATTTTCGGGTTGCTGGTGGTGGTGGCCATCGGGGGAGTGATTTTGAGTCATGGCCCCGCCCAAGCCACCAGCACCGATACCGTCGTCTATACTTGGGCCTACCCTAATTTAGGCTCCCATCAACAGGTGTGTAAGGCGATCGTCACCCATCCGGTGACGAATCAACGCACCCCCAAAGATCCCACTCGTCAACGGGTGACAGTGCGATCGCACATCGTTGACCCGCAATTGTGCCAATAGGCAATAACCCATAACCCTCAACCCGTAGGGGCGAAAAATTTTTCGCCCCTACCCTTTTTTTGAACACTTCCCCATTTGTCTTTTAAACCCCATTAAGTTAAGATTTGTAAAATTTTAGGCGGGCAGTTGATCCACTGGCACAGGTGGGCTAGCGCGATCGCACCTCCCATCGTCAAAATCGGCAACAGTCCAGTTATCTCCAAGGGGAAACCCCGTTTTCTCCTGTCGATGCCTGAATGTACCCGTCATCCTCACACTGACATTGCAAAAATTCTCTATGAAAAAATTAATTGCTGGGTTCGCCCTGGGTTTAAGTCTTGCGATCGCCACTCCCCACGCCGCTGTTCATGCCCAAGCCCCTTTAACCTGGGTGAACCCCGAACGCCAAGCCGCAGACCTGGGATTTGATGAACAACTATGGCGCAGCTACTACGGTGGAGCGGGCGATCAAGCCGCCTTAATTCAATCCATTGATCACAGCCTCCGCTATCTCAACACGCCAGCGGCAGCGGAAGCCTACCGCAATTATCCAATCCGCTGGATTACCCGCGATCGCACCCGTCGCTCCCTCTTGCGATTCCGGGAACTCCTCCAAACCGCCCGCAGCCCTCAAGAATTACAAGCAGCGGTAAAACGAGAATTCACCTTTTACCGCTCCGTCGGGTTAGATAACCAAGGCACGGTCTATTTCACCGGCTACTATGAGCCAATTTACCAAGCTAGTCGCGTCCGTACTAATGAATATCGCTATCCCCTCTACCGTCAGCCCGCCGACCTCGAACAATGGGCGATGCCCCACCCCACCCGCCGCCAATTGGAAGGGGTGGATGGTATGGGGACGGATAGCCGGTTAGCGGGGAATGAATTGGTGTGGCTGCGCGATCGCCTCGAAGCCTATCTCGTTCATATCCAAGGTTCAGCACAGCTTAAGTTCGCCGATGGCTCGATCATGACCGTTGGTTATCACGGTAGTACGGATTTTCCTTATGTGAGCATTGGCCAATTAATGATCCGCGATGGACTCCATCCCCGCGATGGCTTCACATTGCCCAAAATGATCAATATTTTCAACCAACAGCCGGATCTCCTCACCCGCTACCTCCCCCAAAATGATCGGTTTATCTTTTTCCGGGATACCCAAGGCGCACCCGCTACCGGCAGCCTAGGCGTTCCCGTCACCGCCGATCGCTCCATCGCCACCGATCGCGATCTCATGCCCGCTGGCGCATTAGCTCTGATCCGCACTCAAATCCCCTTCCCCGATGGCCGGGGCAACACAACAGCCCCGACGGTGAGCCGTTTTGTTTTAGATCAAGATCGCGGTAGTGCGATCCGCACGCCGGGCCGGGTGGATGTCTATATGGGAACGGGGGATGTGGCTGGTTTACGGGCTGGGGTGATGGGCTATCGCGGCCAGTTGTATTATTTGATGTTGAAAGAATAGAACGAAAATTTTGCTATAGGAGGGGCGAAAAAATTTTCGCCTACACTGGGGATAATCTTTATCAGTAGGAGTAAGGCGATGATTCCCGGTGAACTTTTCACAGAGCCAGGGGAAATTGAATTGAATGGGGGGCGAGCCACGCAAAGTTTAACGGTGGCCAATGGGGGCGATCGCCCCATTCAGGTGGGTTCTCATTTCCATTTCTATGAAGTGAATGATGCGCTCCTGTTTGATCGCGAAGCGGCGCGGGGAATGCGGTTGAATATTCCGGCAGGGACGGCGGTGCGGTTTGAGCCGGGGGATGAAAAAACCGTGGAGTTGGTGGCTTTGGCGGGCCGTCGGGAAGTGTACGGCTTGAATAATCGTGTTAATGGGCCGTTGTAATGATGCTGCCCCCTTTTTTGCTGGAGCCGGTGCGGGTGGAGCGGGTGGCGATCGCCATTGCTGATCTGCCCCCTGATTTGGAGGGCTGTAAAATTGTGCAACTTTCCGATCTCCATTACGATGGCCAATCTTTGGAGGATGGAACGTTAGCGCAGGCGATCGCCCTTGTTAATGCCGAAAATCCCGACCTGATTGCCCTCACGGGGGACTATATCAGCGATGATCCCGCCCCCATGATTGCCTTAGCGGCCCACCTGCGAGAACTCAAAAGTCGCTGCGGCGTGGTGGCCAGTTTGGGCAACCATGATAACCAGGGTTTAGCGCAACGCCAAGCGGTGATCGATGCCTTAGAGTCTGCCGGAATTACGGTGCTGTGGAATGCGATCGCCTATCCCCTCGGGCCAGGTTTAGCGGTGGTGGGATTAGCAGATTTTTGGTCACGGGAATTTAAACCTCAGCCCGTTTTCGCCACCTTACCCCCCGGCCTGCCCCGCCTCGTCCTCTCCCATAATCCCGATTCTGCGGCCCAACTCCAATCTTGCCGCATCGATCTCCAGTTAGCTGGCCACACCCACGGCGGCCAAATTGTCCTCCCCTCTGGGGAAACCCTCCTCGAAAATCTCCTCCGTTGGCAACGTCAGCTATCGCTCCCTTCACACCAATTTGTCAACAATTTCGCCCATACAATCCACCATTGGGAATGGGTGCAGGGCCATCACTGGCTCGGCAGGAATCAACTCTATGTCAATCGCGGTTTAGGTAGCTATTTCCCCGGCCGGGTCAATTGCCCGCCAGAAATAACGGTTTTAACCCTCACGGCACAATACAGCAGTAGTCAGGATTGTTAGTTTCAAAAATCCGAAACCCTCTCCTGGTGGGCATTGCCCACCCGACGCGATGTCCTAACCCCCTTCGCTCCTGCTATAAATGCAGCTTGTGTGTTGACATCCTCCCCGGCCTAAAGGCACGGGGATTCCCAGTCTGTCCACATTAAGTGGACTCCTGATGGGTAGACAGACAAGCAACCGCCCCGGATTGGGGTCTAACACTGCTTAACGCCTGTCCATTCAGGTCGGCAAGCCCTGCCGCCATAATATTTACACTGGCATTCACATCCCGGTCTTGTTCTGCACCACAGTTGAGGCACAGTACCGACCGCACAGACAGATCCAACTTCCCCCACCGATAACCACAGCAGGAGCAAACCTGCGAGGTGGGTTCCCATCGGCTGATCACCCTCACCTCTCGGTCTTGGATCAGGTTTGCCTTGGCTTCACACATTGTTCTGATGTCTCGCCATCCAGCCCGACTAATTGCCCTGGCTAGACACCGATTTTTCACCATTCCGGCAACGTTGAGATCCTCCAGCACCACCACGCTGTTTTCTCGCACTAAACGGCTCGTCAGCTTTTGGTTAGTATCCTTACGAATATCCCGTTGCCTGGCCTCAATGCGGGCGATCGCCATCCGCAACGACTCACGCCGCCTTGAGCCTTTTGTGGCTCTGGCTAGTTTGCGTTTACCTTTACGGAGCTTCTGATCTAAAGCACGGGTGTCCCTGGCTTTGACCTTTGCGCCCGTGCTTAATGTGGCTAGGGTTTCAATGCCCAGATCTACGCCGACCCCTTGGTTTTTGGGTTCGACGGTGACAGGCTCCACCTCTACCACAAAGCTGAGAAAATACCGACCTGAACAGTCCTTGATCACTGTCACTGAACTGGGTTCAGAAGGTAACGGTCTTGACCACTTCGTTTTCAGCTTGCCAATCTTGGCGAGATAGACCTTCTCCCCCTTGATGGAGAATCCCCGCTGGGTAAACCGAGCCGATTGACGGTTGAGCTTCTTTTTGAATCGAGGAAAGCCAGCCTTCGCTCCCTTTCGCTTACCGCTACGGGACTCGAAAAAGTTTTTGAAGGCTGTCCCCAAGTTAGTCACCGATTGCTGCAAGGGTACAACCGATACACCCGACAGCCAGCTTCGGGACGGGTCTTGCTTTGCTTGGGTAATGACCAGGCGTTGCAACTCAGCATTGCTGGGCCATTTTTCACCCTGAGGAATCGCCTTAATCAGAGCCAGGGCATCGTTCCACACCACACGACAGCATCCGAACAGCTTGGCTAGTTCGGTTTGCTGACCTGGGGTGGGATAGATTCTGTACTGATATCGGCTTTTCATGGTGCTAGGATACCAAAGATAGAGAGGATTGGGGCGATAGACTCCGACAAAAAAGCCGCCCTGGAAGGGCGGGGCTTCAGACCCATTAGTTTTGGTGATGCCCAATGGGCGTAGGGGCGAAAAATTTTTCGCCCCATTTTTCGCCCATCCATTAGGGTTATTGGTGCAGGGGCATGAGGAGTAAGGGTAAGAGGAGCAGTAAGCCACCCCAGAGGAGCCAACGATCGCGCTCCTGTTTCACCTGTTGCCCGTCCCCCTGCTCTGTGGCTAAGAGAGCATTGATCCGGTCTGCGAGGCGATGGGGTTGATCATGAAAGGCGATCGCCTTTTCCCAGGGGGGCATCGGAGCGCGTACCACCAACAGCAACGATTCCGCCAACGTGAGGGGATCAACCTGCGTCGCTGCCCAATGATCCGCCCGTAACTCGCGCAGCAGTAATAATTCTTGCCATAATTGCGCCGTTCGGGGGAGCCAAGCCGTCAAGCGCCGCAACCAACCCCACACCAAAAACCAAAAGGTATCACCATAGTAGGCATGGGCCTGCTCATGGGCTAACACCGCCGCTAACTGCTCACTGTTGAGCGTATCGAGTAACCCCTGGCTCACCACCAATTGTGGCCGCCATAGCCCCACCTGCCCCGCAAAACATAAAGGGGTGTTGATTAAACGGGCGGGGTGGTTTTGAAGCGAGATCGCTGGATAGGTTCGCAATTGCTGCTGCGATCGCCACCCCTGCCCAAGCAACGTTAAAAACACCAATCCCGCCCCGCTTAAAATCTCCACACTCACACCATAGCCCCCAAACCCGACGGTCATCCCCGCCATCCGGCCAGCCGGCCCCATGATCACAATGGCCAAGGCCGTCGTCAGCAATAACAACGGTGGCAATGTCAACGCCCCCACCGTCGCCACCCATCGCTGGGGCCAGGATAACGTGCGGGGGATTGTGCAATACCGTAGGAGCAGGGCAATGGCGATCGCCCCCCCCACCATCAACAGATGCATCCTCTAACCCTCCACCCGTTGGGCGCGGGCGGCCTTGAGCCGCTGGGCCAATTCATCCAACTGGGCAACACTAGCCTGATCGAGGCGATCGGCAAAAGCCGCCACCACATCAGGATTGCTCACGCCGAGAAACTGCTGTAAATGTTCCTCAGCCCGCAACGCCTGGGCTTGGGTACGGCTCAAGCAGGCCCGCCACTGGAACGATCGCCCCACCTTTTGCCGTTGCACCCAACCCTTTTGGGCCAAGCGTTGCAGCACCGTCGTCACGGAAGTATAGGCCAATTCCCGCTGAGGATCACTGAGGATGCGATCGTGGATCGTCTTCACCGTTGCGGTTTCAAAATTCCAGAGTAATTCAAGGATCTCCGTTTCAAGGGGCCCAAGGGACATCTGTTGAGGGCGATGGAAAGCAGACATAGGGACAAAGGGATAAAGCTTGGGATTAATCTTAACATTAGCATAGATGAAAAAAACGTAATCCTTTCTCCGGGGATCAAGTTACTGCTTCCCCTCCACAACATCCACGCAATCAATTTTAATAAACTTCACCCATGGCCAACCCTCCCGTTAAATACCTCAACCCCTTCACCGACTACGGTTTTAAAAAACTTTTCGGTGAGGAACCCAATAAAAATTTGCTGCTGGACTTTCTCAATGAATTACTCAAAGATGAACAGGGCCAAATCGTCTCCCTCAACTACATCAAAAATGAACAACTGGGCAGTTCTGACCTAGATCGGAGAGCCATTTTTGACCTGTATTGTGAAAATGAAGCCGGAGAGCGGTTTATTGTGGAACTGCAAAAAAGTAAACAACGTTTTTTTAAAGACCGCACCGTCTACTATTCAACATTTCCCATCCGTGACCAAGCTCCTAAAAATGATTGGGACTATCAACTTAGTGCTGTTTACTTGATTGCGATCCTTGATTTTGTTTTTGATGAAGATCAAGCACAACCAGAAAAATACCGCTACGATGTTAAACTTACTGATACTGATACCTGCAAGGTTTTTTATGATAAACTCACCTTTATTTACTTGGAAATGCCCAAGTTCACCAAAACCATTGAACAACTTGAAACCCGCTTTGATAAGTGGCTTTATGTGTTGCGCAACTTAGCAGAAATTCAAGCAATTCCCCCATCTTTACAAGAACAAGTCTTTGAACAACTGTTTGCAACGGCAGAAATTGCCAAGTTTAGCCGCGAGCAAATGCGCTCCTATGAGGATAGTCTTAAATATTATCGTGATTTGAAAAACTCAATGGATACAGCACGGGATGAGGGAAAGGTGGAAGGGATTGAAATCGGTCGTGAGGAAGGGATTGAAATCGGTCGTGAGGAAGGGATTGAAATGGGGCGTGAAGCTGGTATTAAATCGGTGGCGTTGGCATTGTTGCAGGAAGGGATGAGTGAGGCGATGATTTTGAAAACGACGGGCTTGACGGCCGCAGAGTTGGCACAATTGCGACAGGAAGGTGCATAAATCGGTAAGCTCTCCCCCCAAGATTAGGCGATGCTGCCCCGTTTGCGGGTTTCTTTATAGGATGTGCCGACATTTTGCAGACCGACGCGAATCATTTGCTGCTCTAAGAGGGCGAAAAATCGGGCGCGATCGCCCCCCCGCACCACCGCTAAATTGTGGGATTCTGCCAAGGCTACCGGATAACCATAGCCCTTATAGACCTGAGCCAAAAGAATTCCTAATGCCTGATCAAGTAAGTTTTGATCCTCCGCCATCCAGCGCGGCACTTCCACCCGGCCAATTTCCGACCCCACATGGACATAACAGAAATAAATTTGTAAATGCTCCGGGTAAAGATCAAGAATTTTCGCCGAACTGCGCCACAGGCCGCTTCGTTGGCCGGGGGTGAGCAGATGGCTCCACAGCGTCGCATCGCGGATTGGGTCAAGCACTTGGCAGGGGAGGCGATCGCCCCGATGGTGGCAATGCTGGTGACAATCCGGTTGCTCAAAGGGACAGGCGAGGAGACGCAGCAGGTTTGTGGCTTCACCACTACGGGAGGAACTGAGGTAGCCCATCAGGGGAATTTTTGCCGCGTAAAGTTTATCCCAAGCAGCGAGGATCGGGGGCAGGAGGGTATCGCGAGCTTCCTTGGGGAGGGTTTCTAAAAACCAGTAAATCAGCGAGCCATCCACCATGGCCAAGTTGGGATCGTGGTGTGCGCCGGGGGGGTTGACCCAACGGCAGGCCATTTCGGCGAGGATTTCCGCTTCAGAAACGGTGCGGCGGTGGCCCATCCATTCCTCGGTGCGGATGCCCCATTGTCGGGAAAGATAGAGGTCTTCGGTTTTGTAGTAGATTTCGGGGATGTTATCAAGGAGGGGGTGAAGGCTCTGGCCATAGTGGAGCATCACCCGGCCAATGTTGATCAGGTAACAGTAGGCGATTTCGTGGTGGGAGGGGGCGATTTGGGAGCCGTCGGTGGCGAAAACGGTGTGTTTGGCGGGGGGGACGGGGATCAGCTTGGTGGTGTCGGGGGGTTCGGTGGGGGTGGCGGTGGCAAACAGGAGGCGATCGCCCCATTGGGTCTGTTGGCCTAACCAATGGTCTTGGTTTTCCTGGAGGGCGGCAAAGAGGCTCCGGGCGTGATCGAGTCGTTTGCGGCTGGCCTGGGCTTCTTGGTGGAGGTGTTGACTCATGGCCGGCATTTGGCCCGCAAGTTTGGTGAAATCAAGCATAAAGCTTCAAATTTAAAGAATGGCAAAAACAGTGAAATTACCCATCATGTGTATAGGCAATTGTAGGGTTTTGTGGGCGAAAGTAACAACGTATTAAGTTGTGTAAGCTAATATTAAATCAGCGAGAATATTTTGCAATCTAATAGCCCTCAAAGCTTGACCATCTCAGGAATAGCCAGTTTTGGACAATCGATGAATTTCTCAATTTTAGCCTGATTTTTGGCGAAATTACCCATAACTGAGCTTTAACCTTTTCTGAAAATACTGGTTACAATAGAGGCAGATTCCTCAGTTGGAGAAATATGGCATCCCCGCAATCTGTGCAAAGTTATCTCGCCTATTGGATGCAATTGGGCAAGGGGGTGATCATTGCTCATCAAGCCCCTGTTCATTGTGCGCAGGTGGTGGTGGGCGATCGCTATAGTCCCGCCTTTACTGCCTGCTGGGAACAAATTACCGCCTGTAATGGCCAGGGCTGTTACTTGGAAGGAGCAGAAATTACCATTGCCGATTTATGCTCAGAACAGTGGGAGATTACCCCCTGCTGCCGCTGTGCTTTGCCGATTCCCCAAAAAGCACGGGGGATTCAGACGGAAGCTTGCCCCTGTAGTGATTTGGACAATTGGCCCAATCTGGAGCTACCCCAACCCCGCAAGCCGGTTAATAATAGCGATCGCCTCACGCAAATTTGCCAACGACTGGCGACGTTAGATGAACATCCTCAGGAGGAGCCAACAGTCTCCCCTCATCCTGCCGTCCCCCAGATGCTGGGCCTTTACTGCGCCCTAGAACTCCATAGCCACAAAGAACACCATCCGGCATTGACGAAAGGCCTTCGCCTCAATCCCCTTCCCGCCCCCGATCCGATCCAAACTGTGCCATCCTCCGTAAACTAGGGAGCATCTCCCTTAAACCGAAGGATGATGATGTTATGGCTGATCAGATCGCCGCCCAACCCTATCCCTACCCGTTGCCCCCTTTAAATCAATTGGCCTTAGTGATGA